>ERZ772769.295-NODE-295-length-12259-cov-6.99205_pt1 | contig 12259 bp, 9 predicted proteins | sample MGYA00580987_ERZ772769 | MGnify/ENA primary metagenome ERZ772769 (study PRJEB29015, sample SAMEA2738043) | human oral metagenome | biome: human oral; feature: human-associated habitat; material: saliva | place: China | collected 2234 ...
TCCGAAGACGGCCTGGCATGGGCTCTGCGCGCCGCCGGCCTGACGGCAGACGAGCGCACTGGGGGCCGAGGCCTCGGCGATGCACGGTGAGCGGGTCACTGCAGCGCTGGCTGCACCATCCCCTCACCCGTAACTCCGCCTTCATGCACCTGTGGGCGGGACAAACCGCCGCAGAGATCGGCTTCCAGGTGGGAGCCCTGGCGACCTCGGCGATCGCGATCAGCCTCCTGCACGCCAGCGAAACCCAGATCGGACTGCTTTCCGCCCTGCAGACCCTCGCATTTTTGCTCGTCGGCTTGCCCGCCGGCGCCTGGGTGGACCGGTGGCGCAAGCGCCGCGTCATGATCGCCGCGAACCTCACGCGCATCACGGCCCTGACGTCTATCCCCCTGGCCTACATCCTCTCGTCACTGACCCTCGTACACCTCATGGTCGTCGCCACCATCCTCGGCCTATCCACCGTCTTCTTCGACGTCGCCTACCAGTCCTACGTCCCGCTGATCGCCTCCAAGCGGTACATCGGCGCGGCCAACGGGCGCCTCGAGGCCTCGTACCAGGTCGGCCTTGCCGGGGGTCCGGGGCTGGGCGGCTGGCTCCTCGGCATCGTGGCGCCTCCCTTGGTCTACCTGCTGACCGCCGCCACCTACGTTGCGTCCACGTCGGCGATCTGGCGCATTCGCACGCCCGAGCCCACTCCTGTGCGCAGCGATGCCACGCTCGGCGCCCAGATACGCGAGGGCCTCGCCTTCGTGCGCGGCCAACGCATTCTCTACCCGCTCTTTTCCTGCATTGCCGCCGCGGCCTTTGCAAGCGCGGGCATCCGGGTGCTGCTGCCCCTCCTCGTGCTGCGCACCCTGAGCATGAGCGCCACGCAGCTCGGCTTGTTGCTCAGCGCCGGGGCGATCGGCGGATTCCTCGGGGCGCTCACCCGGCCAGTGTGGATCGCCCACCTGGGAATCGGGCGCACCCTCGTCATCACCAATATCATCGGCGTTCTCGTGATTGTCGCCCAGCCGGCCTCCATTCACGCCCCGGGCATGGCCGCGTGGATCATTGCCGTGAGCGGCGTCGCCTCTTCCTACTTCCTCACCGTCTACAACGTCACCCAGATGAGCTTGCGCCAAGAGATCTGCCCGCCCGACATGCTCGGCCGCATGAACGCGATCTTCCGCTTCGCTGTGTGGGGCGTCATGCCACTCGGGTCCCTCGCTTCAGGTGCGGTGGCCTCGCGCGTCGGCGTCGAATCCGCCATGTACATTTTCATCGCCGGAGCCGTCGCCGCTGGCATCGCCATGGCCTTCACCCCAGCCGCCCGAATTCGAGGCTCCAGCGCCTCCCCAGCCATCTCATAATGTGACGCGCTCGGTGGCTGCAAGTGTGCCCATTCGTGCACGGTCGCGATACCATAAGTGTGAGGCAAACCGCAACGGTTTCGGTGACTGAGCCAAGGAGGACACCATGGACACCGCAACGACCCTCGTCGAAGCCCTGGGCGGCTGGGACAACATCTCCAATCTCGAGGCCTGCATCACGCGCATCCGCCTGGACGCAGCCAACACCGACCTCATCGACGAGGCCAAGCTGCGCGAAGCCGGAGCCTTCGACGTCGTCATTGTCGGCGACGCCGTACAGGTCGTCATGGGTCCCGATTCCGAGGACCTCGTCGAGCAGATGAACGCGAGCCGTTGAGCTTTCTCGTCCGCGCGCCTTTCGCCGCGCACGTCGTGCCCATGTCTGAGGTGCCGGATCCCGTTTTCGCCAGCGGCGTCGTCGGGGATGGTCGCGCGCTCCTGCCGGACGGTGATGTCACGTGCGTGACCGTGCACTCCCCCATCAATGGGGTGGTCACCAAGCTCAAATCGCACGCGGCAATTATCACCTCGACGCGCGGGCTCTCGATCCTGATCCATCTGGGCATCGACACCATCGGCCTGCGCGGCCGAGGCTTTGCTCCTCTCATCGAGGAGGGCGATATCGTCGACGCGGGCACTCCCCTCATCCACTGGGACCTCGGCCCCGTCCGCAGGGCGGGCCTGTCCCCCTGCGTGCCAGTCATCGTCGTCACCCCTGCGGGCACGACGGTCTCCTCCGCGCTGGATCAGACGGCAACCGAAGTAGCGGTTCTCGACCCGCTGTTCTCGGTGGACGATAACTAGACATCCTTCAATGGATGAACCCCGCGGCCCTTCGGGGCTGCGGGGTTCATTTACTAGATGTACGCCGATGCGTCAGCGAACGCTTTCACGCAGGAGTGCGAACAGAGAGGTCAGGCGCTCATCCGTGGGCAGGTCCTCGATCGCAACTTCTTCGCCGTCGGAATCGCACAGCGGCACGCACCAGTTCGGGTACAGGTCCGCACCCGTGCCCGGCATATTCTGCGGGCGCACGTCGCCGACCGCATCCACGAGGGAGGCGACAACCAGCTTCGACGGGGTCTTCGCGACGTAGCGGTACAGGCCCTCGACGATCTCACGCTCGCTGGGCTCCGCGCCGTCGATGCAGCCATACTCGTGCAGTCGCGCAGTCACCTGTTCGAGTTCAAGGCGATCGCCCGCACGCACCGTCTCGATGTCGTCCGTCAGCAGACCAAGCTCGGAACGCAGCGTCGTCTGGATGCCACGGATGTAGCCGAGCGTAGGCGGCAGGTCGTGGATGTTGACGGCTGCCAGCGCACGGTCACGGTAGTGCTCGGGACGCAGCGGCCAGCCACCGCCCTCCTTTTCGAACCAGACGACGGAGGTGCCGAGGACGCCGCGCTCGCGCAGGTAGTCGCGAACCCACGGCTCGACGACGCCGAGGTCCTCGCCGATGACGACGGCACCCGCACGCTGGGCCTCCAGCAGGATGACGCCCATCATGGCCTCGTGGTCGTAGTACACGTAGGTACCCTCGGTCGCTGCGCGACCTTCGGGGATCCACCACAGGCGGAACATGCCCAGGATGTGGTCGATGCGAACGGCACCGGCGTTGGCCAGGGCGGCGCGGACCATGTCACGCAGCGGTAGGTAGCCCGATTCCGCGAGGCTGCGGGGCGACCACGGCGGCTGCGACCAGTTCTGTCCCTGCTGGGAGTAGACGTCCGGCGGAGCACCCACGCTCATGCCGCTGGCAAAGAGCTCCGGACGGCTCCACTTTTCGGAACCGTAGCCGTGCACACCGACTGCCAGGTCGGCCATGATGCCGATCTCCATGCCGACCTCACGCGCCACATGCTGGGCATGCTCGAGCTGTTCAGCGGCGACCCACTGGCACCACTGGTAGAAGTCAACACGCTCGGCCAGCTCGAGGCGCTCAAGCTCGACGCGAGGCGCAGAGGAACGAGCCAGATCCTCGGGCAGTTCGATCGTGCCCTCGCGCTCAACGAGGGCGCACCACAGCGCATAGTTGGACAGCTCCGAACCGCCACGCTCGATGAAGCGATCCAGCTGGCTCTGGCGATGGTAAGAACGCGGAACGGCGAAGATAACCTCAAGGGCCTCGCGCTTGGCCTCCCACGAGCGATCACGGTCGATCAGATCCTCGCGGGTGGCGAACTGGCGAGTCTCGTCGCTCAGCTGCTCGATGGCCGCGCGCGAGGCCTGGGGCAGCGAGGCGTACTCCTCGATGCTCTCGGGGCGAATGTAGATCGGGTTGAGCCAACGGCGCGACACCGGCAGGTAGGGGGAGGTCTCCAGCGGGGACACCGGCTGCGATGCGTGGACGGGGTTAATGAGCAGGAAATCGGCGCCCTTGTCTGCGCACACGGCAGCCAGGTCAGCCAGATCGGTGGCGTCACCAATGCCCCACGAAGAGGCCGAGCGCGTCGAGTACAGCTGAGCGTTGACGCCCCAGACGCGGCGCGAGGACTCCAGCAACGGCAGGGAAAGAGTGTTCGGCACGATGATGAGGGTCGCGGACTCCACGTGACCACCCTCGACAGTCGCCACGAGGCGGTGCCATCCGAGCGGCAGCCAGTGCGGCACGTCAAAGGTCGCACGTCCGACGAGCTCACCATCGATCATGCGCGGAGCGACGTAGCGATCTACCTGATCACACGAGCCCTTACGGCCATCCTCCAGCACCCACTGGACGTTCACCCATGAACCGTCCGGCACGTGCACCGGGAACATGTAGCCGCCACCCTGGCGGGCGACGATCGTCGGAGGGAGGGTACGACGCCATTCGCGCTCATCGGTCAGGCGCAGAGCCTCGTGCACGTCCCCCACCGTGGAAGATTCGTCGAGGGGCAGTCCGAGAGCGCCAAGGACCTTCAGGAGAGTAGACGCACTCACGCCCACCCAATTCCCGTACCAATCCCAGAATCCGGTGGCTACGCCATTAGCATCGGCGATACGGCGCAGCTCATCGATGTTGTCAGATGCGGGTGCGTGAATATCCACAAAAAAGCCTTCTACGTTGCGGGCTGATGACACTCTAAATTTTAAGCGTGGACGCGCTGCGACAGAGACTCCGAGGGAGTGTCATGGGCCACGCCGCGCAACTTCGCGATCATCGCCGCAGCCACATCGTCGGACTGAGCACCACACACGATCTGCACAACGTCGCCGGAGCGCACGACGGCCAGTACGCCGTCCACGCGCAGCGCCGCCTCATCGACATCCCGCTGAGATTTCACCTGAATTCGGATACGCATCGTACAGGGTTCAACCTCGACAATGTTGAGATGTCCACCCAACGCGTCGATGAGCGTTTGTTCAATCGCCACCGGAGCCCCTTTCGCGCGGTCGGAAGTTTGCGATTCCTATCACATACTAAATGTGACCTGCGCAAAAGGCAAGTGGGATCCGTAACACGAGCAATTCTCGAGAGAACAACCGCTGACAGGGCGCACCCCACAACACAGGGATACAATCCGCCGCTCTGTCAAACTATTGACTCACATTGACACCCACGACGCGACACCACGCACTGAATCCACCCATAGAAGCGATAAGGGGGAGGACCGCTGGGCCCTCCCCCTTATACGTTGCGAATTAGTCGCGCGTCAGCTTGCGGTGCGTCACGCGGTGCGGGTTCGCGGCAGCCTCGCCCAGGCGAGCCACCTTGTTCTTCTCGTACGCCTCGAAGTTGCCCTCGAACCAGTACCAGTTATCGGGAGCCTCTTCAGTGCCCTCCCACGCGAGGATGTGGGTGGCGACGCGGTCGAGGAACCAGCGGTCGTGGGTAACGACGACGGCGCAGCCGGGGAACGCAAGGAGGGCGTTTTCCAGCGAGCCGAGGGTCTCGACGTCAAGGTCGTTGGTCGGCTCGTCCAGCAGCAGCAGGTTGCCGCCCTGCTTGAGGGTGAGCGCCAGGTTCAGGCGGTTGCGCTCACCGCCGGACAGGACGCCCGCGGGCTTCTGCTGATCCGGGCCCTTGAAGCCGAAAGCGGAGACGTAGGCGCGCGAGGGCATTTCGACGTTGCCGACCTGGATGAAGTCCAGGCCGTCCGAGACGACCTCCCACAGGGTCTTGTCCGGGTCGATGCCGGCGCGCGACTGGTCGACGTAGCTGATCTTGACGGTCTCGCCGATCGTCAGCTCGCCGCCATCGAGGGGCTCGAGGCCGACGATGGTCTTGAACAGCGTGGTCTTACCGACGCCGTTGGGACCGATGACGCCGACGATGCCGTTACGCGGCAGCGAGAAGGACAGGCCGTTGATGAGCGAGCGGTCGCCAAAGCCCTTTTGAAGGTCCTTGGCCTCAATGACGACGCTACCCAGGCGCGGGCCCGGCGGGATCTGGATTTCCTCGAAGTCGAGCTTGCGGGTGCGCTCAGCCTCGGCGGCCATCTCCTCGTAGCGAGCCAGACGGGCCTTCGACTTGGCCTGGCGGCCCTTCGCGTTGGAGCGAACCCACTCGAGTTCTTCCTTCAGGCGCTTGGCCAGCTTGGCATCCTTCTGCCCCTGGACAGACAGACGCTTTTCCTTCGTCTCCAGGTACGTGGAGTAGTTGCCCTCGTAGGGGTAGAGGTGACCGCGGTCGACCTCGGCGATCCATCCGGCGACATGGTCGAGGAAGTAGCGGTCGTGGGTGACGGCGATGACCGCTCCCGGGTAGGACGCGAGGTGCTTCTCGAGCCAGAGCACGCTCTCGGCGTCGAGGTGGTTCGTAGGCTCGTCGAGGAGCAGCAGGTCGGGGGCCTCAATGAGGAGCTTGCACAGCGCCACGCGGCGGCGCTCACCACCGGAGAGGACGGACACCGGCTGGTCCGGCGGCGGGCAGCGCAGGGCATCCATCGCCTGATCGAGCTGAGAGTCGATGTCCCACGCATTGGCGGCATCGATCTCGGTCTGGAGCTTGCCCATCTCCTCCATCAGAGCATCGAAGTCGGCGTCAGGGTTCGCCATCTCTTCGGAGATCTCGTTGAAGCGCGCGAGCTTGCCGAAGATCTCAGCGGCGCCCAGGCGGACGTTTTCAATGACGGTCTTCGTCTCATCGAGGACGGGCTCCTGCATGAGGATGCCGACGGTGTAACCGGGGGTCAGACGAGCCTCGCCATTGCTGGGCTCATCCAGGCCGGCCATGATCTTCAGGATCGAGGACTTACCGGCACCGTTGGGGCCGACCATACCGATCTTCGCGCCCGGGAAGAAGCTCATGGTGACATCGTCGAGGATGACCTTGTCACCGATGGCCTTGCGGGCCTTGATCATCTGATAAATAAACTCCGCCACGTTACTCCGTTCGGGTGGTTCGGGGCGCGCCCTCGCGCGCGTGTTCCCCCCTATGGTACCGACCCCGCACGCGCCAGTGAGCCACGCAGAGGGACGCTAAGGGCGGTGATCCTCATCTCAGCACCATTTTTCCCGAATTCGCCGCTCCCGCCCCTCGCAAGGGTTCCACGCTGGTTACGGGTGCGTAGTGATTTGCCGAAAACTGTTCCAATCTTTTAAGAAACGCATGCGTAGGTTTGATTTTTAAGACAAACTTTGAAGTACCGAGGGAGGACTATCTCCCCTGTCAAACATGAGGAAGACCCGACAGGAGGCGGCATGGAGCGCGCAACACCTATCACCATCGCGGGCGTTCACGCCCCCGTTTATCACGTCTGCGACACTTCCTCCACCCTCGACCTGGCAGCGATGCTCCTCTCCGACACGACGACCGCAACCCCCCACCTGACAACGATCATCGCCGATCGCCAGAGCGCGGGGCGCGGCCGTCTCGGACGCACGTGGACCACTCCCGACGGCCAAGCCCTCCTCGCCTCCACCATCGTGTCTCTGCCCGTGTCGTTCCCCACCGACATGCTCGGCTGGCTGGTGCACGCCTGCGCGCTCTCCGTTCGCGAAGCTCTCTCTCACCGCCTGGCCCCCCTCGGCCACGCCGTTTCTCTGAAGTGGCCCAACGACGTTCTCGTCGACGGAGCGCGCAAAGTCTGCGGCATTCTCGCCCAGCTTGCCCCCTCCTCGTCCCCCTTTACGACGAGCGCGCTCCTCGGCTACGGCATCAACATCGCCCAGGACGCCGATCACCTCGCAACCCCGCAGGCCACCTCCCTCTACGTCGAGGGTGACGCCGAGGCCGGCGCCGATCCCACCGCTGTCTCCCACGCCCTGCTCTCGCAGATCCTCACCGGACTCGACTCCCGCATCCGTGGCCTCGTCACCCACGGCAACGCGACAGACTGCGGCCTGGCCGACGAGGCCGAGAGCGCGCTGCCGCTTCTGGGGACGCGGATTGCGCTGGCTAAGCCCACGGATCCTGATGGGCACCCCGCAATGGAGGGCGTTGCCCTGGGGCTGAGCCCGACTGGCTCTCTCCTCGTGCGTACGGATGATGGGCGTACTCACGACATTAATGCCGGGGATGTCCTGGCTACTGGAATTCCTCTGACAACCGTTCACGACACCAAGGAGAAGCGTGCGAACAATTAATCGAATCCTCGTCGCCAACCGTGGCGAAATCGCGCTGCGCGTGTGCCGCACGGCCACTGATATGGGCATCGCGACGATCGCCGTCTATGCCGATCAGGATATGGCGGCGCCTCATACGCGCGAGGCCGACGAGGCTCTGTCCCTGGGTGGCGACGACGCGGCGTCGACGTATCTGAACGGTGAGAAGATCCTGGCGATTGCGCTGGAGACGGGCGCGGATGCGATTCACCCGGGTTATGGATTCTTGTCGGAGAACTCCGAGTTCGCGCGCGCTGTCGAGGATGCGGGTATTGCATGGCTCGGCCCCGCGTCTTCCGTCATCGATGCTCTGGGCGACAAGATTAAGGCCCGCCGCGTGGCCGAGGCGTGCGGCGTGGCTCCGGTTCCGGGCGTGTCCGAGCCCGTGACGTCGCGCGAAGAGGTCGAGGCGTTCATCGCCTCGGCTGGTTACCCGGTCGTGCTCAAGCGCGCGGACGGTGGCGGCGGACGAGGCATTAGCATCATCCGCTCGCAGGCTGACTTGGATCTGTTCTTCGCCCGTCATACGGACGCAGCCGACCTGGGCGCTCACTTCGTCGAGCGTTTCGTCGAGGTGGCTCGTCACGTGGAGACGCAGTCGGCGCGCGACGCCCTGGGTAACTTCCACGTCATCTCGACCCGTGACTGCTCGGTGCAGCGTCGCAACCAGAAGCTGGTCGAAGAGGCTCCCGCCCCGTTCCTGCCCGAGGGTGCGCACGAGACGCTCGTGAACGCGTCGCGCGCTCTGTTCGAGTACGTCGACTACGTGGGCGTGGGCACGGTGGAGTTCCTGCTGGAGCCGGACGGCAACATCTGGTTCCTCGAGGTCAACCCGCGTCTGCAGGTCGAGCACCCAGTCTCCGAAGAGGTCACGGGAATCGACCTGGTGCGCGAGCAGATTCGTATCGCGCAGGGACTGCCGCTCACCACTCCCCCGGAGCCTCGCGGCCACTCCTTCGAGTTCCGCGTGACGTCCGAGGACCCGTCGAAGGACCTGACCCCCACGGCCGGCCGCCTGGACGAGGTGCACTGGCCTCTGGGACCGGGTATCCGCCTGGAGCTGGGCATCGATCAGGGTGACTCCGTGCAGACGGCGTTTGATTCCATGATCGCCAAGATCATCGTCACGGGCGCGGACCGCGAGCAGGCGCTCGCCCGGTCGCGTCGCGCGCTGGCAGAGTTCTCGGTGCAGGGCGTGGCCACTCCGGTTCCCGTGTACCAGGACATCATCAACGATCCCGACTTCTGCGGCGTGGGTGGATTCAACATCTCCACGCGCTGGTTCGAGACGACCTTCATGCCCCAGCACGACTACTCGGATCTTGCCGTGCCAGCCGAGGCCTCATCGACGGCGGACCTGCCGCGTCAGACGTACATCATCGAGCTGGATGGCCGCCGCGTGTCCCTGACGCTGCCGGCCGGCATGTTCAGTGCCCCGGCCGCCGCTGCTCCGCGTCCGCCGCAGCCGCTGCGTTCGGCTCCGCGCCGCTCCGGTGGCGCCGCCGTCCAGGCCGGCCCCCACCAGGGCGCCCCCGGCGACATCATCGCCCCCATGCAGGCCATCGTCGTCGCGCTCGCCGTGTCCGAGGGCGAGCAGGTGGAGGAAGGCCAGCTCGTGGCGGTCCTCGAAGCCATGAAGATGGAAAAGCCGCTGCTGGCTCCGCGCGCGGGTACCGTCACCTCCCTGTCGATCAAGCAGGGCGACACCGTGACCGCCGGGGCTCGCATCGCCCACATCGCCACTGAAGAGGAGGCACAATGAGCACCCCCAGCCCGCTCACGCGTGACGGGTTCATCCAGGCCCAGGAAGCGATCGCGCAGGCCGCCGAAGAAAAGGCCGCCCAGCGCCAGCACGCGAAGAACAAGCTGACGGCGCGCGAGCGCCTGTCCCTCTTCTTCGATGATGGCGTGTGGCACGAGGTCGGTCAGTTCATTGGCGGTTCTGTGCGCGCCGGTCGCATCGGTTCCGCCGTGGCCGCCGGCTACGGCCGCGTGCAGGGGCGCATGGTCGCCGCCTACGCGCAGGACTTCTCGGTGCTGGGTGGAACCCTGGGCAAGGTCGAGGGCGACAAGATCGTCGACCTGATCGACCGGGGCATCCGCATGCGTATTCCGATCGTCGGCATTCAGGATTCGGGCGGCGCCCGCATCCAGGAGGGCGTCGTCGCGCTGGCTCAGTACGGTCGTATCTTCAAGAAGACGTGCGAGGCCTCGGGCCTGGTTCCCCAGATCTCCATCATCCTGGGCCCCTGCGCGGGCGGTGCCGTGTATCAGCCGGCACTCACCGACTTCATCATCATGACGCGCGAAAACTCGCACATGTTCGTGACGGGCCCGGACGTCGTTGCTGCGACGACCGGTGAGAAGGTCACGCTCGATGAGCTCGGTGGCGCGCCGATCCACAACTTCCAGTCCGGCGTCGCTCACCACATGGCCGACACCGAGGAAGAGGCGATCGACTACGTGCGCTCGCTGCTGGACTACCTGCCGTCCTCGTGCGAGGTCGCTCCCCCCAAGTACGAGTACATTCCCAATCCTGAGGACGAGGCTGCGGCCCGCGCGGTTGCCGACCTGGTTCCGACGTCGGTGCGTCAGCCCTACGACGTGCGCGACGTGGTGCGCTCGCTCGTCGACCACGGCGAATACGTGGAGATTCAGGACCTGTTCGCCCCCAACGTGACGATCGGTTTCGCGTGCGTCGACGGCCAGTCCGTGGGCATCGTGGCGAACCAGCCGATGAACGACGCGGGCACGCTGGACGTGGATGCCTCGGAAAAGGCGGCGCGTTTCGTGCGTTTCTGCGACGCCTTCGGTCTGCCGATCGTCACCTTCGTGGATGTTCCCGGCTACCGTCCGGGCACCGAGCAGGAGCAAGCGGGCATCATCCGCCGCGGCGCGAAGGTCATCGTCGCCTACGCGAACGCGACCGTCCCGATGGTCACCGTCATCCTGCGCAAGGCCTACGGTGGCGCCTACATCGTCATGGGTTCGAAGTCGATCGGCGCGGACCTGGCGTTCGCGTGGCCCGACGCCCAGATCGCCGTCATGGGCGCGGAGGGCGCGGCGTCGATCATGTACCGCCGCGAGCTTGCTGCCGCCCGCGAGAACGGGACCTTCGAGGAGACGAAGGCCGAGCTTGTGGCCCGCTACGAGGAGGAGACCGTCAACCCCGAGGTCTCCGTGTCCTCGGGCCAGCTCGACGGCATCATCGCTCCCGCCGATACCCGACAGACCATCATCGATTCCCTGCACCTGCTGGCCACGAAGGACCAGCGTGCACCCCACGTCAAGCGTCACGATAACGGCCCTCTGTGACCGGCGTCGTTTGAGAAGAATTGTCCCCGAAGGAAAGTAAGAACATGTCGTTTGTGTCCTCGCTGAATGAGACCCCCTACGCGCTGACCTTTGCCGGTCAGGCCACCCCGTGGCGCGCCGCCCTCGATGAGATCGCCCGCGATCCCGAGATCGCTGAGATCGTCGCCGGAGTCATCAAGGCCTCGGATCAGGTGCTCTCCCCCGTGCGTCGCTCGCTGGCCACCCAGTCGGTCGCGTCCCTGCCCTTCGAGCTACCCGCAGCCCCCGAGTCTGCGGCCGTGACCCGCGAGGTCGCCGGCCCCGACGAGGCCGCCCTGTCGGTCCCGGGTATCGTGGCCGCCCAGCTCGGTGCGCTCATCGACCTGACGCGCGCCGGCCTCAACATCGTCGCCAACCAGCCCACCGCGTTTGAGGGCCACTCCCAGGGCGTGCTCGGCGTTGAGATCGCCCGCGCGTGGATCGCCGGGGACGAGGCCCGCGCCGCCTCCGTGTTCGCACTCGCTCGCCTCATCGGCGCGGCCGCCGCCCGCATCACGCGCCGCGCTCGTGCCCCGCACGCTGGGGATGCGACCTACATGGTGTCCGTGCGCGGCGTGTCCGACGCTCTCCTCGGCCGTATCGTCGAGTCTCTGCCGTCGACCTCGCACCCGCTGTCTATCGCGCTGCGCAATGACACCGACACGCACGTCGTCTCGGGCGCCCCGAATGACCTGGCGTCCCTGGTCGCCGCCATCGAGCGCGTGGCCGCCAAGGACAAGGCCGCGCACGACGCCCACGAGCGCGGCGGCCGCCCGCTGACCCCCGTGTGCGAGTACCTGCCGGTCTACGTGCCCTTCCACTCCCCCATGCTGGCCGACGCCCTCGCCCTCGTGGACGAGTGGGCTGCCCAGTGCGGTATCGACGCTGAGCTGGCCCACTCCCTGGCCGCTGCCGTGCTCACGACGCCCGTTGACTGGCCCGCCCAGATCCGCGCCGCCGCCGAGTCCGGCGCCGCCTGGATCATCGACATGGGCCCGGGCGCCACGACGGTTCGCATGACCCGCGCCCTCGTCGAGGGCACCGGCGTT
>ERZ772769.296-NODE-296-length-12234-cov-6.71927_pt1 | contig 12234 bp, 9 predicted proteins | sample MGYA00580987_ERZ772769 | MGnify/ENA primary metagenome ERZ772769 (study PRJEB29015, sample SAMEA2738043) | human oral metagenome | biome: human oral; feature: human-associated habitat; material: saliva | place: China | collected 2234 ...
TCAGGGCGCGCTGGGCCTTGCGCAGAATCTCCTGCGGCGCCGAGGCCAGGGGCTTGCCATCGACGTCGTAGAAGCCGCACAGGATATCGAGAGTCGGAATATGGCTGAAGGGATTGAGGAAGGACGTGGACAGTCGGGGCACGACGTACAGGTCCGAGGAGGTCGCCTCCACGAAGGCGAAGAGCGAGGAACCATCGACACGCTCCCCCAGCGTCAGTACGCGGTCCAGGTGCGCCTTGGATTGGATCGCGAAGTTCAGCGTTTTCAGACGACCGTCCCCACCGATATAGCGCAGGTTGAGCATCCTAATGCCATTGTCCTCGATATAGCCGATGATGTCGGCTTTCGTAAATTGCTTTGCGGGCTTCCCAAGCGCAGCAACGAGGGGGTTTGGGTTAAGGGAAACGGTGTCGGTCGACAGCATGAAGCACTCCTCTTTGAGCATGACTGGATTCACATCAAACATGACTATTGTAGCCCCGATCAGCAAACCTGACAGACGCAGGAAAATTCAACATTCTCAACGATTAGAAAGACTGACGCCCGAAAACGCTCCGCCATATTAGTGACGCTTGTTACACTTTTTCTAGCCGAGTTCAAGGAGCCACCATGGCGACCACACCTCCACACCTCCCCCACGATACGACCAGGCCACCCGCCTGCTCATGGCGCGGCCTTCTCATCGATTCAGCGCGCACATTCTGGCCACTCCCCGCCATGGAACTTCTCATCACCATCATGGCGCGCTATCGCTTCAACGTGCTGCACTGGCACCTCACCGACAACGCGGGATGGCGCATGCGCGTGCCCGGATACCCCATGCTGACAGCCGTCGGCGGCAACATCCCCCGACAGCCCCTCGACTGGTACGACACCGAGTGCGCTCCCGGCCGAAAGGGTTCATGGCGCCTCACCCCGGCTCACTCATCCCAAGGCTTCTACTCGGACGCCAACATTCGCCACCTCGTCAACTTCGCAGCGGCGCGAGACATCCGCATCGTCCCCGAAATTTCCATCCCCTCCCACGCCGGTGCCGCGATCCGCGCCTATCCCCACCTGGGCAACCCCAACCTCGTCAAGGAAGGAACGCATAGGGACAACCAGACGCTCTGGCCCAGCGCATCCTCTCTCAGCTTCATCGAGGCGGCGTTCCATCACGCCTGCACCCTCTTCCCGTCCCCAACCATCCACATCGGAGCCGCATCGACCGACTGGGCCCCCTGGGAGTCCGACTCCTCTCTCATGCGCTCTGGCCTCACATCCGGCGCAGCAATCGAACGACTCTTCATCGACCGCGCACTGCGCACCCTCCACTTTCACGGCAGGCGCGCGGCTGCTTGGGACACGATCACGAGGGCCTACCCCTCACCCCCTCCAGGAACCATCCTCCTCGCCCACCGCCCCGGGAACGCAGGGCGCCAGACCGCCGAATCTTCAGGAGCACCGTGGGTCCTGGCAGACGCCGACACCCTCTGCCTCAGCCACCCAGGCCGAGACAACGGCTCCCCCGGGCGATCCCGAGACCTCTCCGAGCACCTCACCAAGGCGCTTCACGGGGAGAGACTGAAAGGAGTCGAGGCCGTGGCATGGTCATCACAGATCACCACCCCAGACCTCCTCTTCTACCATCTCCTTCCCAGGCTCCTCGTCGTCGCAGAAGCAGCGTGGCACGGGGAGGACTCCCTCTCATGGAACAAGCTGGCACCTCTCGTCGAGCACGAGATGGCACAGCTGCGACGCACGGTCCCCTACTGGAACCCACAGCGCCCATAGTGAAGGGCCGCGCACCCGAGTCGAATGCGCGGCCCCGTGCCCCCTAGCGGGGCAGGATTCGGAGCAGGCATGAACCCGCCCCACTAGGCATATAGAAGGCGCTACGACCATGCTTTCAGACGCCCAGCCAGAGCACGCGCCGCAGCGTCCAAACGCTCGGCTTCCTGGACATCTCCACTCTTCACCGCACGCCAGTAGGAGACCTTCGTCCGCAAGAACTCACGCCGCAGCTCAAGAATCTGCGCCTCTTCCCGCAGCCGCTCATCCTGCTGCTCCAGCAAAGTAATGAACTCGCAAATATCACGCTCGCCACCAAGGCCCGAACGAACATACTCGCGCATATCAGCGATCGACATGCCCGACGCCGACAGGCAGGACACCCAGGTCAACAGCTCAAGGTCATCTTCCTGATAGATGCGATGACCACTCGAAGGATCGCGTGCAATGGCAGGAATAACGCTCACATCCTCGTAGTAACGCAGGGTGGACGCGGGTAGCCCAACGAGCGCCGCCACCTCCTTAATGGAGTACGTACGCCCAGAGCCAGTCCCTACCATGGCTTCACCCTAAAAGACCTCAAGTCCTTGAAGTCAAGCGGAAGTGCGGGACGTGCATCACGCGCTGCGACCTGCACAAAGGCGCAATCAATCATCTATTGCCGCGCAGGACTGAGAATCAACGCAAAACGCCGCAACGCCTCCTCTTAGAGACGTTCTGCACGCCGCTGGAAGGCCCAGATCGGACAAGTCTCCTCACGCATATGAACGTCGACGCGCTCGAGGAGCTCGCACCCACCATTGAGATAAAAACGCGCATTCTTCTCCGTCGACGTGACGAAGCCATAGGCGTGTCCACCGCGTTTGGCCACAAAGTCCGGCAGAACCTGGGCGACCAGCCAACGGCCCACACCGCGACCACGCATGCTCGAATCGACGGAGAGCACCTCGAGATACCAGTCAAAATCGCCATTATCGATGGCGATCTGATCAGATCGGTCGGTCACGTCAAGGAAATCAGCCACGAGGCGCGGGGAAGCATAGCGGAAGAGTTCATAGCCTCCACTGACGAAGCTACGCACCACGCCAACCTTGCGATCATGCATGAGAGCCGTTGCGACAACTCGCCCCTCATGCTCCACGACAAGTGCGTGCCGTGCCCACTGATAGGAGGATGCAAGCATCCGATTGATCGCGGCCAGACATTGCGGGTAACGGTCCGGCTGGTAGAGGTAGGGCTTGAGCATGATATGCAGCGGATAGTCGAGGAACCCCTCGGTAATAATGCGCGTCATTTCGGGAATATCGTCGCGCGTAGCGGGTCGACACTTCACGGGCCACCTCCTTCATCAACATGGACGTATGGGCAATTTTCTATCGAAAACCGAACTGCAGGTAGATACCTATCATCCTACGGGACAGACACCGATCTAGCCTTGTCAACGAGGCGTGTTTCTCTTTGTCACTCAGCCTTCTTTCATTTGACGATCGGTCAGGTATTCTCGCGCACACTCCCCCTCGTTGCTTTGTATCCACGAACGGACGATAATCGAGTGGTTCATAACAGGAGGACTGCATGCGACTCTTTCGCGCCCTGTGCGCCACGCTCGGGGCACTACTCATCGTGTCGACGCTACCGTCGGGAGCCTACGCCGCCGACGGACCGACGCTGTCGGAGGCGTTCGTCCTGACCAAGGACGGCCAGCTCGTCGACACGCTGACCATCATTGATCCGTCCCGGACAATGAGTGAGTCGGCGTGCCAGCCCTACGCCGGCAAATCATCGGACCAGCATGTCGAGTTCGTGACGCGCGACGACGCAACCGTGTGCCACATGCAGCTCATGTACACGAATGCGGAGAATGAATCTGAGTTCTCCATTGAGGACTCCGGCGAGTTCGTCATGACTGCTCACGCCGAGCGCACGCTCACCGAGTCTCGAAAGTTGTTCCACCCGGACCTGACGCTGAAGTCTCTGTCCCTGAGCGTCGAGGGAGAGGTGCAGTCCGCCACCGCGGGCGCTTCTACGTCTGCAACGACGTACGAGGGCCGCACATTCTCCGTCACCTCGTGGACCGACACCGTCCCCCAAATGATCACCGTGAAAGGGTCTCTCACCCCTGGCGGAGACCCCAGTGCCGCGGCAACGACGAATGCACTGAAGGATCCGTGGGGCGTGACTCCGATGCCCGCCTCGGCCTCGGCGAGCCCAAGCGCAGCGCCGACGGCGGACGCTCCCGCTGCACCCGAGTCCTCTGATCCTCCGATCGCTCTTCTCATCGGTCTCATCGTTGGCCTCGTCCTTCTCGTCATCGGCATCGTGGTTGTCGTCTACGTTGTGCGCGCCAAGCGCGGCAAGAAAGCCACATCCGGAACGCAGGCTCCCGCCCCGGCTTCTCATGTACGCGGTCCCTCTCCTGCACGTGGGAACGAGGGCGTGGAGCACTACGCTCCTCCGACACCGATTGCGCCCGCCCCTACGTCCGCTCCTGCTCCGGCTCCCACCGAGCGTCCTTCGGCCTCGCTGAATCCTCCGCAGCCGACACCGCGTGACACCGGTTTCACGTGGGAGCACAAGTCACGCCCGACGCCCACCGCTGTTCCCGCTGCTGCGACCCCGGAGGCTCCCAAGAGGCGACGCGCGCGCAAGGACCACAGGCCTGCGGTCTTCCCTGAGCGCCCCGCCCAGCCGATGGCCGGCCAGCCGATGCCTACCGCCGGTATGTCCAGCGGCCCCTTCCAGGCCCCGATGACTGGCGTTTCTCAGCGCAGCGCGGCCCCGGCCGCGCCCTCTGCTTCCCCGCAGGCTCCTACCGTCGCACCTGCCCCGGCCGCCACTCCGACACCCACGCAAGCGTCCCAGCCCGTCGTGTCAGCGCCGCAGGCCGCAGCATCTGCACCGCAGCGAGAGACTCACACGGAGTCCACCTCTGATTCCTCGCTTCGTCGTCGTTCACGCCAGGCCTCGGAGGTTCAGCCGGCGGCCGACGCTCAGCCGGCGTTCCCGAGCAGACGTTCGCAGCGTCAGGCGGTCCGCGACGCGCACGTTCCTCAGCCTATTCCGGCCCCTGAAGAAGCACCTGCAGCACAGCAGGTGCCGATTCCAGTGCCCATGCCTCCCGTTCCGCCCGTGCCGCCGCCTCCCGCGAGCGCCGTCGACGCTCCCGAGACGATGCTGATCCCAAAGGTCCACCAGGCTGCTATTCCGATGCCCGAGCCCGTCGCGGTGGTTGAGCCTGAGCCCGTCGCGGAACCCGAGCCCATCGTCGAACCGGAACCCGTCGCGGTCGTCGAACCCGAGCCGATCGTCGAACCGGAACCCGTCGCGGTCGTCGAACCCGAACCGATCATCGAGCCGGAGCCCGAGCCGATCGTCGAACCCGAGCCCGTCGTCGAACCGGAACCCGTCGCGGTCGTCGAACCCGAACCGATCATCGAGCCGGAGCCCGAACCGACCATCGAGCCCGAGCCCATCGTGGAACCCGAGCCCGTCGTCGAGCCCGAACCGACCATCGAGCCCGAGCCCATCGTGGAACCCGAGCCCGTTGTCGAACCTGAACCCATCGCGGTCGTCGAGCCCGAGCCCGTCGTCGAACCGGAACCCGTCGTTGAGCCCGAGCCCGAACCGATCGTCGAACCGGAACCCGTCGTGGTGGCCAACCCCGAGCCGATTATCGAGCCGGAGCCCGAGCCCATCGTGGAGCCCGAGCCCGTCGTGGTGGCCGAGCCCGAGCCGATCGTCGAGCCGGAGCCCGTCGTCGAACCGGAGCCCGTCGTCGAACCGGAACCCGTCGTGGAACCCGAGCCCGAACCGATTGCCCAGCCGGAGCCCGTCGCGGAACCCGCCCCGGCCTCGTCGATGTCGTCTATTGATGACGCGGAGATGCCGACCGCGCAGATTCGTCGTGTTCGTCGGGTCAGGCCCGCGGACTGGGGGACGCCCGAGCCGGCCGCGCCGGTGCAACAGCCCGAGCCCACCCCTCAGGTGTCTGCTCCCCCGATGACGCCGACTCCGTTCGAGCAGAGTGCACCCGCCATGCCTTCGGTCGTCGAGCAGCCGCAGGCCCCCGCATCCCCGCAGATGCCTGCCCCCTTCCAGTCGCCGGCCGCTGCGCCCCCCTTCCAGGAGGACTGGAACGCGGAAATCTCCCAGAAGAAGGCAGCCCCGCGCGAGCAGGAAGACGACAAGAAGCGTCGCAGGCTGTGGGGCTGGGGCAAGCGCCGCAAGAAGCGCAACGAGGCTGCCACCTCGCCCGAACCCGAGATCGATGAGCCGATCGAGTCCTCTCACGCGCCGATGATTTCAGTCGACGCGCAGGACGAGGACGACTGGAACGACTGGCAGAACTGGAACTCGCGCAGCTAACCGAGCGCCGGGGAGCGCCTATAGGCGACTCTCGGCCTTGGCTAGCTCGACGTAGTGCGCGAGCTCCTCATCCAGATCATCTGGATTGTCTGCCCCATCGGACGTGGCCCCGGCCTCTACATCCGCCTCTTCCTGTCCGTAGCGCTCCAACAGGAGGCGCTCTCGGTAGAGGTTGTCCGCTGTCACCCCGATGGTACGGATGAGGGATGCGTTGAGGGCCATGCCGACGATGATGCCGATAATCGGCAGGATCTGCGCCATCTTCAGGCCGACGAGACGCGCGCCCAGTGCCGCGAACAAGGAGTTCACGGACGCCGTCAGCGCATTGTTCCCAATGCTCTCCATCGATCCGCGTTTGGTGAGCTTACGCACCACCTTGTTAAACATGCGCATCGAGGTCTCCTTCTCGACGGCATGATCACCAACCGTGCTACGCGGGGCGATCGCCTGGGATAAAACCATCGCGGAAAACAGCTTTTCAGCTGGGTCCTTCGTGTCATAGCCGTAGTAGGCAGCCGTGTGGGACACGAGGCGCGCAGAGGAGGTCAAGAACGTCGCGATATCGAGGCCGATCGCCCCCATGATCACGCCGATGCCGGGCGCCGAAGCGATGCCCAGACCGAGGAGAGCAGCGACCGACCCTCCCGTCGCGAATACGCTGCTCACCGCTCCCTCCGTCGCCGTAGCAACGGCGTATCCGACCTTCAGGTGGGGCCTGACCGATCGGATCTCGGCCAGGTTGAGGTTTCGGATGTCCTCGAGACACTCCACGTCGTTGCCGGCCCGGCGATACGCCCTCACAATTCGCTTTCGCGGAACTGAGGATTCGGCGGCTGACGTTGTCTTCTCGACGAGTCCCAGGACAGCCGATGAGGTCTTGTCCGCAATTGCGGCCCCGCCGGGCACCTTGCGCGCGAGGTCGACCGTCTTTTTCAAAGGGGCGAGCACGTACGAACGGATGCGCTGAGTGATGACGCGAGGACGGCGCGGGCTGATCTGAGCGGCCTTCCATTTCTGAATCGCGTCCCACTGCGCACGATCGTCACCGGTCATGCGGCCACGTATGTCGTCAGCTGTGCTGTCCGCTTCTTGTGAACAATCCGGCATATTCCCAGCCTACACGGCGAACAATCGCGACTTCATGGAACCGCGGGAGCGAGACTGCCGCTCCCCTACGGGCGGCTCTCGGCCTCGGTGATCTCCACGTAGCGCGCGATGTCTGCTCTCAGCTCCTGGCTGTCGGCAGGCCTCACCAGGTCCGTGGAGGCACCTCCGGCAGCCTCCACGCGGCCGTAGCGTTCCGCGAGGAAGCGCTCGCGATACAGGTGATCGGCGGTCTCGCCGATGGTGCGCATGAGGGCGGCGTTCAGCCCGGCGCTCACGACGACGCCCGCGACGGGGACGATCTGCGCGAGCTTGCGGGATGCCAGGCGCACGCCCATCGCACTGAAGAGGGAGTTCATCGCGCTCACGACCACGTTGCCGCCGAGGCCGTCGAGCGAACCGCGCCGGGCGAGGTCACGCATCACCTTGTTGAAGGCCAGCATCGTCGTCTGCTTTTCGACGACGAAATCGTGGCCGCTGCCCGTCGGATCGATCGCCTGCGAGAGCACCATCGTGGAGAAGAGCCGCTCGGTGGGGTCCTCCGAGTCGTAGCCGTAGTAAGCGGCCGTGTGGGCGACGAGGCGGGTCGCGGCGGCCAGGAAGCTCGTGATATCAACGGCGATCGCCGAGGCCGTGACGCCCACTCCCGGGGCGGAAGCCACGCCCATGCCAAGCACGGCGGCAACGGAACCACCCGAGGCGAACACGCCGCTTACCGCGCCCTCGGCGGCCGCGGTCGTCGAGTAGGCCAGACTCAGGCGGGGCTTGACGGCGAGGATGTCGTCGAGCGTCAGCGAGCGGATGTCCTGCAGGGTCCGCACGTCAAAGCCCGCGGAACGGTAGGCCTTGAGGATGCGCTTGCGGCGCACCGAGGCCTCGGAGGCGGAGGCTGCCAGCTCGACGAGGCCGAGGGCAGCGGAGGACACGGTTCGCGTGAGCGCCTCGCCGCCAGGCACCTTGCGCGCGATGGACACCGCCTTACCCAGGGGCGCGAGGGCCGCCGAGCGGACGCGCTGGGAGATGACTCGGGGGCGGATCGGGCGCATCTGCGTCTCCTTCCACCGCTGGATTTCGTCCCAGTGGGCGGCGTCGGACTCGCTCATGCGTGCACGCAGATCGTCAGACATGCTCTCCCCGTTTCTCTCGCGGTCGCTAACTCACCAACACTACACAGTGAGGGCCGCCTGCGAGGCTGTAGCGCCGCCGCGTCCCCTGTTATGCTTGTGACCTGGTAGTCAGATTCGGCCTCGATACGAAGGAGCTTCCGTGGAATCTCGTGAGTCGCTCATCAACCAGATCGCTCTTCTCCATGAGGAGAAGGAACACCAGAAGATCATCGCGCTCATCGAGGGCCAGCCACCGGCCGCGATGGACTACGAGCTGACGAGCCTTCTGGCGCGCGCCTACATCAATTACGCCCAGCCCTACATGGATTCTTTCCAGGAGCACATCAAGCACGCGGTGGAGCTGCTGCGCAGCGTTGAGGCCGAGGGCATGGCGGACCCGCAGTGGTACTACCGCATTGGCACCGCCCTGTACTGGCAGGACGAGGAAGAAAGCGCCATGACGTACCTGGAGCAGTGCCTCGCGATGGACCCGACCCACGAGGACGCTCCGCAGGTCATCGAGGAGTGCAAGCGCGCCCTCGAGCGTCGCACAGTCGTGCGCCCCCTCGATATGCGTGCGCTTATCGACTTCTTCGAGCGCAACGACTACAGGTACGACGTTGAGGACAATCGCCTGCGCACGGGCTTCACGAACGGCTACTACGTGTTCTCCGTGATCGACGACGGCGCGGACCTGAGCATGTGGGGCGGCATCCGCGAGGATGTGTCGATGGAACTGCGCCCGCGCCTCATCCAGGCGTGCAACGACTGGAACGCGGCCACCAAGTGGCCCAAGGTCTACGTGGCGACGCTGGATGACGGCACGCAGCGCGTGTGCGCCGAGCAGTTCGTCTCGTCCCGCTACGGCATGACTGACGCGCAGGTGTCGATCAACATCGACCGTTTCATCTCCGCATCCGAGTCCTTCTTCAAGGAGCAGATCGAGCGCATCCCCGCACTGGGTGGCGCAAGCGAGTAACACTCGCACAGAAACGTTCCCCGGCCTCGTCTTTTCGGACGAGGCCGGGGTTCGTTATACGGTCACTGCCCGACGCGCTGCACCAATGCTCTACGCATTGCCGCGGGGCACGTAGACGCTGAGTCCTCCGTCGCTGACCACGCCCGTGAGGGTCCCGTCATCCGCGACGCGCACGGACGGGTGGCCGCCGATGGTGCACTCCCACTCCTGACCTGCGTGGCGCGTTCCCACGTAGAGGGTCTTCTCGGCTGCCATTCGGTCGGAGAGGATGACGGCGCATCCGGAGCCGGGGATCTCGTCCTTGCCTTCCCGGGCGAAGCCCACCACATCGGGATGATCAAAAGCATTGTGCTGCGGGCCGACAGCCGCGCGGGCTCGGATACTCATGAGGACCGGCAGCTCACGCACGGCGGGCAGGTCGTCGGAATCAGGGGAACCGAGGAGGTCACCCCAGAACACGCAGGGAACCCCGGCCTCGTTGAAGAGGATGAGGGCGTAGGCGGCCGCCTTGAACCAGGGGGCGACCGTGGAAGCCAGAGACTGGCCTGGCTGGGTGTCGTGGTTTTCGACGAAGGTGACGGACTTGTCGGGGCGGGATGCCGTCAGCGTGTTCTCCCACAGGCGAGCAAGGTCCACGTTGCCGTCCGACACCGAAGCCTGGTGGAGGTGGTAGTGCAGGGGGACGTCGAAGAGCATGACGTTGGGGACTCGCGCCAGGTAGTCCTCGAGTTCGCGCACGTCGCCGCTCCAGTACTCGCCGACGGCGGGCAGGAGGCGCCCCGTCGAGGCGCGCAGGTCGTTCAGCCAGCGGGCGTAGAAGTCCGATCCCACGTGCTTGACGGCGTCCAGGCGCAGACCGTCCACGCCGGTCGTCTCGACGTACCACTGACCCCAGCGGTCCAGCTCCTCGCTGACGCGGGGCTCGGTGACGTGCACGTCGCAGCCCATCAGGTAGTCGAAGTTGCCGAACTCGGTGTCGACGGAGTCATTCCACTGCTTGCCTTCAAAGAGCCACAGGCCGTTACGCTTCGTCGCTTCATCCCAGTCGATGCCGTGGAAGCACGTCCAGTCCCACGTGAAGTCCGAGTAGACGCCCGCACGCCCCGGGAACGTGAAACGGGTCCACGCCTCGATCGTCTCGGGCTCCCCGATGGCCTCATGGCGATTCTGGGGGTTGATCGGGGTGGCTCGCACGGTCTCGGATGCGTCGGCGCCCATGCGGTGGTTGAGGACAATGTCGGCGCACACGGCAATGCCCGCCGCGTGCAGAGCCTCGATGGCTGCCAGGTACTCGTCCTTCGTCCCGTACTTCGTGGGCACGGAGCCCCTCTGGTCAAACTCGCCCAGGTCGTAGAGGTCGTAGACGCCGTAGCCGACGTCGTTGATGCCCTCGTGGCCCTTGTAGGCGGGCGGCAGCCAGATGATGGTGACGCCCAGGTCCGCGATCTCTTGGGCGTGCTCGGCGAGGTGGCGCCAGTGGCTGGCATCCGGGGCCATGTCCCAGGCGAAAGCCTGCAGGATCAGGGGGCCCGCCTCCGTCATGGACGAGGCCAGGGCCGGTTCAATCGTCTCATTCACCCGCATATCGTGGCAGGTTTCCCCTCCCCCGGGCACGTGAGACGGGCAAACAGTGGCGGGGTATACACGGTAACGAGGCCCGGGCTGAGCGTCACGATTGAGCGCGGTCCCGGCCCCGGCCTCGTTGGTGGTGTCGTTACTTGCGGCGCACTAGACGTTCCTTGACGCTGTTGAAGCTGGAGGCGGCGCTCGAGGCGCCGTCGGCGATACCCGAGGCCGCGCTCTTGGCACCGACCATCACGACCTTCGCTTTGCCGCGCAGACCCTTCTTGATAGTCGTCGCCGTCTCAGGTGTCTGTCCCTGCCTGGTCGCGCCGAGGCGATGCCGGTCCCACTCGTCGACGTCGACGCCGGGAGGCGGGATTTCGCGCAGGTGCTCTTTGAGGAGCGCGGACTGGGACTGAAGCGCCATGAAAGTCAGTCCGCTCGACACGAATCCGCCGATGACGGGGACGATCTTCGAGAATCCTTTGGCGGCTGTGCTCTTCGTGATGTTGATGCCGATGAGGCGCAGGCTGTGCTTGACGACCGGGTACCAGGTGATGCTCATGAGGGCGCGCTTGGTCGCGTGATTCTGGTAGGCGGTCTTGGCGGCCACGCGCGCGAACGCCGTGAGGGATTGGGCGGCGCCCCCGACCCCCAGCATGACGCCGAAAAACACGGCGAGCACGCCGAGTGTGTCGTCGTCAGCGTCTCGGCCGTCCGGGAGGAGATCTCCCCAGCCGTACAGGTAGGCGAGCTTTTGCATGATCCTCAGCGCATGCGCGTAATACTGCATCAGGTCCGCGGGGATGGTGCCGAGCATCGCGAAGCCGCCGGGGATACCCGCGACGAAAGAGATAGCCGCCGACTTGTTCGTTTCGTAGGAGATCGCTTCCTCTGCAAGCCTGTCGATCTGGGTCAGAGAGACTCCGGCGAGCAACGGGCTCGAGTCGATTGCGCGTGCGATTGCGTCGTCACCCATGTGGAGCTTGCGCAGCTCCTGGCGCAGGAACTCCTCGCGGTTGACGCGCACGCCGGGCACGCGCACGACCTTCGCCAGGAACTCGAGCGCTTTGCGCTCCGCCTCAGAATGCTGTCCGTCGGCAACTGCGGTCGGCTCACCGCTGTGGGCACGGGCGTTCATCGTGTCGGGCATCGAGTTCCTCCTCGTCTGACGACGCGCGGACAGCGAGCATCCGGTCCCACTCTAGCGCCTGCTGGTTGCCCTCTCAGCCCAGGATTGACGAGGCCGGGGCTGAGTCCTGCTGCCGCATACATACCGTTCCGGGCCTAGGCTGGTCTCATGTGGATCCTCGCTGCCTGCTTGTCAGCCCTGTTCGCGGGGCTGAC
>ERZ772769.297-NODE-297-length-12232-cov-6.27897_pt1 | contig 12232 bp, 14 predicted proteins | sample MGYA00580987_ERZ772769 | MGnify/ENA primary metagenome ERZ772769 (study PRJEB29015, sample SAMEA2738043) | human oral metagenome | biome: human oral; feature: human-associated habitat; material: saliva | place: China | collected 2234 ...
TGTCCGTCAGCGCCCTCTTCCCCTACCTCATGGTCACTTTCTCGCTGAAAACCAGTACTCCTGAACAAACCGCTCAGCTATCTGGCTTAGCCCAGACTGGTGGTTATATTCTGGCCGCCTTTGGTCCTAGCCTCTTTGGATACAGCTTTGATTTATTCCATTCCTGGACTCCAGCCATCCTCATTCTCATTGGCTTGGCTGCCATCGTGACACTAACTCTCTTTTACATTGAGAAGTTTGACAAGATCTAATATAGACGAAAAAACGCTTAGAAATCCTAAGCGTTTTTGCAATAGTTGAGACACTCTTCTAGATCCACATCCCGTTCTAGGTGCTCTGGTGTCCAAGGAATCAGGATATCCGGTTCAACTCCCTTATCATTCATGCCCTTTCCTTGATCAATCCTAGTGTCACGTGAAGTGGGAAACAGGAGCTCATAGTCACCAAAATCCTTCACGCAGCAATTGGAATAATCTAAAATTCCCATAGTCGGACGCCCTAGAACCGTAACCTTGGGCATCTTTTTCATGGTATCAACAAAATTATCACTTGAAGACCCACAGGTCACATCTGCTAGCACAAAGACTTTTTCAGGGCGTGCTAGGCCTAGGACGTCTGGCAGAATGTTCTGATCACTGTCCTCATCGCCATAAAAGACATAACCTTTCCCCCTATTTTCATCTAACTCTTTTAGAAATTCTTTGAGAATCTGGTGAGTTTCTGCTGACAAGTTTGGATCTTCTAGGATATTTTGCATCAGTTGCTGGCGCAAATCAACATTTCTATCGGTATAGAGAATCTCCATCCCATCATCGCTTGGCAAATCTAAGTCACTGAAGGTCTTTCCCTGAGGGAGAGTATATTTGAAAAGTGGATAATAAAGCGAGTCCGTCCCGCCATAATTGACTCGAACATCAATGATTAAATACTTTGCCTGCTCAATAGCTGCTTGACTGTCCGCATATAGCTGAGTGATGGCTGCCTCATCCGTAAAATCCTCTAACTTAAGATAGACGATGTCCTCAGAAAGGCTGCGCCATTCAAACTGCGGTGGCTTCTTCGGGTGGGCGGTTGGCTGAACATGCAGTTGTGCTTCCTTGCCATTGCGTACTACCGTAACTTCTCCGGCATGCTCCACAAAGTAAGCCCACTCCTTGTGCTGTCGCTCTGGAGTGGAACTGACAAAATAGTCCTTGTGATCTTGATACACATGAGGCAAGCCTTTCCCATCTAGGGTTAGAATCTGGTCTCCACGTTTCAGCCCCGTGTCGCTATTTGCCTGCAGGACGTAGAGGCAGTCTTGGTAGTATCTCAGTTTAAAGCCGGGCGGTTGCGTTTCCTTAAGTCCAAACCAAACATGAGACAAAATCCCAAAACTAGCTATATAACAATGCATCTGGTAAAGAAAGTCCTCTTGGCTCATCTGGTCTGTGATACGCGCTCGATATTCTTCGGGATTTGCACCCAGAATGTCTTTCTTTGTAGAAGAATCCTCTCGCATAATTCTACAACTTGCTCAAAAATCTCTGTTTTCTTCATCTTTTACTCCTTCTTCCAGGTGTCCTCATCGTCCAGCAGACCTCGCTTGGGAATTTTTGAGACATGACGATTGCCGGCCACATAAAAGCCCAAGTGCTCCTCCCGCCAAGCATCTGTGCAGGTCACACCAATCCGCGAACGGCTGGCAATCTGATTGGGAGTCAGGTCATGGGCTAATTGCAGACTGGAAGTCGCTAAACTCTGTCCATCAAAGCGCTTATCAATCCCAGCATACTTGGTTAGCTTGCCAGGACCATTAGCTAAAAGTCGGCCATCCGGTAGCTCCAAGGCTCGAATCAGTACGGCTTCAGCCACATTTTCAGGCTTGGTCACCAGATTCAGCATCTGATGGCCATGAATCTGATAGATATACCAGTGACCAGCTGATAGATACATGGATTCATTCTTAGGGGAGCGGCGCCCTCCAGCCGAATGGCAGGCACTGTCTTGACTTCCCAGGTAGGCTTCTGTTTCGACAATTCGGCCTAGCTTCTGGCCATTTAGAATCAATTGCATACCTAGCAAAGCTCGCGTTGCTGCAACTGTGTCTGTCTTGATGAGATTCTGAAAGTTTCTTGATAACATAGGTTGATTATAGCATGATTTCTCCATTTACAGAGGAAAAGAAATGTTGCAAAAATGTTATTTTTCTCCTTCTTATGGACAAGAATTTTGTTACAAAACAATTACGCACTAAATAAGCGAAAAATCGTGAAAAAGCTTATAAAATCTATGTTTTGTCTACTTGTTTTGCATATATTTTGTAACATTTTTATTAACATAGTATGTTATTTATGTATCAATCCAGTTTTTCATTGCTTCAAATGAAATATTTGTTTAATATTATACTAGAAGGAGGGGTAAGATGAAAAAATTATCTAAAATTTCTTTATTTTTATTACCACTAATTGCACTTTTCTTTTTAGCAGCTTGCGGAAATTCTGCGGATAAGAAGACTGAAGAAAGCTCAAGTTCTAGCTCAAGCGTATCTTCTTCATCTAAAGCTAAGACAAGCTCTAGCAGCACATCTGAAGAAAGCGGTAGTGCCAAAGTCAACGTAAATGGCGGCGATACTAGCGTTAATGTAAATGGCGATGACGAAAGCGGCGATGCTTCTGTGGAAACCAACGGAGACGGTGCTGCTAATGTACAAACTGACAACGCTGGTGTTAGCGTAAATGAAGATGGCGTTCATGTTCAAGGCGGCGGCGTTGATGTTAAGGTCGGCAGCGATGGATCTGTCAATATCCAAACACCTTAATTGAAAAACATGTTTCGATTATTATAATTCATAAAAACCGAGTTTCTCTCGGTTTTTTGATTTTCTCCTGTGCATTTCAAAAGACTTTCAAAACATTAAAAATACTTGCAAAAGCTTATCCTTCGTGTTATACTCTATTTAGAAAAGCAAGGAGGGACAAGCATGTACCAAGAACAACGCTTAGCTGAAATCTTAGAGCTCTTAGCTGAGAAAAAACAGCTGTCAGCCAAGGATATGATTGAACATTTTCAGGTCTCTAAAGATACTATTCGGCGAGATTTTTCAATTTTAAGCGAGCGTAGGCTTGTGCAGCGCACCCACGGAGGTATTATCCCGCTGGACACTAGCCGGCAAATCCCCTCCTTTAACGACCGTATCAACCAACTAAGTCAAGAAAAAAAGGCTATTGCCCAGAAGGCTCATGACTTTCTCAAGGCAGGACAAATAGCTTTCTTTGATGTCTCAACCATCGTTCTCCATCTGGCCCAGCGCATCAAGGAGCCTATGACAATCTACTCCCATTCTCTGGATAATGCAATCATGCTGAGCAGTCAGGATAAAGTAGACTTTCACCTCTTAGGTGGAAAATTCTATCCCAAAAACCGCTTCTACTACGCGCTCAATGAAGCAGAACTGCTGGAGCAAATTTCTTTTGACATTGCCTTTATCGGAGCAGCTAGTGTCTCTGACGGTCTAGTCAGCTTTGAAGACGAAGCTGATGCCCACCTGAAAAAACTGGCTTTGAAGCACACCAAGACTAAAATCCTGCTGGCCGAGCAAGACAAGTGGCAGAAAGAGTCTAAGTACATCCTGGGTCCTGTCAGCGACTTTGACTACTGGATTACGGACCGAGCGCCCAGCCCTGAAGTTCAAAAACTGCTTGGAGACAAGGTTAAAATAATTTATTAAATCGATCCATTAGACACATAGGAGGATGAGCTATGATAAAACAAGCGATTCGTCTGATTATCAGCGATATTGACGGCACCATTTTGGACGACCAGCATCAAGTAGATCCTAATCTCAAGGACATCATTCCCCTGCTAAGCCGAGAAAAAATCCCTTTCGTTCTGGCTTCTGCCCGCTCTCCTCTAGGCATGGAGCCGATTGCCCGTGAGCTGGGGCTAGGAGATAATCCGCTGGCCTGCTACAATGGCGCTCTAGTCATCAAGGGTGACCCGCAAGCTTACGAGACCATTATCGAACACCCTCTGGATAAGGAAGAAATCCGCACTTTTCTGGAGTTGGTCAAGGCTGAATTTCCTAGCGTGTCCATCAATCTCTATTCCGGTAAGGATTGGATTGCCGATCGTTTGGATAAGTGGGTACAGATAGAGGCTGCTATTACAGGCGAGCAGCCGATGATTCAGAATGTACTAATGCCAGTACTAGATGCGCAAATGCCTGTCCACAAGCTACTTCTCATTGATCAAGCGCCTGTCATCCAGAAACTCCATGACTACCTACAGACCTTGGACTTTCCCAAGACAGCTTTTTATCTCTCAAAGGACAACTACATGGAAGTCACGGCCAAGCATGTCTCCAAGGAGCAAGCCTTGTACGAAATTGCCCAGCACTACCAAGTGCCCCTAGAGCAGGTCATGACAATCGGAGACAACTTCAATGACCTTCCCATGCTCCGCCTGGCTGGACTTGGAGTCGCTATGGGCAATGCCCCTGAGGCAGTCAAAACCGAGGCAAAAGCCGTCACCAAAAGTAACAATGAGCACGGGGTCGCGGAAGCTATAGAAAAGTATGTTTTGATATAACGCAAAAAATCTGCTCAAGGGCAGATTTTTTTTATTGATGATAATCATAAGCCAGGCGAGGACTGCCGTCAGCCACATAAATTATGCCGCACTCCCTAAAGCCGTAGTTCAGCACTGCTGCCTGCATAGGCTGATTGTCCGCATGGGTATCGATTCGCAAGTAGGGAATCTGTTGGCAGCAAAAATCAAAGACCTGACGGGATAGACCTCTGACTTGGCCATTTGAAGCGATGCGGTGAATGGTGCCGTAAGGCTCCGCAAAATGCCAGCTGCCCTTTTCGATGACCTGATAGGTCGGGTCTTCTCCGATGATAAAGGCAAAGGTACCGACCAGCTGCCCTTCTTCCTCGACAACAAAGGAGTAGCCAGCCGCAATGTCATCCTCAATAAAGCTCGCGCTAGGATAGCCTCCATCCCACTGAGTTGGATTGCCCTGGTCTTTCATGAACTGTCGGGCAACATCATAAATCGCCATAATGGCTGGGATATCTTCTGTTTGGGACAAACGAATCTTCATCTTTCCTCCTTTATAAAAATAAGGCTGGAAAGTCCCAACCTTATTTGAATTCTTCTGGTTTGCCAGTATACTGAGACCATTCCTTAGTGAAGAAACGGTCATTGATCTGGTAGTTTGGCGCCGGCTGTGGATTGGCTACAAAAGGATCAACCGCCTTGTCAAAGGCCAGCCAGCCATTCCAGCCCATGTGAATAGTGTCCTGCATGAAGTAAGGCTTGTCGCCGTCCTTAGAAAAATCAGCAATGTTGGTAAAACCCTGACTTTCCAGCTGATAGCGAATCTTAGCCACCGTCCGCTGGTACATTTCAGGACTGAGTCCTGTATACTCCATCCACTTAGAATTGACCGGTGGAATGATGAAGATGACATTGGTCTTTGACTTGGCAAACTGGTCCAAAACCAGCTGCAAGTCGTTGTACTCAGGGGATTTTTCATAAGATTGCTTGGTTTGAAAACCTCTGAGCTTGGCAACCTTGCCGGCCAGACGAGTCTTGTAAAAATGATTGTCTATGCCGAATTGATTGTTATTGGTCTTCTTCTTGGCCTCTGCTGTGGCAATCTCTTCCAAATCCTGATAAGAGAAGGTATCTGGCAGATCAGCCATATAAGGTAAAATTCGCTGGTCATAATTTTCATTATTGAGGGCAGCAAAGTTGCTAAAAAAAGCATCTTGGCGCTCATTAAGATGAGCCATCATCTCAATATGGCGCTCTTCAAAGCTGCTCAGCTTTTTACCTTCAGACAGCTTCTGGACGCTCTCTGCCATAGCAACATCTGGATAAAGCTGCAGGAGGCGCTGGGCTGCATATTGCGCCGCCGCATCTCCTTGCTGCTGAGACAGATAAGCCGTCAGCTGATCACTGTTGAAGTACTGCTGAAAGGCCGAAGCATCATAGCCAGTCTTGGTAAACCATTGGGGCGACACTACATAGACCGCCGGGTGCCCCTCCAACTCAGAGGACATCTGCTGCATACCAAAGTACTGATTAAATGATGCTGCCCCGCGCTGACCTAGAAAATAAGGCCGATAGGAGCGGTCGTATTTCTCAGCTAGGACCGCCGGGTGCATACTATCAAAGCGCAGCCACTCACTTGACCCAAAGAAGGGAACAAAGCGCATCTTCTTATCGGTCAAGGCTGTCACCTTCTTGCTGCGACTCTTGAAGTTTTCTGCTGTCAGGGTCACCGCCGAGCGCTTCTCTGCTTCTATATCATGCTTTTTATCAAGCGGATAGAAGAAAAAGAGCAAGGCAACCATGGCCATAGCGCAGAAAACCGGCCCCAGAATCAGCCAGAGTCGTTTAAGCATTGCGAAGCTCCGTCACGCCTTCAACGATTTTATTGGCTGTGTTCCAGTCATCGCGGCCAAACTCTGACACTGGCACGCGGATATCAAAACGGTTTTCCAGCTCAACAATCAGCTCGACCGTTCCCATACTGTCTAGGACACCAGCGTCAAACAAATCCTCGTCCATCATGTCTGACACATCTTCCATAAATAGTTCTTCAATAATTTCAATTACTTCTGCTTTTATATCCATTTTTCTTCCTCATTCATTTTTATTTTTTAAACCAAAGCTCATTTAAAAATCCAGAAAAGATTAAAAATGAGAACATGACTGCGTGAAAGGTCACCACAATCCCCAAAGCTTGGGTCCATTTATTGTCTGGCAGAGGCGGAAACCCCTTAGCCTTGCGCTCTTTGTTTAGAGTTTTCTTCTTGCGCAGCCAGGCATCATTGACGACCAGCCCAGCTCCATGGAAGAGACCGTAAGCGATATAGTACCAGGTCACACCATGCCAGAAGCCCATTATCAGCATGTTGATCAGATAGGCCACACTAGAGGTCGTGTTGCGGTTTTTAAAGACCTTATTGCGCATCAGGACCATGACCAACCGCATAAAGACAAAATCACGGAACCAAAAGGACAGACTCATGTGCCAGCGATTCCAGAATTCTTTCAAATCACGTGAGAGAAAAGGCTTATCAAAGTTGATTGGGCTCTTGATTCCCATGAGATTGGAAATAGCTAGCGCAAACATCGAATAACCGGCAAAGTCAAAGAAGAGATCCAGACCAAAGACATACATAACGCCCAGAGTTCCTAGATTAAAGAAACCGCCGGTATAGAGAGCGTAGGTCTTGACATGACCCAGCAAGAGATGTCCAAAGATATGGGCCAGGATAAACTTATAAAGGAAGCCTAGCATGATATACTTAACAGACTGCTCCAGCATATCCAGCAGCTCATCGCGCTCAGGAATGTTCAAATAGTCTTCATTGAAACGCTTGAAACGATCAATGGGGCCACTCGAAAAGGTCGGCATGAAGAGCAGGAAACGCAGAAACTCCCAGAGTGTGAACTCTGTCAGAACCCCATCGCGCATCTCAATCATCATGCCTACCGAGCGAAAGGTCAGATAGGAAATCCCCAAAAAGCCAAAGAGAGACTGATGACCGCTGATTGCGGGTTCTACCTTGACAAGCACAAGTGGCAGAACCGCCAGCAAGATATGCAGATAAAAGATCCACTTGCTGTCCCGCGACCTGCGATAAAGCTTATATGAGTAAACCCAGACTATCTGCCAGATGACATAGCCCAGCAAAGCACAGAGCTGCGCCAGACTGGGACCTGTCAGCATCAGGACGATAAAGACCAAGCTGACCAAGGCTTCATAAAGAGGGAAGCGCTTCTTAAAGAAAAGTCCAACAAAGATTGGCAGAACTGCCAGAACGATATAGACAAAGTAAACTGGATTGCCGTAGGGTTCCAAGTGAGGCAGCTGTTTCAAGAAATCCATCATCGCTTATTGACCTCGCTAATCAGCCCCTTAATGTCAATCTTGCCATTCGGGGTCAGAGGCAGGGTCTCTCGATAGAGAAACTTGGACGGCATCATATAGGACATCATGATATCCTGCAGATCTTCCTTGATTGCCTTGGTAATATCGATTTCCCGCTCAAACTGCTCAGCCACACCGTCTTTGAGAATGACGTAGGCCAGTAGATTTTGAACCTTATGGTCCTTATTGTAGCGGGGAACAGCCACCGCAGACTCAACGTATTTAGATTTGTTCAGGTTTTGAGACACATCCTCCAGCTCAATACGGAAACCATTAAACTTGATCTGGAAATCCATCCGGCCGCCGTAAAGCAGCAGGCCTTCATCTGTCATGGAGCCGACATCTCCTGTATGATAGGCTGGCAGACCTTCAAATTCAAAGAAGGCCTCTGCTGTCTTCTCAGGATTATTCAGATAGCCCTTGGATACAGCTGGGCCGCAGACGATGATTTCTCCCTGCTGGCCATTCGGTACTTTCTGCCCTTCTTCGTCAATGACAAAGGTTGGAGAGTCCGCCTTGGTATAGCCAATCGGCAGGCGCTTGCAATTTTGCAGCATCTCATCTGTCACTGCTACTGCAGACAGGGCCACTGTTGCCTCAGTCGGACCATACGCATTGATAATACGTGCTTGAGGGAAGCGATCGCGCAGCTTCTGAGCTGTCTTGACCGTCAACTCCTCACCGTCAAAGTAGAAATGCGTCAGCTGAGGCAGCTTCTGACTATTAAAGTCATCCGACAGCAAGGCCATGTCCGCGAAGGAAGGTGTCGACGTCCAGATAGCAATAGGCAGACTGAGAATCGTCTCAAACAGCTGCTTGAAATCCTGAGTCACAGCCGAAGGCAGGGCAAAAAGAGTCCCTCCCAAGGCCAAAGTCGGCGCCCAATACATGACCGACAAGTCAAAAGAATAAGGAGGCTGAGCCAACATTTGAGGACGCTCCGGAGTCGCAAACTCCTTATCCGTAATCATCCAATTCGTAAAGCTGAGCAAATTATTGTGGGAAATCTGCACTCCCTTAGGTTTGCCAGTCGTTCCTGATGTGAAAATGATGTAATAATTATCATCTCCCTGCACCGGATGGCTAAGCTCATAGGATGCTCCCTCTCTGAAAGCTGTCTGAACTTGCTCCGCACTGAAAATAGGAGCTGTCACATTTGCCAGTGGAAAATCATTGATGGCAATAATCAAGCTTGGCTCAGCAACTTCCACAATCGCTGCCACGCGCTCCAAGGCTGAATGACTGTCGATAGGGATGTAGGCATGACCAGACTTGGTCAAGGCCACAAAAGTAGCCAGCATTTCGTATTCCTGACCGCCAAAGACTACAACCGGAGACTTGTCAGGAAGTCCCAAACGGTCAATCTGAGCCGCCAACGAATCGGAATCCTTCTTTAAATCGCCATAAGTATGAACTTGACCTAAAATATCATAGACCGGAAAATCCGGCTGCACCTGAGCAAAATGCTCAATCGCTTCAATCATATCTTGTATAACTTTATTTGACATTGTTTCCTACTCTCTCACATTAAAATTCATTATAGATAAAGCCGCCCTGACCCTGACCCAGATAGCTAAAGAAATAAAGCAAGGCCAGAAAGATAACAAAATATAGTAGGGTTTGGCCCAAAAACTTATATAGGGTTTGATGTTTTTTCATTGATCTCTCTTATATTTTTAGTTAGACTTACACCATTTTACCATTTTATGGAAGATGTTTTCAACACAAAAGCTAAGGAAGATGTAAAGTTCTTGTAAGGAAGAAAGGTACTTTGATGTGCCTTATAAACAGCCATTAAAAGACTTTTTCAAAAAATATATAAAAATTTTATATATTTTGCTTGACTTTTTCACTAAGAGGTTGTAGACTATATATAGAAAGATTATATATAAATATTTTACACAAGGAGGTGGTCCTATGTCTTTCCCCACATCATCGGCTTTGATTGAGTTTCTCATCTTAGCCATCCTTGAAAAAGACGATTCCTACGGTTATGAAATCAGCCAGACAATCAAGCTGATTGCCAATATCAAAGAATCAACACTTTACCCTATTCTGAAGAAGCTGGAGCAAAATGACTGCCTCACGACTTATTCGCAGGAGTACCAAGGACGAAAACGAAAATACTATTCACTCACTGCCTACGGGCACGAACAGCTACTCACTCTAAAAGAAGAGTGGCAAACTTATACCACGACCATCAGCGGTATCATAGAAGGGAGCATCCGTCATGACAAGAACCGAGTATCTAGCTGAGCTAGAAAAATATCTAAAAAAACTGCCACGCAAGGACTATGAAGAAACTATGGATTACTTCACTGAGTACTTCGACGAGGTAGGACCAGAGGGCGAGGAAGCCGCTATTGCTGATCTAGGCAGCCCTAAGGAAGCAGCCCACGAGATTATGTTGAATCTTTTGGACAAAAAAGTCGAGGAAGATAATCAAGACAGCAGTTCATCAAAAAACACTAAGAACATCGTCCAGATTGCTATCCTATCCATTTTGGCAGCACCCTTGGCTATTCCGCTCTTTATAGTAGCAGCCCTTTTGACTTTTGTTTTCTTCCTCTTAGTCTTTATCTTTGCTCTCGTCATGGCTATAGGTGCCTTTGCCTTCTTTATCTTTGGTATCAGCCTGATCTGGGACACTTTGACAGTGGGACTGACGACATCGATCCCGGCCTTCCTGTTCACTCTGGGGCTCAGTGTTCTAGCTCTGGGACTGTCTGGCATCTTCTACGCAGGCATTTCTCCTGTTACTCAGTTTGGCAAGGCTGGCTTTGTCAAACTAGCTCAACTTTTCGCAAAGAAAGGAACACGTCATGGCTAACATCAAATTGAAAAAACCTCTTTTATCTGCAGCTATTTTAGCCTGCCTCTTTGGTGGAGCCCTGACAACTATCGGCTCCATTACAGGCGGTGTCAATGACTTGGTCAATTCTACCAAAAGCAAGGTAAAACTAACGAAAAAAGAAGAAAGTTTCTCTGATCTTTCTTCCCTAAATATCAACTTAGCAGCTAGAAACCTCGTCATCAGCGAATCTCCTGATGACAAGGCTCACTTGACCTATTACCAAAGAGACGGCAACTATCAGATTGGCGGCAGCATGCTTGGAAAAATCACGACAAGTTCTGAAAACGGAAACTTAAACATCAAGGAAGAAGGTGCAGGCTCCTTCTACATAAGCGCTGGCATCCGCTCCTTACTCAGCTTATTTGACCAAGAATCTCAAGGGAAGCATACTGTGCAGCTTTCCCTGCCTAAGGGGACCAAGCTTGAGACATTCAGCGGCAGTTCGTCATTAGGAGATGTTACGCTGTCCAATCTATCAGTCAAAAATGCTGACTTCTCTCTATCCAATGGCTCGTTGACTGTAAATGATAGCCAATTCGCATCTGGTAAATTTAAGAACTCTCTGGGAGACATTACCCTTAATAACAGTCAGATTAGCTCTGGAAAAATCATTGATTCTTCGGGTACCATCACTCTGAGCAACAGCCAATTCGCATCGGGCGAAATAGCAAACTCTCTGGGAGATGTCAACCTAAACTCGAGCAAAATCTCCGACAGCACTCTGAAAACCTCAAGCGGCTCACTGAACTCCGAACGATTGGAATTAGCTGGTACAATCTCTATCACTGACCAATTAGGCGATATTAATCTGCATCTGGTTTCTGGCAGTTTGTCGCAGCTATCCTTTGATCTGAAAACGGATCTAGGTGAAATTGACATCCCTAGTGGTATGAGTGTAGAGCACACCAAAGGCGATGAACTTGGTGGCTCTGCCGTCCGTAAAGTCGAAAATCCGACAACTACACTTACTGCCAGCGCCCAAAGCGGCAGCATTAAGCTCAGCGAATAAATCATAGAAAAGAATATATACAATCAGGGAGTCCTCAGCGGCTCCCTTTTTTAATAAAAATTCCCGTAATGCCCTAAGATTGCTTTACAGGCCTTGGCCTTTGTGCTATGATATTCTATAAAAATTTATCACAAGGAGGTCCCTATGAAAAAACTCGCACCTGGTATGCACATTCGGGTAGTTAGCCCCTCAGCGTCAATCGAACACATCGGTGGATTTGAGGCCAATCTAGCCGCCAAGGAGCGCTTGGAAAAGTTAGGATTTACTGTGTCTTTTTCGGAACATTATCTGGAAAATGATATGCTAGACTCTGCCTCCATCGAAAGCAGGGTGGCAGACATTCATGCTGCCTTTTCGGATGACTCCGTTGATGCTATTCTGGCCACCATCGGCGGTTTCAACTGCAATGAGCTCCTGCCCTATCTGGACTTTGAGTTGA
>ERZ772769.298-NODE-298-length-12222-cov-5.40881_pt1 | contig 12222 bp, 8 predicted proteins | sample MGYA00580987_ERZ772769 | MGnify/ENA primary metagenome ERZ772769 (study PRJEB29015, sample SAMEA2738043) | human oral metagenome | biome: human oral; feature: human-associated habitat; material: saliva | place: China | collected 2234 ...
CGTAGGAGCGGCCCACGTCGTGGGGGTCGATGGGCAGGTAGGGCATGGCCCAGGGGACGGCGATCTCGGCCTCGGCGTCGGTCAGCCCCTCGGCCTGCTTGGCGCTGACCTGAGTGTTGCGCGCCGCGAAGCCCTTCTTGATGGCGTCCTGGTGGGAGCCGGAGAAGGAGGTGTAGACGAGCTCGCCGGCATAGGGGGTGCGCGGGGGCACGTCCATGCCGGTGGCCCGCTCGACGATGCGACGGACCTCGTCGATGTCGGACAGGTCGAGCATGGGGTCGACGCCCTGGCTGAAGAGGTTGAGGGCCAGGGTCACCAGGTCCACGTTGCCGGTGCGCTCGCCGTGGCCGAACAGGCAGCCCTCGACGCGGTCGGCGCCGGCCATGAGGCCGAGCTCGGCGGCGGCCACGCCTGAGCCGCGGTCGTTGTGGTTGTGCAGGGACAGGCACACGGACTCGCGCCTCGGCAGGTGGCGGCTCATCCACTCGATCTGGTCGGCGTAGACGTTGGGGGTGGCGCGCTCGACGGTGGCGGGCAGGTTGAGGATGATCTCGCGGTCCTCCTCGGGCTGCCACACGTCCATGACGGCCTGGCAGACCTCGAGGCTGTAGTCGAGCTCGGTGTCCACGAAGATCTCCGGGGAGTACTCGTAGCCGAAGATCGTGTCCTCGTCGAGGACCTTCTCGGCACGGGCCATGATCTGGCGGGTGCCGTCGACGGCGAGCTCGCGGATCTGGTCGCGGTCCATGCGGAAGACGACGTTGCGGAACAGGGGCGACAGGGCGTTGTAGAGATGGACGGTGGCCCGTGGGATGCCGACGCAGGCGTCCAGAGTGCGGTCGATGAGCTCGCCGCGTGACTGGGTGAGCACGGAGATGGTGACGTCCTCGGGGATCGCGCCGTCGTCCACCAGGGAGCGCACGAAGTCGAAGTCGGTCTGGGAGGCGGCCGGGAAGCCGATCTCAATCTCCTTGAAGCCCATGCTCACGAGCAGGTCGAAGATGGCGCGCTTGGCCTGGGGGCCCATGGGCTCGATGAGGGACTGGTTGCCGTCGCGCAGGTCGGTGCTCAGCCAGCGAGGGGCGGCGGTGATGCGCTTGTCCGGCCAGGTGCGGTCGGGCAGGTCAATGGAGACGACGTCGAGGAAGGGCCGGTACTTGGCGAACGGCATACCGGAGGGCTGCTGGGGGGCGGGGCGGGCGTTGCGCATCAAGACTCTCCTGGGTGAGGTGCTTCGTGATTCGACGGCGGTTCCCGGAAGACTCTTCTGACTCCTGAGGAACGCGGCCGCGAACGTGGCCGAGCAGAACGAGTCAGCCGCGGTCGGGGTGCCGGCCTGTCAGGCCCCGCCGCGGCGACTAAGCAGGAGGCTCACCTGCTGGCCTGGAGTCGCTCGCACGCCGTAGACCCTACCCCGATGAGGACCCATCGTCAGGTAAGGGGCGTACGGGACCGCAGTGTGAGACAGAGGATGAAGGGATTCCCCCGCGAACGACGCCCCTCATCCCGACGCACACCAACATCATTATGTAGTATGTCTACTACATATAGTTGCGCTTCTACTCAGGAGGGTTTGTGCGATGGCTCCAGTCATCACCACGGAGAACCTCGAGTTCTCCTACGGGGACACCCCGGTGCTGCGCGGCATCGACTTGTCGGTCGAGGCCGGAGAGGTCGTCTGCCTACTCGGCCCCAACGGCGTGGGTAAGACGACCCTCGTGGAGAACCTGCTGGGGTCTCTGTCCCCGACCAGCGGCAGGGTGCGCGTGCTCGGCACTGACCCGCGCCGGGCGGGCGCCAACTTCTGGGCGAGGGTCGGGCTGGTGCAGCAGAGCTGGACCGACCACGCCAAGTGGAAGGTGAGGGACCAGCTGGAGTGGATCCGCTCGGTCCAGCTGACAGCAGCGAGCCGGGCGAGCAGCGTCGACGAGGTGCTCGACGCCGTCGGCCTCAGCGAGAAGGCCGACTCCCGGTTGTCGAGGCTCTCCGGCGGGCAGCGACGCACCGTTGACTTCGCGGCCGCCCTCATGGCCGCGCCCGAGCTCCTTGTTCTGGACGAGCCGACGACCGGACTGGACCCGGTCTCCAAGGCGCGACTGCACGATCTCATTCTGGCCCGGGTCGACGACGACGCCACCATCGTCATGACCACCCACGACCTGGCCGAGGCCGAGCACCTGGCCTCTCGGGTGCTCATCATGAACGAGGGGCGGATCCTCGCCGACGGCACGGTCACGGCGCTGCGCGAGCGCCTCGATCTTGGCGCTGAGATCACCTGGGTCCAGGACGGGGCCCACCACGTCCACACCACCCACTTCCCCGAACGCTTCGTCAAAGAGCTCGACCTTGACACCATCACCGGGCTCACCATCACCCGCCCCACCCTGGAGGAGACCTACCTCTCCCTCGTCAGCAGCAAGGAGCCGCAGTCATGAGCACTCACACCTTCCTGGCAGTTCTGCGTGCGGCCCGTCGCCAAGCCGCCATGGACCTGCGAGCAGGCATTGTCGGGTCGAGCGTCGCATTGCTGGCCTCCGTGACCGCCCTCGTGATCGTCAGCAGGAACACCCAAGCGACTGTCGGCCCGGTGTTCTTCGCCAGCAGCATTGGCACGATCAGCTGCTTCATCACCTTTCAGATCGCCAGCGAGACCTACGTCGACCGCATCGGCGGCGCCCTGCTGCGGGTGCGCGTCCTGCCTCACGGCCCCCTGACGTGGGCGATTGGTAAGACGATGTCCTCGGTCACTCAAACCCTCCTCTTCCAGGGCTCCCTTCTTCTCGGGGGAACCCTGTTCGTTGAGGCGCTGCCCCTGAGCACGTCCCAGGTGCTGGCATGCCTGCCGCTTATGGTGCTGTCGGCCGTTGCGACGGCACCACTGGGCTTCCTCGTGGGCGCCTTCATCCGCGGTGTCTACAGCTTCATGGCCTCCTACCTGCCCATCTTCGCCCTGATCGGAACGAGCGGTTTCTTCATGCCCATGGACCGACTCCCCTCCTGGCTGCAGGCGGTTCAGCTGGCGCTGCCGACGTACTGGTCGGGGCACTTGACCCGCTGGGCACTGGTGGGGGACCCCTCGTGGGAGGTGGGCCGATCCTTCTCACCAGTGCTCGCCGTCGGGGTCCTGACGGTATGGACGGTTCTCGGCTTCGCGGGATCCTCGTTCATCGTGCGGCGCAGTTTCCGCAAGGAGACGATCGGTAGTCTGGCGCGCGTGCAGTCCACCATTCGTTCCCAGACCGGTCTGTGACCATGTCCGACGACGTCGTCCACAACCGGATCGCGGTCCTACGCGCCGACCGGCGAGTGAGCCGCCGTGAGCTGGCCGAGGCCCTCGGCGTCCACTACCAGACGGTGGGCTACCTCGAGCGCGGGGAGTACGCCCCCTCGCTGCACCTGGCCCTGCGCATCGCCCGCTACTTCGACGTGCCCGTGGAGTCGGTCTTCTCCCTGGAGGAGTTCCCCCGCCTGACGTGAGGCTCCATCACAAGGAGAGATGCAGGACCAGAGCCTCATTGACCATCTTCATCAGGCCACTGGGTAACCAGCCGACAACCTCGCCGACTCTCTCCACAGCAATCGATCGAACTTGCTCCGCCTGAGCCTTGGAGTCCTTGGGCAAGCCGGTCGCCTCCGAGGGGAGGAAGACCTGAAAGGGAAGAACTCGCGAGGTTGAGCTGGTCAATGGGACCACTGTCACCACACCACGACCAAGGCGCGCGGCCGCCGCATTGGCATGGTCATTACTCACTATGAGCGCAGGTCGACGCTTGTTCGCCTCACTGCCGACAGGAGGATCAAAATCGACAAGGCGGATTTCACCTCGTAACATCCTCACCTCTATCGATCCCGTCAGCGACCGCACTATCCCAGACGGCTGCATCATCAGAGGCATCCCAGGAGGACCAGGCCTCAGCGTAAGCATCCTGAAGATCAGCTTTTCCGAGCAGGCGGATGGCATTCTGAATACCAGCAGACCTCGACGCCAAACCATCGCGCTCCACGCATCGGTCCAGCAGAATGAGGTCACTCTCCGACAAACTCACGCTTAACTTCATACCTACATGCTACTCGGGTAGCATAGTCAGGGGCAAGGGAGCGAGAGATCCTTCAGGTAACTCGTAATCGGGTGGTGCCCTCCCCGTCTGGGGAGGGCACCACCCGATTACTCGGTTCGGCGAGGTGCCTGTGTCCTGGCGCCGCCGGCCCTACAGGAGGCCCTCGGCCAGGTCCAGCGGGGTGCCGAAGCGGTGGTTGGTGATGGCCACCGCCTGCTCGCGCAGGAAGGGCAGCAGCTCGGAGTGCGGGCAGGCCGTCACGGCCCCCGTGTACAGGGCGATGTCGGGGCTCCCGCCGGTCACCCGGCTGGCGTGGCTCCAGCGGGCCGCGGAGGTCTCCTCACGCGGGCCGAGGATACGCACGCGCGTTCCCAGTCCGCCGGAGGCGGAGAGCTCGGCCAGGCGGGCGTCCCAGGCTCCCTGGTCCTCGACCGCGACCTGGACGCCGGCGGCCTGCAGCGCGTTCTGCAGCGGCTGGGGCAGACGGTCCGCGACCGACAGGCTGACGAACCCACCAGCCCGCACACCTGCAGCCATGACGCGCGTCACGTCGGCCAGCTCGGTTCCCGCCCCGGCGCGCACGAGCACGTCAGTGGGCCGGTAGCGCAGGACGTTGCGCTCGCAGGCCAGTGCCGTGACATCGCGGTTGACGCCGTAGGCGGTCCGCCAGGCGGAGGCGTCGGCCACCAGGGCGCGGCGCAGCCCGGCCAGGTCGACCTCGCTCAGCTGGCCGCTGACGGCGTCGCACAGGCTCGCCACGCGCGGGTCCAGCGCCGCGGTGCCCTGGCCGGCCGGCTCCTTCACGTCCTGGCCGTCTGCGGGCTCGATGTCCCCCAGTCCCAGCAGGTAGGAGGGGCCGCCGGCCTTCGTCGTCGAGCCGATGGCCGAGCGCTTCCAGCCACCGAAGGGCTGGCGGCGCACGATGGCCCCGGTGATACCGCGGTTGACGTAGATGTTGCCGGCCTGGATCGAGTCGAGCCAGACGGCCAGCTCGGCCGCGTCGAGGGTCTGGAGCCCGGAGGTGAGCCCGTAGTCGACGGCGTTGACCGCCTCGATGGCCTCCTCGAGCGTGTCGACCCGCATGACGCCGATAACGGGCGCGAAGTACTCGGTGAGGTGGAACTCGCTGCCGGGCACGACCCCGGCGCGGATCCCCGGGGTCCACAGGCCGTCACCGAGGTAGCGGGGCTTGAGGACCCAGTGCTCACCGACCCCCAGGGTGGTCAGGCCGCGCACGGCCTTCTCGTCGTCGGGCACGACGACGGGCCCCATCTGGGAGTCCAGTGACAGCGGCAGGCGCACCCTCAGGGAGGCGGTGGCGTCCACGAGCTGGCGGGCGATGCGCTCGGACTTGCCGGCCGAGGAGACCAGGACCAGCAGGGAGGAGGCCGAGCACTTCTGGCCGGCGTGGGCGAAGGCCGAGTAGACGGCGTCGCGCACGGCGATGTCGGGGTCGGCCGAGGGGGTGACGATGATGGCGTTCTTGCCGCTGGTCTCCCCCAGCAGGTGCATGTCCGGCTTCCAGGAGCGGAAGAGGCGGGCCGTGTCGTAGGAGCCGGTGAGGACCACGCGGTCGACGTCCTTGTGGGTCACCAGGTGGCGTGAGACCTCTCCGTCCTCCAGCGGGGCGAGCGCCACGAGGTCCTCGGGGATCCCGGCGTCGTGGAAGGCGCGCACGAGCTCGGCCGCGCAGCGTCGGGCCGGCGGGGCGGGCTTGAGGATGACGGCGCTGCCGGCCGCCAGGGCCGCGGCCACTCCCCCGGTGGGGATGGCCACCGGGAAGTTCCAGGGCGAGGCGACCACGGTGACGTCCACCGGGGCGAAGCGGGCCCCGACCATGTACTCCGGGTCGTGCAGGAGCAGCGAGGACTCCGCGTAGTGGTGGCAGAAGTCGATGGCCTCACTGACCTCGGGGTCGGACTGGTCGATGGTCTTGCCGGCCTCGGAGCCGGCGACCTCGATGAGCTCGGCGCGCCGGGCGGCCAGGACGTCGCCGACACGGTGCAGGGCGGCGGCCCGCTCGGCTGGGTCCAGGGACTGCCAGACGCCGGCCGCCTCGGCCGTTGAGGCCACCAGGGAGTCGACGTCGGCGTTCGTGGCCAGGCGGGCGGCGCCGGCCTCCACCTCGGCCACGCCCCGCGTGGATCCCGGGATGGCGGCAGCGATGTCCCGGGCCCACTGGCGGTTGGCGGCCAGGGCCGGGTCGGAGTCGGCCTCGGAGACGAAGGACCTCCTGGCGCGCTCGGCGACCGTGCCGGTCTCCTCAGGGATGCCCGCCTCCCGCTCGGCGAGCCGGTTCTGGGTGCGGTTGGGCACCGGCACCGGGGCGTCCGGGTCGAGGTCGGACAGGGCCGCCAGGAAGCGGTCGCGCTCGCGGCCGAAGATCTGCTCGTTGCCGGCCAGGTCGAAGACGCCGGACATGAAGTTCTCCGGCGCCGCGTTCTCCTCCAGGCGGCGCACCAGGTAGGAGATGGCGACGTCGAACTCATGGGGGTCGACGACGGGCACGTACAGCAGGAGGTGTCCGGTGTCGCGACGCACGACCTCCTGGATGCCGGTGGCCATGCCGGAGAGCATCTCGAACTCGACGCTGTCCTCGACGCCGCGTGCGGCGCGCAGCTCGAAGGCGAAGGCGATGTCGAAGAGGTTCTGGCCGGCCACGCCCAGGCGGATGTTGCGGGTGCGCTCGGGCGTCATCGCCCAGGAGAGCATGCGCTTGTAGTTGGTGTCGGTGGCCTGCTTGGAGGGCCAGGTGGTCAGCTCCCAGCCGTGGATCTCGGCGTCGACCTTCTCCATGGACAGGTTGGCGCCCTTGACGATGCGGACCTTGACGCGTGAGCCACCGGAGGCGACACGCTTGGCAGCCCACTCCTGGAGGCGCTGCATGGCGCCCAGGGAGTCGGGCAGGTATGCCTGCAGGACGATACCGGCCTCGTAGCCGCGCATGTCCTCCTGGTCGAGGATCGCGGTGAAGACCGCGATGGTCAGGTCGAGATCCTTGTAGTCCTCCATGTCCAGGTTGAGGAAGGTGCCGTGGTCGCGGGCCAGGCGGTAGAGGGGCAGGAGGGCCTGGACGCCGTGGGCGACGACCTCCTCGAAGCCCCAGGGGTTGTGGGGGCCGGTGACGGCGGAGACCTTGACCGAGACGTAGTCGACGTCCTCGCGGGTGACCAGCCGGGAGACCTCGGCCAGTCGGCGGGAGGCCTCCTTCTCCCCCAGGACGGCCTCACCCAGGAGGTTGACGTTGAGGCGGTTGCCGCCCTTGCGCAGGCGGGCGAGGGCGGGCCCGAGTCCCTTGTCGGTGGCGTCGACGACCAGGTCGCCGACGATCTCCCGGAAGACTCGCCGGGCGACCGCGGTGACGGTGCGCGGGGCGAGGCGGGAGGCGGCCGATCCCAGCCCCATGGCTCCGGCCAGGGCGGGCGGCAGGAAGTCGGTGCGCCCTGCCGACAGGCGCTTGAGGGCGGTGCTGGCGACGTCGAGGTCGGTGGGACGCACGACGTCGTCGACGAAGCGGGTGGTGAATGTCAGGCCCTCGGGGTCGGAGAGGATGCGGGAAAGGAGCTTGGCTGAGCGCGGTACTGGCTCGGATGCCGACTCGTCAGCCCACCGGCGTGCTCGGGCGACGGCTTTCTCGCCCAGCGCCCACAGGTCGTCGGGGCAGCGGCGTCCTGCGTTGTCTGCGTTGGTACGGGGCTGACTGGGAACGGCGGTGTTCGTCATGCGTGTGGCCTCCAGGTCGATATGACGTCGGACCCTCCAAGTGTGCGCTACGGCACCCCTTGTGCGCGACCGATTCAGACACCAAGTCGCCACGTGTCGCAAGTTCCCTTGGTCCTAGATGCCGTCCGCACCGCTGCGCTGGCAGTGTTGAGCGGATCAGAAGCCAAGGCGGGCCAGGGCTTTGGGGTCGGACTGCCAGTCCTTGGCGGTGCGCACGTGCAGGTCGAGGTAGACCTTGCGTCCCAGCAGCTTCTCGATGCCCTTGCGGGCGGTGACGCCCACCTCCTTGAGGCGCCGTCCGCCCTTGCCGATGATGATGGCCTTCTGGGAGTCGCGCTCGACGACGAGGCTCACGCGCACCTGAAGACGCCCGCCCGCCCCCTTGATGCGGCCGACCTCGCGCTCGTCGTCGGGGTCGGCGATCTCGTCGACGACGACGGCCAGCGAGTGGGGCAGCTCGTCGCGCACGCCCTCCAGGGCGGCCTCGCGCACGAGCTCGGCGATCATGACCTGCTGGGGCTCGTCGGTGATCTCACCGGTGGGGTACAGCGGAGGAGACAGGGGCATGTACCCCAGCAGAACCTCCTCAAGGACGTCGATCTGCTCGTTGCGCTGGGCCGAGACCGGAACGATGTCGGCCCACTCCCCCAGCTCGCTGACGGCCAGGAGCTGGGCGGCCAGGGCCTCTCGGGTGACGGTGTCGGCCTTGGTGACGACAGCGACCACGGGGGTGCGCAGCTCGGCGAGGTCACGGGTGATGAAGCGGTCACCGGGGCCGATCTTCTCGTTGGCGGGGATGCAGAAGACGACGACGTCGACGTCGGTGAGGGTCTCGCGCACCAGGTCGTTGAGGCGCTTGCCCAGCAGGGTGCGGGGGCGGTGGAGGCCGGGGGTGTCGACCAGGACGATCTGCGCGTTCTCCTTGTGGATGACGCCGCGCACGTTGTGGCGGGTGGTCTGGGGGCGCCCGGAGGTGATGGCGATCTTGGCGCCGACCATGGCGTTGGTGAGGGTGGACTTGCCGGCGTTGGGGCGGCCCACGATGCAGGCGAAGCCGGCGCGGAAGTCCTCGGGGAAGTCGGGGACGACGATCTCGACGCGGGCCGAATCCGTGATATCGGCGCTCTCGTCCGCGTCGTCGTCCTCGTCCAGGATCGGGAAGCCGTCCGCGTCCAGCCGGATGGCGCCGGAGCCGTCGGAGTCGTCGCCGGGCTCGTCCTCGCCGTCTTCCTCGTCGTCGGGGTCGGTGAGCGGGTTGGGGCCGTCCATGAGCTCGGCGTCGGTGGGGAAGCGGAAGCCGGCCGGGGCGGGGCCGGGCGCGGGCATCTCGAGGGGCTCGGCCAGCAGCTCCTCGGGAGTCTCCCCGGGGGCCTGGGGCTGGTCGTCGCGGGCTGCGGGGGCGGTCTGGTCGGCGGTGTCAGTCATCGGTGTCCTCTTCGGGGGCGGGGGTGCGCGAGGCGAGAATAGTGGAGACCTGGCGGCGGCGGCCGGTGGCCTCCTCGGCCTGGAGGTGGACGCCCTGGGTGTCTCCGGCGGCGCCGGGCAGGGGGACGCGGCCGATGGCCTTGGTGAGCAGGCCGCCGACGGTGTCGACGTCGTCGTCGTCGATCTCGAGGTCGAAGAGCTCGCCGAGCTCGTCCAGGGCGAGTCGGGCGGGGACGCGGTAGGTGCCGGGGGCGACTTCGACGACCTCGGGCAGCTCGGGGTCGTGCTCGTCGGTGAGCTCGCCGACGACCTCCTCCAGGAGGTCCTCCATGGTGACCAGGCCGGCGGTGCCGCCGTACTCGTCGACGGCCAGGGCCATGTGGAAGCGGCCGGTCTGCATCTCGCGCAGGAGGTCGTCGGCGGGCTTCATCTCGGGGACGTACTCGGCGTCCCGGGCGAATCCGGCCACGGCGAGGGACTCGTGCTCGGGGTGGGCGGCCAGGCGGCGCAGGACGTCCTTGAGGTAGAGGATGCCGCGCACGTCGTCGGCGTCCTCCCCGATGACGGGCACGCGCGAGTAGCCGGAGCGGATGAACAGGCGCATGGCGGCGGAGGCAGGCTTGTGGGCGTCGATGGTGACCATGTCGGTGCGTGGGACCATGACCTCGCGCACGAGGGTCTGGCCGAGCTCGACGACCGAGCGCATCATCTCGCGGTCCTCGTCCTCGATGGTGTCGGTCTCGCCGATCTCGTCGATCATCTCGCGCAGGTCCTCGTTGACGGCCTCGCGGGTCTCGGCGTCGGTGGGGGCGGATTCGGGGCGGCGGGTGCGGGAGACGAGGCGGCGCTGGGGGGCGGCCAGGACGTCAACCCAGGTGAGCAGGCCACCCAGGGCGAGCAGGGTGGCGGCGGGGTTGCGCCGGCCGTAGGTGCGTGGGGAGAAGCCGACGACGACGCCCAGCAGGATGATGTTGGCCAGCAGGGCCAGGGCCAGGACCTGCCACCAGGCGCGCACGAGCCCGGAGGCGGCCAGGGTGATGAGGACGGCGGCGAGCATGTCGACGGCGACGCGGGCGACGCTGAGGGCGCCCAGGACCCGGGTGCGGTGCTCGGCCAGGCGGCGGACCCGGGCGGCGCCGCGGCGGCCCTCCTCGATGAGGTCGTCGGCGGCGGCCCGGGTGAAGCGCAGCAGGGCGGACTCGCCGGCTGACAGGAGGGCCCCCAGGGCCAGGACGATCACCGCGCAGGCGATGAGCGCGGCGGTGGGGATGCCGGTCACGCGGGTCTCACTTGCCGCGCTCGGCCAGGAAGGTCAGCAGGAGGCGGCGCTGGAGGTCGAACATCTCCTTCTTCTCCTCGGGCTCGGCGTGGTCGTAGCCCAGGAGGTGGAGGATGCCGTGGACGGTGAGCAGGAGCATCTCCTCGACGGCGGAGTGGCCGGCGGCCAGGGCCTGCTTGGCGGCGACCTGCGGGCACAGGACGATGTCGCCCAGGGTGCCGGCGGGGGTGGGCGAGTCGGCTGAGCCGGGGCGCAGCTCGTCCATGGGGAAGCTCATGACGTCGGTGGGGCCGGGCAGGTCGAGCCAGCGCACGTGGAGCTCTTCCATGGGCTCGGGGTCGATGAACATGATGTTGAGCTCGGCGGCGGGGCTGACGTGCATGGCGGTCAGGACGTGGTCGGCGAGGGCCGCGAACTCGGCGGCGTCGATGACGGTGGTGGTCTCGTTGATGACCTCAGTGGTCATGCGGGTTCCTCTCCGAGTGGGGCCGGGCTGGGCGGTTGCTGCTCCCCCGACGGTACTGGCTGTTGCGGCCGCTGCGGCCAGGCGGTCCGGCGGGTCGGGCGGCGGCGTCCTGGGCGGCGACCTCGGCGTCGTGGCGGGCGTAGGCCTCGATGATGCGGCCCACGAGGCGGTGGCGCACGACGTCGGCCGATCCGAGCTCACAGAAGCTGATGCCCTCGACGCCTGAGAGGATCTTGCGCACCACGATGAGGCCGGACTCGCGTCCGCCGGGCAGGTCGACCTGGGAGATGTCTCCGGTGACGACCATGCGTGAGCCGAAGCCGAGGCGGGTGAGGAACATCTTCATCTGCTCGGGGCTGGTGTTCTGGGCCTCGTCGAGGATGACGAAGGCGTCGTTGAGGGTGCGTCCGCGCATGTAGGCCAGGGGCGCGACCTCGATGGTGCCGGCGGCCATGAGGCGGGGCAGGGCCTCGGGCTCGAGCATGTCGTGGAGGGCGTCGTAGAGGGGCCGCAGGTAGGGGTCGATCTTGTCGGTGAGGCTGCCGGGCAGGAAGCCGAGGTTCTCGCCGGCCTCGACGGCGGGGCGGGTGAGGATGATGCGCGAGACGCGCTTGCGGGCCAGGGCGTCGACGGCCTTGGCCATGGCGAGGTAGGTCTTGCCGGTGCCGGCGGGGCCGATGCCGAAGGTGATGGTCGATTGCTCGATGGCGTCGGTGTAGGCCTTCTGGCCGAGGGACTTGGGGCGGATGGTGCGGCCGTGGGAGGTGAGGATGTCGTCGGTGAGGACCTCGGTGGGGCGGGTGGAGGTCTCCAGCAGGCCGACGGCGCGCTCAACGGCGTCCGCGGTCAGGGGCGTGCCGGTGCGGGCAACATCGATGAGCTCGGAGAGCAGGACGACGACGGTGTCGACGCGGGCGGCGGGGCCGGAGACGGTGACGGCGGTGCCGCGGACGTGGATGTCGACGTCGGTGAAGCCCTTCTCGATGGCGCGCAGGACCTCGTCCCGGGCACCCAGGAGGGTCACCGGGGCGACGTCCTCGGGCAGGGTGAGGGTGCGGACCACCACGGTGTCAGGGGTGGTGGAAGTGGAGTGGGCGGCAGCCGAGTCGATTGTTGAGACGGCCGGGGATGCGGGACCTGCTGGGTTCAAGGGGCTATCGGCTGAGGAGGTCATCGCCGGCGAACCGGCTGCTGCGGTGGGCGGTGTCGTCATCACGGTCGATCCTAGATGATCGGCCCCGGAGACGCCGAGGGCACGGCGTCCTGGGCCG
>ERZ772769.304-NODE-304-length-12095-cov-6.87816_pt1 | contig 12095 bp, 11 predicted proteins | sample MGYA00580987_ERZ772769 | MGnify/ENA primary metagenome ERZ772769 (study PRJEB29015, sample SAMEA2738043) | human oral metagenome | biome: human oral; feature: human-associated habitat; material: saliva | place: China | collected 2234 ...
ATAACTCGATACATAGTTTCATTTCCTTTGTATCGTATATTATAGCGAAATTTTATGAACAATGAAAGAAATTTGCTCGTTTTCAGTAACTACCTTAAGGACTTTCTCTTTAATCAAGTCACACAATAAAATGCAGCTAACGAAAAAGCAGCAACTAAAACTAGTCACTGCTTTATGTTTCTATGCTTGATAACGTTTTTCCCCATCTAGATAAGTTGCTACCAATTCCAAATCTTTATCTAGCACGATAAAATCAGCATCGTAACCTTCACGGATTTGTCCACATACATCATCAATGTGAACAGATTTTGCAGGATTGAGACTTGCCATCATGACAGCTTCATGAGGATTTGCAATACCCCATTCAACAACATTTTTCAAACCGTCTTTTAGTTTGAGAATAGAACCTGCCAAGTTCCCAGTAGATTTGAGACGTGCAGTACCATTTGCAACCACAACTGGGAATTCTCCTAGCATGTAGTCACCATCTTGCAAACCACCCGCTGTCATACAGTCAGTGATAAGAGCAATATTTTCAGTACCTTTTTGTTTAAGTAGAATGTCACAGGCCTTAGGATCAACGTGATGCCCATCGCAAATCAATTCAGCATAAGTATGTGGCAATTCATACATAGCACCAACCATACCAAGCTCACGGTGAGTTAACCCACGCATACCATTATAAGCATGAACCCATACACTTGCTCCGGCATCAACAGCTTTTTTAGCTTCATCAAATGTTGCATTCGAATGACCGAGAGCAACGGTAACACCTTCTCCAGTAATAGTACGAACAAAGTCTTCTACACCTTCACGTTCTGGAGCAAGCGCAATCTTATTAAGAAGACCATTAGCAGCCTTCTGCCAAGCACGAAACTCATCCATTCGAGGATCCTTCATGTAAACTGGATTTTGAGCTCCCTTATACTTTTCAGTAAAATAAGGACCTTCAAAATAAATACCACGAATCTTAGCTCCACTGGCCTCTTGGTAACGTTCCCCAATATTTTCAGTCACCGCAAGTAATTGCTCGTAAGAAGAAGTAAGTGTAGTTGGTAAGAAGCTTGTAACACCAGTACTTAAGAGGCCCTCACTCATCGTATGCAGTGTTCCTTCAATATTATTATCCATAACATCAACACCACCAAATCCGTGAATATGAGTATCTACAAGACCCGGAGCAACACTGTATCCAGTATAATCAATAACTTCGACACCATCAGGTAACTCTTCAACATGTTTACCAAACTTTCCATCAATAAGCTCCAAATAGCCACCACGGCGAATACCATGTGGATAAAAGAATTGATCAGCTTTAATATACTTTGGCATAATACTAACCCCCTTTTAAAATTATACTTCATTTATTATGTCAATTACATTATAAACCTTTCTATAGAATTTGTAAATGGTCTAGACCTATTTGAAGTGAAAAATTTATAAAAAAAAGACAAGGTTGTACCTTGTCTTTAATACTATACCGGCGGCCAACAAACTAGCGTTAAAATTAGTTAAAATAAATAACCAAGAAACGATTAAATCAAGATATTATCACACGCTAGTTAGTATTGAAATTGAGGAAATTGACCAATGGTTGACCAAATAAATCTTAAACTTTTGCTTTAATTTTATAGCCTTGGGATTTAAAAATCATAATTTTTGATACATAGTTCGATACCGTGTTCGGCGCAATCGGTATAGTCCAATATTCATTCTTAAAATTAATTTAAATAGCGCAGTCTTTTAAACTAGTTTTGAGAATCAAAAAAATCTTCCTACATATGTAAGAAGATTTTTTTAATTATTCTATAATTGTATAATCTTCACTATCTAACAAATCTATTACTTTTTGAACAAACTGAGTTGAAAGTAAATCTACTATATCAGCTCCATGAGTTTGAAAATTCTCATCTATTTCTTTGATTTCTAATTCAGTATTTTTTTCTGCCCTTTCTTCTGAAATTGGGGTATGAAAACTATATTCACCGATTTCATAATACAAGAAATATAAATATTTTGTCTCACCTAACTTGTAATCAAAAAAATCAACTTCCTTATTTTTATCGTAGTCATAGTAGCTATTTTCCCGAACAATATCATTTCTTTTTTCATTATACAGTTTTTCATAATTTTTTTGATAACTATAGACTCGTTGTATTTTTTCCCCGTCATACTTTTTATGAATCAATTTAGGGCTGAAGTTGAACAATAAATCGTCTTTCATACTATAGTATTTTTCTTTTTGTTCCTTTGCATTTTCAATATTATCTTCTTTGTATTTGTAGAACCCAGCTTGCTTATAATCTTTTATTTTATCTCGATAGTTTTTTGCTCTTTTATTAACAGAATATATACATTCTGCAATAATTTGATTTGTTATTTTTTTATTCTTAATTAAATCAGTATATCTCTTAGGAGTTCTCATTTTTTAACCCTCATATTTTTTCTATCTATAGTATATATTTTAACAAAAATCTTCCTATTATGAAATAAGAAGATTTTTATTATTCTAGTTCTTTCTACGTACCGTTACAAGTCCAAACGCTCCAAGAATTGCACCGAGTACCAACATTGCAACACTCGATGACTCTCCTGTATCTGGCAATGATTTTGCTCGTTCTACTCGTGAATAAGTCGGCTTACTTGATGTCTGTTGCTGACTTGTGTATGTTTGACCATTTACGATAACATTTCCTTTGTTGTCAATAGTAACATTTTTATCACTTGTATACGCCTGCTTAGATTTATCAGTATTCGCTTTTGGATGTTCAACACTAATTGATTTTGTATCACGTACAACAACTTTTCCGTCAACAATTTCAACATCTTTACCTGAAGCAATAGCTTCTTTTAGTGCTTTAATATCAATTTTAGAACGCTCTTCAGAAATCGGTGTATCCCTAGGAACAGCAACAATTGTTCCATCAGATAATTTTGTAACGTTGTTGTATTTTGCTTTTTCTTCTAAATCTTGAAGCTTATCAAACGTGTCTTGAAGTTTAGCTAGTTTTGCTTGCTCCTCAACAAGTTTTGTATCAATAACACTAACTTTATTTTTGGCATTTTCTACTTTTTCTTCAACTTCAAGAAGTTTTGCTTCTTTTTCTTTCAGCGCTACTTTTGCTTGTGCAAGCTTTTCTGAACTCTCAACATAACCTTTTAATTCTTCAGCAAGAGCTTTAGCTTCTGTAACTAAACGGTCTTTTTCTTCAACCAATTTGGCTTTTAGAGCTTGAAGATTTTCAAGTTTACTTTGTTGTTGAGCAAGTTCAGTTTTAGCATCAGTAAGAGCTTGAACTTTTTGTTCTTTAACTAATTGAGCTGATTTAAGAGCTGATTTAGCATCATCAAGAGCTTGTTTCTTAGAAGCAAGGTCAGCAGAGAAGTTTTCAACTGCTTTTTGAGCTTCAGCTTGACGTTTTTCTGCGTTTTCAAGAGCAATTTTTGCAAGACGCAAGTTATTTTCAGCAACTTGTGTTTGAATTGGTGTAGCAGTAGCGTTAGCTAATGTTTTTTCAGCTGAAGTTTTAAGTTCTAATGCACTAGCATAGTCAGCAGATGCTTGTTTAAGAGCGTCATTTGCTTTTTCTGAAGCAGTTTGAGCTGTATCTTTTTCAGCTTTAGCGTCTTCATAAGCTTTTTGGATTGCATCAGCATTTGTTGGGTTAGTTAGTGGTTTACCTGCACCGCTAAATGCGATTACTAACCAGTAGTCACCGTTGATGTTTGCAATATCAAGTCCAACTTTTGATGCAAAATCAAGGTTTGCTTTCAAATGTCCCCAATTTGCATGTGCATCTGCAAATGATGTACCTAGCAAAGCTTTAACAACAGCTTGTTTGAGGTCGTACATTGATTTGAAATTATCTTTTGAACCTAAACGTTCAAGGTTTTCAACACCAGCTCCAATATGTCCGTGTGTAAGTGGGCTCTTACCACGTTCTTTATATTCTTGAGCACGTTGAGTTGCTAAATCAATAGCTTCTTTTGTAACACCTGTGTTTTCTTTTGGTGTTACTGTATATTTCACATTATCTTTCATTTGTTCACGAATTTGTTTTAATCCTTGAACATACAAGTGTGAAATAGCTTCTTTTTGCGCTTGAGTTAGGTTGTCGATATCAACTGGTTCATCTTTTGCATTTTTACCAATTGAAACTTTAGTGTTTTCAATTGCTGTTGCACCAGAGTCAGTGATGAAGTCATTATCACCTGAAGCGATATCTTCTTTAAATTGAGTCAAATCTGGAATTTTGACAGTATCAACGCTATCTAAAGCTTTTGTTGCAGTTTCAAGTTTATCTGAAGCTGATTTAAGAGTTGTTGTAGCGTTATTTGCTTTGTCAGTAGCTGATTTAAGCTCGTCTTTAGTTTTATTAACTAAAGTTTCTTTAGCATTAACATCTTTTTGTGCTGTATCAATTGCTTCTTGACGTTTTTGGTCAGCTTTCTTAGCATCAGTTAACGCGTCATTTGCAAGTTCAACATTCTTTTGAGCGCCTTTTGTTTGAGCTTTAGCTTCTTCAAGTTTATCTTCAGCTTCTGCAAGTCCAGTTCCTGAAATTGCATCTTTAGCTGATTGAACTTGAGTTTCTTTAGCTGAAACATCAGCTTTAGCTTCATCAAGAGCTTGTTCAGCGCTAGACACGTTTGTTTGAGCTTTAGTTACAGCGCCAGCTTGAGTTGCAATTTTTGCATCAGTATTAGCTGTTTCTGTAGCATTGGCTTCTTGGTCAGCAAGATTAGCTTTCTGGTCTTTTTGATTAGCTTCAATGTTTTGAGGTGTAGCTTTAGAAGCAAGTGCTTCAGCATGTTTAACATCTTCAGTAGCTTTAGTTACATCTGATTGAGCGCTAGACACTTGCTTGTTAGCTTCATCAGCTTTAGCTTGAGCTTCAGTAAGTTGTTCTTTAGTTTGTTTTACAACTTGTTTTTGAGCGTCAACAGCTGGTTTTACGTCTGATGATTTTTCAACAGTTTTTGTTGTAGGTTTTTCAACGATAGCTGGTTCATTGACACTTGTTGCCGTAGATACATCAGAGTTAGCTTCTTGAGCAAATGCAGGCACACCAGCTGATACAAGTCCAATAACTGCTGTGCTTGTTAAGGTTTTAATAGTATTTTTTGACATAACATCTCCAAAAATTCACATTAACAACTATATATAGTTGTTTTTTCTTTAATTATACCGCACTTAACCAACCTTGTAAAGTTATAAGCAATCTTTTAAGAACTAAACTATGTAGCAAAAAAACTGTAGTATTAAGTTCGAGAGGTATTACATGAAACAATCATTAAGAAAATATATAGGAAAACGAATTCGCCTTTTAAGGTTGAAAAAAGGATTGACACAAGAACAAATTGAAGAAAGAGCAGACCTTGGAACAAACTATGTTTACAAACTTGAACATCTAGAAACGAATATAACAATTAATACCCTTGAAAAAGTTATGAATGCCCTTGAATGTGATATTTCATCTTTCTTTGATATTACAAAAAAAGATGAAAATCCTGAAATTGTTGAATTAATTACGAATATAAAAAATTTACCTGATAGTAAACAAAAAGAAATACTTTCCGCATTCCATATCATCCTTAATAATTTAAAATGATGATTTAATGAATTTTATTTACTTCTAATTAAACTATAATTTAGTTAAAAAAACGCATAATTCTAGACGAACATGCTAGAGCTATGCGTTTTTATTTTATATTCATCAAATCAACAGTCCATCTATTTAAACTATCGGTTAAAACTATTTCTCCTTCCAATTGTTCTTGATAATGAATCATAGATTTTATAAATGTATCTACTGATTTAGAAAAATCAAGTTGCGGATGAAATTTAGAGTCATCGCCAGGTAATGAATCAATGGTCATTTCAGCAGTCAATGATAAATTTTGTAAAATCAAATCAAAAAAATCTTTTCCTCTATTAAATAGTGTACCGTTTGAAATCATATCTAATAGTTCGGTTTCAAAAAAATTAGTAATTTTTTTATCTAATTTTGTAGTATACAAATCACTAAAATAATTAGCATGTCTTTCAAAAAACTCTTCATTGTAATGATTGTATAAAAGTTGCATAGCTAATAAACTATTCTCATTATCCTTATCAATCTTGAAATTTGGAAATAATAAGCTAATTCCATCACCATATTTATTTTCCCATTCTCTAATAGCTAAGTCATAAGCATAAGGGACATAATAACTCAAAGATTTTTCAATTAACTCTGTTTCTTTCTTCAAAAGATAATTCATACCTGCAAAAAACAACATTCCAAAATAAGATTCACGTTCTATTTTATTTCCCCAAATTAAAGTATATGAATCTGTAAACCTTAAGTTTTTAACAATTTCAAAAGTATATGTTGGTGTCAAAAGATACGGATTTTTTTTATATCTTTTATTATTTACAATATTACTAACAACATTCGGGTCACTTAACAAAATATCTATATTTTGCAATTTTTTATCTTTTTTTCTATATTTCACACGTTGACTAATCATTTTATAAATTTCTTCATCTAATTTCATGTAGTACCTCGTTTCTTTAGTTGATACTACTAGTATAACATAAAACTTGGGTGGTTTCTAGTTTTATTTTGATTTTATTTAACCAAATCAAAACCCAATATTTTAGCTATAATAGACTTATGATAGTTAATACCTATCAAAATAATTTTATAAAGGAGGCCAATTATGGCATTTTACAAAAAAAATAACGGGTATAGCTCTACTCTTGCAGAAGAAGTTCTTTCAAATGAAGTTGTTAAGTTGGTAGGTAAACAACTTGAGACTCAATATGAATTCGAAAAAACTGGTGAAATTGTTAAGGGTAAAGAAAAAATGAAACGCACTGATAAAATTTTAGGTTATCAAGTTTACGTTGCGACCGATAATCATAACCCATTCAAGGTAAAATTTTTACCCAATAGTAAACCAGACCTGTCTAAGATTGATATCGGAGATATTGTTGAATTTGAAGATTTAGAAGCATTTGAGAATCAATATGGACAGCTTTATTTCAGAGCTAAAGGCATTAGGAAAGGAAAATAACTGATGGCTTTTCTAATGAATAAAAGCCAAACTCAAGCTACATCAGCAATTTCTGCTGATGTAGTTAAATTTGGTAAAAACAAATACGAATTAGAACAATTCATCTTAAGAAATTTGAATAATGCTCTCAATATTAATGATGAATCATCTTATTTAAACTCATTTGATATAAAAGTTCTAAGTAATGATACTGGATTTTTATTTATTCCTAACTTGCCTGTTTCTTATCCCATCGATGCTAAATTGTACTTTGAAATATATGCAATTTGTTCTGGTATTTTATATCCTTTTAAAACACTATTATCTCAAAACAATGCATACTTTATCTCATATGATACAACTAATGAAAATCAAGCACGTGCTTTTTTATTTCCATGGCTTGATGGGGTACCAAGTCGTTTAAAGATAACTAATCTACAAACTTTTATTAAAGAAAAGGTATCAAAAAAACATATTCCTATAATGGATAATAATGTTGCAATTGACATGACAAAAGTTGTTCATCTTGCAATAAGCGGTTCAAGTGGTTCAGGAAAAACTCATTTTGTTCAATATCTCATTTACTGTTTAAAATCAATCACAAATCAAATAATCTGTATTGACCCTAAATTGTCAGATATCTTTTTATTAGCTAAGGAACTAAATTTAGAAGTGTTCTCTCCAACAAAAGGCTCTAATCTTAATAGTTTTATTACAGAGGTTAATGAATTATTGGGACGTATCATAAACAAAATATATGAACGACAAGAAATATTATTAACAAAACCAGAAACTAATTTCGAACGTATTTATATTGTTATTGATGAGCTATTGGCATTGGTGCAAGGAAGTTCAAAACAAGCACGTGAAGCATTTTCTCAATTATTAGGAACAATTGCTTTACTTGGTAGACAAACAAATATTAGTCTAATTTTATTAAGCCAACGCTTTGATGCCACTGCTTTTGGAGGTAATACAGCAGTACGTGAACAAATTAACTGTATTTGTATATTGGGTGAGATAAATATGAATACTTGCCAATTTTTACTACCAAATACAAACGTTGACAGTATCGTAGTCCCAATGGGTATCGGTACAGGGATTATAAAGTTTACTGATAGCGAACATAGGACTCATCTTATGCCATTGCTAACACCATCATATAATATTAGAAAGGAATAAATTTTATGAAACATTATTTCAATAGGTACAATATTCTTAATTTCATCATGTTCACTTTATTGATTTTCTTTATTTTAGAACGTATGTCTACTTTCTTAATTTTTCAAATTCATCTAGAGACTATTTTTTATTTTTTAGTTTATATTATAAGCTTACGTTTCATTTTACTGCTAGAATTTTGCATTTTTATCTCTATGATTATAATTAATTTAATTTTTCGTATTGTAGAACTTGATTCTTTCAAGAATAGCATCAAATCATATATCGCAACATGGAAAATAAGACGATTTTGTAGACAGATAAATGTAGAGCCAAGCATAGAAGAATCTTCTCGTTACAGCAATTCAAAACAAGCAATTATTAGAAAAGCGAATCGTTCTCTACTGACATTAACTGTTGTTTACTATAAAGACAGCGCTGTTGTAAAATGGACTTTACCATATAATTGTGAAAGTTATAATATTATGGAAGAACTGTTGCCACAGGCAAAAAGAGAATTAAATCAGTTAGACAATAAATATTTATTTAATGATTTCATTAGATTAGAAAATAGTGGGACGTTCTGCTCAACAGCATTTAAAAAAAAAAAAAATAAAGGTGCGGTGTACTGCTACTGAAGGTAAGCAAGTACACCAGCACATAGATTTTAAACAATTCATGTCTAATGAATAAGAATTTTATGTTGTGCTGTGTCAAGTAACTATAATGTTTGTTGTTGATGTGGATGCACGTTTTTTCTCCGTCAGTGCATCCACATCAAGAACATATCTAATCAACACAAATCAACACACACTCTTTATTTTGTGTCAAAATCAGAAAGGATTTTTATGAAAATTAATCAAAATGATAGAAAAAGAAAATTTTTTGGTCAAATTTCATTTGACTATGAACATAATGCAAATTCAAAATTAACTGAAAAAGATTTTCGTGAATCAGTTATTCAACGTATTCATGATTATTGTAAAAATGAAGAAGATAGGTATCATATTATTTTTCACGATAAAGATTTAAAAGATGACGGAAGTTCAAAACCACTACATGCACATTTTTATATTGATTTCAAGCATGCTCATACTTACACATCAGTATTTAAGGCTCTATCAATTTCAAGGGAACAAAATTTAGAATTTGTTCGTAGTTCGATAAAAGCATGCCGATATTTAACGCATCGCAATGAACGTAACATGGAAGAACACAAATTCCCCTACGAGGTCAAAGAAGTCATTTCATCAGAAAATACAAACTATATTGATGATATCATGGGAAAAATCAAAAATCACAGTAAAGAAAAGGCTGATAATGGTTTAGAAATCGATGAATATTGTTTAGAGTTAAGTTATCAAATCTCAGAAGAAGGCTTACTTACAACTGAAGCAAAACAACAATTGTTTGAGCAATTCACTCAACATATAGCGCAAAAGGCATGGAATTCAAATAAAAGACAATTTGAAGAAAACAGACAAGAATTTATTCAAAAGGAGTTTATTCGTATGAGCAAAGGGGAACGAAATCATACAGGTATTTATATTCAAGCTGAAGGGGGAACAGGAAAATCATATTTAGCACGCTTACTTGCAGAAGAACATGATAGATTAGGCGCACATACCCCATCTATTAATAAGAAACGATTTGATTTGGGTTCAGGTTATAAAGGGGAAAAAACGATTGTAATCAATGAATTAGATGCAAGTTGTGGCATGACATTTAGAGAACTGTTTCAAGTATTAGAGCCAGATTCGGCGACACAACTAAGTTCACGGTTTAAAGATGCCTACATCATCAATGACTTAACAATCATTACAAATTCAGATACTTATTGGGATTGGTGTGATTCGTGGTTTGGAAAGAAAAATAAAGAATATCACCAGCTAATGCGAAGAATTAGATTTGTAATTAAAATGATTCACGATGAAAAGAATAATGTTATCAAAATTGAATTATGGAATTACACAGCAACACGTGATTTAAAAGAAAAAGCAAAACAAGCATTTAAAAAATTAGAGACGTATACACTAAATAGCGTTAAAAATGAAGAAGAATTTCGAAAAATTACTTCAGATATATTGGAAAGAATTAAGAAAGAAAAAAATATTGATAGTAAAAGAAAAGTTATCGCTACAAACCCAACCGACCAAAGCAAGGGTAGCGATAACTAAAACTAGTAGAAATAATTAATACTATTTCTGCTTCTATTTTATCATAGAAAGAGAAAAATTTATATGACAGATAAGATTTTAATCAAAATAGACAATTTAGAAGTAAAGTTACCTGCCACACATATCATTGTTGAAAAAGAAGAATATCTCAACTTAAAAACTCAAGCTTCAGATGGGAAATATATGAGCTTATCCGAGGTTTTAGAGATGATTTCAGTATCTCGACCGTGGTTATTAGAAAATGTTCTCTATCGTGCAGATATTCGCTCAAAAATTGATATTGATAAAAACAAGGATGGTTTTGTGAAATATCCAAATAATCAGGGTGGACGGTACTACTTCTTAGCTAGCAAAACGAAACAATTTTTTGAAGAAAATTTTGCAGAAATTTTTAGTTTATGATACGATAATCAAGATAATATCTTGGTTATCGTCTTTTAGAAAGAGGTAATCATGTCAGTTTCATACAGAAAACGAGGAAAAAAGAATTTATGGGATTATAGAATTTTTGATAAAAATAAAAAGGTAGTTGCTTCAAATTCAGGATTTAAGACTAAAAGGGAAGCAGAAATTGAAGCAATCGCCCTTGAACTCAAAGTGATTAACGGAGCAATAATTGATAAAAACATTCCATTCTATACTCTATGGGAAAAGTGGTTAGAATTGACTGTAAAACCTCTTGGAAAAGCAGAGGCTACATTTAATAAACATTTATTGCGTGGTAAGTTTATCAAGGAATATTTTAAAGACAAACCAGCCTTAAAAATCAAAGCGAGTGAATATCAGGCTTTTATAAATAAGTACGCTGAAACAAATTGTCGTGATAATGTTAGTAGAATGAATGCGGAAATTAGAAACGTGATTGTATTTGCAAAACGAGATAAACTTAATATAGAAGATTTTACTGAGGGTGTAATTCTTTCAGGACGACCTCCAAAGAAGCGAAAAGATGAAAAATACATTCATAGCTTTGAAGATTATAAAAAATTAGTAACATATTTAGAAAATAATCTTGATTTAGCAACTTCCATAGTACCGTATTTACTATTGATTCAACTGAAAACCGGAATGCGTGCAGGAGAGGTTGCGGGTCTTACATGGGATTGTATCTTGTGGGAAAATTCAGAAATCAAAACTTATCAACGATATGATACAGCAAGAAAACGGTGGGCAAACGCTAAAACAGAAGAGTCAATCCGTACAATACCAATTGATAATGCTACGTTAACAATTTTAAAAAAATTAAAACAAGAACAAACTGTATTTATTGAAAATGGGATGATTACAAATAATGAAAATATGATTTTTATTGATTTGAATTATAATGTTGTAACAAATGCAGGAGTGAACAAGCATTTAAAACAAATTTTAAAGACCTTAAAAATTCATCCTCAAAATATGACAAGTACAGGTCTGAGACACACGTATTGTTCAACAATGTTAGCAATGGGTGTTGATATTTGGGCAGTGTCAAAGTTAATGGGGCATCGAGATATTAAACAAATAACTGAAACTTATGGACATCTTATAAAAGAAAAAGCTGATATTGAAAATAACAAAGTTCGTGCAGTTTTGACGAGTTTAGTTAAAAAATAGAATCACTGACCAGAAGTTGACCAAATCAAAAAGAAACGCTGAATTATCAACGTTTCTTAATGCTATTTTATACCGGCGGCCGGGGTCGAACCGGCACGTCCTTGCGGACACTGGATTTTGAGT
>ERZ772769.313-NODE-313-length-11921-cov-6.85876_pt1 | contig 11921 bp, 8 predicted proteins | sample MGYA00580987_ERZ772769 | MGnify/ENA primary metagenome ERZ772769 (study PRJEB29015, sample SAMEA2738043) | human oral metagenome | biome: human oral; feature: human-associated habitat; material: saliva | place: China | collected 2234 ...
TCCTCCATGAGGATCCCAACGGAGCGGCGCAGGAGGGTGAGCGCTCGCGGCGCCATGAGGACGGCGATCAGGAGCGAGGCGATCGCGTCGGCGCGGGTCCACCCGAAGGCCCACTCGGCGCCGGCCGCGACGATGACCGCGAGAGAGCCGAGCGCGTCGTTCGCGACCTCCAGGAACGCAGCGCGCATGTTGAGGTTCGCCTCGCGCCCGCCCGCGAGGATCACCAACGATACGACGTTCGCGACCAGGCCGATGACGCCGACGAGGAGCATAGGGCCGGCCTCGACCTCGGGCGGGAATGCCAGGCGCCACGCACCCTCCCACGCGACCATCGCGCTGATGACGAGGAGCATGCCGGCCTGCAGGGCGGCGGCCAAGACCTCGGAGCGCGCCCACCCCCACGTGTGCTTCTCGTCGCGCGGGCGGCGTATGAGGCGCGTGGCGATCAGCGCGATAACGAGGCCGGAGGCGTCCACGACCATGTGCCCTGCGTCCGCCGCCAGCGACAGGGAGCCGGACCAGAAAGCACCGACCAGCTCGGCGACGACCACCGCGCCCGTCACCGCGAGCGCCCACCCCAAGCGCGTGGATGAGGCTGACGCGTGGGTGTGATCGTGCGAGTGCGCGCCGTGCCCACCGCCGGGGGTGTGCGCGTGATCGTGGGAGTGGGCCACGGCCTCGTCGACATGGGACGAGGCGGGGGCCGATTCTCGCGCGGATCCGGCGCCGGGGGAGGGGAGGGGACGGTTGTCGGACATGCCCCTACTGTACGTGCCGATGGGGCCTGTGGTGGAGACCTCCACCCCTTCTATATGTCGCAGATCACTGCTTGGGTGGGTTCTCTTGGGACTGGGTGCCCGGGTCTGAGTGTGACGGACGACGTATCCTAGGAGACAGAGCGCGGGGAACACCGCGACTGAAGGGCACACGCCCACAGGAACTGTAAAGGAGCGCCACATCATGGCAGAACCTCGTATCGTCACCGTCACTGGCGCAGCCGGCAACATCGGCTACGCCCTCCTGTTCCGCATTGCTTCCGGCCAGCTGTTCGGCCCGGACGTGCCCGTCAAGCTGCACCTGCTGGAGATCCCGCAGGCCGTGAAGGCTGCCGAGGGCACCGCGATGGAACTCGACGACTGTGCGTTCCCGACCCTGGCCGGCGTTGAGATCTTCGACGACGTGAACCGTGCGTTCCAGGGCACCAACGTTGCTTACCTGGTGGGCGCCATGCCGCGCCGCGCCGGCATGGAGCGCGCCGACCTGCTCGAGGCCAACGCGGGCATCTTCGGCCCCCAGGGCAAGGCCATCAACGACGGTGCCGCCGATGACGTGCGCGTCCTCGTCGTGGGCAACCCCGCGAACACCAACGCCACCATCGCCCAGAACGCTGCGCCGGACGTCCCGGCGTCGCGCTTCACCGCGATGATGCGCCTCGACCACAACCGTGCGGTCGCGCAGCTCGCCCACAAGACCGGCGCCGCGAACGCCGACATCAAGGACGTCGTCGTGTGGGGTAACCACTCGGCCGACCAGTACCCGGACGTCTCCTACGCGACTGTCGCCGGCAAGCCTGCGACCGAGCTCGTCGACGAAGAGTGGCTGTCCAGCTACTACCGTCCCACCGTTGCCAAGCGTGGCGCCGCCATCATCGAGGCGCGTGGCGCCTCCTCGGCCGCCTCCGCTGCGAACGCCGCGATCGACCACATGTACTCGTGGATCCACGGCACCCCCGAGGGTGAGTGGGTCACCGCCGGTGTCATGTCCGACGGCACGCACTACGGCGTCCCCGCCGGCCTGAACTTCGGCTTCCCCGTCACCTCCGATGGTGGCGAGTGGCAGGTCGTCGACGGCCTCGAGATCTCCGACGCGACCCGCGCCGGAATCGACCACAACATCAAGGCCCTCCAGGAAGAGTACGACGCCGTCAAGGCGCTCGGCTTCATCAAGTGAGGCTACCGCCCTCGTGGCGGTTGGTGGGAAGGTCGCGCGCCCGGCTGATTGGCCGGGCGCGCGCCCGCATGTGTGTGGGGTTTGTCTGTGAGCGTGCGTGTCGTGGTGCTTCGGTGGCGCGCGGCAGACCCACATCATGGAGCGATTCACTAGGTGCGGCAGCAATGCACTAGATAGCGAAGCATTGCACTAGATAGCGCGGCAATGCACTGCTTACTACCCAGTGCAATGCTGCGCTAAGTGGTGCAATGCTACGGAGCAACAAGCCTATGCGCGGGAAGATCTGCTCCATAGCTGCTCCAACAAGATGTCAGCCGAGCTGTGCCGGGCAGCCCTGCACCAGTTAGGGAGCATTACACCAGTTAGGGGGCATTACACTATCTCCGAGCTGGTGTAATGCGCCCTAAGTGGTGTAACACCACTTAGGAACAAGCATCACTGCGGCCTGATGCCTACTACGCGTCGGTGGGGACCATGTGAGCGGCCACGGGTCAGCGAAATGGTGCGTAGTGCCGGACCTGTCGGCGGGGACCGAGCTGCCCCTGACGTGTATCCGTGCTGTCGCTTGTTGCTGATTGGATCGTGCACCTCATCAGTGACGATGCACCCGTTCTGATCGGGTGTAATGCCCACTGATCGGGTGTAATGCTCCGTAACGGGTGCAGCCTTCAAAATTTCGCACGTAATTCCATTTAGAGTCCTTCAGAATTTGAAATCAGAACGTTGAAATTCCGCGCTTTCTGGGGTCTCGCAAATTTGTGGTGGCTAGGAATTACGTGCGAGATTATTGGTCACGTGCTTGAGAGGTGAACCTAGCGTGTTGCTGTGCACGCCAGGGCGTCCTTGATCCAGTCGTAGGCAACGCGCTCCGTTCCGTTGGCCACCGTGATGGTGCCGCACTCGCGGAATCCGAAGGAGTCAAGCGCGCGCCGCATCGGTGCGTTGTCCTCGTGAGTGTCGCAGCGCAGGTAATCCGCGTGCTCAGCCGCGAACTCGAAGACCGCCCGAGCAACACCGCGCCCGCGCACCGCGGCCACGCGGTGAATGACGTGGTAGTCGGCGTCGGAGTGCCACGCGCCATCGATCGACGTGTAGGTCTCGTCTGGCCCGGGAGCGAAAGAAAAGACGGCGAGTGGCCCCTCGTCGGCGGACACAAGGAAGCAGTGTCCGCGTGCGATGTCTTCCTCAGCATCAATCCGGCCCGGGTACCCTTCGGGCCACTGAGTCGCATTCCCATTAGCCTGCATGAACGCCCGGGCATACGCATATGCGCCCTCGATGAACGCGAGGTCGTCTGTGGAGGCGGTGTGAACCTTTATGCCGAAATCGTATCAACTGAGTTTGCATAATAAGTAACTAGCCGGTTTCCTAGGCCTTATGAGTATCGAGCCCTTGAGGCGTATTTGGAACTGGATGCTTGAGGGAATGGTCTAAGCCTGAAACAGGACCTCATTAATCCAATCAGATGTAACTCATGTCATTCCCATTTTCGCTGTCAATGTGTCGCATGCAATAAATGTGAGTGATTCAAGTGTGGGTCTAACGTGTACACCTCTCTCCGAGGTCCGCTCAAATGTGAAGATGATTTGAGCGTAATATAGCCGCTCAAAAGTGTGAAAGCGAAAGTGGTGAACAGTGACCACTTTAAGTATGACCGGCTCGAGGCTGGAATGAGTCAGTAAGTCATTGAATATCCAGGTTGCTGGTTAGGTGTGAAGGTACTTTCAATTATGTGTTGTGGACGAACGTATATGGTATATGTTGCAACTTGAAGTTATGTGCCTCTCGTTCTCGAGATGACTGTGTGTGATTATAGATTGGTGGGACTGTGCTTGGAACGCCCTGTGTGCCATTGAAATGTCGGCCATTCGGCGGGGTGGGATGGGTCAGGGCCCTCGAAGTGGAACAGTTCTGGTTCGTGCTCAGAGACTTCACATGAGAGTGGATAGTGTGGCTGTGCGAGAGGTTTGTTGGCAGTGGAACGGGTGGGTGTATGTGGTGGTAGCATGTTAGCAGCGCTCGGATTGATCAAATAATTTCCTGAGACTCGTATCGGCGGTTTGATTGTCTTATTGGTGTAGAAGCCTATCATGATCGGCTTGCTCTGATCATTAGCCCAAAAATAGTTGTCTACGATGTCGATACAGCCAAATGCAGGCTGAAACTGTTCGTAGCTGTCTTTTAGTTTGCTGCTGCTAAAGCTTAATAGGAGGGCAGTGTCGATTCGGTTTCCGGCGATGAAAATGCTGGTTTTAGCATGGGTCATGAAAATCTTTAGCGTTGCAAGCCTGCAGTTGATAAAAGAGAAGTTAGCTGGATTCTCGATAGCATTCTCGAGTTCTCTGTTGTCAATGATCTCAACATCTGCATTGATGCATGCGGTGTCACAGGTGCACTCATGTGTGCTCCAGCATGTGCAAATGTATGTTGTGGGGTTGGGCTTGCACTTGCAATGGTCTGGGCATATGCAGAAGTCGCTTTGAAACTCGCAACTCCTAAATGTGGCGTGAGTTGCGCCCTGATCTTCATCTCTGATTTCGCTAAGTTTTATGGATATTGTGGGGTCGCTCATTACGAAAGTGGTATTTGAAAAAGTGCAGAGATCTGATAGCTTTGGCATGGTATCAATGTGTATCGTTGTTCTGCGTTCTGAGCTTTCGACTTTTATCCCTTTCAGGAAAGTACTAGTTCCCCAAGTTATCTCGCCGATAGATGAGTTCGTTATGGTAAGTGGTTCGGTGAGTTTTGAATCGTCGATATTAAGTGTTGCGTATGTTTTGATCCCGTATATTGTGACTGGTGTCCGTATGACGCATTTAGTTAAGTTGATATTCTCTTGGGACCAGTCAGCCTTAGGTGTAGTTGTTTCTATGACTTTAATTCGATCAACGATCGCCTCGATTATCGCTCGCTGGATTTCTGCATGCTCTTCGCAACTTCCCTCATTGTCATTTGATTGTCCTTCGTGCCGGACTTGAAGGCAGAGTGTGTCGATGATGTGGCGCTGTAGCTGCCGTTCAGCATTCTTGTTTAGAAGAGTGCTATGAGCCGCAGAATCTGCGAGTTCTGCAAGCAATGCAACTGCGCCGAGACGGAGGCCAGGATTCTTTGAGCCGAGGAGCTGGTAAATCTGTTCGCGGCGCTTCCAGTATTCGTCTCGCTCGATTTGTTCGAGGCGTCGAGTTTCCTCGAGGCCGCGTTGTTCTTCGCGATCCGCGCGCGCTTGAGCGGCTGCTCGCTCTCGATCGAGCTTGTCGTCGTCTCGAACTGCGTTGTCGTGGGTTCTCTGCTGCCAGGCTGAAAATGCGAAGCCTGCTCCCGCGATTGTCGCGCAGAGAGCCATTGCGTCCTTGGATGGCCAGTGATAGTTGAATGGCCATGAAGGGGGCCAAAATGGGTTGATTTTCTGCCATGAGACGGGCCGGAGTGGCATGCGCCAGATTGATGCCAAGAAGCATCCCGCTGCAAGGAGAATAATGGCAAATAGCACGGGGGTCCACCAGTGCATCAGATAGTCGGGCATGGGGGTGAGACGTCCGTTTTTGCGCTCTTTCGTAGACGCGCTGCTATCGACCTCAGGGGCGTCCTTGTGGTCATCGTCGGCGGGGACCATGGTGGCTCCTTTGCTCTGGTTCACTGCTTCGCATCGTAGCAGCCTGTCTAGGGGGCACGGTGCTGCGTCGATAGTCAAATCCGCTTTGATGTCAAGCGACTGTTTAGGCGGGGTCCTGGTGTCGCAGTCCTACAGCTTGAAGCTTGGTATCGGGCCGAGGTGCCCTGAGCGGGTCGATGCGCGTGGGCTGCGTGCGTGAAACGCGCGTGAAACTTACGTGAAACGGCAATCGTGCCCGCTCAGACGTCCACCCCGCCCGGAACAACGCAACAACACAACCCCGCCCAGCAACAACCCCACCCCGCAACCCCGTGGCATCTCCCGCAAACCATGCCCCTGCCTCGTTCGCGGGTATGAACCTAGTTAGACTGGAACGCATGACTGAAAACGCGCAGCTTGTTGTGACCCTGTCCTGCCCGGACCGCCCCGGCATCGTGCACGCCGTGACCGGCGTGATCGGCGAGTCCGGCGGCAACGTCATCCAGTCTCAGCAGTTCGGCGACTCCGACACGGGTACCTTCTTCATGCGCGTTGAGGTCGACTCCCCGAAGGGCCGCGCCCCGATCGATGAAGGCCTGGCCGTCGTCGCCGAAGAATTCGGCGCCACCTACCGCGTCGACGACTTGGGCCGTAAGCTGCGCACGATCATCATGGTGTCGCGCGAAGGTCACTGCCTGACCGACCTCCTGTATCGCCAGCAGACGCAGGGCCTGCCCATTGACGTCATCGCGGTCGTCGGCAACCACCCGGACCTGGCGCCCGTCGCCCAGTTCTATGGCGTCCCCTTCCTCAATATCCCAGTCACGAAGGATACGAAGGCCCAGGCGGAGCGCCAGCTCCTCGACCTCATTGCCTCCGAAAAGGTTGAGCTCGTCGTCCTGGCGCGCTACATGCAGGTTCTCTCCGACGAGGTCTGCCGCGCCATGCAGGGCCGCGTCATCAACATTCACCACTCCTTCCTGCCCTCCTTCAAGGGTGCGCGCCCCTACGCGCAGGCCCACGAGCGTGGCGTCAAGCTGATTGGCGCGACCGCCCACTACGTGACCGCCGACCTTGACGAGGGCCCGATCATCGAGCAGGACGTCACCCGCGTCTCCCACGCCGACTCCACGCCGGACATGGTGGCGCTCGGCCAGGACGTGGAGCGCCGCGTCCTCGCCCAGGCCGTCCGCTTCCACGCGGAGCGCCGCGTCCTCATGAATGGCAACCGAACGGTCGTCTTCTCACGCTGAGGTCCCCTCAGCGACGCAGTTACGAGGCCGGGGCGCGGTCCGCGCGCACGCTGAGCCTGACCACCCGACCGGCGCGAAGGCCTCGTGACACCCGGCTGGCGTGTCACGTCCTGTAACAAGATGACGTGCGGCCATCTGGTCATATTTGCGCGATATGACGCCCCTGCGGGGGTGTCTTGTCACTTGGTGGGCAACGCTGGGACGTGATCTTTCGGTCATTTAGTGGGTAAGTGTCGCATTGACCGCCTGATAAATGGCACACTTGTTACGTGGACGAAACGACTCAGCAACGCACCCCCATCACCGGCTACGTGCCCGGGGGTTTTGACATGTTCCACCAGGGACACCTCAACATCCTGCGCGCCGCGCGTGAGCGCTGCGATCGCCTCGTCGTCGGCGTGACCTCGGACGAGGCCCTCATCCGTATGAAGGGCCGCGCCCCCGTCATCCCGCTCAAGGAACGCTGCGACCTCGTGTCGTCGCTGCGTTTCGTGGACGCGGTTGTCGTCGACCTGGACCAGGACAAGCGCCTCGCGTGGCGTCTCCAGCCTTTCGACGTCCTCTTCAAGGGTGACGACTGGAAGGACACTCCGAAGGGCGCTCAGCTCGAAGCGGAGATGGCGGAGGTCGGCGCGCGCGTCGTCTACCTGCCCTACACGCCGTCGACGTCGTCGACGAAGCTGCGCCGCTTCATCGCCCCCGAGGACTTCTCCGACGAGGCCCCGGCGCAGGACGCGGAAAAGCCGGAAGGGGAGGCGCAGTGAGCCTGCCCGTCGTGCTCGAGCCGGGTTCCTCCTGGGGGACTCGTTTTAGTGCTTACCGCAGCGCGCTCGCTGCCGCGCAGAAGCCGGGTGCTGGCGTTCCCGCTTACATGCGCTGGGTGAACCGCGGCGCCGCGCGCGTCGTGGCCGCTGCCTGCGCGGCCTTTGGCTGGACGCCGAACTTCGTCAGTTTCATCTCCGTGTGCTTCTCGACGCTCGGCCTCATCGTCCTCGTCGCGTTCGAACCCGCGTGGTGGACGGGCCTCATCGTGGGCACAGCCCTCGCGGTCGGCTTCATGTTTGACTCCGCGGACGGCCAGGTCTCGCGCGTCACGGGTGCGTCCTCGAAGACGGGCGAGTGGGTGGATCATGTCGCCGACGCGTTCCGTTCCCCGGCGATCCACTTCTGCACCGCCGCCGCGGTTATGGTCTACCGCCCCGAGTCGTGGTGGCTGGCTATCGTCGCGCTCGTCTACGGATGGGTGACGTCGGGTCAGTTCATGAGCCAGATCCTTGCCGAGCAGTTCGTGCGCGCGGCGGGCCGCAAGCAGACGCGCGGCGGGAACCTGCGTTCCTTCGTGTTGCTGCCCACCGACCCGGGCGTGCTGTGCTGGTCCTTTGTGCTGTGGGGCTTCGGCGTGCCTTTCATGGTGCTCTACACGTTCCTCGCCGTTATCGCGCTTGCGCATTCCTCGATGTCGCTGCATCGCCGCTTCCGTGACCTGCGCGCGCTGGACGCGGCCGCCAAGGAGGCGGCCAAGCAGGGGGAGTCCCGTGCCTGAGCTGTCCGTCCTGCTGCCCGCGCGTAACGCGGCGGGCACGATCACGCGCGCCGTGGCCTCGACGCTGGCGGCCATGCCGCGCGACGCCGAGCTGGTCGTCGGCAACGACTCGTCGTCGGATTCGACGGTCGGCGAGGCCATCCGCGGCGCGTCGCGTGGGGGAGTGGTCGATCCTCGCCTGCGCATCGAGGACATCACCCCGGGCGAGGGCGGCGTCTCCCGCGTCCTCACCCAGCTCATGGAGCGCACCGACTCGCGCCTCGTGGGTCGTATGGACGCCGACGACGTGTCCCTCAAGGGCCGCTTCAAGCGCACGATGCGTGCAATCGAGCGCGGCGACGACATGGTCTTCACACAGATGATCGAGCTGCGCGGCTCCCGCCCGGTGCCCCGCATGCCCTACGAGATCACGCCCGAGGACATGGGCTGGCACCTGCTGCTCACCAACCCCGTGTGCCACCCGACCATGCTCGCCACCCGCGAGATCATGGATCGCGTCGGCGGCTACCGCAGCGTCCCCGCCGAGGACTACGACCTGTGGATGCGCGTGGCCTCCGCGGGCGGTCGCATCCGTCGCATCGCGCCCTGGGGTCTGCTGTACCGCATCCACCCGGGCCAGGTCACCGGAAACGCCTCGTGGCGATCGGATTCGTGGAAGAATCCAGAGCAGGCCCAGGCCTTCGCCGACCTCTCGGTGTCTCTGACGGGCCAGGAGCTGCCGCGCCTGGTCTCGCTCGTTTCGCTTCCTCGCGACGAGGCCGAGCGTGAGCTCGACCGGTTCGTGCAGGTCTACACTCAGGGGGTCGCGTTTCGACCCGCAACGTCTCGCCGCGCTCTCGAGCGCCGGCTCAATGCGCGCGCCGCGTGGGTGCGCTCTCACCTCCAAGGAGAACAGTCATGATCCTGACCCCTCCGCCCACGGGCGGCCAGCAGATCCTTCGTCACGCGCTGGCACGCCGCTGGACCTCGATTGTTGCGGGGACCGTGGCCGGCCTGGTTGTAGGTGTTGCAGCCGCCGTTGGTGTCCCCGTGTCGCACTCGGCGGCCGTGTCGATGACCGTGACGTCTCCGTCGATCACCCCGGCGCCCGCCGTGCGCGCCTCGCTGTCGAACACGACGGACATGGTGACCGAGCAGGGCATCGCGAAGTCCGCCGCCGTCCTCGACGTCGCGGCCGCGCGCCTTGGCAATGGCGTCACCGCGGAGGAGCTTCACTCCAACGTGGAGGTTTCCGGCGACACGAACGGCACGATCGTCAAGATCGAGTACGTGGCGCCCACTCGCCAGCAGGCCGTTGACGCCGCCGACGCGATCGCCAACGCCTACCTGACCGAGCGCACCGCCCTCGTCGAGCAGCGCGCCGACGAGATGGCCGCCGGCATCAACGAGCAGATCGAGGCTCTCGAGACCGAACTTGCCTCCCTCCAGCCCCTGACCGACGAGGAAGGCAACACGAAGGACAACCCGCGCGCCACTGAGATCCGCACCGCGCTGACGAAGCTGGAGAAGGATGCCGAGCAGCTCGCCCCCTATCACGCCACCGCCGGCCGCGTGATCACCCCGGCCGCGTCCTCGAGCGACGAGGTCTCGCCTTCGAAGTCCCGCCTGATCCTCATCACGACCGTGGTCGGTCTGTTCGCAGGCCTGGTGCTGGTTCTCATCCGTGAGACCCGCTCGCGTTCCCTGGCCTCGCCCACGCAGCTCGCCGACCTGACGGCTCTGCCCGTGTGGAGCGCTGATGAGGGTGCCCCCGAGCCGTGGCTCGCCCCTACCCGCATGCTCGCGATGGCGATCGACCGCGATCACTGGGTCGACCTGATCGTCGACGCCTCCGACCCGCAGGCCCGCGACCTGCACCGCGTCCTGTCCGCCTCCCTGGCCGAGACCCGCGTGCCCGCGCCGCGCCTTATCGACATCAAGCAGCCCCTGGCCTCGCTCCTCGACGAGGTCCGTCCCTCCCGTCACGTCCTCGTCGCCGTGCGCAAGGGCCACGACCTGAAGGCGCTGCACGCCCTCCTGGACGAGCTCGCGATCATTAACCGCGAGGTGAACGGCTTGATCTACCTGGGTGACCAGGTGGCCGCACCCGCCTCCGCTTCCGCAGCTCCGGCTCCTGCCGCCGAGGTCGTCGAGCCCGAGGTCGAGGAAGAGCCCACGGACAAGACTTCCTCGGAGGTCGTGGATTCCAGGCCTTCGAAGGAAACGGAAGACACATCCGACTCCAAAAAGTCGAACGCCAAGGCTTCCTCGAAGAAGGGCAAGAAGTGAGCGCCGAGGAAACCACCGTGGCCGACGACAAGGCCGCCTCTATCTGGCACGTTGACCGCACCGCGCGCGTCTCCCAGCTGATTTCGGGTGACCCCTCGGATCCGCGAGCGCTCGTGCTCGTGCGCGACAACGGCCGTAACTCGGCGTTCGTCGAGATCGAGGGCACGGACCATCCGGAGACCGATCCTCGCGTGCTCGAGGTCGAACCGGCCCCCGCGCGCGGCTGGGAAGAGGGCGCTGGCGCCGACGTGGACGCGACCGTCGTCATGTGCACGGTCGGCTCGTGCGACATGCTCGAGGATGCTGTGCGCGCCATCCTGGCTCAGGATCACCAGCGTTTCACGCTCGTTGTGGTGGATAACGCGCCCCACACGGGCCTGACCCGGGAGAAGCTCGCGGGCATCGATGATACTCGCCTGAGCATTGTCTCCGCCTCCCGTCCTGGCCTGTCCCGCGCCCGCAACCGCGGCGTGCTCGCCGCCCGCGGCGAGGTCATCGTCTTCACGGATGATGACGCGATCGTCGACCCGCACTGGCTGACCGCCATGATCGACCCGTTCACGGCCTCGCCGTACGTGGCCGCGACGACGGGCATTGCGCTGCCGCTGGAGCAGCGCTACGCGCCCCAGCGGTGGTTTGAGTCGCGCGGTGGCTTCCCCAAGGACATGTCTCCGCGCGTGTGGTGCGTCGGCGATATCCCCGAGGGCCTGGAGGTCCTGGGCGAGAAGGGTGACGGCGGCCCGCTGTTCCCGATCACGACGGCCCGCGTGGGCGCAGGCGTGTGCATGGCCATGCGTCGCGACGTCCTCATGGAGGTCGGGCCCTTCGATCCGGCGCTGGGCGCCGGCACCTCGACGCGCGGCGGCGAGGACCTCGACATGTTCGCGCGCATCCTGGCCACGGGTGACGTCATCATCCACACGCCCGACGCCCTCGTGCACCACCGTCACCGCGTCGACGAGGCCGGCCTGGATAAGCAGATCCGAGGCAACGGCTCTGGCATGGCGGCCCTTTTGACGAAGGCGATCATGGCTAAGCCCTCCGTGCTCGGTACGCTCGCGACCCGCGTGCCTGGCGTCCTCAATCGCGTCAAGCCCGGTGGCGCTCGTGTCGCTGGCACCGACGAGGACGTGCCCGGCTCGCTCACCAAGTCCGAGATCAAGGGCTTCCTTGAGGGCCCCTTCCTCTACCTGTCGTCGCGCAAGCGCAACAAGCTCGGCGCGCCGCGCCAGGCCGAGCAGGCAGCCGAGCAGAGCAGCGTGACCGCACCGAGCAGCGCTGAGGAGGCCCAGGCCTCGTCCGCGCAGGAAAACAC
>ERZ772769.316-NODE-316-length-11899-cov-6.13956_pt1 | contig 11899 bp, 10 predicted proteins | sample MGYA00580987_ERZ772769 | MGnify/ENA primary metagenome ERZ772769 (study PRJEB29015, sample SAMEA2738043) | human oral metagenome | biome: human oral; feature: human-associated habitat; material: saliva | place: China | collected 2234 ...
GGAACCAGGGGAATGATGACGTCCTTCTTTGCCACGGTATCCATTCCTTTGAGTCAACGATCAGTGTTGATGAACTTTACTTAGGTATATTAAGCCTAACTTTCAATGATCGTCAACGGCCGTCGATCCCCTCCGTGAGCGCACCTTCGCCAACAACAGACACGTCACCCCCGCCGGATCTCGGCGGGGGCGATACGTGTCAGAGCAGGCCGGCGGTGCACAGGGCCCGACGCAGCGCCGAGACCTCGTCATCGCTGATGCCCATCATCGGCAGGCGCACGGCAGGGCAGTCGATGACGCCCTGGAGCCACAGCGCATACTTGGCCATGACCGCGCCCTGTCCGCCGCCCATGATGGCGTGCACGAGGGGACGCAGAGAGTAAGACAGCTCGCGAGCCTCCCACACCTGGTCGGTGTCAAGCAGCTCGATCATGCGGCGGTACTGGGCCGAGGCCACGTGCGCGACCACGGAGATGAAGCCCGAGGCGCCGCCCGTCATCCACGCGAAGTTCAGGCCGTCATCGCCCGAGTAGTACTCCAGGCCCGTGCGGTGCATGCGCTCCACGCCGGTCTCCACGTCGCCCGTCGCGTCCTTCACGCCCAGGATGCGCGGGTGCTGGGCCAAAATGTCGAGGGTCGCGTCAGAGAACGCGATGCCCGTGCGTCCCGGGATGTCGTAGAGCATGACGGGCAGGTCGGTCGCGTCCGTCACCGCGCGCACGTGGGCGCGCAGGCCCTCCTGGGAGGGGCGGTTGTAGTACGGGGAGACGATCATGATGCCGTCGGCGCCATGCTCCTGAGCACCCTCGCCGATGCGCACCGCGTGGGCAGTGTCGTTCGAGCAGGCGCCACACAGGATGAACGCGCGATCCCCCACGGCCTCACGGACCGCATCCGTCAGGTCGTTCTTCTCCGGCTGGTGAGTCGTCGGCGACTCGCCCGTCGTACCGGACAGCAGGATCGTGTCGCACCCGTCGTCGACCAGCTTAATCGCCAGGCGCTGCGCGGAGGGCAGATCGATCTCGCCGGTGTCGGTCATCGGCGTGACCATGGCGGCCGCAAGGGATCCGAAGCGGCGGGGAGGAATGTTGCTCATGCGATCCATGATACGCGCGGCTCCTCGCGACGGGCGCTCGCCGTCCCCGACGTGGACGGGGCGCCGCCCGGGTGCGCGCGTGGGATGGCTCGCCCCGTGGGTCCTTAGTCGCGCTCCGCCCACCACATATGCTGCGTCAAGTTCTCGCCCATCACGCGCACCGCCCCGGAGGGAGCAAAGCCCGCGGACGTGTAAAAACGCTGACGTTCCTCGTCGTCGACGCCGATCCAGGCGCGCAGCTGCCCGCTCGTCAGATCCGCGACGGCCGACAGCAGTCGCGACGCGTGGCCCGAGCGCCGGAAGTTCTTATCCACCGTCAGCTCGTACACCTGCGTCGCGGCCACCGCACCCTCGCCCGAGCCAGCGTCGGGGGCCGAGGAGGCCCCGGCCTCGTCGGGACCGGCGAGCGCGAAGCCGACGATCGTATTGCCGTGGAGGGCGACGAGGAGAGCGCTTCCGGCTGGCCGAGGAGCGGCCAGCGTCGCCTCCCACTGGGCGGTAAGCCCCTCCTCGGTGATGCCCTGCGCGTCGATCGCCGCCTCCCCCATGAGGGAGCGCCACGCACCCACCTGCAGGCGCGCGATAGCGGGAGCATCGCCGCTCTGGGCGGGGCGCACGGAGCGGTCCGGACCCGCGGCCGAACTCACAGGCCCATCACCTGGTCGAGGCCGATCGTCAGGCCCGTGCGGCCGATCACGCGGCGCACGCCCAGCAGGACGCCGGGCATGAAGGACACGCGGTCGAAAGAGTCCGTGCGGATGACCAGCTGCTCGCCCGCGTTGCCCAGGAGGATCTCCTCCGAGGCGGTCAGGCCGCGCAGGCGCACGGCGTGGACCGGAATGCCGTCGACGCGGCCGCCGCGGCTGCCCAGCTCGTCCGTCTCGGTGGCGTCGGGCATCTCGCCCAGGCCGGCCTCGGCGCGGGCCTTCGCGATGCCGCGCGCGGTCGCCACGGCGGTGCCCGAGGGGGCGTCCACCTTGGCGGGGTGGTGCATCTCGATGACCTCGGCGGACTCGAAGTAGGGGGCTGCCATGGCAGCGAACTTCATGGCCAGCACGGCACCCATCGCGAAGTTCGGGGCGATCAGGACCGCACGCCCGGCGGCCTCGGCGTGCTCACGCACACGCGCGTAGGACTCTTCCGTCCAGCCGGTCGTGCCCACGACCACGTCAACGCCCGCGTCGAGGAGGGCGTGCACGTTGGACTCGGTGACGGTGGGGATCGAAAAGTCGACGGCGACCTGCGCGCCGTTGACGCTGCTCGCGGTGATCTCATCGCCCGCGTCGAACAGGGCAACGACCTCCATGTCCGGGGCGTCGGTGACCGCCGATACGACGGTCGAGCCCATGCGGCCCTTGGCTCCTGTCACTGCGACGCGAATCATTGCGCTCTCCTTCTTGCTTTTATGTGGCTGTCTTCAGGGTATTCTCACGGGCGGCGCGACGAGCGCGGATGGACAGGGGGTATCTCACTCCCCCTCCTCTCACTGCGCGGGTAGGACGAGGGCGCGGCAATCCAGCTTGGCGATGAGGGACGCCGCCAGCGCGCGTACGTCGCCCGCCTGCACCGCGTCGAACTCGGCGAGGGACTCGTCGATAGGACGGTAACGTCCGATGATCTCCGAGCGGCCCAGTCGCATCATGCGCGACCAGTTGTCTTCGAGGCCCAGGACGACGCCGCCGCGCACCTGTCCGCGCACGCGCGTCATCTCCTCCTCGGTGGGGCCATCGGCGGCCAGGTCCTCGAGCTGGGCACGCATGATGGCCTCGACCTCGTCAACCTTGTCCGGGTTGCAGCCCGCGTACATGCCGAAGGTTCCGGTGTCGGAGTAGGCCACGTCGAAGGCGTAGGTCGTGTAGGCCAGGCCGCGCTTTTCGCGCACCTCCTGGAAGAGGCGCGACGACATGGAGCCGCCCAGGACCGACAGTAGGACGCTCATGGTCGGACCCGCCGGATCCGTTGCAGACAGGCCCTCGCAGCCGATGACGACGTGCGCCTGGGTGACGTCGCGGCGGCGGGTGATGTCCTTGTCGTGATCGGCGATGGGGTTCACGGTCGTGGATCGACGAGGCCGGGGCAAGGCCGCGCTGCATGCATCCCAGGGTGAACCCTCCAGGGCGGCCTGCACGCGTTCGCACACTGAATCGTGGTCGACGTTGCCGGCGGCGGCCACGATGAGGGACGAGGGGCCATAGTGGGCCTGGTAGTGCTCCCACACATCCGCGCGCTCGACCTCACGGATCGCCTGGGGCGTGCCGCCGACGGGGCGACCGATCGGGCGGTCACCGTGGACGGCCAGCTGGAAGGAGTCGTGGACCGTGTCTGTGGGCGAGTCCTCCCCCATCGCCAGCTCGTCGAGGATGACGCCGCGCTCCATCGCGAAGTCCTCATCGTCCAGGCGCGAGTCGGTGACCATGTCGGTCAGCGTCTCGATTGCCATGTCGAGGTCAGCGTCGCGCACGCGCGCCCAGTACGCGGTGTGCTCGCGCGCGGTCTCCGCGTTTGACTCGCCGCCCACGCTGTCGAAGGCGACGGCGATGTCGAGGGCGGACCGCTTATTCGTTCCTTTGAACAGAAGGTGCTCGAGGAAGTGGGTCGACCCGGCCGTGCGCGGCCCTTCGTCGCGCGAGCCCACTGGCACCCACAGGGACACGCCCGCGCTCTTCGTCGCAGGGATGGCCTGGGTCAGGACACGAGTCCCGGCTCCCAGGATCGTGCGATCAATGCGGGTGTCGCCATCCTCGATGGATAGGCGGGCCTCGTCGAGCGGCAGCGGCTTGGGCGTCATACTTCTCCTCTTGCATCCCCCCATGATCCGGGGTTGGCACGAAACGTTCACAGTGTAGCCGCAAAAAGGCTGGTGGCCGGGCGGAGCACACGCTCCGTCCCGGCCACCGGTCCGATTCAGCTAGCGGGAGCTACTCACTCCTCGGAAGCGCCGTCCTCGCGCTCGTCGTCGCGGCGACGACGGGTGCGGGTACGGGGGCGACGCTCGCGACGCTCGGAGCGGTCGCGGCGCTCACGGCGCTGCTCGGTCTGCTCGCCTTCGGCGGCCTCGAGCTCGCCGGCCTCGCCGTCGATGACGGCGTGCAGGCTCAGCTTGCCGCGGTCGCCGATCTCAGCGATCTCGACCTCGACCTGCTGGCCGACCTGCAGGACGTCGTCCACGGAGTCGATGCGCTTGCCACCCACGAGGCGACGGACCTGCGAGATGTGCAGGAGGCCGTCCTTGCCGGGGGTCAGCGACACGAAGGCGCCGAACGAGGTGGTCTTGACGACCGTGCCGACGAAGCGCTCGCCGACCTCGGGCATCTGCGGGTTCGCGATCTGGTTGACCATCGTGCGGGCGGCCTCGGCGGAGGCGCCGTCGGAGGAGGCGATGTAGACGGTGCCGTCGTCCTCGATGGTGACGTCAGCGCCGGTCTCGTCCTGGATCTGGTTGATCATCTTGCCCTTGGGGCCGATGACCTCGCCGATCTTGTCGACGGGGACCTTGACGGTGATGATGCGAGGAGCGTTGGGGCTCATCTCATCCGGGCCGTCGATCGCCTGGTTGATCAGGTCGAGGATCGCCAGGCGGGCGTCGCGGGCCTGGGCCAGCGCGGCGCGCAGCACCTGGGAGTCGATGCCGTCGAGCTTGGTGTCCAGCTGCAGGGCCGTGATGAAGTCGCGGGTACCGGCGACCTTGAAGTCCATGTCGCCGAAGCCGTCCTCGGCGCCCAGGATGTCGGTCAGGGTGACGGCCTTGAACTGGCCATCGACCTCACCGGTCATGAGGCCCATCGCGATGCCCGCGACGGGGGCGCGCAGCGGCACGCCGGCCTGGAGGAGGGACAGGGTCGAGGCGCAGACGGAACCCATCGACGAGGAGCCGTTGGAGCCCATGGTCTCGGAGACCTGACGGATCGCGTAGGGGAAGTCCTCACGCGAAGGCAGGACGGGAACCAGGGCGCGCTCGGCCAGGTCGCCGTGGCCGATCTCGCGGCGCTTCGGGGAGCCGACGCGGCCGACCTCGCCCGTGGAGAACGGGGCGAAGTTGTACTGGTGCATGTAACGCTTGGCGTTGACGGGCGACAGGTTGTCGATCTGCTGCTCCATGCGCAGCATAGCCAGGGTGGTGATACCCAGGATCTGGGTCTCGCCACGCTGGAACAGGGCGGAACCGTGCACGCGGGGCAGGACCTCGACCTCGGCGGAGAGGGAACGGATCTGGCGCGGGGTGCGACCGTCCATGCGGATCTCTTCGCGCAGGGTGCGGTTACGGATCGTGGCCTTCTCGAGCGAGCGGAAGGCAGCCTTGAGGGCCTTCTCCGACTCGGGGAAGCGCTCGGCCAGGGCCTCGAGCATCTCTTCCTTGACGGCGTCCACGGCCTCGTCGCGGGCGAGCTTGCCCTCGGTCAGCAGGGCCTGGGCGACCTTCTCGGCCGCGTATTCCTCGACCGCGGCGTACTCTTCGTCGGTGTAGTCCAGGAACAGCGGGAAGTCGACGGTCTCCTTGGAAGCCTTCTCGGCGACCTTGAGCTGAGCCTCGCACAGGACCTTGATGAAGGGCTTGGCGGCCTCGAGGCCGTCGGCCACGATGTCTTCGGTGGGGGCGGTGGCGCCAGCCTGAATGAGCTCCCACTGGTTCTTGCCGCCGCCGGCCTCGACCATCATGATCGCGACGTCTTCGGAGCCGTCTTCCTTGGTGACGATGCGGCCCGCGACAACGATGTTGAACACGGAACGCTCGAGCTCGCTCCAGCGCGGGAACGCGACCCACTGGTCGTCGATGAGCGCCAGGCGGGTGCCGCCGATCGGGCCGGTGAAGGGCAGGCCGGCGATCTGGGTGGACATGGACGCGGCGTTGATCGCCAGAACGTCGTAGGCGTCGTCCGGATCAATCGTCAGGACGGTCTCGACGACCTGGACCTCGTTGCGCAGGCCCTTGACGAAGCCGGGGCGCAGCGGGCGGTCGATGAGGCGGGCGGCCAGGATGGCCTCGGTGCCCGCGCGGCCTTCGCGGCGGAAGAAGGAACCGGGGATGCGACCCGCGGCGTACTGACGCTCTTCAACGTCGACGGTCAGCGGGAAGAAGTCGAACTGGTCCTTGGGGTGCTTGCCCACCGTGGTGGCGGACAGAACGGTGGTGGAATCGTCCAGGTAGGCCAGGGCGGAGCCGGCGGCCTGCTTGGCGAGACGGCCGGTTTCGAAGCGCACGGTGCGCTTGCCGAAACGGCCGTTGTCGATAATCGCCTCTGCGGCGACGATGTCGGAGCCTTCCATCATGGGGCGTTTCTCCTTGGTTTGTTGGTGTCGCGCTCCACTTCGGCCTTCGATCGAAGCCCACGGATAAACGCTCCGTAGGCCACTGTCGAAAACCGGCGGTTTTCGCGCGAAAAATAACGGTTTGCCCGAGGTGGGCGTGTGAAAACCGGCCCGTCTCCGCTACGGGAGGCGGGCCGGCCCAAAATCAGCGGCGCAGGCCGAGACGCTCGATGAGCGAGCGGTAACGCTCGATGTCGATGTCAGCCAGGTAACCCAGCAGGCGGCGACGACGGCCGACCAGCAGCAGCAGGCCACGACGGGAGTGGTGGTCGTGCGTGTGGGTCTTGAAGTGCTCGGTCAGATCCTTGATGCGGCGGGTCAGCAGCGCGATCTGCACCTCGGGGGAACCGGTGTCGCCCTCGTGGGTCGCGTACTCGGCGATGATCTGGTCCTTGACGTCCTTGCTCAGCGGCACAGGCTTCTCCTTTGTGTTCGTTGCGCGGGGCATCCGGGCTTTTCCCGGGTGCTGACAGTCCGCGGCCGGTGTACGGCCTTTCTACAGTAGCACGCCACCGGCACGATCCCCACAATGAGCGACCAAGCTAACGATTCTTCCTTCTCACGAGGCCTTCTCCCCTCCTCCGCTCTGCGCTCCCCGGCCTCGGGCTGGGTGTGTGCGCCCCCTTGGGCGCGGGACCGGGCGAAGCGGAGGGTGCCCTATCGGGCGGTGACGGAGTCCGGGTCGACGCGCCCGGCGACGCCGATGCCGAGGACGGAGGCCGTCTGGCGCAGGTCGTCGTCCATCTGGGTGAGCAGTTCGTCGAGGGAATCGAAGGAAAGCATGGGGCGGATGCGCGACACGAAGGTCACTGCGATGCGTTCGCCGTACAGGTTGAGGTCGGAGCGGCCCAGGACGTGGGCTTCGACGGTGCGTTCGACGCCGTTGAACTGGGGGTTGGTGCCCACGGAAATGGCGGCGGGGAGGAACTCGGCGGACTGGGTGCCGGGCACGGCGCGCACGACCCAGCCGGCGTAGACGCCGTCGGCGGGGATGACGCCTTCGACGTCCTCGGACAGGTTCGCGGTCGGGAAGCCGAGGGTTCGGCCCCGCTTGAAGCCGTGGCACACGGTGCCGCGGATGCGGTGGAGGTGTCCGAGGACGCGGGCGGCGCCGGACACGTCACCGGCGGCGAGGAGCTCGCGCACCCACGAGGAGGACCAGCGGCGTCCCTCGGGTGCCTCGATGTCGGTCACCGTGATGACGTTGAAGCCGTAGCGGCGCCCGAGCTCGCGCAGGGTGTCGATCGTGCCGGAGTTGCCGCGTCCGAAACGGAAGTCTTCGCCGACGACGACTTCGCGCGCACCGCAGCGCTCGACCAGGTATTCGTAGACGAATTCGTCGGCTTCGAGGCTGTAGACGCTCGCGTCGTAGTGGGCGACGAGGGTGGCGTCCAGTCCGGCGGCAGCCATCGCGTCGAGGCGGTCGCGCAGCGGGGAGATGAGCTGGAGGCCCACCTCAGGCTTGTGCACCTGGATGGGGTGCGGGTCGAAGGTGATGGCTACGGCGTCGACGCCGAGCTTGTGGGCGCGCTCGATGCAGGTGGAGATGACTTTCTTGTGTCCGTTGTGCATGCCATCGAAGTTGCCGATGGTCACGACACTGGCCTCGTTGCCGGGAATGTCAGAGAGGGAATACCAGACGTTCATGAGTCTCTTTCTAGAAAACCAGGACGGTACGCAGGCGAGTTGCATCAACGCGGAGCAGGCCCAGGACACTGCCGTCGGGCGCGACGGCAGCGATCGGCGAGGCCTCTTCCTCGGTCGCATCGTCCGGGCGGTAGCCAGCTTCGGTCGCCCACTGGGCCAGCTCGCCGCGCGAGCGCCTGGGGGCCTGTCCGTGCGCGAATGCCCCGGCCTCGGCCTCGCTCATGAGCAGGGAGGGGAACATGGTGCGCGCGGCGTCCCCGAGGGGGACGAGGGGAAGGATCGGTTCCGCGTCCGGCTCCCCTTCCGGGGTGGCGGCCTCGACGGCGGCGCTCAGTTCCTCAAGCGTCATCGCCGTCTCCAGTGGCACGTCGCCCACGCGCGTGCGGCGTAGCGCGGTCAGGTGTGCGCCCACGCCGAGCGCCTCGCCGGCGTCGCGCGCGAGGGCACGCACGTAGGTGCCCGAGGAGCACTCGACGACGACGTCAACGTCCACCACGCGCACGGTGCCTGCGGGAACCGCGCCATCGGGGGCGGTATCGGGGTCGGGTTCGTCGAGGATGCACTCGACGGGGCGCGGGGGCGCGAGGACCTCCAGGCGCGAGATACGCACCGGACGGGCCGCCAGCTCGACGTCCTCACCGGCGCGGGCGAGCGCGTAGGCGCGCTTGCCGTTGACCTTGATCGCCGAGACAGTCGAGGGCACCTGCATAATGTCCCCGCGCAGCGGCGCGAGCGCGGCCTCGAGCTGTTCCTCGCTCAGCGAGGCGCAGCCAACGGCCGCGGTCGCAACGCCCTCGGCGTCGTCCGTGTTGGTGGCGACGCCGAAGCGGATCGTCGCCCGATATTCCTTCGAGTGGCCGCTCACCCAGGTGAGCAGCTTCGTCGCCTTGCCGATGCCGATCACGAGGACTCCCGTGGCCATCGGGTCCAGGGTGCCGCCGTGCCCCACCTTGCGGGTGTGGGCCAGGCGTCGCACGCGCGAGACCACGTCGTGGCTGGTGAGCCCCTGCGGCTTGTCGATGACAAGCAGGCCGGGACGAGGATTATCGGGTCGACGAGCCATGAGGGTCAGGCCCAATCCTTCGCGTCGGCCTCGTCCTCTTCGTCCTCGTGACGGTAGGGGTCGGCGTCACCCGCGTAGGTCGCGCCTGCGGACGCGGCGGCGATGGCCTCGTCCTTCGCCTTGGCCTTGGCCAGGGCGTCCTCGAGCGCGGCGGCGCTCTCGGGCAGGGCGTCGAGGATGAACTCCAGGGTCGGGGTCAGGCGCAGGCCCAGGGCCTTGCCCACGCGGGAGCGGAAAAGACCCTGCGCGGACGCGAACGCGCGCGCAGCCTTCTCACGCTGCTCGTCGTCGCCGAGCACCGTGTAGAAGATGGACGCGTGCTGCAGGTCGCCCGTCACGCGCACATCCGTGATGGTTACGAGCTCCAGGCGGGGGTCCTTCACGTGGCGTCCGATCATCGACGCGACGGTCTGCAGGATTCGCTCCTGCACCTTTCGAACGCGAGCTTCGTCAGCCATCGCGCCCTCCTTCCGGGCGTTATCGCCCTGGTCAAAATACTTGGTGAGAGAAGATCGGGGTCCGAGCGTGCCCGGACCCCGATACTTCAAGCCATGCGATCAGTCACGAGCCTTCTCGCGCATCTCCCAGGTCTCAATGATGTCGCCTTCGGCGATGTCCTTGTGACCCAGCGTGATACCGCACTCGTAGCCCTCGCGGACCTCGGTGACGTCGTCCTTCTCGCGACGCAGGGACTGGATCTCGAGGTTCTCGGCGACAACCACACCGTCGCGCACCAGGCGAGCCTTGGTGCCGCGCTTGATCGTGCCGGAGCGGACGATCGAACCGGCGATGTTGCCGAACTTGCCGGAGCGGAAGACCTGGCGGATCTCCGCGGTACCCAGCTGGACCTCCTCGTAGATCGGCTTGAGCATGCCCTTGAGGGCAGCCTCAATGTCGTCGATCGCGGAGTAGATGACGTTGTAGTACTTGATCTCGACGCCCTCGGCATCCGCCATCTCGGCCACGCGCTCGGCGGGACGGACGTTGAAGCCGATGATGACCGCGTTGTCGACGGTCGCCAGGTTGACGTCGTTCTGCGTAATCGCACCGACACCGCGGTGGATAATACGCAGCGCGACCTCGTCGCCCACGTCGATGCGCAGCAGCGAGTCTTCCAGGGCCTCGACGGCACCGGACACGTCGCCCTTGATGACCAGGTTGAGGGTGTCGACCTCGCCCTCGGCCAGGACCTTGTCGAAGTCCTCCAGGGAGACGCGCTTGCGGCGCTTGGCCAGCAGGGCCTGACGCTCGGCAGCCTCACGCTTGTCGGCGATCTGGCGGGCCGTGCGGTCATCCGAGGCGACCAGGAACGAGTCGCCGGCGCGCGGGACGGACGTGAGACCGAGGACCGCGACGGGGGTCGACGGACCGGCCTCGGAGACGTCGTTACCGGCGTCGTCGAACATGGCGCGCACGCGGCCGTAGGACGAGCCGACCACGAGGGAGTCGCCCACGTGGAGGGTGCCGCGCTGGACGAGCATGGTCGCGACGGCGCCGCGGCCCTTGTCCAGGTTCGCTTCGATGGCGACGCCGCGCGCATCGGTGTTCGGGTTGGCCTCGAGGGTCAGCGCCGCGTCGGCGGTCAGCAGGACGGCCTCGAGCAGCTCGCGGATACCCTGGCGCTGCTTGGCGGAGATGTTCACGAACATGACGTCGCCGCCGTACTCTTCCGCGACCAGGCCGTACTCGGTGAGCTGGGAGCGGATCTTCTCCGGGTTCGCCGTGTCCTTATCGACCTTGTTGACCGCGACGACGATCGGAACGCCGGCGGCCTGCGCGTGGTTGATGGCCTCAACCGTCTGGGGCATGACACCGTCATCGGCTGCGACCACAAGGATCGCGATGTCGGTAACCTGAGCGCCACGAGCACGCATGGCCGTGAAGGCCTCGTGACCGGGGGTATCGATGAAGGTGATCGGGCGGGCGGTGCCGTCCTCGGCCTTGACCGTGACCTGGTAGGCGCCGATGTGCTGGGTGATGCCGCCGTGCTCGGTGTCGACGACGTCGGTGTGACGGATCGCGTCAAGCAGCTTGGTCTTACCGTGGTCGACGTGACCCATGACGGTGACGACCGGCGGACGGGGCACCATGTTCTCGGCGTCGTCGAGCTCTTCGGCCTCGAGGTCGATGTCGAAGGACTCGAGCAGCTCGCGATCCTCGTCCTCGGGGGAGACGACCTTGACGTCGTAGCCGAGCTCCGCACCCAGGGCCTCGAAGGTGTCCTGGTCGAGGGACTGCGTGGCGGTCGCCATCTCGCCCAGGGCGAAGAGGACCGTCACGAGCGCTGCGGGGTTGACGTCGATCTTCTCGGCGAGGTCAGCAAGGGATGCACCCTGACGGATGCGGATCTGCGCGCCGTTACCGCGCGGGATCGACACGCCGCCGATGACGGGTGCGTTCTGCTGCTCGTACTCTTGACGCTTCGCGCGCTTCGACTTGCGTCCGCGCTGCGAGCGGCCGCCTCCGCGACCGAATGCGCCCGGCGTGGAGCCGCGACCGCCGCGACCGCCACCGCGAGGACCGAAACCGCCACCGTTGTTCTGGGCTGCTCCTGCTCCTGCGCCTGCACCAGCACCCGGACGGGCACCGCCGCGACCGCGGCCACCGCCGCGACCACCGCTGCGCTCGGACGTGTTGTTGCCGGTGGCGGCGTTGCGGGCGAAGTTCGCCTGGCCGGGCATCATGCCCGGGTTGGGGCGGTTACCGCCGGGACGGGGCGCGCCCGGACGCGGGGCGCCGGGACGAGGCCCAGCGTTACCGGAGCCACCCGGACGGGGCGCGCCGGG
>ERZ772769.323-NODE-323-length-11759-cov-2.29238_pt1 | contig 11759 bp, 17 predicted proteins | sample MGYA00580987_ERZ772769 | MGnify/ENA primary metagenome ERZ772769 (study PRJEB29015, sample SAMEA2738043) | human oral metagenome | biome: human oral; feature: human-associated habitat; material: saliva | place: China | collected 2234 ...
TCGTTGGCACTTTGATAATCAAGCCCTTGCAACGAGCCGACATTTTGGCAACATTGCTAAAACTTTCGGCATCGTAGCGTAGCCCCAAAAGAGCAGTGTTTGGATAGCGTAATTTTAGGTCAATGACTTCGGTGATTGCCGAGACGTACATTTTATCACTGACAAAATCGCTCGTGCTGTTTGGGGTCAGTCGTCTAACACGTACCTGCCAGCCTTGTGTAGCGGTTGGCAAATCAATACGATGTGAGCGTTCATAAGCGTCTGATGTCTTGGCATTGATGGCGGTGCTTAACATTTCCACCCAGTCACCATTGTCGGTTTTAACATCAATGGCATAGTCAATTTTTACGCCATTAACATCACCATTTTCGGTATTTTGCGAACGTAATGCACCCCATTTTAGACGCACACGCACCGCATCCAAATCAAGATTGTTAAATGATTTGACCCACGGTGTGCCGTGTTTTAACTCGATATTAACCGCTGTTTCGCTTGCCACATCAGCAAAGCCATCAATATAAGTTTGGTCGTTCGTGCCTGAGCGAAAATCCACTTTAACATTGGGAAAATTAAACTTGCCATTGTCATTTTGTAAGGGCGTATCGTCCAAGTACACCGATTTATAGCCATTTACCAAACCTGCAATTTCACCTTCGCCTAAGCCATACAGCATATTGATGTAGGCTTTGGATTGAGCCGAATCGGGGGCGATGACAGGCTGTCTTTGTTTGCTACCGCCTTTTTTAGCACCATGAATATTTTTCATTTTTTTACCCCAATAAAATCACAACATATCTTCAGTTAGCTGGCTCGCCGACAAAATAAATCCGCCGATTTCTCGCTCGCCGTAGAGTATCGGGACAGGGTTGCCTTGAGCAATAGTCGTTACTGCGCCACCAAAGCCTTTATTTGCCTTGTTTCCATCTTGGTTTTGGTCTTGGGTGTCTATTTTTGGCATCATCATTTGAGAAATACCACCAACTATCAAACCAATCCCTGCACCAATCAAACCCACTCCAATAGGTGCTGCCAAACCAAAGCTCATTTTAGATACCACAACTCCAGCCACCACCATCACTGCCCCCAAAATAGTTTGCAGTAGTCCGCTCTTTTTTGAGCCTTCCACAATTGGCACAACACGAATCACTTTGGCGGTGTGGCTCATGTCAAGCTCACGCTCGCCAATGTTGTACTTATCATGATAAACAGCAAAGCGTAGCCCATGCTTGTGGGCGTTCATCATAAACTCTTCAAAGCCAGCCAACTGCACACACAAGGCACGCATGGCTTCTTTGGTGCTGTTTACGGATAATCTAAAAGATTTGCCGAATTTTTTGGCTAAAATGCCGTGTAAAATGATGGTTTTCATGATTACTCCTGCATTGACCAATGACGCACCGCCAGCATCGTCCTATCCGCCCACCCCTTGCCATAAATATGCACTCATACTTTCTTTTTATATCAGGGGTGGTGCAGGATTAGGGTATTGCCCACGCATGGCGGTGTGGTTTCGCTTTTTAGCACACCGTTATCGCCCAGCCAAATCAAGGCATGATTGACATGATGGGTCCGTCCAACACGGCATAACAAAATATCGCCATATTGTAGGTTGTCTTTATCTACTTCAAAAAAGCCTGCTGTTTTAAAGTTGTTCTCATACAAAGGCTCATGGCTTTCATCTTCCCACCACGCATCGATGCGTTCAAAGTCTGGCAATTCAATCGCAAACTCACGACTATAAAAATCACGGATAATCGCATAACAATCTTGCACGCCGTGGATGTAATTTCGCCCTAAAAGTGACGGTCTGTACCCACACGGTTCATACACGCCAAAGCTCGGCTCATCGGCATAATCTTGTTTTGACACCGCCACGATGACCCATGTCACACCATGCAATTCAATCTGTAATTTATCCAAATCGGACGGTAACACCCCGCCATCAGGGTGACTATGTACAATCGCTTGAATTTCGCCCATATTTTCAGCTTTGGCAAAATCTTTGGGGCAAAGGCTAAATTGCTCATTATTGGTTGCTTTGTTAGTGCAAGGTATATACTTTTTATCCACACCAGTATCAATAATAAGCCCACAACATTCAGCAGGGTAACATTCATAAGCGTGGGTGATAATATCAGCTTTTAATTGTTTGATAAGTTTCATGTTATTTATCCAATAAAAAAACCGCCCTCATTAGGAGCGGTCAACATATGATGACAGGTTAGGATATTTCTTTTAATAAATTAGGTATGGTTTCAAAGTATTTTTTGCATTGTATATAATCTACATAGTTAATTTCATCATTGAGTTTGTAATCAGATTTATGGCGTTTGGCTAAAAAGTCATTAAATTTAAGAGCTAGGGAGTAGGCTTTTTTGTTTATTTTCCCCAAATCTTCTAGGATAAAATAAATGCGTTTATGCGTACCTGTCTTAAATGTACCTATATCTGATAAATCATAATCTGTAAAATTCGCTTCAATGTATATTTTACATTCGTGATAGATGGCATAATAACTACGATTGATATAAGCACGCAACAAATGTTCATCAGAATACTCATCAATCAAATTGGATAGCATAATGGCGGTTTGTCGCAAATCCTCTTTACTGACTGCCATTATGCCACCTGATTATACTTAGACGGAATAAAATGTACGATAATATTCTTATAATCATCAAAACGCAAGGTATTATCATCAATAAGTTCGTCCATAAATATATCAGTTAATTCCACACACTGATGAACATCTACATTATTCAGATATACATTTAAATCAAGTTGCTTGCCAATTTCACTCTCTACAATGAAAAACTGTGTAGTATAGTTGCCACAATAATGACGAGATAAAAAACCAAATAATCTTTTTTTGATATTGATAAATACATCTTTATCAATACTCACGTCGTGTAGTATTTGTGTTTTTCTGTTAAGAGATGACAAAAAAGATTGTAAATTAATATCATCACCTTGATATAGAGAAAAGGCTCTTTTTGCCAAATCAATATCTAATGCAAAATCAACATTCTCCAATATCATTGAGAATACATAACTATCTGTTGGGTCTTGTTGTAACAGCTCAAAGCAAATGGGTAGGCTTTCTTCGTACCTACCAAGACGAGTTAAAAGAACTGCGTAATTCACCTTGCCAAAATAATTATTGAGCATTTTGGCTTTTTTCATGCTATCAAGAGCAAGTATGGCATTACCCAATAACTTATGAGCAAAGCCTTGTAGGATATAGCCGTCTGCAGGACTGGTTGCCACCAAGTTTTCACCATCTCTTAACCAACGATGAAACCGCAAACTGTCAGGATTAGTTAATCCTTGATATTTTTGCAAAAATTCATAGGCTTCTTGGGCTTTACTTTTCGGTTGCATACTCAAATTCTCCACTTAGGGCTTTTTATTCTACCATATGTTACCATGACCTAGCAAATCAAACCAAACTACTAGCAGGACAACCGCCAAAGGGCAAAGGTTTGTTACGCCCAAATCGGCAGACACACGATTTCATGCGCCCACCACATTTATCCAAAATCGGGTTATTGGTCGGTTTGTCGTGTTCATCAAACATCGCCGCACCTGTATAGCCACACGCCTCACTTCGATACAGCCCCTGCACCGCCAAATAACAGTAATTGTTAATCTCACGCACAGGGATTTTTAAGCCCTCCAAATCAATCGGATTGGACAACTCAAAGGTTACTTGCTGGGCGTTTTCGCTCGTTTTTTGCTCCACAAACCAAATCTGCTCTTTACATTCATCGGAAGCGGTAGGGTTGCCGCCGTCAAAATTAACAGCGTCCAAGTATTTGGCAAGAGTGGTAATGACGGTCAATTTGGCATTAGCAAAGTCGCTAAACTGCAAACAATACGCCGACACCGCACCCTGCACCCCTGCGATGTTATTGGCAATGGTCAGCGTGGGCGTAGATGCCTTGCCGTCTGACCGCATCTCAAGCCCTGTTACATTAAGAGCTTGGGGGTTGTACTCTCTGCCGCGAAAAGTAATCACGCCATCATTTTTGTCGTGATTATGCCCATGAAAGCGTAAAATCCCAGCTCCCAGTTTGGTTGCGTCCAACTCAAAGAGCCTAACCACACCATCAATGGATAATTTTTGAAAGTCGCTATTTAATGACATAAGCCCTCCAAATAAAAGACGGAAAAATCACTTTTCCGTCTTTGTGTGTGTTATGCTTCGCCCACTGCTTCATCGCTGACATTTTCGGTGGCTTGGGTAGCCTTGTCGGTAACTTCCACCGCCACGCCAAATTCGCTTTTTTTATACACGCAAGTAAAGGTGGTTACAGTTTTATCATTATTCCAACCTTTGAGTTGATTGAGTTGATTGGTTGCCCATGCCAAGATTTCAGCACGAAAAGCAGTGGTGCGATTACGTTTTAAAATACCGTTATTGGGTTCGTTATTGGCAACTTCAAAGCCGTCATCTTCTGGATAGTAAGTAATTTCCACGCTGTCGGCTTTATCACCATGGGTGTATTGCCATGTGTCCACTTGGCTGATAAAGGATTGCAGTGTGGTCGCCTCGAGGCGAGTTAGGGTGGTTAGATTTTGGGTCATGTTTTGCTCCTAAAGAAAAGCCCCATCAATTAAGGGGCGGCGGCATGTTAACGAAATGAGTTTCGTTGACACAATGAAAGAATTTTTGGTAAAAAGTAAAAAATCATCAGTACAATAATGACTACTTTTTACCAGATTTTTTTTAAAAAGTTTGTTCAAATTTAAGTGAGATTTGCCAAAAATTACCCTTACGTTGCGATACCTCATAATCTTGGCAAATGTATTTGGCGGTCGTGCCGTGTGGATTTGTCCATAAAAAGGGCTTAACACCGCCATGCTCATCCAAAAAATCCACGATTGGCTTGATGACAGTGGCATAATCGCCTGTTTTTGCACCGCTCCAATCTTTGGTTCTGTTGTTGATGCCATGGCTGACACGCTGGGCATAGCCGTCACCGAACTGCGTTTTACTAACAGCATGACGAACATTAGCAGACGCACCCATATTCATACGCCAGTTAAATGTTTTTAGGCTCATTAAAACCCCTTATCGCTGATTACGCACAAAGTTATAGATTGAGCGACCTTGTCGCATTTCGCCTTGAATGACGGCAAGCATACCAGTTTTTAGAGCTTGCCCCATTTGATTTTGACTGTCGTCTTTGACATCGTGTGTACCGTCTGCGTTGATTGTGATATGTTGATTGATAACGACTTGTCCAGCACCGCCCTGCAAATTATTTAGCGTTCTGTCAAGGTTTTGAGCGGTGTGTTTGGGCAGTACGCGTTCGCCTTTTTCTAGATTCCAAGTGCCGCTTTTTGGGACCGACATAATGCCGTCGTGAGCTTGTCCAATGACAGGTTTAATAGCATTCACCGCTGACACCAACGCTCCACTTTCCAAAGCCACTTTTGCCACTGCTCCCAAATTAGCAGGAAATGGGGCAGATGCCCACGCTTGAGCAAGTGCAGTTTTATTAGCAAGGATAATTCGTGCTATCGCCATACCTTTTTCCAGCGCAAAAATCAACCGATAGGCTCGGCTTTGTTCACCAAACAAACTACGCACAAAACCGCCCGCAAGATTTAAATTGGTTTCAATATGACTTAAACTTAAATCCGTACGTGCTTGCTCAAATATTTGTTGAGCCTTCAGTCTGGCTGTTTGGGCTTGCTGTTCTACATTGGTATGAGTACGCTCATATTCCTCAATGACCATCAAGCGTTCGCCCAATTGCGTTTTTAGTTGCTCAAGTGGGCTTTCTTCTCCTGCCAACTCTTTGGTTAAATTATTAAAGTTATCTCGAGCGTTGGCTTGCCGCTCCAATCTTTCAAGTTCTGCAATCTTAGCTCGCTCTCGCAAAATCAGCATATTATCTGCATCTTTACGACCATTTTTCCAGTCGTAATCAAACTCATCTAATTTGCTTTGGTTGCCAAACAAGGCGATACGCTTTTCAAGCTCCAAATAATTTTGCCTGCTTTGACTATTGGCTTGGTCAATTTTACTGGATTGCTCTTGCAAAGCTAAAAACTTTTGCTTTTCGTGAGTCTGCAATCGTAATGCGTGCAACGCTTGTGCATTAACCCCATTGTATTTAGACGTATTTTTTATTTCCCATTCCAGCTGTTCGCTTAAATTCAGGTGTGTAAAAACCATCTCTTTACGAATGCTTAAGATTTCATCAAGCACAGATTTGGTTTGCTCCATCTCATACTTTTGATGAGTTAGACGCTCCAGCTCGTTTGTGTTGTTGTTGCCATACTTACCCTGTTGTATATCATACCGCACAGCTCTCATTGGCGTATTATCTGACAGCAAAAAAATCTCTCTTTTTAGATTTGCCACCTCATCTGCCACTGCTTTTCTGGTATCCTCCGCCATCTTTTGGGCTGCCTTGACTGCTTTTTTCGCATTTTTCTTAATGCCTTTGGCGAAACCATCAGCAGTATGCTTACCTAGTTTTTTCATAACACGGCTTGGTGAATGAATATCTAAAGCAGATTTAACGGTGCTAGCGACCTGCTGTGCCTCTGTCTAGCAGACGCTAAGGCTTCACCCATCTTTGCTCTGACCCCGTTAATAAAGCCCTGTACAGCGTCCCGTCCTGCTTGCATAAGCTGACCACTTAGTGTTTTAAATGCCCCTGAGATATTGCCTACCATGCTACGGATAATGCTTACCGCATTTGTCAGTCCTGCGCTTATGGCATTTACCACACCTGCCATATCGCCACGCACCAACGCTTTGATGATGTTAAAAGTAGCAGCTACAATGTTTTTAACCGACAAAAAGCCCGCATTAAATACGCTAGCAAAGACCGCCAGTCCAGCCATTAAGGTAGCTTTAATAGTTTCAATTGCAGCAGTGATTACAGCTTTAATTGCTACAAACGCTATGCCTGTTGCGGCTTTTATTGTGGTAAGTTGTAGCTGCCATACCCCAACCAATGTACTGACAATCGGTTTGGTAACAGCAACCACGCCATCCCATGCTGATTTAGCGGCATCTTTTAAGCTATTCCAAACTTTCGCTAGTTGTACTGAAAAGCTTTGCCATACACTTATGATATTACCGACCATTGCTTGTACTGGAGCTGGCATACCGCCAAGCCAGCTATCAAAGACCTGCTTAATCTCGCCAATCTTAACGCTGATAGCGGCTTTGACACTGTCCCAAATGCCGCCAAACCAAGCACCTGCTGCACTCCAAGTGCTTTGCATAACTTGCCATGCCTGTGTAATCATTTTTGGTAGGTTTTGCCATAGCTCAGTTGCCTTAGATTTAACCAAGTCCCAATTTTGATAAAGCAGCACACCACCAGCAACAATCGCAGCAATCCCCGCCACCACTGCGGCAACAGGAAACCCCAAAGCTGCTAGTGTGCCACCAACCATACCCACTGCGCTAATAGCAGACGTTATGCCTGCAAACATTGCACCAACCATGGACCCAATTGAAATAATCGCCCCAAGCCCGCCAGTAACCGCAGTAAAAGCCAATGCTAAACCGCCAAGCCCTGCTATCAGTGCTAAAACGCCAGCTGTTACGGCGGCAATGGTGGCAATCAATTCAGGATTAGCCTTAACCCACTTATTAATATTGTCCATAATAGGTGCAAATTTATCCGCAAAATCGGCAATATAAGGTGTAAATGCCTCACCAATCGCTGCCTTGATATTAGTGATTTTGTTTTTTAAAATTGCCAATGTGTTTGATAAAGTTGCAGCTCTTGCCTCATATTCTTTGTTCATTGAACCAGCGTATTTGGAGGAATCTCCAACTGCCTGCAAGTTGGTTTTTAGGCTGTCTGTGTTTTCTATAAACTGACTAATAACTGGTAAGGCTTCAGCACCAAAAATGCTATTCGTCATCGCAACTTGTGCTTCTTTCGGCAGCTTTTTAATCGCCTCAATAACCTGAAATAGCGTCCCCATGCTGTCTTTTTGCATTGTTTTAGCAACCTTAGTTGCAGACAGTCCTAATTTTTCAAAAGCTTCCCTCTGACCTTTAGTGGCACTCTCCCCCTTTGTCAAAGCAAGCATCATGTTTTTAATGCCAGTTGCTGCCACTTCAGGCTCTACTGCCGTAATAGAGCCAGCCAAAGCGGCAATTTGGTCGCTAGATACCCCAGCAATGCCACCAAGTGAGCCAATTCGTTGTACCACCTCCATAATTTTTGCAGCGGTATTTGGTGTGGTATTGCCCAAATAATTAATCTTGTCTGCCAGCGTTTCAACTTCGCTTTGCGACATCTTAAAAGCAACTCGCATTTCTGCCATTGCCTGCCCAGCTTCCTCAGCGCTGACATCAAACGCCGTGCCCATTTTTGCGGCCGCCTCAGTAAAGCGTAAAATATCTTGGGTGGCAATGCCTGATTGACCTGCGGCGGCAGCGATTTTAGCAAGTCCATCAAACGCAATAGGTAGCTGTCCACTTAATTTTTCAAGCTCATTTCTAAACTCTGTAACGCCATCAGGGGTATCAAAATCAATAACTTTTTTAACTTCAGCCATGGCGTCTTCAAACCTCATGGCTTCACCTACTGCCCCTTTAATAGCAAAAGCAATCGCACCCAGTCCAATCGTCGCCACTTGCCCTGCGGTTTGTAGGCTATTCAAAGCATCATTGTGATGACGAGCAAATCTATCCATACGGTCATGCATTTGTCCAACCTGTCTGCCAAACCCTTGCAAAGTATGTGTAGCAGATCGTAAACCACGGTCAAAGGCGGTGGTGGTCGCTTCTAGGACGATTTGTAATTTAGATACCACGCTCACTTGCTTTCCACCTTGTTAAACATCTCAATCATCGCTTTTACTTCTGCCCGCGCTTGACTTTTCCATTGTTCTTGCTCCCATTTCTCACGCTCGTCATTGGTCATCGGATTTGGGTCAATGATTAAAAAATCCTGCACCGATTTGTCCTTATCGCCTGCTTGCAGGTAAGCAAGTAAGGCAAAGCCCAAATCAGTACGATAACTGCCAATAGGGTCTATTTCATTATAAGCGACCCACTCAGCAAATTCTGAGACTGTGAGCGTGTGTTCTAACTCACCCACAGTTTTACTCAAGTGTCCCGCAAGTTTAAACAAAAACAATCTTTCTTTATCGCCAATTAGTTTTTTTTAATATCCTCTTGAGATTGGTCAAAGCCATTGATTTGACTAATGATATTAACAACTTGAGTCAATTGTTCAGCGGTCATCCCCCCTAAATCCTTGATGTCATTATCATTAAATAATCGCTTGCCCGTCTCATCACACAATGAGTAAGCAACCATACATAGACTAGCGTTTATGTTGTCATCTTTACTTGTCTTTTTAGCAAGCTCATTTTGCTCGGCAACAGTTAATTTTTTAAAATACAAATCACCAACCCCATCCACGGTATGCAAGATAGGGGTAGGGGCAAAGGCGGCTAATACTGCAGTTTTAGTTAATGTAGTCATATTTTTTTCCAATAAAAAAACCGCCTAGGGCGGTTACGATTAAAATTAAGCAGTTAAGTTTTTGGTAATTTCACCCGTAATAGTAATTTTGCCTTTTTTACGCAATTTTTTCTTGGTATCTTCGGCATCCGTGGTCAGCTCGGCGATAATACCTTTAAACTGGCGACTCTCGGCAGCCGCTTCCACAAATTTTAGCTGAAAGGTCAGCTCTTTGTTACCATCAAAGGCGGTTTGAATAAGCTGGTGTGTGGTGTCATCAGGCAGTAGCACATACTCAAATTCAATCTCGGATTCTTCTTTGAAATCCACTGGCACTTTGACCGTGCGGCGGTCAGAGGTGGACGTTACTTCATCCAGTACTTTGGCATCGTTTGGTACGCCACACGAGGTTAGACGTTCTACTTTTTTGAAGCTTTGTGCTGCTCCTGTCTCTGAGACAAGTAGCTCATAAAAGCTGTCTTTAGTGTTTTCTGCTGACATATTTTTCTCCTGTCAGTTGGTTGGGATTAATTTGGCAAAGTCTGCCAAAATTCGTACTCTATCAAGCCACGATACAGCCCATCATCGTACAGATAGGTCGTTCCACCATAGATGGATGGCTTGATAGTGTTTAGGGTTTGCACTACCTTGGCAGATAGTGCGATGGTGTCGTCATAATCAGCGGTGTATACATCAATTTGTACACGCACCCACTCATGCCCTGTGATACCATCTAACACATTATCGGGCAAGTTTGAAATGATACTGTACACGATATAAGGCGGTGGGGATTTCTCAATTTCTGGGACAAATAGGGGATAACACCGCCTATCTACCAAGTCAGCCAGTAGGTTGTAAATGCGTTCACTTGCTGTCATTATCTACCCCATAATTTTATCAATCCGCTCACCCAGCTTTTTAGCAAAGCGATCAGTCGCTCCTGCTTGATTGTTATCAAACGCAGGGCGGATAAAGGGTATTGGCGGTCGTCCCCTTGCTCCATACTCCTCGTGAAAAATATAGTAATAAGCATTTTCACGACTTTTTCGGTTACCTTTAATTTCCACATACACCGCAATCGCCGCACCGTCTATGTTGGCACTATCGCCACGGGTCAGCCTACGTCTTTTGATTGCCCCCTTAATAACGCCTGTACGAAAAGGGGCATTGGCACGAGCTTGTTGATACATCGGCGTACTGGCAAACATCAGTGATTGATACAGCACCTTGCCAGCGTCTTTATTACCAACTTCTTCGCGCAGTTGGTGTAACTTCTCATTAAGCTCAAAAAGACCCTCAATTCTCATTGCTGACACCCTTTAACACCAACGTCAAATACTCACGCCCCGTCTTATTATCCGCTAACGGCTCACCAACAATTTCATACATTCGTCCTGCGTACTCAACCCGCATTGTGCCATCAATGTCTGTGCGGTAGCGGATTTTGGCGCCTGCGGTGATTTGGGTTTCCTGCGCCTGTCCTGCAATGATGTCTTTGACCGATAAGGGGGTAAATTGCCCCCACACCGTAAAGACATTTTCCCATCGCCCCGCCTGCACCGCACCTGTGGCGGAGCGGGTGGTGGATTGCTTATAAAATGCGACACGGTGGCGAAGTTGTCCTGCACTGATTGTCATTTTTACACTCCCATATATCGGTAAGGTTGTAACAAAAAATCCACCGCATACGGCATTTGAGCCACATTGATCGTACCACTATTAACAGTCTCACGATTGGCATACCAATAAGCAATGAGCATTAGACACGCTTGATTAATGTCATCGGTGAGTAAAATACTGCGGTCTTGGTCAGCATCGGTTGGTATGTCATCAAAATACAGTGTTTTGTCAGTAAATTTTTCCACCACCTGATATGCCGATTTGATATAAAGCGTCAACAAACCATCTTCGGCATCGTGTTCAATTCGGCATTGATTTTTGATATCACCAAGGGTGATTTTACTCGCCTTGTCCATTGTCATCAGCCTTATTTTGTGGGGCAGGTTCTGCCTTGTTTTTGGGCGGTGCCTTGGCTTTGGCTTTTGGTTCAGCAGGCGGGTTGTCTTGTTCATTTTCGCCTTGTTCGCCACCGCCACCACTATCGCCGTCATCATCAAATGGGGCAATTAAGCCCTGCTTGATAAGTTCCCCAGCGTCTTGTTCGTTCGCCACTTCTCGGCTCTCGCCTGCCCAATACTGCTTATCGCCTAAGTGTTGGATTAAAACTTTGTATTTCATGCCGTTGTCCTTTTTTGAGCCTGTTTAAGCCGTCTTTTCAGCAAGCGTGCCATAAATAAAGGCT
>ERZ772769.326-NODE-326-length-11665-cov-5.04083_pt1 | contig 11665 bp, 10 predicted proteins | sample MGYA00580987_ERZ772769 | MGnify/ENA primary metagenome ERZ772769 (study PRJEB29015, sample SAMEA2738043) | human oral metagenome | biome: human oral; feature: human-associated habitat; material: saliva | place: China | collected 2234 ...
GAAGCAGAAATCGCTCCAAACTTGGAAGCTGGAAACGCAGTTGGATTTGCTCATGGTTTCAACATCCATTTTGAATTTATCAAAGTTCCTGCCGATGTAGATGTCTTTATGTGTGCTCCTAAAGGTCCTGGTCACTTGGTTCGCCGTACTTTCGAAGAAGGTTTTGGTGTACCAGCTCTGTATGCAGTTTACCAAGACGCTACTGGAAATGCCAAAGACATCGCAATGGACTGGTGTAAAGGTGTTGGTGCGGCTCGTGTTGGACTTCTTGAAACAACTTATAAAGAAGAAACAGAAGAAGATCTCTTTGGTGAACAGGCTGTTCTCTGTGGTGGTCTGACTGCCCTGATTGAAGCAGGTTTCGAAGTTCTGACTGAAGCAGGTTATGCGCCAGAATTGGCTTACTTTGAAGTTCTTCATGAAATGAAATTGATTGTTGACTTGATCTATGAAGGTGGATTCAAGAAAATGCGTCAATCTATCTCAAACACAGCTGAATATGGTGACTATGTATCTGGTCCGCGCGTGATTACTGAGCAAGTCAAAGAAAACATGAAGGCGGTCTTGGCTGATATCCAAAACGGTAAATTTGCAAATGACTTTGTAAATGACTACAAGGCTGGTCGTCCAAAACTCACTGCTTACCGTGAGCAAGCTGCTAATCTGGAGATTGAAAAGGTCGGTGCAGAATTGCGTAAAGCAATGCCATTCGTTGGTAAAAACGACGACGATGCTTTCAAGATTTACAATTAAAATAAAGAGCATATAAGAAATTAGGGGTAGGAATGCGAATTCCCAGCCCCTTGTTTTGCTTGATAGAGAATAAACTAGAAGAATAGGGAAGGAAAAAATATGCTCAGAGCAAAAGATATCACTCATGCTCATAAAGTGTTAAAAGATGTGGTTGTCAATACACCGCTTGATTACGACCACTATTTGTCAGAGAAGTACCAGGCCAAGATTTACCTGAAGAAGGAAAATATGCAGCGGGTACGCTCTTTTAAGCTCCGCGGGGCTTATTATGCCATTTCTCAACTTAATGAAGAGGAGCGCCAGCGTGGGGTTGTCTGTGCTTCTGCGGGAAATCACGCCCAAGGAGTGGCCTATACTTGTAAGGAAATGAAAATTCCAGCAACTATTTTTATGCCCATCACGACTCCTCAGCAGAAGATTGGTCAGGTTCGCTTCTTTGGCGGTGAATTTGTGGATATCAAGCTGGTTGGAGATACCTTCGATGCTTCGGCTAAGGCAGCGCTTGACTATACTAAGGCTGAAAATCGCACCTTTATCGATCCTTTTGACAATGAAGATGTCCAAGCGGGTCAAGGGACTGTAGCCTATGAAATCTTAGACGAGGCCAAGAGAGAAGCTATTACTTTTGATGCAGTTTTGGTACCAGTTGGCGGCGGCGGCCTGATATCAGGAGTCTCAACCTATATCAAAGAAAGTCAACCAGCTATCGAAGTTATTGGTGTGGAAGCCAACGGTGCCCGCAGTATGAAAGCAGCTTTTGAAGCTGGAGGTCCGGTCAAGCTTAAAGAAATCGATAAATTTGCTGACGGCATCGCAGTCCAGAAGGTCGGTGCATCAACCTATGAGGTTACACAAAAGAATGTTCAAAATCTTATCGGTGTAGATGAAGGGCTTATTTCAGAGACCATCATTGACCTATATTCTAAGCAAGGGATTGTCGCAGAGCCAGCTGGTGCTGCAAGTGTTGCTGCTTTGGAAGTTCTGAGCGAGTATATCAAGGGGAAGACTATCTGCTGCATTATCTCAGGTGGTAATAATGACATCAACCGTATGCCAGAGATGGAAGAACGGGCACTTATTTATGATGGTATCAAGCACTATTTCGTGGTTAACTTCCCGCAGCGTCCGGGTGCCTTGCGTGAATTCGTAAATGATATTTTAGGACCCAATGACGACATCACTCGTTTTGAATATATCAAGCGGGCAAGCAAGGGAACGGGACCAGTTTTGATTGGTATTTCTCTGGCTGATAAGCATGATTATGCTTCTTTGATTAACCGTATTGAGCAGTTTGATCCGTCCTTTATCAATCTGAACGGGAATGAAACACTCTACAATATGCTTGTCTAATTGTAAATATATTTTAGCCTAATTTGTATGCTTTCGTTTGAAACTGCAAATTAAATATGTTAGAATATACTATAGTGAATCAAGGAGGCTTGAACATGTTTTTTATTCCATTTTTCTTTATCATATTGATCATAATCTTTATATTCTTGTTGCTTAGTGCAGTTTATGTGGTTCGTCAGCAATCTGTGGCAATCATTGAGCGTTTTGGACGCTACCACAAAACTAGCAGCAGCGGTATCAATTTCCGTCTTCCTTTAGGGATTGATAAGATAGCGGCTCGTGTTCAGCTGCGTTTGCTGCAGAGCGAGATTGTCGTTGAGACCAAGACACAGGATAATGTTTTCGTAACTATGAATGTTGCGACCCAGTATCGTGTAAATGAGAACAACGTAATTGATGCTTATTACAAACTTATGCGGCCAGAAGCACAGATTAAGTCCTATATTGAAGATGCCCTTCGTTCCTCCGTTCCAAAACTGACCTTGGATGAGCTCTTTGAAAAGAAGGACGAAATTGCCCTAGAGGTCCAAAAACAGGTAGCTGAAGAAATGTCGACCTATGGCTATATCATTGTCAAAACCTTGATTACCAAGGTTGAGCCTGATGCTGAAGTTAAACAGTCTATGAACGAAATCAATGCGGCGCAGCGTAAGCGTGTGGCTGCTCAGGAATTGGCTGAAGCGGATAAGATTAAGATTGTGACAGCTGCCTCTGCAGAAGCTGAGAAAGACCGCCTGCATGGGGTTGGTATTGCCGAGCAGCGGAAGGCCATTGTGGATGGTTTGGCAGATTCGATCAAGGAATTGAAGGGCGCCAACATTGAGTTGACAGAAGAGCAGATTATGTCTATTCTTTTGACCAATCAGTACCTGGATACGCTGAATAATTTTGCAGATAGTTCGGGTAATAATACCATCTTCCTTCCAGCAAATCCAGAAGGTGTCGAAAGTATTCGGACTCAGATACTTTCAGCCCTCAAAGCTAAGTAAAGAAAATTCAGAATTATTTAATTTGTTCGAATTTGGTTTGTTTAAGTTGACAAACTGTATAAAAACAATTATAGTAGTTGATGTAGCTAGAATAGAGAGGAGTAAGAAATGGCTAAATCTAATTTCGAGAAAGTAGAATCTGTTGTTAGTTGGGTACGTGATAAGAAGATCACCGGTTACCGTATTAGTAAAGAAACAAATGCACGTGAAATGTCTATCATTGCTCTTGCTCAAGGACGTGCAAAAGTGAAAAATATCTCTTTTGAAACAGCTCTTGGCTTGATTGATTTCTACGACAAAAACCATGAAAAATTTGAAGACTAAACTTCAAAATTGTGCAACTGATATTGCTCATTAAATCAAAAAAGGAATCTGGACTTAGTTCCAGATTCCTTTTTGCTTCTGAAAATAGAAGTAATTTAGCTAAGGAAGCGCTGCAGGAATTCTTTGGTTCTTTCTTCTTTGGGATTGGTGAAGATATCCTGCGGGCTGCCAGCTTCAGCAATGACGCCCTTGTCCATAAAGATAACACGGCTGGAAACATCACGGGCAAATTCCATCTCGTGGGTTACGACAATCATAGTCAGTCCTTCCTGAGCCAGTTCTTTCATGATTTTCAGAACTTCACCAACCATTTCAGGGTCGAGGGCTGAAGTTGGCTCATCAAAGAGGATGGCGTCAGGATTCATGGAGAGGGCGCGGGCAATAGCGACCCGCTGCTTCTGACCGCCTGAGAGTTGCTTAGGCTTGGCCTGCCAGTATTGCTCGCCCATGCCAACCTTGTTGAGGTTTTCTTTGGCAATTTTCTCGGCTTCTGACCGTTCTTTTTTCAGGACAGTTGTCTGAGCGACGATGGTATTTTCTAGGACATTAAGATTCTCGAAGAGATTGAAAGACTGAAAGACCATGCCCAGCTTTTCACGGTAATGGGTCAAGTCGTAATTCTCGTCCAGGACATTCTTGCCGCGGTAGAAAATTTGTCCGCCAGTTGGCGTTTCCAGAAGGTTAATGGATCGCAGGAAGGTTGACTTTCCACTGCCAGAGCTGCCGATGATGGAAATTACTTCTCCTTTATGAACGGTGAGGGAGATGTCCTTGAGGACTTGGTTTTCACCGTAGGACTTTTTGAGGTTTTTAATTTCTAAAATGGTTTCTGTCATGATTTCACTTCTCCTGTCTGCATTTGATTGGCACCTGTCGTGTAGTTGTCTGTGTCGAAGCGTTTTTCAACATAGCGCAGGATGCGTGTCACGCTGAATGTCAGGACAAAGTAGATTACAGCGATAATGGTAAAGGTTTGGAAGTATTGGTAGGTCTGGGTAGCGATAGTATTTCCAGAGAAATAAAGCTCAACTACCGAGATAACGTTCAACACGGATGTATCCTTGATGTTGATGACAAATTCGTTACCAGTTGCGGGCAGAATATTGCGGACAACCTGAGGCAGTACAATCTTACGCATGGTCTGGCCATGGGTCATACCCAGTGCTGTTGCGGCCTCGAATTGCCCCTTATCAACGGCAAAGATACCACCGCGGACAATCTCGCTCATATAAGCTCCCGTATTGATGGAGACGATGAAAATGGCAGCGATAGTCCGGTCGATAGAAATTCCAAAAGCCTGGGCTGTTCCGTAATAGATAACCATAGACTGAACAATCATTGGAGTTCCGCGGAAAATCTCAATATAGACATTTAAGAACCAGCCGAAGATTTTTTGCAGCGATGCTAAGAGTTTATTCTTGGAAGCTGGTGCCGTCCGATAAACGCCAATCAGCAGTCCGATGATGAGGCCTGCGATGGTACCTGTAATCGAAATGAGCAAGGTTAAACCAGCTCCGCGTAGGAATTGCGGCCAGTTTTCAGCCAGGATCTTAGCAACTTGACTGAAGAATGATTCATTCGTTGTTTCACTATCCGTATCAACAGGCTGTTTCTGAATCATCTCATCCATCAGCTTGACTTGATCATTCGTAGAAATCTTAGCGATTGCTGCATTGGCTTGCTCGATACGACTGTCATCCTTGCGCATACCAATGGCAATGGAAGCATCCTCTTCGCCAACTTCAAAGCCTTTCTCGAATTGAATCATTTTGAAGTTGGAGTTGGCAGTCTCGGCAGTCAAGGCTTCTGGCCGCTCAGAGATATAGCCATCAATAACCCCGGATTCCAAGGCTTGACGCATCTGAGCAAAATCGCCCATAGCTGTTTCTTTTTTGGCACCAGGCAGTTGGTCAATGAGATTGTAGAGATAAACTCCTTGCTGGGAAGTGACTTTAGCGTCTTTGAAGTCTTCTAGAGTCTTAGCAGATGCATATTTTCCATCTTTACGAACTAGGAGAACTGGTTCGCTGGTGTAGTAACTGTTGGAAAAGGCGATTTCCTTTTTTCGCTCAGCAGTTGGACTCATACCCGCAATAATCATGTCAATCTTTCCGGAGGTCAGAGCAGGAATTAAGCCATTCCAAGAAGTCTTGACAACCAGAGGTTCCTTGCCCATCTCTTGAGCAATTTTTTTGGCAATCTGCACATCGTATCCGTTGGCATATTGGTTGGTGCCTTCGATTTTTACGGCACCGTTGGAATCGTCATCCTGAGTCCAGTTGAAGGGAGCGTAGGCTGCTTCCATACCGATCCTCAGGTAGTCATCGGCTTGGATAACTTGGACCGTTCCTAAGGCGACCAGGAGGGCTGTAAATAAAGTGAGTAATAATTTCTTCATGTTTTTCTCCTGCTTATCTAATAATAGTTCTTCCTATTCTATCGAAAATTACCGTTCTTTTCAATCCTAGTAAGCCCTTACTTGATAAAAATGATATAATAGAACAAAATATCTGTAAAGAGAGGTTGAGTATGAAACGATATTTTTATCTCCTGTTAGTTTTATTTTCCTGTCTTTGTTTTGGTCAGGTTGTATCGGCTGTTGACTATGATATTGAATCTTATCAAGGCGATCTGGTCTTGCACGAGGACAATACAGCTACCTACACAGAGAAAGTGACCTACAAGTTTAATGACGACTATAATGGTCAGATAGTTTCGCTGGGCTCGGCTGGGAAAATGCCCAATGGCTTTGCCATTGATGGGAATCCGACGGTCTCGGTTCTGACGAATGGTGAGCCAGATATGGACATTAACCCCCAAGTCAGAGACTTGGGAGATGGCTATGAGGTCAAAATCTATAATTCAGGAAATGATGGTGACAGAGTTGTTGTTACTGTGACTTGGCAGCTGAGAAATCTCCTTTTTCTTCACAAAGATATTGCTGAGCTCAACTGGACTCCTATCAGCGACTGGGATCAGGGGATAGGAGAAGTCGTTTTGACAGTTTCTGGCTTGAGCAATCCAGATAAGAGCGAGCTTTTTGCTCATAGTGGCTACTTTGGAACCCAGCCTTTCGTGGATAAGGATGGCACCGACTATCTGGTCAAACTCAATGGAATTGGCTCGGGTGATAATGTCGAGCTCCACGGCTATTGGGATCGACAAGCGGTCTCTCTTGTGTCCCAGAATGAAGACGAGAGTAACTACTTGCCAACCTTTAAAGCTCAGGAAGAAAAGATTGCCCGCAAGACGGTCTTTTACCGGCAACTAGGAGAAATTTATATGCCCTTGCTGCTCCTATGTGCCATCCTTGCAGCGGCTATTCTTTATTTTGTCTTTGCCCAGAAGATCAAGCCTAAGCAGTCTTATCCCAAGAATGCCCGTCTATATGAGGCTCCTCAGGACTTGTCTCCTCTTGTCTTGGCGGAAAATATTTACGCGGTAGACATGGAGGATGTCGATCCGACTAGGGGCGGTAAGGCAGTGCTGAACTTTGAAAACATGGTTCAGGCGACTTTGTTAGACCTGCTGGATAGGGGCAATCTCCTCCTGCAGGGAGATGCTGAAAATCCTGTTCTGCAAATAGCGACCTATGATGGACTGGCGGACTTTGAGAGACGTTTTCTGGGCATGGCTTTTAACAAGCAATCCCAAGCCAGTGTGAAAGATCTATTTTCAGCCTATCAAATTTCAGAAGATATTTATAAGCACAAGTCTTCTGCAGATGAGTCCTATATCCGTAACATCGGTAGTAATATCAAGTCCTTATTTACTAACAGTTTGCGCTCCCTATCTAAAGAAGTGCGCTCGGAAGGCAAGCGTTTGGGTCTCTTTGGTCACTACCGGCCTCTTAAAGTTCAGGAAAAGAGATTGCTGATTACTGCCATTATTCTAGCTAGTGCTGTTTTGTTGTTCTCTCTTGGAGTTTTGTTTGTCTATATGGCCGCTTTTGAAAGTCTTATCTGGATATATATTCCCTTAGCATTGGTGGGACTTGTTATGATTTGCATTTTTGCTAGTAAGGCACAGCTTTATTGGCGAGACGGTGTCCTGAATGATGAAGGCGCGCATGATTACTATTTGTGGAGAAGTTTTTCAAATATGCTGCGAGATATTGCTCATCTGGACAAGACAGAAATCGAAGGCATTATCCTGTGGAACCGTCTCTTGGTCTATGCGACCCTCTTTGGCTATGCAGATCGCGTCAGCCGAGTCATGGCACTGCGTCAGATTCACTTGGAAAATCCATCTATGGACAGCTATGTTCAGGCTAACTTGCATTATGCCTTCTATAGCAGTATGCACAGTTTCTCAAACTACGGCCATGTAGCCACCACAGCCAGCAATTTCTCTGTCTCATCTGGCGGAAGTTCAGGTGGTGGTTTCTCCGGCGGCGGAGGCGGTGGAGGCGGTGGAGCTTTCTGATAGACAAGCCCTCGCCTATCTGGAAAAGTCTTAGTACTGGCTTTTCCTAGCCTTAAAATTGTGATATAATAAGACCTAATACTCTTTGGGAATTTAACTGCGACTTTCCTTGAGTAAACCCTTGTTTCAGGAGTATTCTATGTTTATCATTGAAATTTTCATCTCTATTATTTACGGTATCATCGAAGGAATCACAGAATGGCTGCCGATTTCCAGTACGGGGCACCTGATTTTGATTCAAGACTTTATCCAGTTTAAAAATCAAAGTCCAGCCTTTATGGAAATGTTTAATGTCGTTATCCAGCTGGGAGCTATTTTGGCGGTTGTCGTTATCTATTTTGACAAGCTAAACCCTTTTAAACCGGGCAAGTCAGCACGTCAGGTTCAAAAGACCTGGCAGCTTTGGGCCAAGGTGGTCGTGGCAGCCTTGCCGGCTGCTGTTATCGGCTTATTCTTGGATGATTGGTTTGAAGCGCATTTCTACAATCTGGTCTCTGTGTCAGTGATGCTGATTGTCTATGGGGCGGCCTTTATCTATCTGGAAAGGCGCGAGCATGAGGAGCCTGCTGTGACAGATTTAGCTTCTCTTCCTTACAAAACTGCCTTGCAAATTGGTCTCTTTCAGATTCTAGCTCTCTTTCCTGGGACTAGCCGTTCTGGTGCTACCATTGTCGGTGGTCTCTTGAATGGTGTCAGTCGTTCTGTCGTGACAGAGTTCACTTTCTATCTAGGGATTCCCATTATGTTTGGCGCTAGCGGCTGGAAAATTCTCAAGTTCATCAAGAATGGGAATGGTCTGGGATTTGGGCAAATCTTCTTGCTTTTGGTTGCCATGGGAGTGGCCTTCGGTGTCAGTCTAGTCGTGATTCGTTTCCTGACAGACTACGTCAAAAAGCATGACTTTACAATTTTTGGGAAATATCGGATTGGCCTAGGTGGTGTGCTTCTGGTTTATGCAGCAATCAAGGCCTTGATGGGATAAAAGGGGAAATTTTAATGTTTCCTTGACTATCTCATGTAGTGAAATAATAAGCTCTCGGAATTTTCTGAGAGCTTTTTTCTTGCAACTTCCATTTTCAGAGCAATACTAGCTATTTTTTGAAATACGGGGGATTTTTTAGTATAATAGTAGGACTAGAAGTGTATGAGGTAGAGATATGGAAATGAAACAGATTAGTGATTCGACCATAAAAATCACGATTCAGCTGGAAGATTTGGAAGAGCGCGGCATGGAAATGGCCGATTTCTTGGTCCCCCAAGAAAAGACGGAAGAATTTTTCTATACCATCTTAGATGAGTTGGAAATGCCGGATAATTTTTTGGACAGCGGTATGCTGAGCTTCCGTGTGACGCCTAAGCCAGATAAGGTGGATGTTTTTGTTACCAAGTCTAAGTTGGATAAGAATCTGAGTTTTGAGGATTTGGCAGATTTGCCAGACATGGACGAGCTGTCTCATATGTCTCCAGATGAATTCCTCAAGACACTGGAAAAGAGCATTTTTGAAAAGAGCAAGGAAGATATAGAAGCAGTCAAATCTTTGGAAACAGCCGAAGCAGAGGAAAGAGAGCAGCTTTCTCAGGAGGCGGCGGATGAGCAGTCGGCAGAAAATGCAGAGCGCTATATATACTATATCCTGCGCTTTGAAGATATTAAGGCTGCTGCGGCCTTTGCTCAGACGGTGGACTATAAGATTGACTTATCAGAACTTTATAAGTATGATTCAGCTTATTATTTGACGATTTTAGTAGATGTTGAGGGCTTCCCAGAACGCTATCCAGCTTGGCTCTTGGCTAAGATGCGTGAATTCGCAGATGATTCAGATATCACTCGGGCAGTGCTGCAGGAGCACGGACATCTGCTTTTGGTGACAGATGCCGTCTCCGGCTTGCAGAAGGTTGAATGCCTATGATTACTTTTCCGTTAAAGTTTATCTTGGTTTTGCTGGGAACTTTTTTTATCGGGGTGATTCTGACGCCCTTAGTTCGGCTCTTAGCCTTTAAGATTGGTGCGGTAGATTATCCCAATGCTCGCCGCATCAATAAAAAGCCCATGCCTAGCAGTGGCGGGTTGGCGATTGTAGCGGCCTTTTCTATCTCTACTCTGCTCTTGATGCCGCAAATTGTTGCTGTAGATTTTTTTGGACAGTGCCTTTACAGGGCTGGTCGATGATATAAAAGAGCTGTCACCTATGCTGAAAATGGGGGGGATTGTTCTAGCAGCCAGTCTAATCTGGTGGCTGACTGATTTCCGATTGGATGATTTTAAGCTTCCTTTTGGCGGACCTTTCCTGCATTTTGAGCCTTGGCTGTCCTATATTTTGACAGTGGTGTGGATTATTTCTATCACTAATGCGGTTAATTTGATTGACGGTTTGGATGGTCTGGTGAGTGGGGTGTCCATCATCTCCTTGGTGACGATGGGGATTGTTTCTTACTTCTTTTTGCCCCAGCACAATCTCTTTTTGACTCTGACAATTTTCGTCTTGGTTTTGTCAATTGCAGGTTTTTTCCCTTACAATTACCACCCGGCTATCATCTATCTTGGTGATACGGGGGCCCTTTTCATCGGCTTTATGATTGCTGTTCTGTCCTTGCAAGGGCTAAAAAATGCAACGGCTGTTGCGGTGGTGACTCCTATGATTATCTTAGGAGTGCCGATTACGGATACTTTTCTGGCGATTATCCGCCGTACTCTGTCTGGTCAGAAATTCTACACACCTGACAAGCACCATCTTCACCATAGGCTCTTGTCCTTGGGACTGACCCACCGAGGGACAGTGCTGGTTATCTATGGGATTTCACTGGTCTTTGCCATGATCTCTCTCTTGTTGAATGTTTCCAGTCGAATTGGTGGCGTGCTCTTGATGATTGGCTTACTTCTGGGTGTTGAGCTCTTAGCTGAGCTGGTCGGAGATTTGGGGCCTAATCGTACTCCTTTGCTCAATATTCTCCGCTTTGTTGGGAACTCTTGCTCAATATTCTCCGCTTTGTTGGGAACTCCTCCTACCGTGAGGAAGTTCGGCGGAAATGGCGTCAAAAGAGGAGTAAATAAGAATAGCTCTAAACAAAATAAAAGCCTTTTTGGCTTTTTTTTGGTATACTTAAGTGTGTAAATCAGCTAAGCAAAGAAAGGAAAAAGAAATGTCTGTCTTAGAAATCAAAGATCTTCATGTTGAAATCGAAGGGAAAAAAATTCTCAAAGGGGTGAATCTCACTCTGAAAACGGGAGAGGTTGCAGCTATTATGGGCCCAAATGGAACAGGGAAGTCCACCTTGTCTGCAGCCATCATGGGCAATCCTAACTACGAAGTGACTCAAGGAGAGGTGCTTTTTGATGGAGTCAATATCTTAGAATTGGAAGTGGATGAGCGTGCTCGCATGGGACTCTTCCTGGCTATGCAGTACCCTAGTGAAATTCCTGGTATTACTAATGCAGAGTTTCTACGTGCAGCTATGAATGCTGGCAAGGAAGAAGAGGAAAAAATCTCTGTCCGCGACTTTATCATGAAGCTGGATGAAAAGATGGAACTGCTCAACATGAAAGAAGAAATGGCTGAGCGTTACCTTAATGAAGGTTTCTCCGGTGGTGAAAAGAAGCGCAATGAAATCCTGCAGTTGCTCATGCTTGAGCCGACTTTTGCACTCTTGGATGAGATTGACTCAGGTCTGGATATCGATGCTCTTAAGGTTGTGTCCAAAGGGGTTAATGCTATGCGCGGTGAAGGCTTTGGTGCTATGATTATCACCCACTACCAACGCCTGCTCAACTATATCACTCCAGATGTGGTTCATGTCATGATGGATGGTAAAGTCGTTCTTTCTGG
>ERZ772769.328-NODE-328-length-11624-cov-5.75374_pt1 | contig 11624 bp, 9 predicted proteins | sample MGYA00580987_ERZ772769 | MGnify/ENA primary metagenome ERZ772769 (study PRJEB29015, sample SAMEA2738043) | human oral metagenome | biome: human oral; feature: human-associated habitat; material: saliva | place: China | collected 2234 ...
CCACTCGGTGGCGTATGGGTGGGTTCACCGAGCGGGAGCCGTCCCGCTCAGCCCTGGGCCAGGACCCAGTTGTAGACGTCCATGGTGCGCTGAGCGATGGCCTGCCAGGCGAAGTGCTCCTCGACGCGGTGTCGGGCGGCCTGCCCCATGGCCTTGGCCGCCTCGGTGTCGGTGACCAGGGTGGTGAGGCGCTCGGCCAGGTCGGCCTCGAAGCGGGCCGGGTCGATGGGGGTGCCGGTGCCGTCCTGGACCTGCTCGATGGGCACGAGCAGGCCGGTCTCGCCGTCAACGATGACGTCTGGGATGCCGCCGGTGGCTGAGCCGACGACCGGCAGGCCCACGGCCATGGCCTCGAGGTTGACGATGCCCAGGGGCTCGTAGACGGAGGGGCACACGAAGACGTCGGAGGCGGCCAGCACGGCGATGAGCTCGGGGCGCGGCAGCATCTCCTCGATCCAGACCACGCCGGTGCGCTTGTCGCGCAGGTGGGCCACGAGGCCCTCGACCTCGGCCTTGATCTCGGGGGTGTCGGGGGCGCCGGCGCACAGGATGACCTGGACGTCCGCAGGCAGCTGCTCGCAGGCGCGCAGCAGGTGCGGCAGGCCCTTCTGCCGGGTGATGCGTCCGACGAAGACGATGGTGGGGCGGTCGGGGTCGATGCCCAGGCGCTTGAGGGTGGCGGCGGCCGCGGCGTCGGCCTCCTGGCCCTGCGGGTACTTCCAGGCCTCGAGGTCGATGCCGTTGTGGACAACCTTGACGCGCTCGGGGTCGACGGCCGGGTAGCAGCGCAGGATGTCTTCGCGCATGCCGTTGGAGACCGCGATGATCCCGGAGGCGGCCTCGTAGGCGGTCTTCTCCGCCCAGGAGGACAGGGCGTAGCCGCCGCCGAGCTGCTCGGCCTTCCAGGGGCGCAGGGGCTCCAGGGAGTGGGCGCTGATGACGTGGGGGACGCCGTGGAGGAGGCCGGCCAGGTGCCCGGCGAGGTTGGCGTACCAGGTGTGGGAGTGGACGAGGTCGGTTCCCTCGGTGCCCTGGGCCATCTCCAGGTCGACTCCGAAGGTGCGCAGGGCGGCGTTGGCGCCGTCGAGCTCGGCGATCTCGGGGTAGCCGGTGACGCCGTCGTCGGCGCCCTCGGTGCCGGGCTCGCGGGGGCCGCCGAAGGCGTGGACGCGGACGTCGGCCAGGGGACGCAGGACCTTGGCGAGCTCGTTGACGTGGACTCCGGCGCCGCCGTAGATGAAGGGTGGGTACTCCTTGGTCAGCAGGTCGACCCTCATGGGTGTGCCTCTCCTCTGTCTGATGGATGGACTGACCGCGCCTTCCTCGGCGCAGGACGGGCGCCTGCGGTGGGGCGGGCGCCACACCCGACGTTATACGCACACGGGGCCCGGTGGGACCGTTCAGCGCCGGTGGTTTCCACCGACTCTCCTGCGAGGGGGCGGCGGCATCCGCTCCGCAGTGGAGGCAGGGATACTCGTGCGTGAGGCATCGGGGACCGGGTCAGGACGAGTCGCCCGGTGCTCGATCGTCCTGAACGATGCCTCAGGCAACGATTCGGTGGAGAACCTACCCGGAATGTGACCCATTTGGCCCCGCGGGCCCCTCGAGCAACGTAAGGTGGGCCACATGCCTCAACCTCGTGTTCTCGCAATCGTCCTCGCCGGTGGCGAGGGCAAGCGCCTCATGCCCCTGACCGTCGATCGCGCCAAGCCGGCCGTGCCCTTCGGCGGCATCTACCGCCTCATCGACTTCTCCCTGTCCAACATGATTAACTCCGGCTTCCTCAAGGTCGTGGTGCTCACCCAGTACAAGTCCCACTCACTGGACCGTCACATCTCCAAGACGTGGCGCATGTCCGACATGCTGGGCAACTACATCGCGCCGGTGCCGGCCCAGCAGCGCGTGGGCAAGCACTGGTTCCTGGGGAGCGCCGACGCGATCTACCAGTCCCTCAACCTGCTCGACGACGAGCGGCCGGACTACGTGGTCATCACCGGTGCGGACAACATCTACCGCATGGACTTCTCCCAGATGCTGGACCACCACATCGCCTCTGGTCTGCCCTGCACTGTCGCGGGCATCCGTCAGCCCCGGTCCCTGGCGGACCAGTTCGGCGTCATCGAGACCGACCCGTCCGACCGCGGCAGGATCAAGGCCTTCGTGGAGAAGCCCGCGGAGACCCCCGGTCTGCCGGACTCCCCCGATGAGGTCCTGGCCTCGATGGGCAACTACATCATGGACGCCAACGCGCTCCTGGAGGCCGTGACGGTCGACGCCGCCGACGAGACCTCCAAGCACGACATGGGCGGCAGCATCGTGCCCTGGTTCGTCAACCAGGGGGCGGCCGGCGTCTACGACTTCAAGGACAACGACGTGCCGGGCTCCTCCGAGCGCGACCGCGACTACTGGCGCGACGTGGGTACGGTGGACGCCTTCTTCGAGGCCCACCAGGACCTCATCTCAGTGACCCCCGTGTTCAACCTGTACAACGACCGCTGGCCGCTGTTCGCCGGCTACCAGGCCGCGATGCCTCCGGCCAAGTTCGTCTACGGCCACCACGAGCGTCTGGGGCACGCGGTCGACTCGATCGTCTCGCCGGGCGTCATCGTCTCCGGTGGTGAGGTGATCTCCTCGGTCCTGTCCCCCGGTGTGCGCGTCAACTCCTGGTCCTCGGTGCGCGAGTCCGTCATCATGGACGGGGCCGAGGTGGGCCGTAACACCGTGGTCAACCGCGCGATCCTGGACAAGTACGTCAAGGTCGAGGAGGGCGCCATGGTGGGGATCGACCCCGAGCACGACCGCGAGCGGGGCTTCACCGTGACCGAGTCCGGCATCACGGTGGTGGCCAAGGGACAGATCGTCACTCGCTGACCGCAGGCTCACCGCCTTTGCAGTGCGCGCCGTCGCCCGAGCCTCCGGGCGGCGGCGCGCCGTCTTCGCCTGCCGGCTCCCCTACTAGCATGGAGCCATGAGTGACACCTCTCGACACCGTGCCAGCGACTCCGCGGAGCTCAGCGGGGCGCTGAGCGAGGGCCCCTTAGTGACTGAGGGCCCCGGCCTGCTGGTCATGGACGTGGACTCCACCCTCATCGAGCAGGAGGTCATCGAGCTCATTGCCGAGCGCGCCGGGACCCGTGAGCTGGTCGCCGAGGTCACGGCGCGAGCGATGCGCGGCGAGCTGGACTTCGCGGCCTCCCTGCGCGAGCGGGTGGCGACGCTGGCCGGTGTCCCCCAGGGGGTCTTCGCGGAGGTCCTGGCCGAGGTTCGCCCCACTCAGGGCGCGGCCGAGCTCATTGAGGCGCTGCACGCACGCGGCTGCCGGGTGGGGGTCGTCTCGGGAGGTTTCGAGGAGGTCGTGGTGCCTCTGGCCGAGCGGCTGGGCATCGACCACGTGGCGGCCAACCGCCTGGAGGTGGTCGAGGGCCGTCTCACCGGCCGAGTGATGGGGCGGATCGTGGACCGTCAGGAGAAGGTCCGCTGTCTGCTCACCTGGGCCCGGCAGGACGGTGTGCCCATGGAGCGCACCATTGCAGTGGGTGACGGGGCCAACGACCTGGGCATGCTGGAGGCCGCGGGGCTGGGGGTGGCGTTCTGCGCCAAGCCGGTGGTCGTTGAGCAGGCCGACGCGGCCATCCACGTGCGTGACCTGCGTGCCGTCCTGCAGCTGATCGGGGGTTGACCGGCTGCGGTTTCGGGGAGGTCCGGCCTCAGTCGCGCTTGCGGGCGGTGAAGATCTCCCGGATGCGGGCGCCCTTGGGCTCCAGGTCCGCCCAGGTGCCGGGGACATCGATGATGACGGCGGTGGCCGTGGGCACCCCGAAGGAGATCTGGGAGGCAAGGTCGTCGTCGGTGTCGTGGAGGATGTGGGCGAGCACGGAGATCGTGGGCTCGTGGCCGACGACGACGACCGTCCTGGCGTCAGCACCATCCTCGGCCAGGACCTTGAGGATGCCGTTGGGGCCCAGGTTGTAGATCTCCTCGCGCACGAGGGTGTCGGTGGGCTCGAGGCGGTCGCGGATGGGGCGGGCGGTCTCGCGGGCCCGGGCCGCCGGGGAGACCAGGAGCAGGTCGGTGGTCTCCAAGCGCTTGCGCAGCTCTTTGGCCAGCAGGCCGGCCAGGGCGGTGCCCTTGGGGGTCAGAGGACGTTCCAGGTCGGTGACGGCATCGTGAGAGGCCTTGGAGTGTCGGACGAGCACGAGCCGGCGCATGGGATCCGTTGTCACGTCTCTACCCTACGGCACCACGGCGCTGCCCGGATACGGTCCCGACGACGTCTCGCTCCCCGCCGTGCGCCTAGCGCCCCATGCCCAGGCCGCCGTCGACACCGAGGATCGCGCCGGTGACGTAGGCGGCCGCGGGTGAGGCCAGGAAGAGGACGGGGCCGGCGATGTCGGTGACGTCGGCGAAGCGCCCCAGGGGGATCTGCTCGAGGTAGGCGGTGCGGATGTGGTCGGGCAGGGAGGCGGTCATCGCCGTGGTGACGAAGCCGGGGGCAACGGCGTTGACGGTGATGCCGCGAGGTGCGAGCTCGCGGGCCAGGGAGCGAGTCAGCCCCTCCACACCGCCCTTGGCGGCGCCGTAGGCCGACAGGCCCACGCCTCCGCGTGCGGCAATGGCCGAGGAGACCAGGACGATGCGCCCCTTGCGGGCCCGCATCATGGCTGGTGTCACGGCGCGCACGGTGTTGAAGGTGCCGGTCAGGTCCGCGGAGATGACCTCGTCCCACATCTGGGAGGAGGTGCGGGCCGCCAGTGACTCCCGGTTGATGCCGGCCGAGGCCACGAGGACCTCGATGGGGCCGTGCGCCTCAGTGGCGGAGGCCAGGGCGTCGGCCAGGGCGTCGGGGTCGGTGACGTCGGCGGCCAGGGCCAGGGCGCCGTCGGGGGCCTCACCGGAGCGGGAGATGCCCGCCACCCGGTCGCCCTGTGCCAGGAACGCCTTCGTAACCGCCTCCCCGATCCCCCGGGAGGCTCCGGTCACGACGACGGAACGCGATATCGACGGCTCGGTCTCTTCGTTCATCAGCACAAGCACACAAGGTAACGCGCATCAGCACTCGCCATCAGCAGTTCGTCATACGCTGATACTGATCCGTCCCTGTTACTTCCTTCACAAGTGGTCTATACCTGTGTCTGTTCCGGGTCTCGGGGCGGGGCCGGTCACGGGCCTGGCACCCGCAGTGTGTCAGCATGTCGGGGTGACGATGAGCGAGACCTCCCCCCGCCTCCCCGACGCCTGGGCCTCGGGCCGCGCGCCCGCGCCGCTGCGCATCGGGCCACTGGTGGTGCCCACCCCCGTCGAGCTCGCCCCCATGGCCGGAGTCACCAACGCCTCCTTCCGCCGCCTGTGTCGGGAGATGGCCGAGGCGGCCCTGCCGGAGTCGCTGAGGCCCTCCTGTCCCGGTCCGCTGCCCACGTTCGACGGCGGCCTGCTGGCCCCGGCGGGCCTGTACGTCACGGAGATGGTCACCACCCGAGCCCTGGTGGAGCGCAACGAGCGCACTCTGGCGATGGTGCGCACCGACCCGGCCGAGAGGGTGCGTTCCATCCAGCTCTACGGGGTCGATCCGGCCACGGTGGGGGCCGCGGTGCGGATCCTGGTGGAGGAGGATCTGGCCGACCACGTCGACTTGAACTTCGGCTGCCCGGTCCCCAAGGTGACCCGCAAGGGCGGCGGGGCGGCGCTGCCGTGGAAGCGTGACCTGCTGGCGGCGATCCTCACCGAGGCGGTGCGTGCCAGTGAGGCCGCCGTCAGCGCCGTCAGGCGGGCGCGGCAGGTGCCGGTGACCATGAAGATGCGCCTGGGCATCGACGAGGAGCACGAGACCTTCCTCGACGCCGCCCGGGCCGCCGAGAACGCTGGGATCGCGGCCGTGGCCCTGCACGCCCGCAGCGCGCGCCAGCACTACTCGGGCCAGGCTCGCTGGGAGGAGATCGCCCGACTCAAGGAGGCCACTGCCCTGCCGGTGCTGGGCAACGGGGACGTCTGGCTGGGCGACGACGCGGTGCGCATGATGGAGGCCACCGGCTGCGACGGCGTCGTCGTGGGTCGTGGCTGCCAGGGACGGCCCTGGCTGTTCGCCGACATCGTGGCGGCCATGCACGGCTCGCCTGCGCGCACCCGCCCGGACCTGGACGCCGTCATCGAGGTGATCCGTCGCCACGGGCGAATGCTGGCCGAGGAGATGGGTGAGGATCGGGGGGTGCGCGATCTGCGCAAGCACGTGGGCTGGTACCTCAAGGGCTACCCGGTCGGTGGCGCGGCCCGCGCCGACCTCATGGGGATCCGGAGCCTGGACGAGCTCGACGCAGGCCTGGCGCGGATGCGCTCGCGCCTGCCCGAGGTCGTGGACTACCCCGGCGACATCGTCGAGGGCCCCCGAGGGCGGGCCGGCAGCCCCAAGACTCCCCGTCTTCCCGACGGCTGGCTGGACTCCCCCGCCCTGGACGCGGCCCACCGCGAGATGCTCAGCCAGGCCGAGTCCGACGTCTCCGGCGGCTAAGACGGTGGCCCGCCGGGTCCTTGAGACCGGTCATCAGCTGCTGGTCTCCTCCTCGAGGACCGGCGTGACGCGGCACAGGGCCGCCGCGATCGCCGTGGTCGCCGGGATCGCCAGGACCAGACCGATGGATGAGATGAGGGTGCGCACGATCTCCTCGGCGATCTCACCCGAGAGCATCGTGTCCAGCACGGCCCGGTCCATGAGGGCGGCGGCCAGGATGAGCGGCAGCGCCGTGCCCGCGTAGGCGAAGGCCAGGGTGTAGACGGTTGAGGCGATGTGGTCCCGGCCGATCCTCATCCCGCCGGTGAACAGGCGCGTGCGCGACAGCAGCGGGTTGGCGGCGTGCAGCTCCCACACCGAGGAGGCCTGGGTGATGGTGACGTCGTTGAGGACGCCGAGCCCGGCGATGACCATGCCGCAGGTCAGCAGCGTCTGCAGATCGATATGCGTGCGCGAGGCCAGCAGGCGGGCGGTCTCGTCGACGTCGCCGGTCAGGTGGGCGGCGTCGGTCCCCCACAGGGCCAGCAGCACGGTCAGCACGATGCCGGCCACCGTTCCCAGCAGGGCGGTCGTGGTGCGGATGGACACGCCGTGGGCCACGTAGACGGCCGCCAGCATCATCGCCATGGATCCGACCAGGGTTACCGCCAGCGGGTGGGAGCCGGACAGGAGCGCCGGGATCATGAAGAAAGCGAGTACGCCGGTGGCCACCAGCAGGCCCAGGACGCTCAGGACGCCCTTGCGCCCGGCCACGGCGACGACGAGCACCAGGTAGACGACCGCCAGGGCGCCGACCGGGAGCTGACGCTGGTAGTCGATGAAGGAGTAGGGGGAGCCGGACAGGATGGCCTGGGGCGAGTAGAGGACGACGAGCCGGTCACCGGCGTGGGCGAGCTTGCGGGGCTCACCCACCAGCTGGACCGGCATGACCAGGCCCTTGCCCTCCCCCTCGGTGATGCGGGCGCACACGTGGCCCTTGGCGAACTCCTCCGGCTTGACGCCGTTGACCTCCGTCAGGGCGCTCACCGAGCTCTGACAGCCCGACAGGTCCGTGGAGGTGATGGTGGCCTTGCCCACCGAGCCGCCCTCGGCAGTGAAGGAGCGCGAACCGATCAGTGAGCTCTTGCCGGGCCAGAGCACGAACAGCCCGACGACGGTGGCCAGGACCAGGGCGCCGACGATGGCACCGAGCACGATCCGCACCCGGCGGACCTCCCCCGCATCCAGGTCCAGGGGCCCGGAGTGGGAGTGACTGTGGCCGCTGCTGCTGTGACGGCCGTGGCCCCTGCTGTCCCGCCCCTCCTCGGCCGGCGCCTCGGGAAGGCTCTCGGCGGGGACGGACTCGTTGCTCGGGGAGGTCGAGTTGGTGCTCACCGTCCCATCATGCCCGCCCCGTGCCCCTGAGGTGAGCCAGGGACACGGGGCGGGCCCCGGATGGTGGCTGGGCCGGTGAGACTTCAGTGAGGCTGCCGGCCTGCTCGGTGCTGGTCAGCAGCCGATGAGGCGCTCAGCCAGGTAGCGCTCGACGCCCTCGAGCGGGATGCGCTCCTGGGTCATCGTGTCGCGCTCGCGCACGGTGACGGCCCCGTCCTCGGGCGAGTCGAAGTCGTAGGTCAGGCAGAAGGGCGTGCCGACCTCGTCCTGGCGGCGGTAGCGACGGCCGACCGCACCGGCGTCGTCGTACTCCACGTTCCAGGAGCGGCGCAGGCGGGCGGCCAGTTCCTTGGCCGGCCCGGTCAGCTCCTCCTTGCGGCTCAGCGGCAGGACGGCCGCCTTGACCGGGGCGATGCGCGCGTCGAGCTTGAGCACGATGCGCTTGTCCACCCCGCCCTTGGTGTTGGGGGCCTCGTCCTCCGTGTAGGCCTCCACGAGGAAGGCCATGAGCGAGCGGGTCAGACCGGCGGAGGGCTCGATGACGTAGGGGGTCCAGCGCTCGGAGCGGGTCTGGTCGAAGTAGGACATGTCCTTGCCGGAGTGCTCGGCGTGGGTGGACAGGTCGAAGTCGGTGCGGTTGGCGATGCCCTCGAGCTCGCCCCACTCCGAGCCGGCGAAGCCGAAGCGGTACTCCAGGTCCACGGTGCGCTTGGAGTAGTGGGAGAGTTTCTCAGCGGGATGCTCATACAGGCGCAGGTTGTCCTCGCTGATGCCCAGGTCGGTGTACCAGGCCTTGCGGTAGTCGATCCAGTACTGGTGCCACTCCTCGTCGGTGCCCGGCTCGCAGAAGAACTCCAGCTCCATCTGCTCGAACTCGCGGGTGCGGAAGATGAAGTTTCCCGGCGTGATCTCGTTGCGGAAGGACTTGCCCACCTGGCCGATGCCGAAGGGCGGCTTCTTACGGGCCGCGCTCATGACGTTGGCGAAGTTGATGAAGATGCCCTGGGCGGTCTCGGGGCGCAGGTAGTGCAGGCCGGACTCGTCGTCGACCGGCCCCAGGTAGGTCTTGAGCAGGCCGGAGAACTCGCGCGGCTCGGTCCAGGAGCCCGGCTGGCCGGTGACGGGGTCGGGAACCATGTCGAGGGTGACGTTCTCGGGGTCGAGGCCCTTGCGGGCGGCGTAGTCCTCGATGAGCTGGTCGGCGCGGTAGCGCTTGTGGGTGTGCAGGGACTCCACGAGCGGGTCGGTGAAGGCGCCGACGTGACCGGAGGCGACCCAGGTCTCACGCGGCAGGATGACGGAGGAGTCCAGCCCGACGACGTCGTCGCGCGAGCGGACCATGTACTGCCACCACTGGCGCTTGATGTTCTCCTTGAGCTCGACGCCCAGCGGCCCGTAGTCCCAGGCCGAGCGGGTTCCGCCGTAGATCTCGCCGCAGGGGAAGACGAAGCCGCGCCGCTTGGCGAGGTTGATGACGGCGTCGAGGCGTGAAGGGGTGGATGCCAACGGATGCTCCTTCAGGAGTGGTCGTGGTCCCGCCTGGTTGGTGGGGACGAGTGGTGACAGTCTAGGCGGACAGGGGCCGAGCGTCGGTGAGGGGCCCGTCGCACCACCGACGCGCGCACGCGCCCGGGAGGCCCTGCCGACTGCCGTCCAAACCGGCTCTCAGCAGCGCACACGCGGGCTCGCCCCGAGTTTGACGCAGGACCGACAGAGTATGAGAATGATTCGCATGAATGTTTCACAGGCTCGTTCCCGTCGTCTCAACCGCGTCGTGACGCTCGGAGCCACCCTGATGCTGGCTGCCGGCATGAGCGCGTGCAGCGCCCTGAAGGGCGAGAGCTCGTCAGACGCATCGGCGCCGCACACGATTGCCCCGGGCAAGACTCTGACGGTCTCCACGTCCTTCTACCCGATCCAGTACCTGGCCGAGTCCATTGGCGGCAAGCTCGTCAAGGTCTCCACCGTGACCCCCTCCAATGTCGAGCCGCACGACTTCGAGCTCTCCGGCAAGGAGACCGCCGAGCTGGGCAAGGCCGACATCATCGCCTACGTCCCCGGCTTCCAGCCCTCCCTGGACAAGGCCGTCAAGGAGGTCGGTTCCGGCCCCACCGTGGTGGACCTGAGCAAGCCGGCCAACCTCGTCCACCACGAGGGGGTTGAGGAGGAGCACGAGCACGGCGAGGAGGCCACCGACAGCGCCTCGGCCAGTGCCGCCGCCACCGCACAGGCCAGCGAGGCCGAGCACGACGAGCACGGCCACGATGAGCACGCCGAGGGCGGTGAGGGGCACGACGGCGACCTCGACCCGCACTTCTGGCTCGACCCGGACCGCATGGTCAAGGTGGCCGAGGCTCTTGAGGCCTCCTTCGCCAAGATCGACCCGGCCAACGCCAACGACTACAAGGCGGGCCTGGACAAGCTCAAGACGGCGCTGACCGGAGTGGACAACCAGTACAAGCAGGGCTTTACCAGCTGCCAGCACAAGACCTTCATCACCTCCCACGCCGCCTTCGGCTACATGGCCGAGCGCTACGGCCTGACCCAGGCCTCCATCTCCGGCATCGACCCGGAGACCGAGCCCAGCCCCGCCGAGATGGCCAACATCAAGTCGGTGGTCGAGAAGACGGGGGTCAAGACGATCTTCACCGAGGAGCTGGTCTCCGACGCCCCCGCCAAGGCCATCGCCGCGGAGACCGGGGCGGAGACGAGCGTCCTCAGCCCCCTGGAGTCCAAGCCCGAGCGAGGCGACTACACCGACGCCATGACCACCAACCTGGAGCGGCTCAAGTCCGCCATGGTGTGCAAGTAGCCTCAGGGCCCGGCCACCGAGCCCGGGTTCCCGAGCAGATGACGCCCCCTCAGATTGGCATGATCGCAACCGTATGACCTCATCATCTCCACCTTCACCAGCGTCTGTGACGACGCCGTCCGGTTCCCCCCGGGCGGCGTCGTCCGCGCTCGCCATCAAGGTCCGTGAGCTCAGCGTCATCCTGGGCTCCTCCCTCATCCTGGACGACGTGAGCCTGGCCGTGGGCGGCGGCGAGTCCGTGGCGATCCTGGGCGCCAACGGCTCGGGCAAGTCCACCCTCGTCAAGGCCGTTCTGGGGCTGGTGCCCCTGTCCGGCGGCAGCATCGAGCTCCTGGGCACCCCCACCTCGCGCCGGCGCAGGGTCCCCTGGGAGCGGGTCGGCTACGTCCCCCAGCGGATCGGTGCCGGCTCCGGCGTCCCGGCCACCGCCTTGGAGGTGGTGCGCTCCGGGCTCCTGGGGCCGCGCCGGCCTTGGGCCGATCGGGGCCGGGCCGCCAAACGCAAGGCCATGGCCGCCCTGGACGCCGTCGGGCTGGCCCACCGGGCCGCGGACCACGTCCAGGTCTTCTCCGGCGGGCAGGCCCAGCGGGTCCTCATCGCCCGGGCCCTGGTCCGCTCCCCCGAGCTGCTCATCCTCGATGAGCCTCTGGCCGGCATCGACCGCGCCAGCCGCGAGTCCCTGGCCGAGATTCTTCAGGGGCTGCGCGCGCAGGGGCTGACCCTGGTGACGGTTCTGCACGAGATGGGTGAGCTCGCCGACGTCGTCCAGCGGGCGATCCTCCTGCAGGACGGCCGGCTCGTCGCCGACGGCCCGGCCGGCGAGGGCGCTCACCTGCGCGACAGCGGGACCGGTGCGCCCCAGGGCGACCTGCACCGCGCTCGCTCCGGCTACGGCGCCGACGGCGACCACCACCCGGACGCCGGCGGCCCTCCGGC
>ERZ772769.329-NODE-329-length-11617-cov-2.89604_pt1 | contig 11617 bp, 19 predicted proteins | sample MGYA00580987_ERZ772769 | MGnify/ENA primary metagenome ERZ772769 (study PRJEB29015, sample SAMEA2738043) | human oral metagenome | biome: human oral; feature: human-associated habitat; material: saliva | place: China | collected 2234 ...
TTCTCGGGATTATAAACTTTGTTATCTGGGTAATCAATATGATTTTGCAATTTGTTTTTTGGCTTGTGAACGGGATTATAGCAGGAGCTATGATGCTTTATGATTTTATTCTGATGATTATCATTGGTATCTTGGACTTTATCGACTGGTTCGTTACGGGAGCTATTAACCTCTGGAATGAGATGGTATTCTTTTGCCAAACCGCTTGGTATGATATAGCTCAAGGTGGTAGAGGGATGGCGGTCGCTATCGCTGGATTTGTAGACAGCATGGTCAATAGTGTTATCGGTGCAGTCGAGGGCATGATTAACTCTGTTCTGGGTGGCTTTAATAAAATGATTGGCTTCTTGAATGGATTTGGTCTAAATCTGAGCGCTGTTGGAACAGTTTCTCTTGGTCGGACGAATTTTGCCGGTGATATCGCTAACGCCATTGACAGCATGGAAAAACCTGTCAAGAAGACTTTTGACGGTTTGCATCTGGCAGATGGTCTGAAACAACATAAGGCCAGCTTAAGTACTCCACACCTTGAAGCTCCACAAATTGGTTATTTAGAGGGAGGGAGCGTTCTTGGAGCCTTTAATAACGGCTATAAATTCGGCCAAGGGATTGATAAGGCTGTCGGTGGTTTCTTCAAAGGTGCTGGCGATTCCAATGGTGCAGGAAACAATTTCTTGGGCGACCAAGGCACCACACCTTATGAACTAAGCCCAGCAAGCTCAGCCCCTGGACAAGGTGATGGAGGAAAAGATGGAGGTCACAATCCAACTGGTGGTAAATTGGATAAAGTCGGAAAGATTGAAGATGAAATCAAACTGGACGATGAATACATCAAGTTGATTAAGGACGTTGCGACCATGAAGTGGCAACAGAACTTTATTACCTTGAAACCAGAGATTGTCACCAACATTGATTCCATCAACAACGCTGGCCAGTATGCCAACGTATTGGATGATTTGAATGCAACGATTGTAGACGCTTTGAATAATGGCGCTGATGGACTCATGGCTTACTAGGAAGGAGGTAGCAGATGTTTATATTTATTGAAGGCATTAAATTGCCAGTGAATCCAGAAGAAATCAAACTGGAGGACAAACAAGGAATTGAGACAGTCGCTATCATCGATACTGGTAACGTTCCGCTTGTCGGAAATCCAGAGCTTCAATCGATTGAGTTTGAATCCTTTATTCCTAGCGGAAGATACGATGGAAACTACCAACGGAATAGCCGTGTTTCTCCAAAATCCTTTGTATCATCTATTCGTAAATTTAAGACTGAAGGCACTCCTGTTCAATTAATGATTGGGGGTGCTTTTGGTTCTGCTATTAACGGGAAATTTCTAGTGGAACAGTTCGATGTCTCTACTAAGACGGGATATGAAGATGACCTGATTTATAAGATTAAGTTTTTACAACATCGGTCTCACAAGCCACGAAAGGTCACCATCAAAGACAAGCAAGCGCTTGAGGCTACTAAAAAGAAACCGCAGGCGAAAGCTACGGAGGAACGTAGCCCTACAACAGAGAAACCTGCTCAAAAAAGCCATACGGTTGTGAGTGGCGATACTCTTTGGGGAATTGCTCAGACATTTTACGGAGATGGCAGCCGATATACTGAAATTTACGAAGCCAACAAAGACAAAATCAAAGACCCTCATTGGATTTATCCTGGACAGGAGTTTGTGATACCATGATGCAATTATTCTATCAGAACAATAAAACTGGAGATACATGGGATTTAGCGACTGTGTCTGAAAAGGTCGAATTCAAGACAACTAGAAAAGGGGCAGCTTGGAGCGTGGAGATTACCTTGTACAACTCTACAAAAGTAGCCTTTGAATATGGTTCTCCACTTGCTTTCAAGCTAGATGATAAAGAGGTGTTCTTTGGTTATTTGACGAAAATCAAGTACGAAAAAGATACTAAAACAACCTTGACTTTCCATGATCAGATAAAGTATTTGCTACGCAATATCAACTTCGTTGCCAGGGATAAAAACGTCAATCAAATCGTCTCGGCAATCGCAGGAGATTTTGATTTGAAGATTGGGGAACTAAAAGCCCCAGCTGTGACCTTATCCCCTCAGTTGAAAGAGGATAAGAAGGCTCTGGATATTATCCAAGAAGCCATGGATGAGGCCTTGGTTCAAAGTGGAGAATTACTAGTCTTGTATGACAAGTTCGGAGAGTTGACGCTAACAACTCCAAAAAACTTACCAATCCAGTACATTATCGGGAATGAATCCTTTATGTCTAGTTTTGAGTTTGAAGGTTCGATTGAAGATAGCGCCAATATTGTCCGCTTGATCCAAGAGAACAAAGAAACGAAAAAGAGAGAGGTTTACATCTATCAGGACAGCTACAATATTGGTGCTTGGGGAAAACTCCAGTACATGAAAAAAGTGGATGAGAAAGCAACCGAGGGGCAAATCAAGCAATGGGGCGAAATGCTCTTGAAGATGAAAAATCGTCCCAAAGAAACTTTCAGTCTGAAAGCTGATATTGGAAGTATTGACTTCTTAGCAGGTCATGCAGTCTATGTGGATGTTAAGGATATTGAGAAAAAGGGATGGTACGTTATTGAAGAGGCAACTCATTCTTTTAGTGATGAAAAGCACACGATGGAAATTAAATTATTCATGGCAGGAGGTGAGTAGATGGAAGTGATAGAAAATCTTAAAAAATTGATTAGTAATTTCATTGAAAATCGCCAGTTCGCCAAGATAACGACTGGTGTCGTTTTATCGGTTTCTCCACTCAAAATCCAATTGACCAATGAGTTGATTTTAGATGATTCTATGCTTGCTGTCACATGGACCGATGAAACATTGGATCCTGAGTACGTAGGTCAAACCCTTCATCTCATCAGACAAGATGGTGGAGGGTTTTATTATGTCTTGTATAAGAAGATTTTCCACTACAAGCGCAAAGTGAAAGGAGGTTCTGATGAATGAGTACTCCTAAAACAAACTTTTTAAACATCGCTAAAAATGTTGTCGAAGCTAAGAAACAGCCTAGCTTAACACTGGATGAAACCAATATCTTGCTAGAAACAGATGGCATTCATGCTCTGAAGCAATCAATCAGACGAATGCTGACAACTGAACGGTTCATCTATACGATTTATGATCATCGGTACGGTGTCGAGTTAGATGCTCTATTTGGTGGGGATATGGATTATGCCCAGATGGATATCGCTCGGCGCATAAAAGAGGCCTTGTATGAAGATGACAGGATTCATGAGGCTCACTCTTTTTCTACTAAGGTAAAGAAAGATGAATTTTACGTGCAGTTCATGGTTGATAGTGATTTTGGAACATTTGAAATGGATTTGGAGGTGAAACGATGATAAAGGTAAAAACATATCCAGAAATTTTAGAGGATATGCTGGCCTTGTTTGATGATAAGTATGACAAAAGACAAGGGTCTGTCTTGTACAATCTAGTTGCGCCTGCAGCTCGAGAAGTTGCTATTCAGTATACGGTCTTAAAATCGTATGAGGAAGTTAACTTTTTAGATACGAGTACAGGAATCTTTCTAACTCGATTATGTAGGCAGTTCGGAGTTGAACGCTTGCCAGCTACGGCATCGGTTCGATTGGTTCAATTCAAGCAGGAAATCCCACTCGGAACCCGTTTCAGTGTGGTTAACAGTGAGTATAATTTCCGTGTCTTAGAACGTCGCTCTGGATTTGAGTATAGTGTAGTAGCTGAACAAGTCGGAAATGCTCCCAATTATGTAAGAGGGCAACTCATTAATATTGACGTATTGAGTGACTTTAAAGGGGCAGAAATCGGTTCTGTCATCGTCGTAGGAGAAGACGAAGAGACGGATAAACAACTCCGTAAGCGGACCATTGAGTACTTGAAAACACCGACTTTAAACGGAAACATTGCCCAATACAAGAAATGGGCCAGCGAGTTTGTTGGTGTTGGTTCTGCTTTGGTAGAGCCACTCTGGAAAGGCGAAAATACAGTACGTGTATCTATCACAGACGCTGACGGTAATGAAGCAAGCGCAGAGCTGGTAAATAAGTTTAAGAATTACTTGGATCCTGAACCAAGTGGCCACGGATTAGGCGTTGCTCCGATTGGTGCTTATGTGACTGTTCAGTCTGTAAGTGGCTACAATGTTCGTATTACTGCAACTATCAAGATTGATGAAGATGTAGATATTGAAACAATCAAGAATGAGGCGAAAGTTCAACTCATTAAATACTTACGTGAAGAAGCATTTGAAGAGAAAGAGGTTCGAAACTATAAAGTTGCTACAATCATTGACAGAATTAATGGAGTTCGAGATGTGGACCGTATTTTGTTGAATGATAGGGAACAAAGTATTGAGCTTTCTACCAACATGCTTCCTAAACTATCGGAGGTAACCATCAATGTCACAAGTTAGATATCGTATGTTATCGGCTTTGCCAGAGGTCCTAGATCCAACAATCAATGATTTATTTGAAACTGAGATTCCAGAATTGGAATTGATTACAGACTTAATCTTTGATACTAGACGATTGATGTTGTTGCCAGAAGCAACGGAAGACTGGATTACACGTTGGGAAAAGGCCCTTCAGGTAAAACCGAAAACAATTGATTTGGAAGAGCGAAGGCGGTATCTAATCACTTTAATTTCTTCCAAGATTAAAATCAACTCAGAGAGTTTACAAAAAATTACAAAGAGCTTTACGAATGTCAATAATTTAGTAACGGTCAAGGGTTCGGCGGTACATATCCGATTTTTAGGAGAACTACCGACTGGATATTTGAACCGTTTTTTAAAGTATGTGCGTGAATTGATTCCTGCTCATTTAGGGATCCAATTCTCGGTTGAAGCACCAATGATGAACGCGATTTATATCGGCGCTCATACATTCAGAGACGTTCGTTCAGTTCGATTTGAATAGGAGGAAATAAATGGGATATTTTATCCAGCCTATTGTGACCGATAAAGCAATTAGCGAAACAGCCTTAGCAATTCAGAATAGAGAACCACTGGTTTTTACTCGAATAGCTTTGGGTAGTGGCCGGCATCGGACGGATATTAGCAAGAAAAACAATATCGTACAAGTTGTTCATTCATTGCAAGTGACACAGTCTTTATCGACGGATGTAGCTGATACGATTCGTCTTACAGCTCGATTTGATAATTCACGGATTGAGCGTGAAATGGTGGTCAATGAAATCGGTGTGTTTGCAAAACGTGGGAATCATGAAGAGTTCATGTACATGTATACTTGGGCAGAGCAGGGGGATGTGATTCCTCCCAAAACGTCTGCTTATGTATATCGAGACTATGATTTCAACACGACTATTAGCAAGAATAGTCAGATTACCATTCAATACAATGCAACTGATTTGGTTTATGCGACTGTCCCTGAATTAAAGGCGACAGAAAGAAAGCTACAAACCAATATTGATAATCACATTGGAGACACTGCCCGTCACGTTTCTGACCAAGAACGGACACGCTGGAATGGGAAAGCCGACGCAACCCACCGTCATAAGGTTGCAGACATCGACGGTCTTGAAGCGATTATCGGCAATCAAACAACAAATAAAGCGAATCAAGCAGACCTTACTGCTCACATCAATAACCGAAACAACCCACACAATGTGACGAAACAACAGGTTGGGCTAGGGAATGTCGCAAATGTCGAACAAGCAAGTAAAGTTGATTTTCAAAATCACTTAAACAATCATAATAACCCTCATAGCGTTACAAAGGCGCAGGTAGGTTTGGGGAATGTTACGAATGTGGAACAAGCTAGTAAGCAGGAGTTCAACGCTCACGCTACTAATCGCAACAATCCACACGGAGTGACGAAATCCCAAGTTGGTCTGGGCAACGTAGACAACGTAAGACAAGCAAGCTATGAGTCTGTAGAGGCTTTGAAGCGTGAATTTCAGGAGCACGAAGATAGATTAAACGCTATCGAGTACATGTTCTTGCAGAATGATTTCACTGCTCCGATTCGTACGGAAGACGGTACAGAACATACCTTGCTTGCTGATGAAAACGGTCATGTGATTGTCGCAGATTGGAAATATAGAATGGAGGTATAATATGGCAGTAATTAGTACACAGACACGGAAAGTAACTGATTTACCACAAACATATCAGGTCAACAACTCGGACAACATCATGATTCATGATGGGCGTGGGTTGAAAAAAGTGTCTGTGCAGACTTTTAAAAACGGAGTGAGTCTAACTCCCACAACCGCAACAGCTGGTTCAAATGGAGTTGTCAGACCTGATAACTCAACGATTACAGTCGATAGCTCGGGTGTTTTACGAGTAAACAGGTCAGCTCTTGGGATTCCAAGCACACCGTCCGAAGTAGTCGCTAATAAGCTGATTAACCAAAACGGAAATCAGCAAATGAAGTATTGGTATGGGTCAAAGGCACAGTATAATGCGATTAGCACAAAAGACCCGAACACAATCTATGATGTGTATGAGTAGGTGATATTATGGCTACAAGAGAAGGAATCTATGTCGGAGGACATGAGATTGTCGAGCGATATGTTGGTTCGAGATTGGTGTGGGAGAAGTGGGTGTTTGTAAAACAAATAGACATGTCTGAAGAAGTTTCAATCAGTGGTGGCAGCGGATTAACAGTTTCTTTGGAAAAGGAACGAACTGGATATGGTTATAATACAGGTCGTTGGGGCAATGGTAAGTTAATCATTGCAGGTCGAACAATATTAGTCAAGTCAGCAACAGCAGAAATCTATACTAATAGCTGGAACAACAGGTCTTACTACAAAATTACTTTAGAGTTTTACAATTCAACAGATAAAGATCAATTTTTGTCTAGTCGTAACTATCGTGGTTTTCAATTTTATTCTAAAGAGAAAAAGAGGTAATTTAACATGGAATTTGTATTAGTAAATAAATTTCTTAGAGTTGGCAAGACGGAAGTCTCTATTCAATGTGACAAGCCGTTTACTTTTTTCACTCGTGAACTTGATGGTGACCATTTGGGTGATACGGATGAAACACTTATTGAAGCAGTCAAAGAGATTCTACGAACTGAATTAGACCCAACAAGCGCTATTGTCAAAAACCAAGAACAATTGGCTAAAACGACTGCAGCACTTGAACAAGCAAATCAGCTCATGGAAGGCATGCAGAAGGTCAGCTTGCATAATACTGACGATATCGAAAAAATCTTCGCACGCTTGGAAGTGCTTGAGAAACACAATGGCATTGATCATGAACATGAGGGCGAAGCAGATGGACATGAGGAAGCACCACACGTTGCCGAGACACAACCTGCAGAACCTGCTCCAGTAACTCAACCAGAACCCCAACCAGCTACTTCAGTAGCCACAAACGGAGTTCCTAATGTGGTCGTATCTGAACCAACTCCAACTCCAGCGCAACCAACTACTGAACAACCAGTAGCAGAAGCACCTACCCAACCTGCACCAGCAGTAGAACAACCAACAGAAAGCGAGACAGCACATGAAATTCCTACACCGACAAGCGAAGCGAGCGCTAGTGAAAACAATGGAGGTAGCAACAATGAGTAAAATTACATTAGACCAAGCTAAAATTGACATGTATATCAACCTGCTTAAACGTGGGGCGATTGACTTTTCATTTGTTAATAAGCGCTTCAAAGACCGTGTGCGAAAAGAACTTGAGCGACTTGGCTTGAGCGATTTGGCGAACTAGTGAGGTGTTTATGGACGTCTTACAACAGATAGAACATTTCTTCATGAACGTGCTACCATCGGCTTCACCGATTATCATCGCTTGGCTTAGCTACAAATTGCCGAAAAAAGCCAAAGAAGAGACGGAGAAAATCGTTTCGGAACTAACCGATGTTAAGAAACAGATTAAAGATGTCCAGACTACTGCTAAAGATAGCAATTCCAAAATCGACGAAGTGCAAGAAAAATTAAAAATTCACGATAAGGCGCATCTAAATACCATGAAGTTGCGCCTTGACCGTGATATGCGACGGGCTATCAACAGAGGATATACCTCTAGAGATGAATTCTCACTAGTGGAAAGCATGCACAAAAGCTATAAAACTCTAGGAGGTAATGGATACATAGATCGTTTATACTGCGATTTTGAGAAATTGGATATTACGACAGATATCTTAATTGATGATAGATAGAAAGAGGTTCAGAATGGGTTGTAACAACCACAGAGTTAATACAACCAATTTGGCTCGAATTGATGGTGGCGACCTTATTAAACAAGGGGATTTGTCTTCTACTTTTGGGTTTGAGTTGTTAGACGAGAATTACCGTGTTATGACCTTATTTGAGGGTCAAGATGCGGTTGTTACTCTAACAAAGGGACAACGTAGGTGGAAGACAACTGCTCCCGTCACTAGCCATTCTGTCAATTTTAATTTAGATAGTATTCTACCAAGCGGTAAATACCGAGTGGAAATCTCGGTTGGAGGGTATATCTTTCCAAGCGACAGAGATACTTATATTGAAATTGAAGACTCAGATAAAGAATTGGTTACGGAAGATATCTATAAATTAAAGGAATTAGATATCGTTGAAGAAGTTAAGAAACAGCTTGCAGAACGACATGTAAGCGAAGGTGGAGCATGTCAGGAAATCCCTGACTTGCTTTTTTACTATAACTTAGGAAAGGTATAAAACAATGGACACAACAAAATTAACAGCATTCGCACAAGCGGTCGGAGCAGATATCAAGGAAGTTAAACAAAGCGTCAGCACTAAAGTAGAGACTTCAGCAATGACGCAAGCTATCTCTCAGGCAGTCACTCAAGCTAAAACGGAAGTAAAAGCTGAAATCTTGGGTGAGTCAGTACCTGAGAATCTTGATACATTGAAAGAAATTGCAGAAAAAATTACGAACATGGGACAAGACGAAAATGGTGCGCTTCTTGGCAAAGTAACCGAAGTTAGCGGACGTGTAGACCAAATTGCTAATCTTGATTTAGTTGAGACTTACAATCAAGCGAAAGCGTGAAGCCTATGAATAACCTTGAAAGTCTAGCGGCTGAAATCGGTAAGGATATCAAGGGCATTAAAGAGCAACAGGTTACGAAAGATGAGCTGGAACAAAAAGCCTATCTGACAAGCCATCAATCCTTGTCAGGCTACGCTTTGAAATCGGAGTTATACAATGATATCCCAATCAAGGCGCGTCTGAATGCCTTAGAAAACCGTCCAACATTTGACACGCTGACACCGACTCAACGGGATAGCTTGAGGGGTGAAAATGGCCACAGCTTAAATGCAACTGTCCGCATTGAAGGGAGTTATCGAAATGGTTCTACTAGCCAGCTAAATTTATTCGCAGATGTATTTTATGATGGAGAGAAGCTCACGAGTGGCTATACTCTTGATTACTACTACCGTGGTTTTGGTAACAATAACTGGGGAGTGTTGAGAAATCAGACTCCTGATTCAGCTGGAAAATTTGGGACATGGAGTGCTACACAGCGCTCTGGTGGTTGGTTCGAAGTCCGTATTGAAGTGAACTACAGAGGTCTAAAGGCCTCTGGGTTTGCTCATATGGATAATGTCAACGATGGCGAACGAGGTGCAACAGGCGCTAGAGGAGCAGATGGAGTGCCTGGCCAGAACATCATCAACCAACAGGGACAACAAGCACTGAAGTATTGGGCAGGAACACAAGCGCAGTACGATGCCCTTCCAACCAAAGATCCTAACACGATTTACGATATCTTTAAGCAGGTGTAGTTATGAAAGAAAGAGTAAGGATAATGTTAGGCAATCAGGAAATCGTAAAAAGGTACCTTGGAAATAAACTTTTATGGAATAGCGTACCTGAACTTTTTGAAACGTTATTGGGTAATGGGGCGGTTTTTATGGTGTATGATGACGGAATTCTTTTTACAATGCCTAGAAAGATAAAGAGCTATTCTGAAATCAAAGGCGTGAGGGTAGGCAGACAAAAAGTACCTTTTATCTTTAAAAGTGAACGTTTTAAGAAAGATTTAGTTTTTTCAAAGTATATCTTTATCAGCGATAAAGAAGCAGGTCTTAAGGCATATCTTGGGCTTGATAAGCGGACGCTTATCAGTGGCGAAGATATCGGATTTTACGTATAAAAGAAAGGAAATGTAACATGATTAACTGGAAACTACGATTAAAAAATAAATACTTTTGGCTGACTGCCATCCCAGCTTTCTTGCTTGTCCTGCAAGCTGGTGCAGCAGTCTTTGGATATCATCTGGATTTAGGTGATATCGGTAACAAGCTGATTTTGCTTGTCAATGCGGTATTCGTGTTCTTGACTGCTATCGGTTTGGTCAATGACCCAACAACAAGCGGAATCACGGACAGCACACGAGCGCTAGAATACAAGAAACCAAGTGAGGAGTAAGTATGTCTAAAAAACAAGAAATGATTCAATTCTTCATCGACAAGGCCAACGCAGGCGATGGAGTGGATAATGATGGAGCTTATGTCTTCCAGTGTGCTGACGTGCCTTGTTACGGGCTTCGTCAGTGGTACGGTGTGACCCTTTGGGGCAACGCTTATGACTTGCTTGAATCTGCACGTTCTCAAGGCCTGAAAGTCGTGTATGACGCTGACTATCCAAAAGCTGGTTGGTTCTTCGTGAAAAGCTACGTAGCTGGCGACGGTGTCAACTACGGGCATACAGGTCTTGTCTATGAAGACTCAGACGGATATACTATCAAGACGATTGAGCAGAATATTGATGGCAACTGGGACTACCTTGAAGTAGGTGGCCCTTGTCGCTACAATGAGCGCTCTGTAAGTGAAATCGTTGGGTATATCGTGCCGCCTGAAGAAGTTGAAACTGGCTGGCAACAAAACCAGTATGGTTGGTGGTGGGTTCGTGAAGACGGCTCTTATCCAACTGATAAATGGGAGAAAATCAATGACGTTTGGTACTATTTCGACGATAAAGGCTTTATGAAGCGTAGTACCTGGTTGAATTATAAAGATGCTTGGTACTGGTTCACGGATTCAGGCTCTATGGCCACTGGCTGGGCTCGTATCAACAACGCTTGGTATTACTTCGATGAAGACGGCAAGATGGTCACTGGCTGGATTAAGCACAAGCAGACATGGTACTACCTAGACGGTAAAGAAGGTGCCATGGTATCAAACGCTTTCGTCCAATCGGCAGACAAGAAAGGCTGGTACTACATCCAACCAGACGGCAGCATGGCAGACGAGCCAGAGTTCACAGTAGAACCAAATGGCTTGATTACTACGAAATAATTTTAAAAATAAAATGAAAGGAAACTTTCTAAATTGTTCTTTCTACCGCAGGCTCAGGCTTGCGTTTTTCTATTTTACAAAAACACGCATTTTGAACATTTAGAACCAGAAATCTAAATCCTATTGTTCAAAAAAGCGTTTTCTTGAAGAATAGGGGGGCAAAATAGTGGGTATTATTGTCAAAAACGCCATTTTGTTAATAATAGATCCTTTTTATTTTTTGATTATTGTCAAAAACGGTGTTTTGTTAATAATAAAAAATATCTTCGCCCCAAATCCGCCCCAAAAGTTTTTTAAAGTTATCCTTTTTTATCATGAAATAAAAATAAAAAAGCCCTATTTTATGGGCTTTTTGTCTTGATAAATTCCGATAAATTCGGTATAAAAAGGCGGTAGA
>ERZ772769.330-NODE-330-length-11609-cov-6.87069_pt1 | contig 11609 bp, 10 predicted proteins | sample MGYA00580987_ERZ772769 | MGnify/ENA primary metagenome ERZ772769 (study PRJEB29015, sample SAMEA2738043) | human oral metagenome | biome: human oral; feature: human-associated habitat; material: saliva | place: China | collected 2234 ...
CCGTAGCGCTCGCCGGGCGAGTACTGGGCGCCGGGCTCGTTGGAGGCGGCCTCGACGTAGATCGCGTCGGCGGGGCAGGCCCAGGCGCACAGCTCGCAGCCGATGCACTTCTCCAGGCCGTCGTCGTAGCGGTTGAGCTGGTGGCGCCCGTGGTAGCGGGGCATCACCTGCGGCGGTTCGAAGGGGTACTGCTCGGTGACCACCGGGCGGAACATCGAGGAGATGGTGACCCCGTAGCCGGCCACGGGCGCGAAGGCGCGGGCCAGGGCGGAGGGAGCGTCACGCAGCCACTTGTCGTGCTGCGAGCCCCGGGAACGGTGGGGGCGATCAGTCATCTTTTCCCTCCTGGGGTGCCTCAGCGGCCGTGTCTGTGTCCTTGCCGCCGGCCGGATCGGCCTTGAGGTCAAGAGTGAAGGTGGGCAGGGCGGTGGCTGCGTCCGTACCGGCCGGAGCTGCCGTGCCGGCCACATCTGCTGAGTCGGGGGACTCGGCAGAGGCGGCGGAGTCTGCGGAGCCGGCTGCGTCGTCGTCCTCGATGTCGGTGTCCTCCAGGAGGCCGACGGCGGTGGCCGCCCCGGTCTCGGGATCTGTCTCCTCCGCAGCGAGGGCGGCGCGGCGGGCGCGCGGTGAGGGCGGCAGGGACGTGCCCGGAGGCGGCGGGACCGGGAAGCCCTCGAGGAAGGCGACGTGGTCGTCCTCGGCGTCCAGGATCTCGACATCCTCGTCGTCGGCGTCCTCGTCGTCGTCCTCATAGTCCTCGTAGAGCTCCTCCTCTTCCTCCTTGTCGGGGATGAGGAAGAGGATGAACATGATGACGCAGAAGACGACGGCCATCGGCAGCAGCAGGGCCTGCACGGAGGCGCCCGAGAAGGTGCGGAAGGCGCGCACCACGGCCACCAGCACGAACCAGACCAGGGAGATCGGGATGAGGACCTTCCAGCCCAGCTTCATGAAGTGGTCGTAGCGGATGCGCACGAGGGTCCCACGGGTCCAGATCATGAAGAACATGACGGCCCAGACCTTGGCGACGAACCACAGCATCGGCCACCAGCCGGAGTTGGCGCCCTCCCAGAACAGGCTGAGGATCGCCGAGCGCCAGCCGCCCAGGAACAGGGTGACGCACACGGCCGAGACGTTGAACATGTTGATGTACTCGGCCAGGAAGTACCAGGCGAACTTCATCGAGGAGTACTCGACCATGTGGCCGGCGACGAGCTCGCCCTCGGCCTCGGGCAGGTCGAAGGGGAGGCGGTTGACCTCACCGACCATGGAGATGACGTAGATGATGAAGCTGGGCACCATCGCCACGGCCCACCAGATGCGCTCCTGGGCGGTCACGATCCCGGAGGTGGACATGGTCCCCGAGGCCAGGAAGACCGTGAGGATGGACAGGCTCATGCTCAGCTCGTAGGAGATGACTTGAGCGGCGCTGCGCACGGCACCGAAGAGCGGGTAGGTGGAGTGCGTGGACCAGCCGCCCAGGATGATCCCGTAGACGCCGAAGGCGGTGATGGCCAGGATGTAGAGGACCGCCACCGGGAAGTCGGTCAGCTGCAGGGGCGTGGAGTGGCCGAAGATGCTCACCTGCGGCCCGAAGGGGATGACCGCGTAGACCATGAAGGCGCTGAAGGCGGCGATGAGCGGCGCCAGGAGGTAGATGACCTTCTCGGCCCCCTTGAGCCAGAAGTCCTCCTTCATGATGAGCTTGCCGGCGTCGGCGACCGCCTGGAGCAGGCCGAGGGGGCCGTTGACGTTGGGGCCCAGGCGGGTCTGCATGCGGGCCAGGCCGCGCCGCTCCACCCACAGCGCCATCATGACGCTGACGATGAGGAAGGCGACGATGAAGCCGGCCTTGATGAGGGTCAGCCACCAGGTCTCGGCGGAGAAGTCGGCGGTCACGCCCCCGTTGGGCAGGGCGTCGTCGGCAGCGGCCTGAGCCGCGTAGATCGGGTTCACCTCAGTACCTCCGCTGCATGGGTCACGGTGACCTGGGAGCCGTGCCCGGCGCCCAGGGTCTGGTGGACGGTGGAGCCGGCCGAGCACTCGGGCAGCCACACGGTGCCGTCGCTGACGCCGCCGACGACGGCCGGCAGGGTGATGGATCCGGCGGCGGTCGCCACGGTCACCTCCTGGCCGGCTGCCAGCGACAGGCGCTGGGCGAGGTCGGCGCCCACCCGGGCGACGGGGCGCAGGGCGGTGGCGGCCAGGAAGGGCTCACCGTCCTGGAGGCGCCCGGCGTCGAGCATGGGCTTGTGAGTGGTCAGTCGGGCCTCGACGCCGTCGTCGGCGGGGGCGGGGGCGCCGGCGCAGACCGCCGGGGCGGGCCCGAAGGCGACCGACGGGCGCTGCCCGCGCCACAGGCCCAGGTCGGCGAGCTGCTCGTGCAGGACGACCAGGTCGTCGACCTGCAGGTCGACTCCCATCTCGTCGGCGAGCATGCCCAGGACCTGGCGGTCGGTGCGCGAGCGCGAGACGTGGGCCTGGCCGAAGGGGCGCACGCGCCCCTCCCAGTTGACGAAGGTGCCGTTCTTCTCCACGGCCGGGGCCACGGGCAGGACGACGTCGGCGTGCTCGCTGACCTCGCTGCGGCGCACCTCGAGCTGGACGGTGAAGCCGCTGGCGGCCAGGGCCGCGCGGGCCAGGCCCGGGTCGGGGAAGTCGCGCAGGTCGATGCCGCCGACAACCGCGCCGCCCAGGCTGCCCTCCAGGAGCGCCGAGAGGATGGCGGTGGCGTCGCGGCCCGGTGTCGCGGGCAGGAGGTGCTCGGGGCCCAGGTTCCAGGCCTGCTCGACCTGGGCGCGGGCCTCGGGGTCGGTCACGGGGCGGCCGCCGGGCAGGAGGCCGGGCAGCAGACCCGCCTCGATGCCTCCGCGCTCACCGCTGCGGCGCGGCACCCAGGCCAGGTGGGCGCCGGTGGCGGTGGCCAGGGCGTCGGCGACGCTCAGCAGGCCGGGGACGCGGACGGCGCGCTCACCGATGAGGATGGTGGCGCCGTCGGCCCGCAGGGCCTCGACGAGCTCGGGGTGGGTCTGGCTGAGGTGGGCGACGACGCGGGCCTCCTCACCGGGCGGGGTGAGGACGGCCTGGGCGGAGAGCTTGCGGCTACCGGCGCTCAGGCAGGTGGTCACGGTGGCCACCTTGACGCCGCCGGCGCGCACGCCCTTGCGCAGGCGCAGGAACAGGGAACCGCACTCGTCCTCGGGCTCCAGGCCCAGGAGCAGGACCTGTCCGGCCCGCTCCAGGTGGCGGTAGGTGACGGCGCCCAGCCCGGTGCCGGCCACGCGGGCGGCCAGGAAGGAGTCCTCCTCCTGGCTGTGGCTGCGCACGCGCTGGTCGATGTCGTTGGTGCCCAGGACGGTGCGGGCGAAGCGGGACCAGGCCCAGGCGTCCTCCAGGGTGAGGCGGCCTCCGGGCAGAAGCCCCACTCCCCCGTCTGCGGCGGCGCGGGCCAGCCCCTGGGCGGCCACGTCCAGAGCATCGGACCAGGAGGTGGTGACGAGCTCGCCGGTCTCCTCGTCGCGCACGAGCGGCACGGTGAGGCGGTCGGGCTGGGAGGACCAGGTGAAGGCGAAGCGGTCCTTGTCGGTGATCCACTCCTCGTTGACCTCGGGGTCGTTGCCCGCGAGGTGACGCAGGACGACGCCGCGGCGCATGTCGACGCGGATGGCGGATCCGGAGGCGTCGTGCTCGGTGACGGAGTCGGTGGAGACCAGGTCCATGGGGCGGGCCCGGAAGCGGTACTTCGCGGAGGTCAGGGCGCCCACGGGGCAGATCTGGATGATGTTGCCCGAGAAGTAGGAGGCGAAGGGGCGCCCGGAGGCGTCCAGGTCCTCGCGGCCGGCACCCAGGTCGGGGCCGTAGTCGGTGCCGTCGGAGGCCCCGGGCTCGCCGCCTGGGCCGGTCAGGTCTCCCAGGGCGCTCAGGGAGGGCACGCCGCGGATCGTCTGGAGGTCGGCGTCGAGTCCCTCCTGGGGCGCCTCGGTGTGGAAGTCCAGGACGCGGGCGTCGAAGCGCCCGATCTGCTCGGAGTACAGGCCCCCGGCGTGCTCGGGCTCGCCGTCCATGTCGAAGGAGGGGTGCCCGCCGCCGCGGCCCTGGAGGGCGATGAAGGGGTCACCGGGGATCTGGTCGGCGAAGCGCACGCAGCGCTGGCACAGGATGCAGCGGTCGCGGTCCAGCAGGATGTTGCTGGTCAGGCGCAGCGGCTTGGGGAAGGTGCGCTTGACATCGGTGAAGCGGGTGGCGGACTGGGCGCCGGAGGCCATGAGCTCCAGGGCCTGGTTCTGCAGAGGGCACTCGCCGCCCTTGTCGCACACCGGGCAGTCCAGCGGGTGGTTGATGAGGCCAGCGGGTGGTTGATGAGGAGGAACTCCATGGTGCCGGCCTGGGCCTTGGCGGCGACCTCGCTGGTGGCCTGGGTGGAGATCTCCATGCCCTCCATGGCGGTCATGGCGCAGGAGGGCTGGGGCTTGGGCATGGGCCGCACGACGCCGTCGCGCCCCGGCATGGCCACCTCCACCAGGCACTGGCGGCAGTTGGCCGACGGCGCGAGCAGCGGGTGGTCGCAGAAGCGCGGGATGCGCACGCCGACCTGCTCGGCGGCGCGGATGAGGAGGGTACCCTTCTCGACCTCGACGGGCAGCCCGTCGATGGTCATGTGGACCATCTCGGGGGCCGGGGGCGCCGCGGGTGCGGAGCTCTTGGTGGTCGTCTCAGCAGTCATGGCTCACCGTGCGCTTTCGAAGACGGAGGAGGCGGCGTAGGGGAAGAGCTCGCCGGCGGCGGCGGTGTAGCCGGCCTCGAACTCTTCGCGGAACCGCTTGATGCCGGTCAGGACCGGGGTGGCGGAGGCGTCACCCAGGGCGCAGAAGGAGCGTCCGGCGATGTTGGAGGCGATGGACTCGAGCTTCTCGACGTCGCCGGGCAGACCGCGCCCGGCCTCCAGGCGCAGCATGATCTGGCGCATCCAGTAGGTGCCCTCGCGGCAGGGGGTGCACTTGCCGCAGGACTCATGCTGGTAGAACTCGGTCCACCGGGTGACCACGCGCACCACGGAGACGGTCTCGTCGAAGACCTGCAGGGCGCGGGTACCCAGCATGGAGCCGGCCTCGGCCACGGACTCGTAGTCCAGGGGGACGTCGAGCTCGTCGGGGCCGAAGATCGGCGTCGAGGAGCCTCCCGGCACCCAGAACTTCAGCTCGTGGCCGGGACGGATGCCGCCGGAGAGCTCGATGAGCTCGCGCATGGTGATGCCGAAGGGGGCCTCGTACTGGCCCGGATGGGCCACGTGGCCGGAGACGGAGAAGATGCCGTGGCCCTTGGACTTCTCGGTGCCCATGGTGGAGTACCACTGGGCGCCGCGGGCCAGGATCGCCGGGACCGAGGCGATGGTCTCGACGTTGTTGACCACCGTGGGCCGGGCGTAGAGGCCGGCGACGGCGGGGAAGGGCGGCTTGAGGCGGGGGTGGCCGCGGCGGCCCTCCAGGGAGTCCAGCAGGGCGGTCTCCTCACCGCAGATGTAGGCGCCGGCACCGGCGTGGGCGGTGATGCGAAGCCGCTGCTGGCCGTCGAGCCCGAAGCCGGTGTCCAGCAGGCCGGACTCGGTGGCCTCGCGCACGGCGCTGAGCAGGCGGCGGTAGACGTGGGGGACCTCGCCGCGCAGGTAGACGAAGGCGTGGTCGCCGCCGATGGCTCGCGAGGTGATGGCGATGCCCTCGATGAGCGCCTGCGGGTTGGACATGATGGTGGGGATGTCCTTGCAGGTGCCCGGCTCGGACTCGTCGGCGTTGACCACGAGGTAGCGCGGGCCGCCGTCGACCGGGGGCAGGAAGGACCACTTCAGGCCGGTGGGGAAGCCGGCGCCGCCGCGTCCGCGCAGGCCGGAGTCCTTGATGAGGCCGATGAGCTCCTCGCAGCTGAGGGTCTTGGCCTTCTTGAGGCCCTCGTAGCCGCCGTGGTCGAGGTAGCTCTGCAGGGTCCAGGAGCGCTCCTGGTCCCACAGGTCGCTCAGGACCGGGGTGAGGGTCCCCGGCGCGGTGTAGGTGGCGGTGTCACTCACTTGGTCTCCTCCTTCGGCGCGGTCCAGCCCTGCTCGCGGGCGATGCGCAGGCCACGCAGGGTCGGCTCGCCGGGGCCGCGCCCCTCGTCGGTGCGGCCGTCCTCGAAGCCGGCCAGCAGGCGCTCGTTCTCGCGGAAGGTGGGGACGGTCTCGGGACCGCGGGTGGGGGCGACGTCCTCGCCGCGCTCGAGGGCCTTAATCATGGCGACGGCGGAGTCAGGGGTCTGGTTGTCGAAGAACTCCCAGTTGACCATGACGACGGGGGCGTAGTCGCAGGCGGCGTTGCACTCGACGCGCTCGAGGCTGATGGTGCCGTCCTCGCTGGTCTCCTCGGCGCCCAGGCCGGTGTGCTCGGTGACCGCCTTCCAGATCTCGTCCCCGCCCATGACGGCGCACAGGGCGTTGGTGCACACGCCCACGTGGTAGGTGCCCACCGGGTGACGGCGGAACTGGCTGTAGAAGGTGGCTACGGCGCTGACCTCGGCCCGCTCCAGGCCGAGCCGGGCGGCGCACAGGGCGATGCCGGCCGGGGAGACGTAGCCGTCCACGGACTGGATGAGGTGGAGCATCGGAATGAGGGCGCTGCGCTCCTTGCCCGCCGGGTAACGGGCGATGATCCGCTCGATGTCGACCTGCAGGCTCTGGGCGACCTCTGAGCTGTAGCCGGCGGCCACGGCGGCTTGCGCGACGGTGCCCACCGGGCCGACCGCGCTGACGGTGGCGATGGTCTCGACGGCCGGGTTGACTGCGTTCTCGGTGGTGCTCATCAGCGGTCCACGCCTCCCAGGACGGGGTCGATGGAGGCCAGGGTGGGCACGAGGTCGGCGATCATGCCGCCCTCCCCCATCATGGCCAGCGACTGCAGGTTGGAGAAGGAGGGGTCGCGGAAGTGGACCCGGTAGGGGCGGGTGCCGCCGTCGGAGACGGCGTGGACGCCCAGGATCCCCTTGGCGTGCTCGACGGTCTGGTAGACCTGCCCGGCCGGGACCCTGAAGCCCTGGGTCACCAGCTTGAAGTGGTGGATGAGGGACTCCATGGAGCTGCCCATGATCTCGCGCACGTGCTCCAGGGACTGGCCCTGGCCGTCGGTGGCGATGGACATGCGGGCGGGCCAGGCGATGGTCGGGTCGGCCACCATCGTGGTGTTGGAGGGGTCGTCGCCGCGGGCGGCGATCTCCTCGAGGCGGTCCAGGCACTGGGAGACGATCTTGAGGGACTCGTAGGCCTCGTCCAGGCGGATGCGCAGGCGGTTGTAGCAGTCGGAGACCTTGTAGGTGGGAACCCGGAAGTCGTAGGTCTCGTAGCCGCAGTAGGGGTTGGTGCGCCGCAGGTCCAGCGGGTAGCCGGCCGCGCGCAGGCAGGGCCCGGTCAGGCCCAGGGCGAGCCCTCCGGCCAGGCTGATCTCCCCCACGCCGATGAAGCGGGACTTGAGGATCGGGTTCTCCAGGAGCAGCAGCTCGAGCTCGTGGATGTCCTTCTTGATGTCCGGCATGACCGAGCGCACGAACTCGGTGAAGCCCTCGGGGATGTCCTGGGCCAGGCCCCCGGGGCGGATGTAGGCGTGGTTCATGCGCAGCCCGGAGACCATCTCGAAGGCCTTGAGGATGTTCTCGCGGCAGCGGAAGGCGATGGTCATGAGCGTGGTGCCGCCCATCTCGTTGCCCCCGGTGCCCACGGCCACGACGTGGGAGGCGATGCGGTTGAGCTCCATGAGCAGCACGCGGGTGACGGTGGCCTTCTCGGGGATCTCGTCGGTGATGCCCAGGAGCTTCTCGACGGCGAGGGCGTAGGCGACCTCCTGGAAGAAGGGGGCCACGTAGTCCATGCGGGTCACGAAGGTCTCGCCCTGCACCCAGGTGCGATACTCCATGTTCTTCTCGATACCGGTGTGCAGGTAGCCGGTTCCGACGCGGACCTCGGTGACGACCTCGCCGTCGGCCTCCAGGACCAGGCGCAGCACGCCGTGGGTGGAGGGGTGGACCGGGCCCATGTTGAGGACGATCCGGTCGTTGCGCAGGCGGTCGGCCTCGTCGCGCTCGGCGATCTGGGCGACGACGTCGTCCCAGTCCCCGCCGCTGACGGTGAACTGCTCGGCGCCGGCGGACAGCTCGTCCGTGGCGGGGCCGGAGGCGCGGAAGGTGCGTGCGGTGCTCATCAGCGGTAGGACCTCCGGGTGTCGGCGGGCGGGGTCTGGGCGCCCTTGTACTCGACGGGGATGCCGCCCAGCGGGTAGTCCTTGCGCTGGGGGTGGCCCACCCAGTCGTCGGGCATGGCGGTGCGGGTCAGGTGGGGGTGGCCGTCGAAGACGATGCCCATGAGGTCCCAGGTCTCACGCTCGTGCCAGTCGTTGCCGGGGTAGAGCGAGACGAGGGAGGGCACGTGCGGGTCGGTCTCAGGGCAGGCGACCTGCAGGCGCAGCTGGCGTCCGCCGTGGGTCAGGCTCATGAGCTGGATGCAGGCGTGCAGCTCGCGCCCGGCCAGCTCGGGGTAGTGGACGCCGCTGACGCCCAGGCACAGCTCGAAGCGCAGGTCCTGGTCGTCGCGCAGGGGGCGGGCGACGTCGAGCAGGTGCTCGCGGGCGATGAACAGGGTGAGCTCGTCGTGCTCGATGACGACCTTCTCGATGGCGGCGGCCGGGTCGATGCCGGCCTCCTGGAGGTCCTCGATGAGGGCGTCGACGACGTCGTCGAACCATCCGCCGTAGGGGCGCGCGGCGGCGGGGGCGAGGGTGACGACGCTGCGGTGCTCGCCGTAGCCGGTGGTGTCGCCTGCGTCGGAGGCGCCGAACTGGCCGGTGGGGGCGGTGATGACCTCCAGGCGCAGCTCGGGGCGCACGGGGGTGCCGGCGACCTCGGGGACCGCGGGGGCCTCGGGAGTCTCGGTCAGGGCCTCGGAGCCTGAGTCGTGTGCCGGGGTGTTCTTCTCACTCATGCCAGCAGGCCCTTCATCTCATGGGTGGGGGTGGCCGACAGCGCGGCGGCCTCGACGGCGCGGGCGATCTCCTCGCGGTGCTTGAACAGCGGCTTCTTCTCGATCTGGCGGGTCAGCTCGAGCATGGCGTTGAGGAGCATCTCGGGGCGCGGCGGGCAGCCCGGCAGGTAGATGTCCACCGGGACGATGTGGTCGCAGCCCTGGACGACGGCGTAGTTGTTGAAGATGCCTCCCGAGGAGGCGCAGGCCCCCATGGAGATGACCCACTTGGGCTCGGGCATGGAGTCGTAGACGTTGCGCACGATGGGGGCCATCTTGTGGGAGACGCGGCCCGAGACGATCATGACGTCGGCGTGGCGCGGGGAGGCGCGGAAGACCTCCCAGCCGAAGCGGGCCATGTCGAAGCGGGGGGTGCCGGCGGCCATCATCTCGATGGCGCAGCAGGCCAGGCCCATGGTGACGGGCCACATGGAGCGGGCCTGGGCCAGGCCCGCGAGCTTCTCGACGGTGGTCAGCAGGAAGCCCGGGCTGTCCACCTCGGCGGCAGCGGCGGCGTAGGGGTCATTCCGCTTGGACGGGATGGACGCCATGTAGGCGTTGTGCTTCTTCATGCTCTTCACTGCTGTGTTCTCCTTGGGATCGTCGGGCTGGGTCCTGGCCGGTCAGAGCGGCTTCAGTCCCAGTCCAGTCCGCCGCGACGCCACTCGAGGATGTAGGGCACGGTGATGAGGCCGATGAACAGGACGGCCGCCCCCAGCCCGAAGAAGCCCAGGCGCCCGAAGGCCGTCGCCCAGGGGTAGAGGAAGACCACCTCGACGTCGAAGATGATGAAGGTCATGCCCACCAGGTAGAAGGAGACGGGGAAGCGCCCGTGCTCGGTGTTGGCGGGGGTGGGGTCGATGCCGCACTCGTAGTTGGCGACCTTGACCCGGTTGCGCCGGGCGGGGCTGATGATGGCGCTCATGGCCAGACCGCCGACGGCCACCAGGAGGGCCAGCGCGGCCATGATGAGCAGGGAGGCGTAGGGGTTCATGCTTCCGGCACCATCCTTGTCAGGAGCTGGATGAAGTGGTCGATTCCGTCGCCGCCGCGGCGCTCCCACCCGTCGGACAGGAGCTTGGTGACGAGCTTCATGAGGCGCTTGCGCGGCAGCCCGTAGCGGGTGCACAGGCGCATGACCTCGGGGTGCTCGATGAGGGCGACGAAGACACGGCCGAGCGTGTAGTAGCCGCCCATCTCGGAGCTGAGGGCCTTGGGGTACTGGGCCAGGACCTGTTCACGGCCGGAGGTGGTCGTGCGGGCGGATGCCTGGGCGGCGGCCTGGGCGGCCAGGCGGCCGGACATGAGGGCCTGGGCGATGCCCTCGCCGTTGAAGGGCGAGACCATGCCGCCTGCGTCGCCCAGCAGCATGAGGCCGTCGGCGTAGTGCGGCTTGCGGTTGAAGGCCATCGGCAGGGCGGCGCTGACCAGGCCGCCGACCTGGTTCTCCTTGGTGAAGCCCCAGGAGGCCGGGACGTTGTCCATCCAGCGGTTGAACACGGCGCGGTAGTCGATGGCAGTGGCCTGGGCGCGCGAGGAGACCGAGCCGAGTCCGACGTTGACCAGCCCCTCCCCCACGGACCAGATCCAGCCGTAGCCGGGCAGGAGGTCGGACTTGCCGGGAGTGCCGTCCCACAGCTCGAGACGGGACTCCATCCAGGCGTCCTTGGCGCGCGGGGAGCGGAAGTAGGCGCGCACGGCCACACCCATGGGGCGGCGCTCGTTCTTGGTGCGCCCGACGGCGGTAGCCAGGCGGGCCGAGACGCCTCCGGCGTCGACGACCAGCGGGGCGGTGAAGGTGGTGGGCCCCTCGATGCCGGGGTAGGCGACCCGGTTGGTGGGGCGGGCCTCAACACCGGTGACGCGCCCGGTGGGAGAGGTGACGGGGGCGGTGACCGTGACGCCGGTGAGCAGGCGGGCGCCGGCCGCGGCGGCGTGCTCGGCCAGGTCGCGGTCGAGCAGGGCGCGAGGGCGGGCCATCCCGTAGGAGGGGAAGGAGGCCTGCTCCGGCCAGGGGAAGTGGAGGAGGTGCCCGCCGCCGATGACGCGCAGGCCGCGGTTGCGCTGCCAGCCGGTGGTGTCCATCCCCATGGAGACCAGCTCGCGCACGGCCGAGGGGGTCAGGCCGTCCCCGCAGACCTTGTCCCGGCCGAGCTCCTGCTTCTCCAGGAGGATGACGTCGAGGCCAAGAGTGGCCATGTGGTAGGCCGCCGAGGAGCCGGCCGGGCCGGCCCCGACGACGATGACGTCGGCAGAGGCGGAGGCGCTGGACTGGGCGGCTGCCTGGCTCACTCGGGCTTCCCTCCTCGGCACTTCTGGTACAGCGGGCGTTGTCATAGGCATCACAGTTGGCACCGTAATGCAGGCCCCGCACTGGGCGGAGCCTGTGCCGACTGTACCCAGGCGGCCGACGCCTCCATGACGGGAGCGGCGAGACAGGAGGCGAACCGCAGTTTTCGTTGCCGTGACGGCATTCCTCAGAGAAGTCCCCACCTCAACGGCAGATGGTGGCACCCCAGAATTACGCTGCAAGTGAGTGACGAATTTCAACACTGTCGGACGGGACCTGCGTCCTAGAGCG
>ERZ772769.332-NODE-332-length-11586-cov-5.92238_pt1 | contig 11586 bp, 9 predicted proteins | sample MGYA00580987_ERZ772769 | MGnify/ENA primary metagenome ERZ772769 (study PRJEB29015, sample SAMEA2738043) | human oral metagenome | biome: human oral; feature: human-associated habitat; material: saliva | place: China | collected 2234 ...
CCGCCCCGCCACCGCAGCGGCCGGCGGTGACGATGCCTGCGCCCCCGGCCCCGATGCCGCCCGGACGCTTCGCGCCCGCGGCGCCCTACCCGGTGCCGGGGTTCGCCGGGCCGGTCGGGATTGCCGGGCCTGTTGGGGCCGCCCCAGGCCGGGGAGAGGGTGACCCGTGGGCCGTGGGAGGAGCGCCCGCCGTCGGCCTGCCGCCCGCACCTCCGCCGCCCTCCGGTGCACCGGGGACCCCCGGCGCCTCCTTCGGGATGGGGCGCTACAACGCCCCGGCCTCCTCGCGCAGCGCCAGGAGGTCGGCCCCGTCGTCGCCGTCCAGCACGAGCCCGGCCAAGATCATTGGCTGGATCCTCTTCGTCCTGCTGTTCATCGTCATCCGGGCCCTCAACGGCTGAGACGCAAAGGGGTCAAGGGGGCGGGGTGCGGCCCCAGGGGCGGGCGCGCCTCAGGGTGCGGCGGAGCCCGGGGTTGAGCCGCTCGGGGCGCTGGCGGCCGGGATGGTGATGGGGCTGTTGGAGGCGTAGCCGTGCTTGAAGGCCCACACCACGATCTCCAGGCGCGAGACCGTCCCCGTCTTATGGAACAGGCCGGTGATGTGGGACTTGACCGTTGCCTCGGCGATGGCCAGCAGGGAGGCGATCTTGCGGTTCGAGGCCCCTTCGCACAGGAGGCGGAGCACGTCGCGCTCCCGCTGAGAGAGGTGGACGCTGCCGTCCGCGCCGCGTACGGAGGCCAGGGCGTAGTCGATCAGGCGCGTCGTCGGCGTCGGGGCCACGACCTTCGCCCCGGAGTGGACCGTGCGCACCGCCGCGATGATCTCCTCAGCCGGCGCGCTCTTGAGCAGGAAGCCGCTGGCTCCGGCTCCTAGGCCCTGCAGGAGGTCCTCGTCGGTGTCCACCGTGGTCAGCAGAATGACCCGGGTCGACGGCGAGAGGCGGAGCACCTCCCGGGTCATCTCCACGCCGTCCATGTGCTCCATGTGGACATCGGTGATGAGGACGTCGACCTGATGGGACTGCACAAATCGCAGGACGGCGCGAGGTGAGCGCGTCGCGGTGAGGATCGTGAAGTCCTCGACGTCGGAGAAATAGGACTCCAGATGGGCCAGGGCCATCGCGTCGTCGTCGACCAGGGCCAGGCCGACACAATCGGGAGAAATCTGGGAAGACATGAGTCTCCTTGGGCAGATGTGTGCAGTCCGCGATCAGTGGGGGGCGCGGTCTGCTGGGAACAGTGAACAAACTACCTGAAAAAAGATGATCGCCGTGTAAACACCCTCAGACGCGCCCCGACGAAAGGTGGAGGGAGCCATCCAAACGGCGAGGAAAGCAATAGATCAAAGGGCGATGCGAGGCCCCGTCGGATTCCGGCAGGCTCATGTCCAACGGCACTTCCCCAAGTGTGCCTCCTCTGTCGTTCCCAGGAAGGAGGGTCCGTGTATCGCTCTGCGCTCATTGAGGGCGTCGCGCCATCACTGGCTCGTGCTGCGTTACTCGAGTCTCCCTTCGGCCTGGTTTCCCGTTCCACCGAGCTGCCCCAAGCGGCCGGAGAGCCGGTCTTCGCGATCTGGACCGGTCTTCTGGGTGATCCCTCTGAGGCGCTGAGGTCACAGCGCACCTGGAATCACCGTGCCGAGGCGGGCAACTTCGACGGGGCCGGCGGGGCCATCGACGCCGATCGCGCCAGACACATCGCGATTGTGGAGACGATGGAGCGCTACTCCAGCTGCTCATGGACGGAGGAGGAGCTGGTGTGGGACACCCCCGCCGGTCTCGGCGAGGCCGCGATCGGACCGGAGCGCTGGCCGGCGTGCTCGGCCACCGAGCTGGCCGACCCCGACTGCGGGCTCATCGCCTCAGACCCCCGCGTCCCCCTGCGTTGGGTGCGCGGCTGGTCCCTGACCCGCGGCCGTGAGGTCTTCGTCCCAGCGGTGCTGACGTACCTCAACTTCCCGGTGCGCACCCCCTCCGAGCAGTTCGTCAACCCCATCTCCACCGGCACCGCCGCGCACTCCGACCTGCGCGAGGCGGTCCTGGGCGGCCTGCTCGAGGTCATCGAGCGCGACTCCATCGCCCTGACCTGGCTCCAGCGCCTGCGCCTGCCCGCGGTCGCCGTCGACCCCTCCACCCTGGGGGAGGAGGTCGCCGAGTACCACCGGGTCGGCACCTCCACCGAGCTGGAGACCCACCTGTTCGACGCCACCACCGACTACGGCGTCCCCACCCTCTACGCCGTCCAGACCTCCCAGGTCGACCCCGAGCTGGCTCAGGTGGTGGCCGCCACCTGCGACATCAACCCGCAGCGGGCGCTGGCCAAGATCTACCGCGAGCTTGCCTCCCTGCGCATCGCCCTGCGCAGCCACGCCCGCGGCCCGCGCGCCCAGGAGATCAAGGGGCAGGACCTCACCGTCGTCGGTGGCGCCCTGGCCGACGCCGAGCTGTCCATGCGCCACGTCTTCGACTTCCTCCTGGAGGGGGAGCGGCCCGTCCACGCCCTCGATGAGATCGGCACTCTCACGGCGTCCAGGCCCGCAGCCGGCAGCGACAGCCCCGACGGCGCCGGTGGCAGTGCCGGCCCCGACCCGCTGGAGCAGGTCGTCGCCAACCTGGAGCGGGCCGGCGCCGAGGCCATCGTCGTCGACATCACCACCGACGAGGCCCGCCAGGTCGGCATGCACGTCATCAAGGCCCTCATCCCCGAGGCCATGCCCCTGTCCTTCAGCCACCACGCCCGCTACCTCGCCACGCCCCGCCTCTACCAGGCGCCCTGGGCGATGGGCCTGACCGTCCACGACGAGGCGGGGATCAACCCCGTCCGCCAGCCCTTCGCCTGAGCCCGATGTCCGCATCTCCGTCCACCTCGCTGACCGACACCCAGGAGCCCCGACCCGACATGAGCACGACGCCGCCCGCACCGGCCGCACAGCCGGCACAGTCGCCGGCGCCGCAGGCCCCCACGGGGCCGGTGACGGCCTACCTGCCCCAGGGCGGGTTCGCGCGCGCCGTCGCCACGCGCCTGGCCGGGACCGGCGACGTCGTCATCCCGGTCGACCAGGGGCTGGTCAGCGCCTACATCCCCTACGCCGACCGCGCGGTCCTCATCGCCGACCCCGACCAGACCGGCCTGCGCGAGGACCTCGACACCCTGTCCTTCACCCGGGGGATGCCCTCCCTGGGCCTGGAGCTCTTCCCCACCGAACTGCGCTGCGGGCCACTCGTGGTCCCCGGCCGCAGCGCCTGCTACCGCTGCTACGACCGGCGCCGCCGCCAGCACGGCTACCGCCCCCTGCCCCCCGAGGTCGTCTCCGAGCACGGCCCGCTGGAGCAGGCCTACGCCCACCACCACGTGCTCCTGGGCGCCGGCCTCATCTCCCTGGCCCTGCAGACCCTTGACGCCCCCGGCCCCCAGGACCCGGCCCCGGAAGGCGCCGACGACGTCGCCCCGATCGGTGGCCAGGTGTGGACCATCGACCTCGTCTCCGGGATCACCACCTGCTCGCCGACCGTGGCCGTGGACCGCTGCGAGACCTGCTCGGGCCGCTACGAGGGCCGCCGTGACGGCCTGCCCGCGCTCGCGGCCCTCCTGCCCGAGCGGCGTGGGGAGGTGGCCTGAGATGGCCGGGGACGCCACAAGCTCCGTCATGCGCGCCGGCGACGTCGGCCGCGCCGCCCGCCGCGACCTGCAGTTCCGTATCCCCCGCAAGCCGGTGGTGCGCCTGGGCCTGCGCGCCCGGCCCGAGGAGACCGGCTGGATCATCGACGGGGCCCGCAAGAGCCAGGTCCTGGGTGGGGCCTTCGCCCGCGAGCACATGGGCCCCCTTCTCCAGGCTTGCGACGGCACCCGCACCCTCGACGAGATCGGCGAGGTCACCGGCGTCGGCCCCCAGGCCGCCTTCGAGGCCGTCTCCCTGCTGTGGACCGGCGGCATCGTCGAGGAGGGCGACACCGAGCCCGCCCCCGGAGACCCGGCGCCCGAGCTGGCCCGGCTGCTCTCCCGCCTGGGCGACTCCACCGGCGTCAACGACTCCTGGCAGGACGCCGCCCGCCGCCTGGCCGCCGCCCGGGTCGCCGTCGTGGGGGACGCCGAGCTGGCCGGAGAGATGGTCGCCGCCCTGGAGCCCACCCTGCCCGAGGTGCGGCTCGACAGCGCCCCCCGCCGCGGGGACACCCTCACCGTCCTCGTCGAGACCGCCGACTCCGCGGCCCGCTCCCAGGAGGTGGCGCGCCGCTGCCGGGAGGAGGGCATCCCACTGCTGCGCGTGCGCGCCGAGCAGGAGGCGGTGACGGTCGGCCCTTACGTCGATGAGACCTTCTCGCCCTGCCTGGCCTGCGCCTGCGCCGACGAGCCCGAGATCGGCCCGCGCCCCGAGCCCGCCCGCCACGACATCATCGTCGGCCTGGCCGCCCGGGCCGTGGCCGCCCTCATCGCCCGCGCCACCGTCACCCACCTGCCCGGGGACGCGCGGCGCACCGACCTGGCCACCTTCACCTACTCCGACCGCCCGGTCGTCTCCCGCCCCGGCTGCCCCGTCTGCTCGGTGGCCGGTGCCGGCGAGGAGCCGGTGCCGGTGGCGCCCTCGGCCCCCGTGGGGGCCCGCTACGAGCAGTCCGTGGCCATCCCGCCGGCCGCCTTCGTCGACTCCAAGGGCCACCAGCAGCACTACAAGCCCTCCAACCTGCGCCTCCAGCGCGAGTTCCGCGACTGGCCGGTCTGCCCGCGCACGCCCCTGCCGCCGGCCGACCTCGAGCGCCTCGACCAGCCCTGGCCGATCGTGCACCCGCTCACCGACGACGGCGCCGAGCCCGACGTCCTCGCCCGCCCCACCCTGAGCGAGCTCGCCACGATCCTGGCCCTGTCGGTCGGTGTGCGCGAGCCGCTCGGCGCCGAACCCGCCGGTGCGGAGTCGGACGCCGCCGCCCAGGCCCCGCTGAGCGCCAAGTTGCGCCGCTGGACGGCTGCCGGCGGCAACATCGGCTCGGTGACCGCCTACGTCCTCGTGCCCGAGCACGAGCAGAGTGGCCCGGAGGTCACGGGGGCGGCGGCCGGGCAGCGGCTCGCCCCCGGCACCTATGTCTACATCGAGCGCGACCACGCCCTGGCCCTCATCGGCCCCGCCCCCTCGGCGGTGGATTCGGGGGGAGACGCGAAGACGGACGCAGCGGCGGAGGCCGGGCCGGATCTCCTGCCCGACGGCGTCGGCGCCCGGATCGTCCTGACCGGCAACGTGGACAAGGTGGCCCGCAAGTACTTCTCCTTCGCCCTGCGCATCGCGGTCCAGGACTGCGGCTGCTCCTTCGAGGTGCTCCGCCTGGTCGCCGAGGCACTGGGAGTGCCGCTGCGCGCCCGGGCCCGCTGGGACGAGCAGCGCATCGCCCGGGCGCTGGGCACCGACCCGGCCCGGGAGCCGGCCTGCATCGTCGTCGACCTGGGAGGCAGCCGTGCGCACTGACTTCGAGACGCTGCGTGAGCTCATCTCCGGCTTCTCCGCCGGATCGGACACGCGCCCCGCCGAGCCGACCTCCGACGGCCTGGCCGCGCGCCGCCCGCGCCCGCCGCTGGACTGCCGGGTGCCGGACGCGCTCGTCCCCGGCCCCCAGGGCCCCTACCCCCACAGCCTGCACGAGACCTTCGAGCGCCGCTCGTCGTCGACCACCTACGGCACCGAGCCGCTCGAGGCCGAGGCCCTCCTGGGCATGGTCCGCGACGCCCTGGTCGACGACGCACGCACCTGGGGGACGGACGCGGCGGCCTGCCCCCTGGAGCCCTTCGTGCTCCTGCTGCGCCCGGGCGGCACCGAGCCCGGCATCTACCGGGTGCGGCTCGACGGCGTCGACCTCGTCCGCCCCCTGCCGCCGGCCGAGGAGATCGAGGGCATGGCGGTGCAGAAGGAGTTCGCCCGCGCCGGCGCCATCGTCTCGGTGGCCGCCAACCTCGATGAGGCCGACGCCTGGGGCGGGGCCGCCGGCTACCGCTTCACCATGAGCCGCAGCGCCGCCCTCATCTACTCGCTGCACCTGCGCGCCGCCGCTCGGGGACTGGTGGGGACGGTCTTCGCCGGCTTCGCCACCTCGGCGGTGCGCCACCTGCTGGACTCCGACGGCGTCAGCCGCCACCAGATGTTCGCCGTCACCATCGCAGGCGCGCAGACAGAACCGCCAGGTCAGGCGGCCGGCTAGTCCCGGCCCGCCCGCCGCGAGCGCCGTCGGCCCACCTGCTGGTCCACCGCCGGCCAGACGGACCCAGAACTGCATACCGCGTCACAGAGTTCCACAGACCACCCCGTTCGCGGGGTTGGGGCCCGGTCCCGGCAGACCGGACCCCCGGGGCCCGAAAGTGGCCCCGCTCCTGCCCACCAGACATCTGAGAGAAGGAGGTGAACAGCATATGACGAACAGCTCGATTGATCTCACCCTCGCCGACAGTGACTTCGGCGTCGAGGAGCTGCCCGAGGGCAACGCCCTGGGTTGTGCCTTCAGCAGCGCCAGCGCGTCCTGTCCGGCCAGCGCGGCCTCGGCCTCGTGCCCGGCCAGCGCGGCCTCGGCCTCGTGCCCGGCCTGCGCTGCCAGCGCGTCGACGACGTCCTGCTGACGACCCCATGGTGGCGGGTAGGGGACCGCGGTTCCCTACCCGCCACTGGTGGTACCCCGGAGCCCCGTGAACCGACCTGAGGGAGCCAAGAGCCCACGATGAGCACGGTGATGAGTACGGCGAGGACAACGCCGACGATCCCTGGTAGCCGCCCGACGAGCCCGATCCCGCGCCTGCGCCGCGGGGTGAGCCTCATCGTCGGGATGGACAACCAGCCGATGCTGTTCGACTCCGACTCGGGCAAGTACCACCGGCTCGGCGCGGCCGCCGCCTTCATCGTGGGCCAGTTCGACGGGGTGCGCCCCCTGCCGACCATCATCGAGGAGCTGCCCCAGGACATCGACGAGGCGGGCGCCAAGCGCATCACGGGCCTGGTCGACAACCTGCGCGACAAGGGCCTCCTGGCAGGCGGCGAACCCGCCCCCGCCGTCCCTGAGGCCCCGGTGCGCACCAGGCGCAGCCGCGGACGCCACACCGCCCAGCCCCGCCGGGCCCGCCACCTCAAGGTCGAGAGGCCCCGCCGCAGCGGGGGCTGGTGGCTGCCCCGCATCATCATCGCCCGCAAGTACCACCGGATCGTCGCTCCTGTTGTCACCCTGCTCCAGCGCCTGCCGGCTCCCGCGCTCAGCTGGGTCTTCCTGGCCCTGGCCGCCTGCGGCTACGCGGCCGGGGCCATGGCGCTCAGCTCCCTGGCCGGGGGCCCCCGCCCGAGCGTCCTCGTCTTCGTCACGGCGGTGGCGATCCAGCTGGTGAGCATCCTGCTGCACGAGTCCTGGCACGCCATCGTCGCCGGCTACCTGGGCACCCCCATCCGCGGACTGGGGGTGGCGCTCATGTTCTGGGCGATCCCCATCGCCTACGTCGACCGCACCGACTCCTACCGGGTGCGCTCCCGGCGCGGGCTGACCATGCTGGCCCTGGCCGGCATCTTCTCCGACGGCGTCGTCTGCGGACTGGAGGCGGCCGTCGCCTGGGCCTCGGCGGGAACGGTGCGCCAGGTGGCCCTGACCCTGTGCGCCTTCCAGCTCACCATGCTCGTCACCAACCTCAACCCCCTCACCCAGTCCGACGGCGTCGCCGCGGTCGAGGCCGCCACTGGCTCGGTCAACCTGCGCGGGCGCTCCATGTTCGTGCTGCGCTGCATCCTGACGCGCCAGCCGCTGCCGCCGGGTCTGGCCGTCATGCGGCCCGCGGTGCGCTGGGGCTACTTCATTTACGGGCTGGCGTGCTCTCTTCTCGGACTGGTGGCCTTCGTGATGAGCATTGTATGGATAGGCTACTGGCTGTACGCCCTCTTGAAAGGTTTCCTCCTATGACGCAGCCGGTTCTCTCTCGTGCCGGTGCCTCCCCCTCCCAACAGCCACAGCCGCAGCCCGTATCCGCCGTGACCCCCGGGGAGCCCATCCCATCCGCTCCGACCTCCGCCGTACCAGCGCCGGTACCGGCACCGGAGCCGGAGCCCCCGGCCCTGGCCCAGCCCGCCGTGGCCCTGCCGACCCTCGTGCGCCTGGGCGGGCTGCCGGTGCGGGCCGTCCCCGAGACCAGCGCCGCCGTCATCGGCACCCTGGACTACCTGCGTCGGCTCGACGAGGTGCTCGACGGCGCCGCCGACCAGCTGCTCGACCCGCTCTACGAGATCGTCCCCACCCTGGACAAGGCCGAGCGCCGCCGGGTCCTGCGCGCCAAGCGCTGCGTCTTCCAGGGGCGCGCCACCGACCTGTCCGAGGAGGTCCTGGCGGCCCTGCCCGCCGAGCTGCGCGCGCTGTTGGAGCGCTGGGACGCCCTGGTGGCCCGCAAGGAGGAGACCCGAGCCCGCCTGGCCGTCCTGGTCGACGTCGACCTGGACCGCAGCCGCGAGCTGCTGGCGGCCGGCCTCGACGAGCCCGGCTACCAGGAGGCCCTGGCGATTGCCGCCCCGGCCCTGGTCTCCACCCTGGCCACCCGCGGCCGCCGGCTCGAGGACCCCCGCGTCCTGCGCACCCTCTACACCCTGGCCACCCGGGCCGCCCTCAAGACCAGCCCCTTCTCGGGACTGACCACCGTCAACGAGGCGGGCCAGCCCTCCACCGGGCGCAGCCACCGCATGGTGGCCACCCACCTGGCCTACCGCATCCTGAGCGCCACCGCCCAGGACCTGGCCGCCGACGGCGCCCTCTACCTCGAGCCCGCCCCCGTGCGCCGGTCCTACAGCGCCGCACCCGGCCCGGACGCGGCCGGCGCCTACGGCCAGTACCCCTCCCGTGAGGTCGAAGCGGAGGCGCTGACCGTCGTCGGCGAGCACGAGTACGGCAACGGCATGGTCTTCCGCCAAGAGACCATCCAGCCCGCCCGCTGGCTCCAGGAGACCCACGACGCCCTCACCGGCGGCGGCATGCACGCCGTGCTCAGCGTGCGCGACGCCTGCGAGCGCGTGGGCGGCGCCGACCCACGCCTGCGCCTGGAGCGGCTGCTGGCCTCTGGCGCCATCGTGCCGCACGTGCCCTGGTACCGCGGGGAGAACCCCTTCCCGCTGCTGGCCGCCTCGCTCTCACCGGAGCAGCAGCGCCAGTGGGGCAAGGACCTGGCCTGGCTGGCCCGGCTCGACGACGCCGTCGGCGCCGCTGACGGGCCCGGCCGCGCCGAGCTCCTCAACCGCACGGTGCGCCTGGCCGAGCGGGTCTTCCCCGACGGCGAGCTCGGTGAGCGGCCCAGCGGCTTCCTCTACGAGGACCGCGAGTCGGCCCGCAGCTGGGTCGACCCTCTCGAGGACGCCCCCTTCGAGCAGGACGTCAAGACCCTGGGCGAGCTCGCCGACCCCTGGGTGGCCCGCTCCCACATCTACGACCTCATGGTGGCCCGCTTCGTCTCCCTGTTCGGCAACGGCGGGGTGTGCAAGGACCCGCTGGCCTTCTTCATGACCATCGCCCACGCCCCCGACGGCGACCAGGAGATGCTGCGTGCCGCCGGGCTCGACTACGCCGCCGGCCCCGACGAGGAGCGCGCCGCCCTGTCCGGCGGGCTCTCCGGCTCTCCCAGGCACCTGGGCGCCTTCCTCCAGCCGGTGGCCCCCAGCGCCCGGACCTACGCCGCCGGCGGGGGGCTAACCGTCGTCAACGCCTTCACCAACGCCAACGGCTCCCTCCAGGCCCGCTTCCACCGGCTCCTGGGCTCCGGCTTCCGGGAGCGCCTGGCCACGCGGATCCGCACCTCCTGGGGCACCGAGCGGGTCCTGGAGATCCAGGCCAGCACCGAGTGCAACACCGGTCAGGCCGTCTCCTGTGGGCTCCTGCCGCCGCTGGGCCTGCCCGGTGAGCCGGGGGCGCCGGACGCGGTCCCCCTCAGCTCCCTGCGACTCGTCCACGACCCGGCCACGAGCACCCTGTTCCTGACCGACGACGCCGGGCCCGTTGGGCTGGCCTACCTGGGCCTGACCCCCCAGTACCTCCTGGGCGGCTACCTGTCCTGGCTGGTGCTGCTGAGCGACCCCTGGTCCCGGCTGCCCCCGTTCGCGGACCACTGGACCAGCCGCCGTCGGGACCTCAGCGGGCCCCTGCCCGACGAGGCGATGCACTCCGAGCGGAACGTGGCCGGCCGCCTGGTGACCCGCCGCGAGTCCTGGACCTTCCCGGCCCACCAGATCGCCCCGCTCATGGACCGCGACCTGACCACGACCCTGCTGCACATGGACGACCTGCGCAAGCAGTGGGGCATACCCACGGAGGTGTTCGTCCACCAGCACATGCCCTCCCAGGGCGCCACCTTCGACCAGCACAAGCCCCGCTACGTGGACCTCACCTCACCGGTGTCGCTGCTGGCGCTGCGCGGCTGGATCGACCCCGGCGCCGCCCACATCAGCTTCGTCGAGGCCCTGCCGGCCCGCGGCGAGGCCCTGGGGCTCACCCAGGACGGTGAGCCCACGGTGGCCGAGTACCTGGTGGGACTCCAGTGGCCCAAGAACCTGGGAGGTATGGCATGAGCACGCACGACGACGTCCAGTCCAGCCGGCGCGAGCAGCGCAACCAGCCCAGCCGGCTCATCCGCTCCCGCAGGCTGCGCTGGCTCGGCGGGCGCTCGAGGGCCAGTGAGCAGGCGGAGCGCACCGGGCCGGCGAGCCAGGGTGGCCAGGTGGGCCAGGTGGGCCAGCCCAGTCAGGGCGGTCAGGCCGGCCAGGCCGGAATGGTTGGCCTGGGGGGCGCGACGTCGCAGGATGGCGGCTCGATCCCGGGGATCCAGCCCCTGGAGATGGCGGCCGCCGACTTCGGCAACCTGCGCGCCCAGCACAGCGCAATGCGCCAGCGGGGCGCGGCGATGGCCGGTCAGCGTGAGGGGGTCGGCTGGCTGTATGCGCGGATCTACTGCGCTGGCGGGGACGACACCGACGCCCTGCTGCCCGAGGTCGCCCAGTGGCTGGATCGGGCCCGCGGCCAGTGGGACATCCGCTCGGCGCACTTCCTGCGCTTCGTCGACCTGCGCGGCCACCACATCCGGCTGCGGCTCAAGGCCGTCGAGGGCGTCCTGGACGAGGCCTATGCGAGCATGCGCGAGCTGGGGGCCGTGGCCCAGCGCACCGAAGCGCGCACGGTCGAGCGTCTCGTCTCCGATCCGATGACCGGGGGGATCGGCGCGAGCCGGCCCGGCATCACCTTCGGTGTCTACGGCCCCGAGTACGACAAGTACGGGGGAGTGGCCGGCGTCGAGGAGGCCGAGCGGCACTTCTACGTCTCGAGCCGATGGTGCCTGGACCACCAGGTCTGGCAGATCCCACGGCCGGTGCCGCGGGCGGCCCTGGCGGCGCGGTTCCTGGCGCTGGCGGCCCGCAGTGCGCCGCTGCCCGAAGCCGAGCTGCTCTCCGCCCACCTGCGGATGTGGGGCTCGCGGCTCCCCGCGCACCTGCGCGACGGCAGCGCCCTGGGGCCGATCGTTCAGCAGCTGCTGGAGGTCATCGAGTTCCAGTTCGACGAGATCCCGTCCTGGAGCCAGGCAGCGGCGGCCGTGGGTGAGCTCGCCGACGAC
>ERZ772769.337-NODE-337-length-11531-cov-6.60901_pt1 | contig 11531 bp, 10 predicted proteins | sample MGYA00580987_ERZ772769 | MGnify/ENA primary metagenome ERZ772769 (study PRJEB29015, sample SAMEA2738043) | human oral metagenome | biome: human oral; feature: human-associated habitat; material: saliva | place: China | collected 2234 ...
GCTTACACGCCGGGATGTCCACGAGGGTGTCGCGGGGGATGGAAACGATCTGCACGCGAGAGCGGTCCGCGCTGATGTGAATCACCATCGTCGAGTCGTTACGCAGGCCGGGAACGTCATCTGCGTCACCCGCGCCCAGCTCGCCGCTGGCGCCGTTACGCGAGTCGGTGCCGACCACGAGGATGTTGACGGCGCGACCATCAAAAGAATCGGGTGTTGCCTTGTTCTGTTCGTCGCTTGAGTAGTCGTCGATCTTGACGACGCGGTTGGCGAACTGAGTGCTCAGCTTGTTGTACACGAAGCCCGCGGAGGACACGACAAACAGAACCCCGGCCAGGAGCACGGCGAGCGCGCTACGCAGGAAGCCGAAGCGTCCAAAGTTGACGGCCGAGTGCTGGATCGGTCGCAGATTCACGTTACTCATCGTTTGTAACCATATCGTTATCTGGCGTGTTTGTCGGTGAAGCGGGGCCGTTAGCGGCGCGTTCCACTCCGCTGGTATCGGCGTGTGAGCTGACCGTCTCGGTGGATTCGCCCCTCAGATTATCGGGGGGAAGGACGTGCGCGAGTGCGAGGGATCGAGCTAGCGCGGCCATGCGAGCCTCGGCTCGGGCCTCGCGGCGGTATCCGGTCACCATCTGCACGATCAGTGCCACGACCAGGCCGTAGACGATCAGGTTGACCCCTCGCTCAACGCCCACGGCACGTGCGACGGTGTTTGCGAGCGAAGGCACGAGGATCGCCACGATAGCCGCGGCGACGAGAATTCCGATGCCGATGCGGCGCAGGGCCAGGGAGGAGGCCGAGGAAACCGGCCGCACGAGCCACCACGCGGCGATCGCGAGGGCGAGGAGCAGGAGGACGCGAATGGCAAGGTAGGCACTCATCGTCCCCCCAACGCCAGGTCGACGATGATGTTGACGGAGTTGAGCAGAGGCTGGCCCTTCGCGCGCGAATAGTCGGTGTACGAAATCGTCACCGGGTGCTCGGCGCCGGGCAGGCCACAGCCGGCCAGTTGGGAAACGATCTGCGAAGCGTGGGCCATGCGCGCGTGGGTGAGGCGCACGTGGGCGAGGGCATCGGCGCGGATCACGCGCAGTCCGTTGTGTGTGTCCGTGAGAGCCATACCCGTGCGCAGGCGGGCCGTCAGGGCACCGAGGCGCAGCATGGCGCGTTTGACGGTGCCCACCGAGGATGGGGTCCCCGCGAGGAAACGAGAGCCGAGGACGAACGCGAGATCCTCCCGGCGTGCTCGCTCGACCATGGCCGCGGCCTCGGCGGGGTCGTGCTGGCCGTCGGCATCGAAGGTGACCACGTATCGCGCCCCGCGGGCGAGCGCTGCCTCGAATCCGGTTTGCAGCGCGGCCCCCTGCCCCAGGTTGAGCGGGTGTCGCGCGGTGTAGGCACCCGCGGAGCGGGCGATTGCAGCGGTGTCGTCACTCGAGGCGTCATCGACGACGAGGACACGCGGGAAAAGGGTGCGAACGCCCGCGACGACGCCCCCGATGACGGACGCCTCGTTGAACGCGGGGATCACCACCCACGTGTCGGAGCCGATCTGCATTTGATTAGTGTCGCACATCGAGATGGGCGCGCGCCTATAGTGTTGGGTATCCGAGAGGACGTTTTTCGCCCCGACGTGCGCACGCGCGCACGTAGACAACGACAGGGAGACCCCGTGATCGAGCCCAGTGCCGACGTCGCCCCCAGCGCGATCGTCGCTCCCAGCGCGCGCGTTTGGCACCTCGCCCAGGTGCGCGAGGATGCTCATATCGGGGAGGAGACGATCGTCGGGCGCGGCGCCTACATCGGCGAAGGCGTGAGGGTCGGTGCGCGATGCAAGATCCAGAACTACGCCCTCGTCTACGAGCCCGCCTCCCTGGCCGACGGCGTGTTTGTCGGCCCCGCGGCCGTGTTTACGAACGACCATGCTCCTCGCGCGATCAACCCCGACGGAACCCTCAAGGCCGCGAGCGATTGGGATCGCGTCGGCGTTACCGTCGAGCGAGGCGCCGCCATCGGTGCGCGCGCCGTGTGCGTGGCCCCCGTGCGCATCGGCGCGTGGGCGAGTGTCGGTGCGGGCGCGGTCGTCACCCGAGACGTTGCCCCCTACGCTCTCGTCGTCGGCGTCCCCGCGCGCCGCATCGGGTGGGTCGGGGAGGCCGGCGTCCCCCTCGTGGCCGCCGACGAAGCCTCGAACGAGGCCGGGGCGAGCACCTGGGTGTGTCCGGCCTCGGGCCGCCGCTACGTGGAACGAGACGGTGCCCTGTCGCCCGAGGAGTCCCAGGCCTCGTCCCCTCATGCCGATGAGATGCCCGCCCACACCCGTGAGGACCAGCAGTGACCCAGCCGTTCATCCCGCCCGCACGCCCGCTCATCGGCGAGGAAGAGATCGACGCGGTCGCCGCCGTCATGCGCACGGGCATGATCGCCCAGGGCCCCCAGGTCGCCGCGTTCGAAGATGAATTCGCCGCCGCCCTCGCGCCCGGGACCATGGCCGTCGCGGTCAACTCGGGGACGTCGGCGCTGCACCTGGGCCTGCTCGCAGCCGGGATCGGGCCGGGCGACGAAGTCATCGTCCCCTCCTTCACCTTCGCGGCCACCGCCAACTCCGTCGCCATCACGGGCGCGACCCCCGTGTTCGCCGACATCGACCCCCTCACCTTCACGTTGTCGCCGGCCGCCGTCGAGGCCGCGATCACGCCGCGCACGCGGGCCATCATGCCCGTCCACCTCTACGGTCACCCCGCGCCCATGGACGTCCTCCAGACGATCGCCGATTCTCGCGGCCTCATGGTCTTCGAAGACGCCGCCCAGGCACACGGCGCCTCCTTGCACGGGCGCGCGGTCGGCTCCTTTGGCACCTTCGCGGCCTTCTCCTTCTACCCGACGAAAAACATGACCAGCGGCGAGGGCGGCATGGTCACCTCGGCCGACCCCGAGATCATCCGCGGCGTGAAGCTCGCGCGCAACCAGGGCATGGAGACGCGCTACGCCAACGAAATCGTGGGCCTCAACAACCGCATGACCGACATCCACGCGGCGATCGGGCGCGTCCAGCTGACGAAGGTCGGCGCGTGGACGCGCACGCGTCAGGACAACGCCGCCTTCCTGGATGCCCACCTGCGCGGCGTCGCCGTCCCGCACGTCGCGCCCGGCGCCACGCACGTCTACCACCAGTACACGATCCGCGTGGCCGAGGACCGCGACGGTTTTGCCGCCGCCCTGCGCGAGGAATACGGCGTCGGCTCGGGCGTCTACTACCCGATCCCGAACCACGAGCTGCCCTCCCTCGCCCGCTTCGCCCCTGGCCTGGAGCTGCCGGCCACGCGCGAGGCCGCCGACCAGGTCCTCTCCCTGCCGATCTACCCGTCCCTGACGCCTGGTGAGCTGGAGCGCATCGCCGGGGCCGTCAACGCGCTCGCGGAAGCGGGTGCCTGACATGAGCATTCGCCTCGGCATCCTCGGCATCGGCTCGATGGGCCGACACCACGTGCGCAACGCTCGCGCCACGCAGGGTGTGGACCTCGTCGCCCTCGCGGACCCGGGTGGCGACCGCTTCGGCGTCGCCGGGGACCTGCCCGTCCTGGGCGGCGTCGAGGAGCTCATCGAAGCCGGCATCGACGCGGCGATCATCGCCGCTCCCACCGCCCACCACGAGGCCGCAGCCCTGGCGCTGGCAGAGGCCGGGGTGCACACCCTCGTCGAAAAGCCGCTCGCCACGAGCGTGGAGGCGGGAACGCGCATCCGCGACGCCTTCGCGGCCGCTGGCCTCGTAGGCGCCGTCGGCTACGTCGAGCGCTGTAACCCTGCGCTCATCGACATGCGTCGGCGAATCTCGGAGGGGCAGCTCGGTGAGATCGAGCAGATTGCGACGCGCCGCCAGTCGCCCTTCCCGGCGCGCATCAGCGACGTCGGCGTCGTCAAAGACCTGGCCACGCACGACGTGGACCTGGCCGCGTGGGTGGCCGGCGCCCCCTACGAGAGCATCTACGCGCGCACGTCCGCGCGATCGGGGCGAGAGCACGAGGACATGATGGTCGCCTCGGGCGTGCTCGCCGGCGGCATCCTTGTCAACCACCTCGTGAACTGGTTGACCCCCTACAAGGACCGCACGACGATCGTGACGGGGGAGCGCGGCGCTCTCGTCGCCGACACCGCGATGGGGGACCTGACTTTCTACGAGAACGGGCACGCACCCCTGCAATGGGAAGCCATCGCCGCTTTCCGTGGGGTGAGCGAGGGCCAGGTCGTGCGCTACGCCCTCACCAAGCGCGAACCCCTGGCGCTCGAGCACGAGCGCTTCCGCGACGCGATCCTCGGTGTGGGCGCCGAGCACGTCACGATGGACGAGGCCCTGGATAACCTGCGCGTCGTCGAGGCGATCCTTGACTCGGCCGCCACGGGACGTTCCGTCGACCTGTAGAGCGTGGCGCTAGGGCGTCAGATCGGCGTAGATGGCGCGCAGCTGTTCGGTCGACGCCCGCAGCGAGCGTTCTTTGTCCACCCACGCGCGGCACTGCGCCCCACGGTCCGCGCGCTCGTCCTGCGACCAGGCCAAGGCCTCGTCGAGGGAGCGGGCCAGGGACTGCGGCGATCGTTCCCTCGTGAGCATCGAGGCCCCGGGCGCGATCATCTCCGGCGTGCCGCCCGTGGAATAGGCGACGACGGGCACCCCGCACGCCTGCGCCTCGAGGAGCACGAGTCCCGCGGCCTCCTGCCGCCCCTGCGTCGGCTTCGTGGGCAGGACGAGGACGTGGGCGCGGCGCATCCACTCGCGTACGCTCGCGCGATCCAACGCACCCGTGAACGTTACGTGGTCGGGAGCGCGTTCGCGCAGGCCAGCGAACAGCGGCCCATCGCCGATGACGACGAGGCGATGCGGGCGGCACCCCACGAGCGTGGTGGACGCCCGGGCCAGGTCGTCCACCCCCTTGAGACGGCTGAGCGCGCCCACGAACAGGACGACGGGTTCCTCGCACGATTCTGCTGTGTTCGGAGCGGGCGTCCACCAGTGCGTGTCCACGCCCTGATAGTGCACGCTCAGGCGCTGTGGGTCAGCTCCCGCGTCCAGGGCGACGTCCGCCAGGTAGCTCGATACTGCCAGCAGTCGACTCGCGCCCTCAAAGGCGGCCCCGCGGTTACGCGCGTTCCACGCAGCCCCCGCGCCCCGCCCGAGCCTCAGGTAGGCGTCCCCGCCGTGCAGCGTCACCACGAGCGGCGCACCCGTGTCTCGCGAGGCGCCCACGGCCGGTAGCGACCACGTCGCCTGATGCTGGTGAATGACGTCCGGATCCCACGCGGCGATCGCGCGGCACATCCGGCCCAGGCCTCGTAACTGCGCGGCCACGCGACGGGGGAGCGGGCCACCGAGCGCGCCCGGCGCGGCCTCGTCAATGGGGATCGTGACCGCCGGATCGGCGACGCGCGCCGCCAGCGTGAAAGCCCGCCAATCGAGCTCTGGCATCGCGAGGGCGTGCGAGAGCGCGAAGTACGTGGGGGGAACCAGCAGGGTCCCCTTCGTCAGGGCGACCTTCACGAGTGCCACCCGAGGACGGGCGCGGGGCGGGAAGCGGGCATGCCACCATCCTAGGGGCAAGCCTCGCCTGCCAGGTGATTAAATGAGTCCATGACGAACGCACCTGCCCGCCCCGCCCACTCGGGCGTCCTCGCGCAGGTGCTCACCCTCCTCGGCGGCACCCTCCTCGCCCAGGTCATCGCCTTCGTCGCCCAGATCGGCATCGCCCGCCTCTACACGGACACGGACCTGGGGTACCTGGGTATCTTCATCTCCGTGGCCACGCTCGGCGCGGCGGTCGCGGGCGCCCGTTTCGACCTCAGCATCGTTTTGCCCCCGCCCGGGGACGAGGCCTCGGCCCGCTCCCTGGCACGCCTGGCCTCGCGCTGCGTGCTGGTCTCCTCTGCGCTGGCTACCCTGATTGCGGCAGCCGCATGGCCGTGGGTGAGCGCGCACTACGGGAGCGCGCTCGCGGGCTGGATGCTCGCCGTCGGCGTCTCCGTCCTGTTTCTCGCTCAGGGGCAGGTGTGCTCCTACTGGCTGACTCGCCACCGCCGATTCCAGGCGATCGCGCGTTCCTCTGTCGTGCGTGCCCTGGGCATCGCGGCGGCGCAGCTGGTGTGCGGTTTCCTTGCCAATGGCGGCTTGGGTGCGGCGATTGGGGCGACAATCGCGGGCCAAGGCCTCGCCGTCGCCTACCTGTCGTGGCGCGCCCGCGACGCCCGCGAGCGCGAGGCTGAGGATCCGACCCTGCGCGAGGTGGCCTCGCGCTACCGCAAGATGGCGCTCGTGGGAGTGCCCAACGTCGTCGTCGACGCGCTGCGCACGAGCGCGATCCCGATGCTCATCGCCACGTATTCCGTGGCCTCGCTCGGCCAATTCAACATGGCGTGGCTGGCTCTGCAGGCCCCGGTCGCCCTCATCGCGGGGGCGCTCTCGCAGGTGTATTTGCCGCGCCTGTCGGACACCCCTCCCGGCGAGATGACCCGAGTCGTCGTGCGGGTCGGCGGCATTGCGCTGGCGTGCTCGATCCCCATGTTCGCCCTGCTCGCGTGGGTGAGCCCCGCTCTCTTCCCCCTCGTGTTCGGGGAGCGCTGGGAGGCGGCCGGATACTTCGCGCGCTCCCTGGCCCCCTGGCTCGCCCTCACGGTCGCGACCTCGCCGCTGTCGAATGTCTTCGTTGCGACCTACCACCAGCGCCGAATGCTGGCCTTCGCGTGCGTGTACTGCGCGGCCCCCCTCGCGTGGCTCTCGTTCAGCCCCTACGGCGTCGAGACGACGGTCGCGGTGCTCGGCGTCCTCATGGCTGCGCTGCTGGTGGGCATGCTCATCATGGCGTGGGAGACGGCGCGCGCCTACGACCGCGGGGACGGCGCGCGCGCGGCGAGAGCCCGCTCGTAGGCCTCGCGCAGGCGCGCGGCTCCCTCCTCCCAGGTGGGGATCGTGGGAGCCGTGAAAGCCTCGATGTCCTCGCGCGTGATGGACTCCAGAACAGGAACGAGGTCGCGCTCCGGGTCCTCCAGCACCCACGTATCGGCCTGAACGCCCAGGTATCGGCGGGCCTCGGATAGGGGAGAACACAGCGCGGGCACCCCGGCCGCGAAGGCCTCCATCATCTTGTTGGGCGTGGACATGCGGTGCGACAGGCACCCGGACTCGATGAGGCACAGCGCCACGTCAGCCCCGCGCGTCATGGCCAGAACCTGGTCCGGCTCGACGGGAGGCAGGCGGTGGATGTTCGGGTGGGCAGCTGCGGCCCGCTCGACCTCGGGGAGAAGTGCGCCCGCGCCGACGAAGACCACGTGCGCGCTCGTCACCTGCCCAAATGTGCGCAGAATCAGGGGAATGTTACGCCCGGGCGCCAGGTAACCCGAATGCAGGTATAGCAGCGCTCCCTCCGGGATCCCCAGCTGCGTACGCAGGTCGATGACGCCCTCCGCACCCGTCGGCGCATTCGTCACGACGACGGGATCCACGCCCGGGTAGGTGTCGCGGTACCACTGAGCGATAGACTCGTTGACCACGGACACCACGTCTGCCCGGTGAATATAGCGGCGCTCGATGACGCGCTGGAGGCGCTGGCGCAGACCCGCCGACCCCACGGTCTCCGTCTCAAGCTCGTGCGCGTTGTACGCAAAAACCGCGCCCGTGCGCCGCGCCAACGCGTGCGCGAGGGGCAGCAGGAACAGGTTCTGCGCTGAGACGGCCGCGACGCGCTGCCTCGCGAACCGCCGATACACCCGAGCGCCCCACGCTACGACGACCCTGGGACCACCCAGGGGCGCGCCCAGGGAGGCGCCCCGAATCCGCGTGAGGCGCACGGAGGGGGCCACGGCCTCGTCCGTGGGAAGGTCGCCCTGATCGATGCCGACGACGTGCGTCTGGGTGAAGAGCGGGGACAGCGAACGCGCGATCTTCACCAGTCGCCCGGGCGAGGCCAGGTTCGACGGGTAGAGCAGGAGATTCAGCGCGCGATCCACGCCCCCATTGTAGGTGGGGCGGGGCACTACACTGGAGGGGAACAACGAGGCCGGGGACGGAAAGGGGACTCCATGCGCATCGCGGTCGTCGGCATGGGCAAGATCGGTCTGCCGCTGGCGGTGCATTACGCGCGCGGCGGGCACAGCGTCGTCGGCGTGGACGTGAACCCCCGGGTGGTCGCCCTCATCAACGAGGGCGTGGAGCCCTTCCCGGGCGAGGCCCACCTCGCCGAGTACCTGCCCCCGCTCGCCTCATCCGGCGCCCTGCGCGCCACGACCGAGTACGCCGAGGCGATCCCCGGCGCCGACGCGGTCGTCATGGTCGTCCCCCTCGTCGTCGATGACGAGAGTCGCCCCGACTTCCGCGTCATGGACGCCGCCACCCGCTCCATGGCCGCGCACCTGAGCCCCGGAACGCTCGTCTCCTACGAGACGACCCTGCCCGTGGGGACGACGCGCGGGCGCTACAAGCCCCTCATCGAGGAGGTCTCCGGCCTGGTCGAGGGGCGCGACTTCGACGTCGTGTTCTCGCCCGAGCGCGTCCTCACGGGCCGTGTCTTCGCGGACCTGGCACGCTACCCGAAGCTCGTGGGGGGTCTCAGCGAGTCCGGCGAGGCTCGCGGTGTTCGCTTTTATGAAGCTGTCCTCTCTTTCGATGAGCGCGACGACCTGCCGCGCCCCAACGGCGTGTGGCCCATGGGCGGCGCCGAGGCCGCCGAAATGGCGAAGCTCGCCGAAACCACCTACCGGGACGTCAACATCGGCCTGGCCAACCAGTTTGCGCGCTACGCGGACGCGGCCGGCATCGACGTCGCGCGCGTCATCGAGGCCTGCAACTCCCAGCCCTACTCCCACATTCACCGGCCCGGCATCGCGGTCGGCGGACACTGCATCCCCGTCTACCCGCGCCTCTACCTGGCCGGCGATCCGGACGCGACCGTCGTGTCCGCCGCGCGCGCCGCGAACGCCGCCATGCCCGCCTACGCGGTCTCGCGTGCCGCCGCCCTGCTGGGGTCCCTGGAGGGCCTGCGCGTCGCGGTCCTGGGCGCCGCCTACCGCGGCGAGGTCAAGGAAACCGCGTTTTCCGGCGTCTTCGGCGTCACCTGCGCGCTGCGCGAGGCCGGGGCGCAGGTGAGCGTGCACGATCCGTTGTATTCCGACGACGAGCTGGCAGCCTTCGGGTGGGACGCCTACCACCTCGGCGAGCCGGTGGACGTCGCCATCGTCCAGGCCGACCACGCCGCCTACCGGGATCTGGACCCCGCCGACCTGCCCGGCGTGCGCCTCCTCGTCGACGGCCGCGCCGTCACCTCACCCGAGGCATGGGCCGGCACCCCGCGCATCACCATCGGCGGGGGAAGCGCCCCCGCATGCTAGTCACTCTCGCGACCCGCACCTTTACACCCGAGCCGACGGCCGCCGCCCTGCGCCTCGGCGCGCTCGCCCGCGCGCTCGCCGCAGGCGGCGACAAGGTCCGGGTCCTCACCTCGCGCCTGGCTCCCTCCGTCGCCCGCGATGCCCGCCAGCTCGCAGACGGCGGCGTCGAGCCGGGGGAGAGTCACGGCCTCGTCGAGGTGCGCCGCGCCCCCGTCCTGCGCGACCGCACGGGCGCGGTGCGCGGATACGTGTCCTACATGTCCTTTGACCTGCCCCTTATCGCCCGACTGCTGACCGGGCCTCGCCCCGACGTCGTCGTCTCCGAGCCTCCGCCCACGACCGGCGTCGCCGTGCGCCTCGCGTGCGCGGCGCGCCGCATCCCCTACGTCTACTACTGCGCCGACATCGTCTCCGACGCCGCCGCGCTCGCGGGCGTGCCCGGCATCGTTGTGCGCACGGTCGCGGGCCTGGAGTCCTTCGCGCTGCGCGGCGCCCGCCGCGTCATCGCCGTGTCCGATGGGGTCGCACGCCGTGCGCGCGACCTGGGTGCCCGGGACGTCGCGGTCGTTCCCAACGGTGTACGCGTGCCCGACGCCGTGGCTACCGGCACCCCGGAAGGATTCCCCGCCTGCGACGGACCCGTCTTCGTCTACGCGGGCACGGTCGCCCAGTGGTTGGCTCCCGAGGTCTTCGTCGATGCCTTCGAACTCGCCCGCGAGCGGCTCGGCGACGCGCGTCTCGTGTTCGTGGGGCAGGGGAGCGGCTGGGAAGAACTCGCCGATCGCGCCCGAGGCGTCGCGGGCGTTCAGATGATCCCCGCCGTCAGCGCCGAGGAGGCTGACCGGTGGATGGCGCGGGCCACCGCCACTCTCGCCTCGCTGCGACCGGGCGGATATGACTATGCGTATCCGACGAAGATCCTCGCCTCGCTCGCGCAGGCGACCCCCGTCATCTACGCGGGGCCGGGCCAAGCGGCCCGCGACGTTGCGGAGGGCGGGCTCGGGATCGCATGCTCTCTCAACGCCGATGAGATCGCCGAGGCCATGGTGGCCCTCGCGTCGGGCAGTGCTCCCTGGGTGGGACCCGAGGGGGTGCGAGCCTGGGTGCGTGAGCGTCGTTCGGTCGCGGCCTCCTCGGCCGCGGCGGCTGCGGCGGTGCGCTCGGCCCTCTGATTTGTTTATCTGTCGCACGTTATTGGGGTTGCGGGCCTTCTCCCGTTGAATTGCGGCGGCACACCCGCGTCCGCGTGGCGCGCCCCGGCCTCGTCTCACAGACAAACAAGCGATTGTTTTAGTTCGTATCAGTTCATACGTGTAACTATTCTCATGTTTACAGTTACAACATAAGCATCTACAATCACGACTGTCACATTAGCAACTTGAAGGATCACTATGCGCTCCTCGTGGAGGACCATCGTCGCCGGGCTCACCCTGGCCCTCGGCGCAGCCGCAGCGGCCCTCGTGCCGCCCGCGCACGCAGCCGGCATCACGATTGCCATCGACCCTGGGCACGGTGGCTCCGACCCCGGTGCGATCGCAAACGGCCTGCGTGAGAAGGACCTGACCCTCGCGGTCTCCCTGGCCCTGAAGGAAGAGCTGGAAAGCTACGACGGAGTCCGCGTCGTCATGACCCGCACGACGGACACCCGTCCCTCGGAGAACGTCAGCACCGACCTGTCCCGCCGCGTCGAGATGGCGGCTGCGGAGGATGCGGACGCCCTCGTCTCCATCCACTTCAACTCGGGCTCGCCCATCGCGAAGGGTGCGGAGGTCTGGTACCCCAACTCCTCCTCGTACAACTACGGCACCCACACACAGGGACGTACGCTGTCCAACGCTATCCAGAAGCAGCTGACCGGCCTCGGGCTGGCTGATCGCGGCATCAAGACACGTGACAACCCCTACTACGACTACCCTGACGGCTCGACCGGCGACTATTACGCGCTCATCCGCCAGTCCCGCGAAGAGAACATGACGGGCATCATCGTCGAGCATGCCTTCCTCACCTCGACGTCCGATGCGGCGCTCCTGCGCAACGAGAGCTTCGTGCGCTCTCTTGGCATCGCCGACGCGACCGGCATCGCCCAGGCGTACGGCCTGAGCAAGGGCACGTGGCGCGTAGCTGGCGACTCCTGGAGCTTCATCTCCAACGGCGCG
>ERZ772769.345-NODE-345-length-11364-cov-4.16191_pt1 | contig 11364 bp, 8 predicted proteins | sample MGYA00580987_ERZ772769 | MGnify/ENA primary metagenome ERZ772769 (study PRJEB29015, sample SAMEA2738043) | human oral metagenome | biome: human oral; feature: human-associated habitat; material: saliva | place: China | collected 2234 ...
AAAGCTTTTAAAAAGCGAATTTAGATATCAATAAACCACTGCATCTATGAGTTCTCATATACACTTTGTTTAAGTTTAGGTCTTTTGGGTCAGCACCTTATTTCAATTTCAACCCAGCCAAACCTGCAAGAGCATTATTTTCTAATTTTTCCTGCTTCATGTATTTTTTCATATCTACACGACTCGCTTTGTCTTTTTTACTAGATTTAATTCGTTTATCAACTTCTTTTTGTTTTAATGAATTACCACATTGACAACGATAAGTAGCATTTTCACCATTACCAAATAATGTCATTTTTTTATGGCAATTATCACAACGCAGATTTGTTAATCTACTAATGATCTTGCGATTACGACAAGTCGGACTAGAACATTTCAGCATCTTAGTACCTTTTTTATCTACTTCAAGCATGAAACTACCACACTCTTCACATTTCTTACCACTAATGTTATCGTGTTTAAATCTATCTTCACTATCTTTAATTTCTGCAATACATGATTTCGTATAGTCTTTAACGTCATTTAAAAACTTATCTTTTGAAAGTTTGTTCCTAGCGATATTGTCTAATTGTTTCTCCCATACTGCAGTCAAAGATGGACTCTTAAGATTTTTAGGTACTAAGTTTAGAAGTTGCTTCGCCTTATTAGTAGTTTTGATTCGACCACTATCTAAAACTAAGTAATCATTCGTAAATAATTTCTCTAGTATATCTGCACGTGTTGCCACAGTACCAATACCGTTAGTTTCTTTAAGAATTTTTCTTTCATTCTCATCATCGACAAACTCAAATGGATTCTCCATAGCATAAATTAGAGTACCTTCAGTATAATAACTAGGTGGGGTTGTTTGTTTTTTATTATAAACTAATGATTCCAGTTTATGATTATTATTTTGAAGGTTAATAGTTTTGTCCTGTAATTCTTCTCTACTTAATTCTTTATATCCCTCTTGAATTACCTTTAATCCTTTTGCAGAAAATACTTTATTTTCAATATTAAACGAATACGTAGTCTCTTCATATTTATACTCTGGTAATAAATTCTCTAAAAACCTCTTTGCGACTAAATTATATATTTTAGTCTCCATATCTGACATCGACATGTAATTAGGTCTTTGTTCAGTTGGAATAATAGCGTGGTGATCACTAACTTTTGCATTGTTAATAATTTTCTTAGTATTATAATCTTTTACTTTAAGTAATTTTGCAGTAGTTTCTCTAAAATCTCCACCAATAGCTTGAATTCGATCTTTTAATGTATTTTTCATATCACTAGTTAAATATCTACTATCAGTTCTTGGATAAGTTAATACCTTATGTCTTTCATATAGACTTTGAACAATATTTAATGTTTGCTTCGGTGACATACCGAATAACGCACTCGCTGTTTGTTGAATATCAGTTAAATTGTATAAAGGTTTGGCTGATGAAGTTTTAGCTTTCTTCTGAACCTCATTGAATTTAATTTCTTTATTAATATTCTTTTTAATGAATTGTTCCGCTTTTTCCAAATTAAATTCACTATTACCACAGCTAAACTTCACACCATCTATTTGCGCTTCAAAAGTATAATAGTCTTTTGGTTTAAACTGTTTAATTTTTTCTTCTCTTTCGAAAACCATCTGCAATGTTGGAGTTTGAACACGACCACAGTTAAGTGATGCATTATATTTCAATGTTAATGCTCTTGATGCATTAATACCAACTAACCAGTCCGCATTAGCACGTGCTATACCAGAATGATATAATCCTAGGTATTCTTTCCCGTCTTTTAGATTTCTAAAGCCATCTTTAATCGCCTTATCCGTTACAGAAGAAATCCAAAGCCTTTTTATATTTTTATTACATTTAGCCTTATCGATAATATAACGAGCAACAAGCTCCCCTTCACGACCTGCATCAGTCGCAATGATAACTTCATTAACATCTTTTCTGTTCAAAGCATTTTCTACAACTTTATACTGTTTAAAAGTTTTCTTAATTATTTCTGTTTTCATAAACTTTGGAATCATCGGTAAATTCTCTAAATTTACATTGTTAAATTCCTTATATTTATCAGGTGTTTGAAGGGTTATTAAATGACCTAATGCCCAAGTAACTACATACTTATCCCCTTCAAGACAACCATTTTTATTATTTTTCGCACCAAGATTCCTCGCAATATCACGAGCAACCGAAGGCTTTTCACAAAGTACTACACTTTTCATCAATAAATTCCTCACATATATATTCTTTACTTCATTAATTATTATAATAGAATTTAGCTAAAATAACTAGTAGGACATATAATCACTATCAATTTCTTTTTACTTTAGTTGTAAACTTTAGGTGATATATATTATAATTTAAATAACAACAAAGGAGGACTATTCTATGAAACTTTATTTAGCTGGAGCATTATTTAATGAAGCTGAAATAGCTCAACGTTTAAAAGAAGGGAAATTATTAAAAGAAAAATTTGGAGGAAGATTATCAGTCTTTAATCCAATAGAACAGCCTTTTAATGAAGACAAACAAACTCTACCTACACCACAAGATATTTTTAATGGTGATACAGAAGCTGTTAAAAACTGTGACATTTTCTTAGCTGATGTTACAAACGAAGATAGTGGTGTAATGGTCGAGTTAGGAATTGCAATTGCACTTAAGAAAAAAATTATCGCTATAAATTCAGATATTCGATTAAAATCAGCAAACAAATACGATATTCCAAGTTATGCGATGAACCACTATGTTCTAGGTGGTATTTTAAAACACGGAACTCTTGTTTATAGTTTTGAAGAAGCACTAAATGAACTTGATAAACTATTCTGTTTAAAAAAACACCTATAATTAATAAAATAAGCGAGATTAACTTAAGAATTTTGATTTAAACCAATCAATTTCTAAAGATAATCTCGCTTTTTACTTATTTAACTTTTAACTTTTTATCTTTCAACTCTAATACTACATCAGCAGCACTCGCTAATTGATTACTGTGAGTAACTACAATAACACATTTATTATTTTCTACGGCTACTTTTTTCAATATTTCTATTATCTCTTCTGCAGTACTTTCGTCCAAGTTTCCTGTTGGTTCATCAGCTAGAATTATAGGCGCTTCAGATACTAACGCTCTTGCGATAGCTACACGTTGTTGCTGTCCTCCAGAAAGTTTCATAACATTTCGATTAACATGTTCTTCTTCTAATCCTAGCTTTAATAAAATATCCTTACTTGCATTTTTGGAAACAAGTTTTAGATTTTCTAGTGGTGTCAGATAATCGATTAAGTTATAATTTTGGAACACTAATGAAATATCTTTACGTCTATGTTCACTATATCCTATTTTTTCAATATTAGTATTATTGAATAATATCTCTCCACTTGAAGGACTGTCTAATCCCGCTAACAACGATAGTAAAGTTGATTTCCCAGCTCCAGATTTACCTATTATCGCATAAAACTTCCCTACTTCAAAATTATAAGTAATTCCACTTAAAACCTTTGATTTACTATTATCATATAAGTAACTTACATTTTTCAATTTAAAAATCGACATTTCTTATTCCTCACTAATTAATATTCGTTAAAATTTTCTTCGGTTTCATCTTTAATATTGGCAATAATGCTACAACTACCGAAATAATCACTATAGCTATCATCACTATAACTAAATTAACAATATCTATTCCATTAAAAGATATCTTCATTAATTCATCAGCTATTGATTTTGGTAGTTCCTCAGAAAAAATACTTCCCACATTGCTCGCTAAATACTTAATAGTCGCTATCTCTATACCGAGTGCAATCATTAGACCAAATATTGTTACCAATAATACCTCTACTATAAATTGTAAAACCAGATTTACTTTACTAGTTCCTAACGACAGTAAAATCCCAATTTCGTAAGTTCTTTCACGAACCCAAAACATTAAAATTAATGATAGTATAACTACTCCAACTACAACACTACCTATTCTTATCATATTAGTTATTTTTGTTATACTCTCTACTGAAGATGTAACTAGCTCATAATTTTTATTTGATTTAGAGACCATTAAGTTATTTATTCCTAAATTCTCAACAGTTTTTATTACATCGTCTAACTTAGTTGGATCTTCAACTCCATATTCTACTGAAGTTACTTTATTATTAGCTATTAAATTTGATAATTCTTGACTTGATTTATAATCGGTATAAACTGTATTTTCAATAAAATCTGAGCTTAAGCCGTTAAATGTATTAGTCTTTTCACCAGAGTAGATTCCAACAACTTCCAACTCTAATGTTTTACCTTCTTGTGATAATTTTATTTTATCACCCAAATTAACATTATTTAATTGGGCAAATTTTTCGTGAATCATGATTTTATTATTATCATTTTCTTCAATATGTCTTCCCTTTTCCAATTTTAAAACTTCACTCTTAAAATCAATATTACTTTTTGAAGCGGTAATACCATTCAACATTACTAAATTGCTATTATTTTTTATTTCATCATTTAAAGTAATATTTTGATTCTCTTGGACTACCTTTTTCCCTACAACAGTAACTGGCTTAGAAAAAATATAATTTTTCGTAGTTATTCCTTTTAATTCTTCAATTTTTTTCAAAGTATCCTTTTCTATTTCTTTATTGGACTTATCTACACTTTCAATATTAAATCCAAAATTAACATCTTTATATAAATTTTTAGAAATGTTATTTACAGTTGTATTCAAAACACTGCCACTTAATAAGAAAAATGATATCAGTGTCACTATTAAAAACAAAATACTACTTCTAACTTTTTTTCTAATAATATAAAGATATGCCCTATTAAAAATACTCATCTATTTCTCCTTACATTAATTAATATCAGATAATAAATCTTTAGGTTTTCTGTATGCTAATCGACTAGAAGCAATTCCTACAGCAATCACAATTATCACGATACCAACAAGTACTACCGTTAGCATATTATCCATACTAACACTTACATCTAAGGCAGTAATAATTTTATTTGCTCCCTCTACTTCAGCATTAGCACCTAGATTAACTCCATTAGCTTGATTTGAAATAGTTTTACTTACAGATTTTATAGATTGTTGCAGTATCTGATTTCCAATATTTTGACTAATTGCACTTCCTACGAAATATGAAGCGATAAAGCTTGGAATACTAATTAATAGCACTTCTAGAATAAATTGTCCTATGATGCTAGCTTTAGTCATACCAATCGCTAAACTTACACCGATTTCTTTTCTTCTACTATTTATCCATAAGAATAATATTAGCGACAGAATCACTATACTAAAGACTATTGTACTTATGAATACACCATTAGTCAGACTATAAATTGTATCTAATGATTGTTGAAGAGCTGGGAAGTTCTGATTACTCTTAACTAACATATACTGTTTCCAATTAATAGGAAGCTTTTTAGCATCATTTATAATACTATCAACTTTGTCTTTTCCATCGACAAGGAATGTAGCATCTTGATAAATTTCTTTACCATCTTCATAGTTGTATAAAGTTTTTGTTGTTTGAGTATCAGCTATAAAAATATTATCATATAGTTCCATATGACTAGAAGTAGCACCTTTATTCTGACCTCCAAAAATACCAACTACAGTAACTTCAACCTCTTTATCAGATTTTTTCTCATTATCTGCGTCATTTGGATTACCTTTTAATTTAATCTTATCCCCAACTTTAACTTTATTCTTCTTAGCGAAACCTTCATGAATCAAAACAGAATTTTTATCATTATCAGTTAGATGACGTCCCTCTTGTAATTTTAACGTCTCTGCAGAGAATCTATCATCTAATGAAGAATCATTAGTTCCAGTTACAATAACCGTTTTAGAGAAAAGTTGTCTTTGCTTGTTGTTTTTCTCTTCTTGTTGATGATTAGCAAGTTTTAATGGTTCTAAATCTACTAAATCTGCACTTACATTCATTCTTTTTATATATTTTTTAACACCTGGAAGATTCTTTATTTTTTCTATATCTTCTCCGATTAAGTTACCTGCACCTCTTGCAGTACCTGGATTAGTTTTTCTATTAATCTCCATAGAAAAACTACTAGTAATATTTTGAAAAGTTTCTTTTGACAAAGCATCAGTTGATTTTTTAATTGATATAGTACTTAAAATTAATGATGACATAGTAGCTAATATTAAAAAAATAACTAATGATTTAAAACTTTTCCTAGTTATATATAGCCAAGCTCTAGTTAAAATTGACATTTTTTACACCTCTTTTTATTTTATTTTAACTTAAATAGGATTAATAACTATTATCAACCTTTAATTATATGATAACGCTTTTACTTAAAATATAGCTTATATAATTCATATGAATTTAAAACGCTTAAATATTAGACTTAATAAAAAATTCAAAACAATAAAGAATAAACTCTTTCCGTTTTGAATTTAATTATTATAAATTATTAAGACAATCATTTGACTCCCTAAAACTCAAAATCAATTCCTGTTTTATTGCGATCATAAAACATTTTTACCAATCTATCCCTTGTCAAACTATCCCCAAGCATATTGGTCAATGCAATTTGAGCGTCAATATAACTAATACACTTGTTAGCCAACTCTACACCTTCAGGTTTATTTAATTTTAGTTGAATCTGCGCTAATATATAATTAAATGATATTAGGTGAAACATGAAATGCGTAACATTATTATAATGTTCTTTTAACAATTCAATGGCTTTAAGACAATATTCTTCTGCTTCTTCTATAAAACCTCTTCTTGACAATAAAGCTATTGCACTATTCAGTAATAGTAAAGATCTCTCACCTTTATCGATAGAGAAAAAATTATCGGTTTTAATAGGCTTTAAATTCTCCTGGATAACTCGCCTAACAAAGTCATCTGAAAATTCATCTTCCTTAATTGTTCTAAGAATAAAAGTCAGAGCATATAACTCATTAACTGTATGTTTATCCAAACTCCTTAAATGTTCTAAGACAATTTTTCTGTTATCGCGAATAATCTGAGGACCATCCGTTTCGCCTATAACACTAAGATATTGTTCTATATACAGCCTAGTCGCTATTGAGACTTTTTCATTTTTAAGCGTCTTAATAGCCAACGATTTAATTGCAGTGAAGGTACCAAGCGCCTCTAATCGCCTCGCTTCTGTTAGAAAGCCTGTCTGATCTATCTCTACAAGAGGTAAATACTCAGAAAAATAATCCTGATAACATATACCTATATTTCTTAATAATTGCTCAAAAACCTCTAACGAAACACTAGTCTCATCCGCCTCAAATCTAATTAATGTCCTAGCAGATATAGTTGTCCCCGCTGCATCTTTTAACTTAACTCCCCGTTCTTCTCTAATCTTCTTAAAGATTTTTCCTTGAATATTTCTTTCATCCATTTAAGTGTCCGCCTCCTAAATAAATCATATGTTCATTATACCATATATTATATAATTAATGTAATAAGCGAACTCTTTTTTTTATTTAATTAAAAATAAATCATGAAAAAATAAAGAAAGTAACTGACAACACAACAAAACACAGTTACTTTCTTTAATGCCTATATATTTTCCCGTTAAATTACTCTCGTTTATAAACTTCAAAATTAATACTTTTCTCTTAAGTACATTTAAATACATAATATTTCTTCTCCAATTTTGTTAAGTCTCAATCAATTTAAATCACTTTTCCTAAATTAATTTTTTATGGCAAGTTAACAAAATTATTCTATATAAACTTCAACTTTCTTTTCTATAAATTACTATAATTTACCCTAGAATCTCAATGTTAACGAAAAAACAACCAAAAGTGTTAACATGACATTTCATCTTTTGTTATAATAAATAATAAGTACGGACTCCTATAGACATTGACTATTATATCATCATTTTGTTTATAAATTATATTTTGTGTTAAAATTGTCACTTTTAAGCTTTTTTTTACATATATTCAACTAAAAATGACAACTGCGACACTTATTTAAATTTAACATTAAAATTATAGTTTTTACCTATAATTTTCAACTACTTTGTTTAAACTGTAAATCGTTGATAAATCTAAATTTAATAAATGTAACTATTTAAACTAATTTACTTTCTTTTAATTAACTTATAAAAATTCAATACTAAAATTCCATTAATTCATTTCATTCTTTTAAGCATTATTACTTTATTTATACAATATTTCTTTCAAACTTTATTCTTTTCCACTAATATTTATAAAATAATTGTCCCCCTCCTCATAAAAAGGGAGACAATTAAACTATTATTTATCTTAATTATTTTCTTTATTTTTACGTAATCTCGCAGCTACAGCTAAAGCTACTAATCCAGCTACAGTTGCTATACCTGTTTGACTTTCGCCTGTATTAGGTAAAGTATTTAATCCATTTGTATTAACACTAGGACGTTGTATGTCAGGTTGGTTATCTGATGAACCTGGAGCTTTGTCTTCTGGATTTTCTCCTAATTTTCCGCCTGGATTTTGGTCTCCTGGCACCTCAGGTGATATTTTTTTAAATTTCTCTAATTCATTTCTTAAATCTTCATAACATTTATGTGCTATATCTAACTTTTCTTTTATTTTCAATAATTTATCATTCTCTAATAATAATATATTTTTTTCATCTGAATATTCTTTCTCTAAATGCTTCACTTCTTCCTCTATTTTTTTTAAGTTTTCAGAAGCATTCTCTAAAGATAACTTATATTTCTTAGTTTCTAATAACCTCTGTATTATAGAATCTAAATCTTTTCTTTCTTGTTCTAATTTATTTTTTTCACCAGATAGTTTATTCTTTAAAGCAACCAACTTAGCTTCTTCTTTATTTTGAATTTCTTGAACTTCTTTTAATTCGCCTATTTTTTTGTCTAATTCTTTTGTCAATCTAGTGATTTCTTGAAATTTTTGCGTATTTTGTTTAGTTAGTTTTTCTACTAATTCTTTAGATTGATTTAAATCTTTTTCAGATTTACTTAGAATATTTTTATTTTCCATTAAATCTTCATTTAATCGATTAAGTTTTTTAGTTTGATTTTTTTCAAGTTCTAACTGTTTTTTATTAAATTCATTTAGTTTATTTAAAGCCTCATCTCGTTTAAGATTTCTATGCCTTACTGTTTCATTCCACACATATCTAAACGTAGTTTTCGGTAAGAATTTCACTCTTTTTCCATTATAATAAAATTCTGAACGATCTTTATCTCCATCTTTGTTTTCAGCTCTTGCTAAATCATATGAACTACCCGGATTATAATAATATTTCTTACCATTAAAAGTATAACTTCCTCTTTCAGAAGGATTAATTTCAGATGGAAGTGTTCCATAAATTCTTTTATCATTATCTGATACAAATGTTAGTATTCCAAATCCTTTAGTTGCTGATACAGCAAATCCAGTTCCTGATGCCGCTAATAAAGGTATTCTATGTCCGTAGTTATATATATTCACCCCATTTGGATTCTCAGCACCATAGCCACTTGCATTACTATAGTCATTAAAATATTGAAGGAGCTCAGTATATGCTATTTGTTTTTCATTCAATATTGATTTTTCTGGTAAAGCACCTTGTGAGGCGTTTTCCGTCTCATGCTTAAGTGAAAAATCACTTGCTTTCAATACCGTATCATGACTCAATTCATTATTTTTTGCCATTTCATCAGTTCTAGCTTTTGCCCATTTTAAAGCTTTTTCCGTTACTTCAGGGACTGGAATATCAATACCATTTATACGACGTAATTCCACTAGATATTCTCTTATATATTCTGAAACTTTTTTATAATCTATTATATGAGGATTATTCAAATCTTTCTCAGATTTCACAACAATAGTTTCAGTTTTTTCACCATTAAAATCTACATTTTCATTTGCAACTCGATATAGTTTCTTACCACTCTCACTTATCCAAGACGAATTTCCAGGAGATAACGGCCTAGATATAGAATCATAATCAGATACTTTATATTCTTTTATTTGATGCTCTACATTTTCAATTATATATTCAGGCCCTGCATTATTTAGTTCAGCTTCTAATTTATTTCTAGTTATTTTTCCATTCTCAACAAGATCTTTCTTTTCTTTCTCTCCGTTAACTATTTCTTTTGAAATACCATCTATATTTTTCTTTGTATTTTCTATATCATTTTTTAATTTTTCTATATTTAATTTTTCTTTATCTAATTGAGAGTACATAGTACCTGATTTTGTATTTTCTACTTTTTCTTTTGCAACATCCACAAGATTTTGCTTAATTTTTGTGTTTTCTTTAGATAAATCTACTATTTTCTCTTGATTTTCTATTTCCTTCTCTACATTCAGTACACTAGATTTACTAATCTCAATTTTCTTTTCAAGTATTAGTTTATTACTATCTAAACTTTTAATTTTTTCTTCAGTATTTTTTATATTTTGAGGATTAGCTTCTTCTTTAATTTTTTTAGCTAACTCAAGATCTTTCTTTTTAGCTTCAAACTCTTCAGCTTTATTAGTATAATCTTTATTTTTCTCCTCAACTAATTTTTTATGATTTTCAAAATCTGCTTTTATCTTGTCAAAATTTTCTCTAGCTTTATTTACTTTTTCTTCAGTTATAGGGGTATTCTCAGATTTAACACAACACTCATGACCTGATTTATTTTGAACATTCTCTGCATATGCATCTGTTGAATTTAATGACACTCCTCCTACTATAGTTAATCCTAACAACACTGAAGCTGTACCTATTTTATTTTTTCTCAAAGAAAATCTTTGCTTTCTTTTTATCATAATATAATTCCTCCGTAAACAATATATAAATAATAATTTTATAAAGATAATTTTAACATAGACTATCGATATTCATATAAATCATGAAAAAATAGTCACATTACCCTTAAAATATGCAATTTTCTTTAGTATTTACTACTCATATATGCCAAAACTGTCTTATAAATTTATATCATAAATTTTCTTAAACAAAATTTTAACAATAAAAAAAGAAACTAATTCACTAACTAGTGAACTAATTTCTTTAACAATTACATAAATTATTAAAATTCAATATCAAGACCCGTCTTATTTACTTTACAATAAGCTTCATAAGTTATATCCCTCACCTGTCTGTAATAAGGATCACCAGTAATCTCCGCAATAATATCTTCATATTTCAGAATCTTATTTGCTAGCAAAACACCTTCTTCCTTATTTTGTTTTAAATATATTGAAGCCAATATTGCAACAATTTCCTTAGAAAAAGCAGCTCTATTTAATAATAGTGGATTTTCATTATATAGTTTAAGTGTCTCCTTGCATCTCTTCTCCGCTAATTCATAGTAACCAGCTCTTACTAAGAACGATATAGCTACTTTTAACAAATCACAATATACAGCACTCATATATTTACTTAAATAATTCTTTAC
>ERZ772769.350-NODE-350-length-11265-cov-6.49643_pt1 | contig 11265 bp, 5 predicted proteins | sample MGYA00580987_ERZ772769 | MGnify/ENA primary metagenome ERZ772769 (study PRJEB29015, sample SAMEA2738043) | human oral metagenome | biome: human oral; feature: human-associated habitat; material: saliva | place: China | collected 2234 ...
GAGAACCGCTCGCAGACGCACGAGCTGAAGCACTCGCAGAAGCAGAAGCCGATGCCTCCGCCGCAGCCGATGCCGACTCCTCCGGGGACAGAGCCGTACCATCCGCATGAACGCCAGCCATCGCCGGAGTCACACCATTCACAAAGCTCAACTTCGCCTGCTTGAACTGGTACTCCGGGGAGCAAGTCAGCTTGTACTTCGAATTCGCCAGCTCGCGAATCGTCTTCACATAATTCTGAGTCTCCTCATACGGGGGAACACCGCCGTACTTCTCCACAGAACCCGGACCCGCGTTATAACCGGCGAGAACCACATCCTGCAGCTCATCCTCATTGGAGGCGTACTTTGCCAAGCGAGTACGCAACTCACCCAGGTAGCGTGCCTGCGCCGCAATCGCATCGTGCGGGTTCAGAACATTACCGCCATTGCCGAAGCTGTAATGCCCGCCGCTCCACGCATCATCGGTGAACTGTGCAATACCCTTAGCGCCCTGGTGGGACACAACGCCCACACGCCAGTGGCTCTCAGTCTCAATCTGCGCCGCCAGCACGCCGGGACGGAAACCCGCGACCTTAGAGCCCTCCTCAAAATCGGATCGGAGAGCCGCCGGAACATACGAAAGCTCCGTCATGCCGCAATAGTCGTCATAGGTGGCTGCCAGGCCGGCAACACCGCCACCCAAAAGAACCGCAGAGGCAATAATCTGCCAATGCGCAAGTGCCCCGGCGAGAAAGCGAAGCGGGAAAGCTTTACGCTGCCGAGGAGAAGTCTGTTCGTCCGCCGAAGCGGAGGTGTGGTTGGTGGCGCCCGTAGCGCTGCGCTCGGAAGAGGCGCTCGAAGTGCTATCTGCCATTCCTATAGACTAGCGCACCATGCCCGCTCCTGGCTAAGAAAAGTTCGCCCATGAGGCTATATAAGCATAGTTTGCCGATGCGCGTGCAGGCTCCTGCCGGGGTGCGTGCGGGGGCTCTGTACGGATGTAGAAAGACTCCGCCCGGCGCATCCATTCACAGGATGCACCGGGCGGGGTCAACCTCTCACGGGGCGCTAGAAGCGCCCAGCGTGAGTGTTTAGCGATCAGTCACTACAATCTTGCCGGCGGCACCGCGTTCCATCTCCGAGAAGGAGTGATTCACGAACATGTAGGTGCCAGACTCCAGGAACTGCATCTCCACGAAGCCACCCTGAGCGGGCGCCAAATCCAGCGCCTGGCTGTGGCCGTCACGGCTACCGAACGCATCCACACCGCGGCGCATCAGGTAGCCGCCCTCCTTGTAGACCGTGTCGAACTGCGAACCGACCACGTGGAAGCTCGTGCCGTGGTTCGGGCCAGCAGCCATCACCCAAACACGGATACGCTCGCCCTTCTTCACCTGTAGCGGCTTCGCCTTGTACTGGGTTGCGTGGCCGTTGAACATGGTCAGCGTGGGGGTGCCCGCCGCGATCAGCTCCGGCGAGTTCTCCGCCAGCTTGTTGCCGTCGGAGGCGGTCTTTCCGGTGTCGTGCAGGTACGCCTCGCCCTGGACCATCACGTACTCGTGATCGACCGGGTCAAGGTCTGCCGGGTCAATAATAACCGAACCGTACATGCCCTGGGTCATGTGCAGGCTCAGCGGGGCGGTACCGCAGTGGTACAGCCAGATGCCGGCGGCCTTCGCCTCAAAACGGTAGACGAGACGCTCACCGGGGGCGATGGTCTTCATCGTGTTATCGGGGGAGACCATGCCCGCGTGGAAGTCCAGCGAGTGGCCCATCGTGCCGTTATTGACGAGTGTAATTTCAAAAATGTCGCCGACCTTGCCACGCAGAATCGGTGCCATGTTCTGCCCGTTGAACGTCCACATGTGAACGGTCACGCCGGGCGCCACCTCGCGGTCAACTTCCTCAACTTCCAGGGTGACCTTGCGGACGGTCTTGCCGTTCACCTGCTTGGCGGTGTTCGGCGCCGGGATGTTCGGGTCGCGGTACTTGTAGCCGCTACCGGGCGCTGCGGACATGTCAATCCTGCTGTTCGCAACGGTCATAAGGGTCGGCGTGCTACCCGATGCAGCATGGTTGTGGCCGCCCGCAGAACCGTGGTTGTGGCCACCCTGCGCCACCTGGTTTGCGGAGGCGCCGGTCGCCTTCACCTTGAACACCATGCCCAGGGAGCGGTGACCCGCCACGGAGCAGTAGCCTTCCTGGTCGGCGGTAATGACGCCGGCATCAACGGTTTTCGTTTCGCCGGGGTTGATAACGCCGGTGGTCGCGCCGTTGTCGAAGGTCAGGTCGTGGGTCATGCCCTGATCGTCGTTGGTAACTTCAACGACCAGGCGGTTACCGGCGGGCACCTCCACCTCGGCGGGGGTGAAACGGTAGTTGCTGGTCGCCTTCACCTGCACGGTGGTGGTCTGACCGGTCGCAGCCACGGAACCCGACGAAGAAACCGACGGCAGGTTCAACGCGGACGGGTTCACGGCGAAGCCCAGCAGGAACGCCATAGCAACCGCGAGTGCCGCCTGGAAGCTCTGCTTGGCGTGCGGGATGGGTGCGGGGGTCAACGCCTCCTGGTCGAAGGCGGGCTTCTCGCCGCGGGCGCGCGCCTCGAAGATTGCCTTGCGGGTGCTCACCGAAACCTTCACGCCGCGCACCATCAGCGGAATGAACGCCGCCAACGCCAGCGCGCCCACAATAGTGACCGCCATCTTAATGGACTGACCCACCATGGAGCTGGGCAGCATGAAAATAATGAGCGCCAGGTTCACGGCGGTCACGCGACCGGCAGCAAAACGGCTGAACTCCTTATTGGAGGCGCGCACCACCGCCGGGCCGCCACCCATCAGCTGAGGCAGCAGGTAGCTCATTGCACCCAGCAGCACCTGCAGCAGGAAGCCCACCACGAAGATGGGGGTGACCGCACGAATATCCATGACGGCGAACGGGGTGGTTGCCACCATGTAGGCGGTGGTCGCCACGCCAACAATCAGCCAGAGGAAGCCCATACCGACGCTCATCGGCGGGTACTCGGTCGGGCGCTTGGTGCGCAGGGTACGCACCATCACCCAGGCGACAATGAGCAGAGCGAGCAGGTAGACGACCAGGCCAGCGGCAGCGAGCGGACGCATCCCGAACATGGAGCCTGCAAGGGTCAACGCCAAGCCGCCGCACATCAGGTACAGGGCGCGCAGGCTGTGAGTGAGCGCCTTATCAACCATCTTCGTGCGCAGCATGGTCGGCCAGAAGGTCACCAGCGTACCCACCACGGTAATACCGACGAAGCCGAGCACGTTCACGACCTCGTGCGCGAGCAGGAACTGCGAATGTAGGGTGCCCTTCAGGTTCGGGTAGGCAATCATCGCGCCAAACGCCGCACCGAGAGGCAGCATGAGCGCCGCCATAATGTAGAAGCGAATCGTCACACCGAACCGCGACGGCAGAGCCTGACGCACCTGCTTCAGCAGGTACAGGGCATGCCAAGCGACCATGGTGCCCACAATGAGCGCACCAACCACCGTGGCGGCGTAGAGGCCGGGCACGCTCAGCTGACCGATCATGCCGACCATGAGCACGAGAATACCGGCGTTCAGGATGAAGATACGGCGCACCTGAGTTCCGCGGTGTTCGTCAGGGATTTTGATCTTCATGAGCGCTTCGGTGAAGTGCTGCGACCAAATCAGAATCGAGTTCGTAATCAGGCCGAGGGTGACAATGTGCACCAGCAGCCAGCCGCTATTGGGAATGAACTTATGCAGCAGAAGCGCACCGACAAGGGCAAACATCCAGTAAGAGACGGGCTTGGAGGCGCGACGATGCCACGTACCGCGACCGGATGCGCGGCGTGCAACCTCTTCGGGGGTGAGGTTCGCACCGGGCGCATCGGTCGGACGCGGGCCAATACTCAGGCCGGAGGAGCCGCCTCCGGAGAGGCTTGCGGGCTTGCCGTTCGTGTTCTCGCCTTCGGGTGGGGTGCCGAGATGTTCACTCACGTGATCACTGCTTTCACTGCTGGTTGTTCGTGGACGTCGGTGTGCGGGTTGGCATCGCCTGCCCCTGCGTTGGGGTGGGCCCTGCGCTAGGATAGGCGGAGTGCCAATAAGCCCATTATATTGCCCCTGTAGTACCAATTTTGAAGACATTACGTGCATATGAAGGCGGCTCGTACCGTGATAGTTGCGCTTGCTCACTCGAGCGAATTTGCCCCTGTAAATCTTCTCTCCTGATTCTTCTCCCCAATGCACCCTTCACAGGTGCGCGCGATAAACTATTAGGATTCCAAAATCAGATGCCCGCCCACCCTACGCGCGCATCCGCCGGCACCAAGGTAAGGACAAGCACCTCGTGACAAGGACTGACTCCACCACCCCCATCTGGGGAAAAATCGCTATTGTGGCACTTATCCTCATTGTTGGCGGTGGATACGTCGTCAAAATGCTCACCAACCCCTTCGCCGGTATGGACTTCTCCATCTACCGTCTGGGTGCGATGACCATTTTCGATAACGAGGGTTTCACCCAGGACCTGTACTCCCCGACCCTGAACGATCACGGCGTGAACAAGCCGCCGTTCACGTACCCGCCGTTCGCGGCGATGCTGTTCTTGCCCTTCGCGTTCATGCCTCTGGAAGTCGGCATGGTCATTATGGTTGTCGGTTCGGCTGTGGTGGCGTGGTGGATTTCCACGATTATTTACAACTACGTGAATGCGCGCGACCGCGAGCTGCCCCTGCAGCAGTACTTTGGTCGTGCCGGCACGATTGCGGTGCTGACCATTCTGGTGGTGGCGGCTGGCCCGTGGCAGCGCACCCTGGATTTGATTCAGATTAACCCGTTCATTACGGCGCTGATTCTTGCCGATTTTGTGCGCCCGGCGACCCGCGTGCCGCGCGGCGTGCTGATTGGTATTGCGGGCGGCGTGAAGCTGACTCCGCTCGTGTTCGGTCTAATTCTGCTAGTCCGCCGCGACTGGAAGGGCATTGCGACCCTGGGCGCGACGTTCTTCGGTACCATTGCGTTGGGCTTCATTCTGATGCCTAAGGACGCGCCTCAGTTCTGGTTCTCCGCGCTGACGAACCCCTCGCGTGTGGGTGGCCTGAACTTTGTGGATAACGTCTCGATTCAGGGCTGGCTGCTGCACTTCGGCCTCTCTGAGAGCGCCGCGAAGCCCGTCTACTACGTCCTGGCGCTGGTCACGATTGTGCTGACCGCCGCGCTGCTGTACCAGCTGGAACGCCGCGGTGCCGCGCTGGCGCAGGTGGCGGTGACCGCCTCCTTGATGGTGGCGTTGTCGCCGATTAGCTGGTCGCACCACAACGTGCTGCTGCCTCTGCTGGCTGCCGTGTTCATCCTGGATGCGTTCCCGACCTATTTTGCGGTTCAGCCGTCGTGGTTGCGCGTGACGGCGACCGTGTTCGCGGTGGTTGCGGTGTTGGGTCTGTACCTGTCGCCGATTAGGATTGCGTCGTGGTTCCACGGTAGCGCGGAGGGTTTGGAGCACCTGGCTCCGGGTGCGTTGGCGGTTTCGGCTATTCCCGCGTTCTGCCTGTGGGTGACGATGACGCTCTGGTCGCTTGCCGCCCTGAGCGCGCCGGTGCGTGGCGCGAAGGTTGAGCCCGTGCAGTACGGTTCCGTGCGGAGCGATGCGCCCCTGGGCTGGTGGGGCGCTCGCGCCCTGGTGACCGAGAGCGCCGCGTCTGTGCGTGCGGCTGCTTCTCGTGAGGCAACCGCGTGAGCCGCGAAAAGGAGCTAGAAAAGACCCTCGTGAAGAATACTGGCAAGAACTCCGCTACGAACGCGGTGAAGACCACGGAGAATACTGCGGCGGCTGCGCCGAGGATTCCCTGGGCTTCTACCGCGGTTGCAGAGCCGGCTGTTGAGGGCGCTGTCGAAAGTGCTGCAGAAAGCGCGGAGCCTGCCGTAGAGCCCTCTACTGAACCCGCGGTGGAAACTGTCGAACCCACCGAGGAAACCGCCAAGGAAACCGCTACGGAACCTACAAAACCTGCGCGTCGCGGCTTCTTTGACCGCATCCCCGGCATGCGTAGCGGCGCTCTCTGGGCGCACCTGCTGTTCATCCTGGTTGCCCTCTATGCCTTCGACTACGTGACGCACGCGGCGGCTGATGATATTTACGTGTACCGCCTGGGCGCTGTCTCCCTGGCGGACGGCCCGGACGGCTACCAGCTGTACACCTTCCGCACGCGCGGCCTGCCGTTCACCTACCCGCCGTTTGCGGCGCTACTCTTCTACCCGCTCGCGTTCCTCACCGAACCGCAGAGCATGCTGCTGATTACCGCCATTATTTGCGCGCTCAGCTACTGGTGCGCGTACCTGCTGTACTCCTACGCGCGGAGCCGTTCGTGGCGTTTGCCGTTGCAGAAGCACCTGGGTCATTGGGGTATGGTGTCGCTGATTGCGGCGCTGATTTGGATGTGCGGCCCGTGGCGTTTGACCACGCATTTTGGGCAGATTAATGCCATCATTTTGGCGCTGATTCTTGCCGATTTTATGCGCCCGGCAACCCGCGTTCCGCGCGGTGTGCTGCTGGGTATTGCGGCGGGTATTAAGCTGACCCCGCTCGCGTTCGGTCTGCTGCTGCTCATGCGTAAGGACTGGAAGGGCATCGCGACCCTGGGTGCGAGCTTCGCCGCGACCGTGGGTATCGGCTTCCTGGTGATTCGTGAGGAGTCGCTGACGTTCTGGTTCCACGCGTTGCGTGATACTTCGCGTGTGGGTTGGTTCAGCTACTTCGATAACGTGTCGATTATGGGTACGCTGACCCACGCGGGCCTGCAGCATCACCTGACGGCGACCGCCCTGTCCGTGGTGCAGGTGGCGTTGACCCTGCTGATTGTGCTGGTCACCGCGGTTCTGCTGGTTCCGCTGATTCGTGCCCGCGCGCTCATGGCGCAGCTGGCGCTGACCGCGTTCATGATGCTGCAGATTTCGCCGATTAGCTGGTCGCACCACAACACCTGGTACCCGCTGATGCTCGCCGCCGTGGTTATGGAGATCTTCCCGCTCATGTACCAGCGGGTCAGCTCCTTTGTTTTCACGCTGGCTGTTGTCTTGGCGACCGCGGCGCTGGTGGGCATGTACATTTCGCCGTTCTGGATCGTGCTGGCGTTCTCCCCGCACTTCAGCTCGGATCAGATTCTGATGGTGCCCGAAGGCTCCCTGGGCCTGATGGCGGGCACCATGCCGTACCAGCTGATGTACCTGTTTATTCTGGTGACGTTCTTCGTGTACCTGGCGAATCGTCAGTTGGTGGGGCGTGCGGCACGCACCGCAGGCGCCGAACTGGCGGAGGCGAAGTACTCCCGCTAAAGAAGCCCCCGCCCACGGCGGTTGCTCGCTCAAGCTTGCTACCCGCTTACGGTGGCTGCTCATTCACGGCGGCGGGCGCCTCCAGCAGGGGGGAAGCCCACCGGGCAGAACCCCAGAAGCGCAGCCTCCGGGCATAAAAGTAACCCAGCATAAAAGTAACCCGGCATAAAAGTATCCCCCGCACCCATCACGGATGCGGGGGATACTTCTATGCTCGGCCTGCTGACCTACTCGGCCTGCTGACCTAGTCAGCCAAGCCGCTAGTTAGTGCCGATGCTCCAGGTAACGTTGGAGTCGGTACGAACCTGCAGGTAGCTCTTGTTGCTCTGAACCCACTGAATGCTGCTCTTCACCGGCGACAGGGTCGAGGAGAAGAACGGGTCGTTCTTAGTCGCGTTCAGAACGCTGAAGCCGCGGGTGGTCGGGCCGCTGGTCTGGAACTCCATGGTCGCCTCGGTGCCTTCGTAGGTGAAAGCGTAGTGGTTCATGGTGCTCTGGAACTTCTCACCCTTCTTGTAGTTGGGTGCGGAGTCTGCATCGTAGACGCGGATGGTCCATTCGCCCTTACCGGTCAGGTCCAGCTTGCGGGTGGGGGTGGAGTGGCCGCTCGCGTCGATCCATGCGGTGCCCTTGAGCTCCTTGCCGTCGCGGGTCGAGTCGATAACGCTCACACCTGCGCTGCTGTTGCCCTTCTCATCACGGCTGGAGATGAAGGCGTTAACCACACCTTCTGCGGGCTTGAACTCGTAGTAGAGCAGGCCCGCGGACACATCGCCCTTGATCTTCTCAATCTCGATGGTGTCCTTGTTGTCGGTGACGGTCTTCTTGTACTCCTTGAACTCACCCTCGGGCATCTTCGCTTCAGCAGCAGCGACCGGTGCCGCGGAAGAAGCCGAAGCCGCTGCCGCGCTCTCAGATGCGGGTGCTGCGGAAGAAGCCTCAGAGGATGCTGCCGCCGCGGAGGACGCCTCAGCGGAAGTAGCCGCCGCGCTCGCAGACTCGGAAGAACCGGAGGTGGGGGTCGAGCCGCCGCGCGGAATCAGCATGACAATCGCCAGGATGAGAACAATCAGCAGAGCCAACGCACCACCGATAACACCCCAAATCTTGGTGCCGGAGAACAGACCCTTCTTCTCGGAGCCGTCCTCGCCCTGATCTGCGGGCTCGGTGACGTAGGGGTTGCTCAGCGCCACGGTTGCCTGGTCCTGATCGGACACCTGACCCGCGTAGGGCTGCTGAGCGTTGTACGGCTGACCCTGGTAGGGGTTGTTCTGGTACTGGCCGCCCTGGACGTTCTGGCCGCCCTGGACGTTCTGGCCGCCCTGCGCGTTCTGGTCGCCCTGGAAGCCCTGACCCTGGAAATTCTGACCCTGGTACTGGCCACCCTGGAAGTTCTGGCCCTGGAAACCATCAGCCTGGTTCGGCTGGAAGCCGTTCGGTGCCTGACCCGCCGGAATGAACTGTGCGTTCTGGCCGCCCTGCACGTTCTGACCGGGCTGTTCAGAGAGGTTCACGGTACGCTCGGACAGGTTGACGGTGCGCTCGGTTTCCGAGGTGTGGAACTCAACGAGCGGGGAGCTCTCGATGGTGTGCGGAGCCCCTTCGGTGGAGGCGGGAACCTCAGCAACGGGGGCTTCAGCAACGGGAGCCTCAGTAGCCGGTTCAGCTGCCGCCGGTGCCTCGGGAGCAACCTCAGCGACGGGCTCTGCAACAGGTTCGGAAACAATCGGCTCAGAGAGTGCGGGCTCAGCAACCGGAGCCTCAACGGGCTGCTCGGAAGCAGCCTGCTCAGCAACGGGAGCCTCAGCGGCGGGCTCTGCAACTACAGGCTCTTCAGCGGAAGACTGGGATGCGAGAACCTGCTCGGGCAGAGTGGTGCCGGTCAGCGGAACCTGAGTCAGGTGACGCATCGGCTTGGGCTCGGAGGATTCCTCAGCGGACTCAGCCGCGGGTGCCTCTACCTGCTGTGCCTCAGCGTGGGATGCCTCAGCCTGGGGTGCTGCCACCTCCGGGACCTCGACGATCTGCTCACCTTCGAGCTCAGCGGCGAGCTGCTCCAGGTCAACGTCCTCAACGGTCAGCGGTGCCGCAACCTCGGCGGGCTGCTCAGCCTCAATAGCGGGCTCAACAGATTCAGCCGCGGGTGCCTCAACAACCTGCTCAGCAACCTGTTCAGCGGGAGCCGCCTCAGCAGCGGGCTCCTCGGGAATCAGCGGCTCAATAGTGGCCTCTTCAACCTGAATGGGTTCAGGCTCGGGCTCTTCGACCCACAGCTGCCAACCTTCAGGAACGGGACCCCACGCGGGGTCAGGACGCCACGTAGGAGTGGGGGCCCATCCGGCAGGAGGAGCGGGCCAGTTGGGCGGCGGATTGAAGACGAGTGCCATAAGAAAGCAGCCTTTCTGGTGCTGAAAAAACACCCCGGAAGAGCGGTCATCAGCGACTATGTATATGAGCGTATTATCGCTACAAATTATGGCATAGGTTCAGAAAATGAACCCCGTGAATGGTGGGTTTTTGACCGTATTCACGGCTTTTTCAATGGTTTTGAAACATTCCGTATCAATCAGTACTTGAAGGTTTCCGCATGCCCGGTCACCACCGAACCCACTGAGACTAGGAGTAAAGGCTGAGGCTAGGATTAAAGAATGAACACGACACCGCCCCCCGCACCCCCGCAGGTAGTCGCCGGAACCCCCGCGACTGCGCCTGCCGGTCTTGCCTACCACCGCCTCTCCCACGCCGACCCGAAATCCCGCTGGTTCTCACCCCTGCTGGAAGGTCTGCTCGGCGTCGCCGTATTTATTGGCCTCAATCTGATCATTTCAGTTGCCCTGGCTGCGACGATTATGGGTTCGGGACTTTCCCTCCAGGATGTAGCTACGAACCGCGCCGTCATCATGGAACACCCGGCGCTGTTCGCGCTGACCTTCCTCTCCCTCATCGCCATCGTGCCTTCGCTCTTTATTGCGCGCTTGATTGTGGGCCCTAAGCCCTGGGGTCTGATCCATTCGGTGGCGGGTCGCCTGCGCCGTTCGCTGCTGCTTCCGTACCTGGGTTTGAGCTTTGCGGTTTACGGTATCTACTACGCCGTGGTGCTGGCGGTGAGCGGTGCGAGCCTGCCCGAATACCGTTATTTTCAACCTCCACAGGTTGAATTTTGGGTTTATGTGGCGATGATGCTGCTCCTCGTGCCCGTGCAGTGCTACGCCGAAGAGCTCGCCTACCGCGGCTTCATGATGCAGATGCTTGGCCGCTGGCTCCGCACCCCCTGGCTGCCGATTGTGCTACCCGCAGTGCTGTTCATGCTCTCCCACGCCTACGACCCCTGGGGTCAGAGCACGATTCTTGCGATGGGTATTTATGCGGGCTTCCTCTGCTGGTACACCGGCGGTCTGGAAGCCTCGATCAGCCTGCACGTGGCAAATAACGTGATCCTGATGCTGCTGTCCATGGTGGCTGGCATGGATCCCTTCGCCTCCGAGGGCGTGACCCCCGTGGATGCGCTACAGGGTATCGCGTTGGAAGGCCTGTACGTGGTGCTCGCCTGCCTGATCTTCAACGCACGCGCTCGCCGCGGCGAGGTTTCACGTGAAACACAACCGCTCAAGGTTGATAACTAAAGGGTGCGGTGGGCTGCGCTAGCCCGGCTACCCCAACCCGCCCGTCCCGCTCCATGCGAGCCTCACCAGGGCTCATACTCCATACCGCGTGGATTATCAGCCCGGGTCACCCCGTCAACACCCAAGAAAAGGTAGGGTTAAACCATGACTGTTGATGCTGTAAAAAATATTGAAGACCTCGCCGCATTCGTGGCGGATTCGCCGGTCTCTTACCTCGCCGCGCGCACGGTAGCGCGCCGCCTGCAAGCAGCAGGCTTCACCGAGCTTGTAGAGACCGAAGCATGGGACCCACAGATCGCAACCGGCCGCCACTTCGTCGTCCGTGACGGTGCGATTATCGC
>ERZ772769.354-NODE-354-length-11176-cov-5.68384_pt1 | contig 11176 bp, 10 predicted proteins | sample MGYA00580987_ERZ772769 | MGnify/ENA primary metagenome ERZ772769 (study PRJEB29015, sample SAMEA2738043) | human oral metagenome | biome: human oral; feature: human-associated habitat; material: saliva | place: China | collected 2234 ...
TACGTATTGAAGATGAATTAGATGCAACAGCTGTATACCCAGGTGAATTAGCATTCTACAACATCAAACGCTAATTAGTATAAAATAGATTTAAAAAGGTAAAAGTCTAAGGCTTTTGCCTTTTTTTATTTATATCTATATGATTCACCTAAAAAAATTATGTTTATATCTATATGATTCACCTAAAAAAAATTATGTTTATGTCTATCATTATTTATAAATATATTAAGGATATTAGATATCTATTTTTCAGTAATATAAAGTAATAGTTTTACTAAGTGTATCTTAATTTCCATTATGTAAAACAAATTAGAGTTTATTTATTAATATAGGATATGATTTTTGTTTAAGAATAGTTATAGTAAAAGATTTTAAAAAGATGATTATAATTATACTAGTATTAATGTATTAAATTAAAATCTCAATATAATAATAAAATACATTAAAATATCGCGAGATAAAATGTTCGATTTAAAGTGCATAATGTGTTTTTTTAATATATTTTATATAATATTTTTAAAAAATAAGTTTGTTTATTGTTCAAATAAAATGAAAAAATAATCAACTATTTTGAAGATCAAAACATTAAATTTCTAGATTTTATCTTTACAAACGCTTTCAAATATGGTACTATTTTTGATGAAAAGATAAATATCAATTTATAGGAGGTTAATATGGCAAGTTTATCATTAAAAAAAATTTATAAAAAGTATGATAATGGCTTTTGCGCGGTAACTGATTTTAATTTGGAAGTAGCTGACAAGGAATTTGTTGTATTTGTTGGACCATCAGGGTGTGGAAAATCTACTACCCTTAGAATGATTGCCGGTCTAGAAGATATAACAGAAGGTGAGTTTTATATAGGGGATAAGTTAGTAAATGATGTTGAACCTAAAGATAGAGATATCGCAATGGTATTTCAAAGTTATGCGCTATACCCACATATGACAGTTTTTGATAATATGGCATTTGCTCTAAAACTAAGAAAAGTTCCTAAAGATGAAATAAAAGCGAAAGTTGAAGAAGCTGCAAAAATTCTTGGATTAGAAGAACTTTTAGATAGAAAGCCAAAAGCACTTTCTGGAGGACAACGTCAAAGGGTTGCACTAGGAAGGGCTATTGTAAGAAGTCCGAAGGTATTCCTTATGGATGAGCCACTATCGAACTTAGATGCTAAATTAAGAAGTAACATGAGAGCAGAAATAATTAAGATTCATAATACTTTAGGTGCAACTACAATCTATGTAACGCATGACCAAACAGAAGCTATGACAATGGCGGATAGAATTGTAGTAATGAAAAAAGGTATTGTTCAACAAGTTGGAAGTCCTAAAGAAATTTATGATCATCCAGAGAATTTATTTGTAGCAGGATTTATAGGAGCACCTACAATGAACTTCATGAGAGGTAGAGTTGCTGAAGGTAACTTTGTAACTAAAGATGGAGGAGAAATAGAAATTCCAGTAGGACACTATGATAGATTAAAAGAACTGGGTTATGAAGGGAAAGAAGTAGTTTTAGGAATTAGACCAGAAAATATCTCTAATGATCCACTTGTACTAGAGACATATTCACATGCCAAGATTACTTCAAAAGTAATTGTGGCAGAGTTATTAGGGTCTGAATATATTGTTCATACTGATTTAAATGGAGAAAATATTAAAGCAATTGTACATTCAAGACAAAATATTAAAATGGGAGATGAACTAACATTTGCTTTAGATATGAATAGAGCTCATTACTTCGATGTAGATACTGAACTTAGTATCTTAGAATAATTTAATTAAGACGTCAAATTTTTATAAAACATACAAAATAAGGAGGCTCATATTATGAGAAAAATAAATAAATTGTTTGCTGTAGCAGCAACAACAGCTCTTGTTTTAACAGGGTGTGTGGGCGGTAAAAAAGAAGAAAAACAAGCCGATCCGAATAAAAAAGTAGAAATTACTTATTGGGACTTCCCACAATTTACAAAAGATAAAGAATTCAAAAAAACTGAGGATTTTGATGCAGCTTTAATCAAAGCGTTTGAAGCGAAAAATCCAAATATTAAAGTTAACTATCAAAAAATTGAATTTACAGATGGACCAGCAAAAATTGAAACAGCTATTCAATCGAAAACAGCTCCAGACGTAATCTATGATGCTCCAGGCCGAGTAATCGCATGGGCAGCTAAAGATTTATTGGTTCCATTAGATGATGTTGATAAATCTAAATTAAATGAAGCAGCAGTTAAAGCATCTAGTTACAAAGATAAACTTTATATGTATCCACAAGGGGTAGCACCATTCTTAATGGGTGTAAATAAAGATTTAACAGATAAATTAGGGGTAACTGATTTACTACCTCTAAATAAACAAGATAGAAGTTGGACTGTAGAAGAATATGAAAAATTCTTAAAAGCAGTTAAACAAAAAGATTCAAGCATTACTCCAGCTTTATTTTACACTAAATCACAAGCGGGGGATCAAGGGCCAAGAGCATTCGTAGCGAACTTATATAACTCTTGGATTACAGATGACGCAAACAGCAAATACACTATTAACGACGCTAACGGTGTTAAAGGATTAGAGTGGGTTAAAAAAGCTTACGATGATGGTTTATTAGGACAAGGGGTTGCATTAGAAGCAAAAGATGCTCTAGAAGCATTCAAATCAGGACGTGCGGCAACTACAATCTTATTCTCTCCTGGTATTGCAGCTTCACACGCATCTGGATTTAACTACAAATTCTTACCATTCCCTAACAATGGAGGAAAAGCTAAATACGATTATCTAGTTGCAGGACCAGCCATCTTTGATAATGGTGATGCAGATAAAGCAGCAGCCGCTAAAAAATTCGTTGATTTTATGGTTAATGATAAAGATTGGGGTAAACGTACTCTATTAGCATCTGGTAACTTCTCAGCTAAAAAAGGTGAAACAGGATTATATGATTCAGAAGAACTTAAATTTGCTGAAGGATTAACTGGACAATACGCTCCATATTATAACACAATTCCAGGATTCGCTAAAATGAGACCGCTATGGTTCAACATGGTTCAAGGTGTATTAAATGGAAAAACTACACCTAAAGAAGGATTAGATAAGTTTGTAGAAGATGCAAATAAAACAATAAAAGAAGCATTGTAATTTGACGTATGAAGGGATAGAGTTGCTTCTATCCCTTTTTTAGATAAAAAATAAACTTTTTAGGAGGTTCTATGAAAACTACTAAGAAAAGAAAAAAAATAGACTTTAGTGCATATCTGTTTATTTTGCCGGTTAGTATATTTTTTATAACATTTGTTTTAGTGCCAATGTTACGTGGACTGCAGTTATCATTATACAGTTTTGCTAAAAAGAATCCAGTATTCGTTGGACTTAAACACTATTCAGACTTAATGTTCAGTGGAAGTGGAGCAACAATCCACGAACCATTCATGAAATCACTTATTAATACGATTATTGTGACGGTAGTTGCAGTACCCATAGTAGTACTAGTATCTATATTTGTTGCAGTAACGATTTACAATAAGAGTGCAGTAGTAAGATCATTTTTCCGTGGAGTATTCTATATTCCAGCGATTTCTTCTGTAGTTTCTGTTACTGTAGTTTGGGCTTGGATCTATCACCCAGAATATGGGATTTTAAACTATGTATTTAAATCGATGCATTTAATTAAGGATAATGTTGACTGGTTAGGAAATCCGAGTACAGCATTATATGCTATTATTACGATTTTGATTACTACTTCATTAGGTCAACCGATAATTCTTTATGTTGCTGCTTTAGGTAACGTGCCAAAAGAATTATTAGAAGCTTCAGAGATTGATGGAGCTACAAAATGGCAAGTGTTCACAAAAATCACTTGGCCGCTGATTAAACCAACGACATTATATATTGTAGTTGTAACTACAATTAACTCGTTCCAAATTTTCGCACTTATCCAGTTATTAACTGCTGGGGGACCGAACTACGGAACAAGTACAATCATGTACCTAGTATATGAAGCGGCAATAAAAAACGGAAATCATGGTGTAGCTAGTGCGATGGGTATTATCCTTGCTGTAATTATTGGAATAATTTCAATACTACAATTTAAGTTTCTATCTACAGACAATGATTAGGAGGATTTAGAATGAAAAGTATAAGTATTTTTAAAATAGTATCAATGATAATATTACTTGGGTTAACTATATTCTTTATTTTTCCATTTTATTGGATTGCATCAGGATCATTTAAATTACAAGATGTAGCAATAACAATTCCACCAGAATGGTGGCCATCTACTCCAACATTGGAAAACTATGAGAAGTTATTTACATCGAATACATTAAGATGGTTCTTTAACTCAGTATTTATTTCAGTAATGACAACATTCTTAGTTTGTGCTACGTCAGCATTAGCAGGATATGCGCTAGCTAAGAAAAATTTCCCGGGTGTTAAGATAATATTCATGGTGTTTGTGGCAGCAATGGCATTACCAAAACAAGTAATTTTAATACCTTTATTAAACTTAATCACTGAATTTAACTTAATGAATACATACTACGCGTTAATTCTACCTGCGGTAGGTTGGCCGTTCGGGGTATTCTTAATGAGACAATTCTCTCAAGCAATTCCAACCGAACTACTTGAATCAGCAAGAATAGATGGTTGTGGTGAAGTAAGAACATTTATAAATATCGCTTTACCAATCATTAAACCGGGTATCGGAGCATTAGCAATCTTTACTTTCATTGCTAGCTGGAACGATTACTTCTCACAATTAATCTTTTCTAATACACCAGACATGTCTACATTACCTTTAGGGTTAGCAGCGTTAGCACAAGGTCAAGAGTTCTCTAATGACTACGGATTATTAATGGCAGGGGCATCATTAGCGTCATTACCGATGATAATCGTGTTCATTTGTTTCCAAAATTACTTTACTCAAGGTGTTACTTTAGGAGCGGTGAAAGGATAATCTTATGGATAAACAACAATTATTAGAATATCTAAAAGGAGAAATGATAGTTTCTTGTCAAGCATTACCAGGTGAAGCTTTATATAAAGAAGAAGGTGGAATAATGTGTTTAATGGCACAAGCTGTTAAGAATGCAGGGGTAAAAGCTATTAGAGCTCAAGGAGTTTTAGATATTAAACAAATAAAAGAACAAACCAATTTACCAGTAATTGGTATAATAAAAAAATCATATGAAGGATATGCTTCATATATAACTGCTACAATGGATGAAGTCGATAAATTAGTAGAGGCAGGTTCTGATATAATAGCGTTAGATTGTACGAATAGAGAACGAGGGGATGGTAAAACACCTAGTGGATTCGTGAAAGAAATAAAAGAAAAGTATCCTAATGTATTATTGATGGCAGATATTTCTAATTTAGAAGAAGCTATAGAAGCGGAAAGAGCAGGGGTGGATTTCGTAGGGACAACGATGAATGGATATACACCGTATACAGCAAATTCAAAAAAATTCAATCCAGATTTAGTAAAAGAAATCGTAAAAAATGTAAAAGTTCCGGTTATAGCAGAAGGAAAAATTCATACTCCAGAACAAGCAAAACAAGCATTTGAAGCGGGGGTATATTGTATAGTGGTTGGTGGAGCGATAACTAGACCGCAAGAAATTGCATCAAGATTTTTAAGTGAGTTGAGATAATGAGTATAATAGTTTTATTGGCATATTGGTATACCTATAGTAAATGGTATATATTAGGATCGTGGTTTATCACATATATTTTAAACATAGCATTTAAGAAACTATGGCTTTCACCATTATTGATAAATGCTCTTGCATTGGGAGTGTTATTCATAGGTATATACTATAAGTTAATAGTAGGGCAAGAAGTAGGAGCGTCAGTATTAAATGTGTATATGCCGATAGTATTTTCTAGTATTATAATGAATTTACTAGTATTTATTACTAGGAAAATTAAATTAAAAATTAAAAATTAAAAACAAACTATTAATTAGTCGAAAATGAAGGATATTTTTTAATGTTTAGACTGATTAATAGTTTTATTTTATAACAGTATATACATACTTAATATGATACAGATAGGTAAATGAAAATGAATATCAATGAAAATGAAAGTTGTACTATTACATTTTTATTTTTTTTTAGTTTATATTTGTATTTTTAGAAATTTATAATAAATATATTTTGATAAATTTTAAATAACTTAAAAAGCTGTAAAGTGTTGTTAGATTAATATTTTTGGATGGTAAAGATTGAACATAAAATATATTTTTTATTTTTTTTATGAAAAATTAAAATAAGGATATTACTTATTATTGTGTTTTTTAATGAAAATATTGTGTTTGACCTCCTTTATGAGTTAAATATTTTATTGATTTGAAGAGTTTTCTGTTATATAATGTAATTAAAGTATTAATCATCTATTATTACTTTGTCTTTTAATAACAGGTTTCTTGTAGATGTATATAACATATTTAGTTATCTTAAGCAAATAAATTTTTTATTGTAAGGTGTAAAAAAATGGAATTAAGAAGAAAGTCCTTAAAATTAATGGGTTCTCATATAGATATTCTTATTTTTGATAGCGTTGATGCTGAAACTATTTTAGATGATGCTGTAGAAATGTTGAAGGTGTATGAACATAGATTTAGTGCAAATGACGACAGTTCTGAATTAATGGAAGTTAATCATAATGCAGGTGTCAAAGCAATCAAAGTCCATCCGGATTTATTTGATTTGATAAAAATAGGGAAAAACCATAGTTGTGCTTCTAATAGCTTTTTAAATATTGCTATTGGGCCAATTGTACAGACATGGAGAATAGGGTTTAAAGATGTAAAAGTTCCTACTAAACAAGAAATTGATAATTTATTAGAAATAACTGATCCTAATCAAATAATTTTAAATGAAGAAGAGCAATCTGTCTATCTTGCAAGAAAGGGTATGGCTATTAATTTAGGTGCTTTAGCAAAAGGATATATTGCTGATCTTATGATTGAATATTTGAAGAAAAGAGGCGTAGATGCTGGATTAATTAATTTAGGTGGTAATGTATTAGCTTTTGGTGATGCCAAGCATAATCAAGATTTAATGTGGCGCATAGGTATACAAAATCCAGTAGAAACAAGAGGAAATCATTTATTTACTATAGGGATAAAAAATCAATCGGTAGTAACATCAGGGATATATGAACGAAATCATACAGAAAATGGTAAAACGTATCATCATATATTAAATCCGAAAACTGGTTATCCCGTTGAAACAAATGTAGCAGGATTATCCATAATCTCTAGAAAGTCAGTAGATGGAGAAATCTGGACTACAAGATTGTTTGGAAAAGATATCAAAGATATTTTAGAAGAAGTGAACAATTTACCTGATATAGAATGTGTTATTGTAACAACTGAAGGTAAAGTCTATTATACAAGCGGAGTGCTAGATAAAATAATATGTTAAATAAAAATATCTTGAAGAATACTGAATATACTATTAATTTAAGGAGGCTCTATTAAAGTGGCTGAAATAAAAAACAAAAAAAATGTTAAAAAAACAAGACAAGAAAATCTAGATACAAATAAAGTAGATAGTACAAAAAAAGAGAGAGGAAACAAAAACATGGTAAAATTAATTGGTCTAGTTGGTACAAACTCTAAAAAATCTACAAACCGCCAACTTTTACAATATATTCAAAAACATTTTGCAGGTAAAGCTGACATCGAATTAGTTGAAATTAAAGATCTTCCTTTATTCAACAAACCAGCTAATAAAGAATTACCTGAAGGAGTTAAGGAAATTGCAGCTAAAATTGAAGCAGCTGACGGGGTTATCATCAGTTCACCTGAATATGACCATGCAGTACCTGCATCATTAATGAGTGCAATCGCTTGGTTATCTTATGGAATTCACCCATTACTAGATAAACCAGTAATGTTAACAGGAGCTTCATACGGAACTCTTGGTTCATCTCGTGCGCAAGCTCACATGCGTCAAATTATGGATTCACCAGAAGTTAAAGCACGTGTAATGCCAAGTTCTGAGTTCTTATTAGGACATTCTTTACAAGCTTTTGACGAAGCTGGAGATATTTCTAACCCAGAAACAGTTGCTAAATTAGATAGTTTATTTGCTGATTTCTTATTATTCATCAAAATTACTGAAAAATTAATTAATGCACATAAATTAGCTGAAAAAGAAATTGAAAACTTCTCTTGGGAAGATTTAAAATAGGATAGGAGTGTAGACACATGAAATTAGTAGGAATCGTAGGTTCAAACGCGGAAATTTCTTATAACCGCAAATTAATGGAATTTATAGCAAAAGAATATAAAGATTTATTCACTTTAGAATTATTAGACATTACTAACTTACCAATGTTTAACCAAGATGAAGATCATTCAAGAGAAAACAAAGATTTATTAGTAATGAACCGTAAAATTTTACAAGCTGATGGTGTTATCATCGCTACACCTGAGCACAACCACACAATTACTGCATCACTTAAGAGTGCATTAGAGTGGTTATCATTCGAATTACACCCACTTGAAAACAAACCAGTAATGGTACTTGGAGCTTCATACTATGATCAAGGATCATCTCGTGCTCAATTACACTTACGTCAAATCTTAGACGCTCCAGGTGTAAACGCGATTGTATTCCCAGGACATGAGTTCCTTTTAGGTAAAGCTAAAGAAGCTTTCGATGCTGAAGGTAACTTAGTTGACGATCGTACAGTAGGATACTTACGTATGTGCTTAACTAAATTCGTTAAATTTGCTACAGTAGCTCAATCATTAGCAGAAAGAAAACCAACACCGCCAGAAGACTTAACAGCTAGTGGAAAATGTGATACAACAATCGAAGGTGTTGATGGGAATGCTGATGACTGGTATGAAAAAGCAGCTGAAAAAGTTAACGCTGTATCTGGAGATACATATGTTAAACTTGATCGTGGTATCTTAACAGTAGACCAACTTAACTACTTCTTAAACTCTATGCCAATGGAATTAACTTATGCAGACAGCAATAACCAATTCTTATACTACAACTACCACAAAGAAGATTACGAAATGCTTGCAAAACGTCGTCCAGAACAAGTTGGATGTTCATTAGCAAATGTTCACCCAGAGCACCCAGAGAGAATACATAAGAGTGTAAACTGGTTAGTAGGATTACTACGTTCAGGACAAATCGATGTATTCCGTACACACGTTCCAACTCACGGACCAGATAAATATGTTGTGCACAACTACCAAGCTATGTACGACAAAAACGGTAAATATGCAGGTATCAACGAGTACATCTTAGACTTTAAACCAATCGTAGATTGGTACTTAAAACAAACAGGTCAATCATTAGTTAAAAATGGAGTACCTGTAGGTCACGGATATGCAGCAGCACCAGCTCCTGCAGCGGCAGATGCAACAAGTGGAGCTTCTGATGCAGGTCATGGTGGAGCAGCACCAGCAGCGCCAGCACCAGCAGCAGATGCAACAAGCGGAGCTTCAGCATAATAAAATTGAAAACAAATGATAAAAAGGCTTAAGGATTATTCTTGAGTCTTTTTTATTTCTAGAGCATATCTAGAGAATATTAAGAAATATTAAGTTATAATATAAAATAAATACACATTAGTGTAAAATAATATTTACTAAATACGGAGAGTATTGTATGAATAAAAATAATGTTCTATCTAAATTATTTCATAGGTATTTTATTGTTGCTTTGAATGGAATGGCCTTAGGGTTGTTCTGTACTCTAATTATTGGATTGATTATTAAGCAGATTGCTATAAACTTGAGTGGAAGTTTATCGAGTTTCTTACTTGTTATAGCGAGTATCGCAATGGCATTAACAGGTCCAGTTATTGGTATAGGTGTTGCGCATGCGCTTAAAACTCCTAAATTAGTAATCTTAGCTTCTGGTGTAGTCGGATTTTTAGGTGCATTTGGGTCAAATCTAGGTACTAATAATTTGCTAGATCATGGTAAATTGATAATTAGTGGTTCTGGTGATCCTTTAGGAGCTTTTATAGCGGTAGTTATAGCTGCGGAAATAGGTAGACTTATTTCCGGGAAAACTAAAATAGATATTATTATCACGCCATTTGTTACAATAATCATTGGAGGAATAATTTCTTATTTAACAGGACCATATTTAATAAAAGGGATGAAAATTCTTGGTACATTTATAAGAGAAGCAACTGAATTACAGCCGTTTATTATGGGAGTAGTTGTTTCAGTTGTTATGGGAATAATTTTAACATTACCTATAAGTTCTGCAGCGTTATCTATCATTTTGGGATTATCTGGAATAGCTGCAGGTGCATCGACTGTGGGATGTGCAGCTCAAATGGTTGGCTTTGCAGTAATAAGTTTTAAAGCTAATCGTTGGAATGGATTACTTGCTCAAGGTTTAGGAACATCTATGTTGCAAGTTCCTAATATTATGAGAAAACCAGTAATTTGGATTCCTCCAATAGTAGCGAGTGCTATCTTAGGTCCTATAGCAACCATTATTTTTAGAATGGAAAATAATCCAGCTGGTGGTGGTATGGGGACATCAGGATTAGTAGGGCAACTTATGACATGGCAAACAATGTCATCTTATACAGCTCATTCGGTACTGTTTATTGAAATATTGTTACTACACTTTATATTACCTGCAATTATTTCATATGGGGTATATTACTATATGGAGAAAAAAGGTTTTGTAAAAGCAGAAGATTATAAATTAGACTTATAAAAATTTAAGAACTAGCTATTTATAAATAGTTGGTTCTTTTGTTAGATTTGCTATAATAGGAAAAGAAAAACTTAAAAAATTTTAAAAGTACATGGTAAAAACATGGTCAAAGCGTAAAAAAAGAAGCCCTGTTACTGATGTAATAGGGCTTTTAAGCTTCTTCTTATTAACGTACTTCTTTAATACGAGCAGCTTTACCACGTAAGTTACGTAGGTAGTATAATTTAGCACGTCTAACTCTACCTTTACGTACAACTTCAATTTTTTCAACTTTTGGAGTGTGAACAGGGAATGTTCTTTCAACTCCAACACCGTTTGAAATTTTACGTACAGTATAAGTAGCAGAGATTCCTCCACCACGACGTTTGATAACTACTCCTTCGAATTGTTGGATACGCTCACGTCCACCTTCAACGATACGAACGTGTACTCTTACTGTATCCCCAGCTTTAAATTCAGGAATGTCTG
>ERZ772769.362-NODE-362-length-11061-cov-5.0785_pt1 | contig 11061 bp, 7 predicted proteins | sample MGYA00580987_ERZ772769 | MGnify/ENA primary metagenome ERZ772769 (study PRJEB29015, sample SAMEA2738043) | human oral metagenome | biome: human oral; feature: human-associated habitat; material: saliva | place: China | collected 2234 ...
GCCCCGTTCGTGCGTCCTCAGGAGACCGCCCGAGGTCCGCCCTCCAGGAGCGCCACGAAACCCTCCTCGTCAAGGATCGGCAGCCCCAGCTCGCGGGCCTTGGTCTCCTTGGAGCCCGCCTTGTCCCCTACGACGACGAAGCTTGTCTTCTTCGAGACGCTGCCCGAGGCCTTGCCGCCGCGCGAGACGATGGCCTCCTTGGCGCTGTCCCGCGTGAATCCCTCCAGGGAGCCGGTGACAACGACGGTCAGGCCCTCCAGGGTGCGCGCCGGCTCCTCCTGCTCCTCCGAGTCCTCCTCCCGGGTGCGGACCCCGGCGGCCTCCCAGCGGCTGAGGATCTCGCGGTGCCAGTCGACCTCACGCCACCTGGCCCAGGACTCGGCGATGGTGGGGCCGACGCCGTCGACCTCGGCCAGCTCGGCGACATCGGCCTGGCACAGGGCCTCCAGGGACCTGAAGCGCGCCGCCAGGGCCCGGGCGGCGGTCGGGCCGACGTGGCGCACAGACAAAGCCACCAGGATGCGCCACAGCGGGCGGCTGCGGGCCTGGCGGAGCTGGGAGAGCATGGCGGTGGCGTTCTTCCCCGGAGCAGTCGCCCTCTTGACCCGACCGTCAGCGTCGTAGGTCTGCTTGGTCCAGAAGAACCGGCTCAGGCGCCAGTCACCGGTGGGCACGCCTCGACGGGAGACGGGGCGCCAGACGAAGACCTCGCGCAGGTCGTCCTCGGTCAGGTCGAACAGGGTGGCCTCGCCGGTGAGCACCGGCGTCTGCTCGGTGATCCCCGCCTGCCTCAGGAGCTCCTCAACGGCCTCCACCCGCTGGGAGACGTGGAGGGAGTCGAGCTCGCCGGGCGGGAGGCTGAGCCGTCCGCCTTCGGTCTCCAGGCTCCGCCCCGCCGCGAGCGCCGTCAGGGCCTCGAGGCGTCCGGCGTCGGGGCGGGTCAGGGCCCCGGCGGCCTCGTCCCCCAGCCCTTCGACGTCCAGAGCGCCCCGGGAGCCGATGTGAGCGATCCTCTCGGTGAGCTGGGCGGGGCAGGACCGGGTATTGGGGCAGCGCAGGTCGACGTCGCCGTCCTTGGCCGGCGCCAGCTCGGTGCCGCAGGAGGGGCAGTGCGTCGGCATCACGAAGTCCCGCTCGCTGCCGTCACGCAGGTCCGCGACCGGCCCCAGGATCTCAGGGATGACGTCGCCGGCCTTGCGCACGATGACCATGTCCCCGATGCGCACGCCCTTGCGGGCCACCTCGGTGGCGTTGTGGAGGGTTGCGCGGGCCACCGTCGAGCCGGCGACCAGGACCGGCTCCATCATGCCGAAGGGCGTGACGCGGCCGGTGCGTCCGACCTGGACGGCGATGTCCAGCAGGCGGGTACGGACCTCCTCGGGCGGGTACTTGTAGGCGGTGGCCCAGCGGGGCACTCGGGAGGTGTGGCCCAGGCGGCGCTGAAGGGAGTGGTCGTCGAGCTTGAAGACGATGCCGTCGATCTCGTGGATGAGATCGTGGCGGTGGGCGGCGTAGCGCTCGATGTAGGCCTCACGCTCGGCGCGCCCCCTCACCACGGCGTTGTAGGGGGACACCGGCAGCCCCCAGCCGGCCAGCAGCTCATACCACTCGTGCTGCCGGGTGGGGAGGCTCTCCCCCGGTGCGGGGGTGATCGCACCGACCCCGTGGGCGATCATCGCCAGAGGCCGGGAGGCGGTGACAGCGGGGTTCTTCTGGCGCAGCGAGCCGGCGGCCGCATTGCGGGGGTTGGCGAAGACCTGCAGGAGGGGGGCTCCGTCGGCCTGCCGCTGCACGTTGCGGGTGCGGCGCTCCTCGTTGAAGGCCTCGAAGTCCTGGGTGGGGAAGTAGACCTCTCCGCGCACCTCGAGCAGAGACGGGTGGGCATCGCCGGCCAGGACGAGGGGGACCGAGGCGATGGTGCGCACGTTACCGGTGACGTCCTCACCGGTGGTGCCGTCGCCGCGGGTCGCGGCCCGGGTGAGGATGCCGTCCTCATAGGTCAGGGCCACGGCCAGGCCGTCGATCTTGACCTCTGCTGTCATGGCGAGTTCGTCGTCGCCGACCCCGGTCTCGGCGACCATGCGCTCGGCCCACTCCTGGACCTCGTCGAGGGAGAAGACGTCCTGAAGGGAGTACATGCGCTCGTGGTGCGGGGCAGGGGCGAAGTCGGTGACGGCGCGTCCGCCCACGGAGCGGGTCGGTGACCCGGCTCGGGCCAGGAGGGGGTGGGCCGCCTCCAGTCCCTCCAGCTCCCGGTAGAGGGTGTCGTAGTCGGCGTCGGACATGGGGCTCTCGGCATCGATCGCGTTGTAGTAGGCGTCGCGGGCGGCCTCGATGTCACGCACCAGCTCGCTCCAACGCTCCCGGGCGGCGGTGGGGATGGCGCTCAGATCCACGGGGCCACGCTGATCGGAGCGTGCCGAGGAGGGGGCCGGGGCGAGAGCGGATCCGCGGGGCGCGTCGGTGTCAGTCATGGGGTCATCTTCCCCCAACCGGGTTCACACCGGGATCCGCCCGTGTCCACAGTGACCATGAACATCCCCGAACGCCGAGGTTGTCCACACCCGGGGCTGACCAACGGCGACGCGACGGTCCCCAGCGGCGATTCTGGAGCAATGAGCACTCCCACCGCCGTCCCGGACCACCACTGGCTCCTGCCGGCAGAGGCCTCGGCCTCGTTGCGCCGGCGCTCGGCGGGTGAGGCAGCCGCGGAGGCGGCTCTGGCCGCCTTGGCCGGTCCGTGGCACCTCGCGGTCCTGGACGGTCCTGACCGTGGCCTGGTGATGGCCGTCAGGGACGGCGCTTTTCTGGGCCGGGGCGAGGTTCTCAGTGACCCCTTGGTCTCCCGCCATCATCTGCGCCTGCGCCTTCACGGCGGCCGAGTCCTGGCGCAGGACTGCGGATCGGCCAACGGCTCCTACCGCTACTGGCACCTGGGGCTGTGGCTGCGTATGCGCCGGGAGACGAGGATGAAGGAGGGGACGCTCCTGCGGCTGGGAGACAGCCTGCTCGAGCTGCGCAGGCGCCCCTGCGACCTGGTAGTGGCGGCCCCTGCGACACAGGCCTCGTCAACGGCATGGTTGATGGTGGGCTCACTGGTCTGCGTCCTGGTCATGGGCGGCTCAGCAGTGATCGCGCTCAGGACGGGCAGCCGCGGTGCAATGGGCATGGTCATGGTGGCGCCGATGGTCACGATGACGATCATGCGTCTGGTGCCCTTCCTGCAACAACGGCGAGCCCAACGTGCCGGGCGCGCCGGGCGTGCCGGTGGGGCCCGATGGCGCGCTCGCCGGTACCACCGGGGACGCCGACCGGGGTGGAGGCGCAATGAGCCGGACCCTGCCACGATGCTGCTGGCCGTCGCCGCGCGCTCCAGCATGTCTCAGGCCGTCCGGGACTCCCGGTCCGAGGGCTCAACGCCCGCCTCCGCCGCTCAGGAGGTCCTGGCCGCGTGGAGTGCCGCTCGCCGACGACGCTGCGTCCTGACGCTCTGCGACGGCGAGAGCCTGGCCCTGGTGGGCAAGGGCGCCGGCAATGCGCTGCGATGGTGGTGTGCCCAGCTTCTGGCCCGCGACGAGGTCCGGGTGACCGTGTTGGATGCCCCGTCAGGAGCCCTGCAACATGAACGCGCGGGCCATCGGGACAGTGCGCAAAGTGAGGGATGGGAGATGGTGAGCGGCCGGCTGGGGCTACGCCTCGCCTGGGGCCCGCAGGCCCACCCTCACAGCGCACAGATAGTGACTTGCGCCCACGATAAGGTCCCGCCCCAGGCTCTGAGCACACGGCCCGCTCCGGCCGGGGCGCCGTCGTGCTCACCGACCTGGTGGGAGGCGGTTCAGCACCTGAGCCGCTCCCGGATCACGGAACCGCCCCGGTCGTCGTCCCGGGTCGATGGCGTCCCCGACGTGGTCCCCCTCAAGACGGTCATGCACGACCTCGACGCCCACGAGCTGCGGGAGCAGTGGCAGGAGCAGGCGCACTCGCCGACCCGGGGCGCCCCGGCGCTGTCAGCGGTGCTCGGCGTGGGAGCACGAGGGCCGGTGCATGCCGACCTGGTGGCGGACGGCCCGCACGCCCTGCTGGCCGGGACAACGGGTTCGGGGAAGTCCGAGCTGCTCATCTCGTGGCTGGTGCAGCTGGCGCTGAGCCGAGCGCCGGACCGCCTCACCCTGGTCCTGGTCGACTACAAGGGCGGTGCCGCCTTCGGCCCCCTCGCCGGCCTGCCGCACACGGCCGGGGTCCTGACGGATCTGGATCCCGCCGGCACCCAGCGCGCCCTGTCCTCCTTGGAGGCCGAGGTGCGCCGCCGCGAGCGGATCCTGGCCGCCCACGGCGCCAAGGATCTCTCCTGCCTGCCGCCACAGGTCGTCGTCCCCGATCTGGTGGTGGCGGTGGACGAGTTCGCCACCTTGGCCGGCGAGCACGCCGAGGTCCTGGAGTCACTGGTGCGTATCGCCGCCCAGGGGCGCAGCCTGGGCATCCACCTCATTCTGGCCACACAGCGCCCTCAGGGGGCCGTGTCCCCGGCGATTCGGGCCAACACCTCCTTGCGAGTGTGCCTGCGGGTCCTCGACGCCGCTGACTCCAGGGACGTCCTGGGGCACGACGGGGCCGCCCGGATCGGTCATCATCCCGGGCGGGTCCTGGTCAGTGGCGCCGGCGGCGCTCAGGAGAGCGCCCCTGACCGGCAAGGTCTCAGCGACGGAGCCAGTGGTGCTCCCAGCCCTGGCAGTCAGGTGCTTCAGGCCCCCTGGTGCGGCTCGACACGTGAGGTCCAGAGGATCGTCGACCTCATCTCACGCGCAGCCCAGGGGCACGCCTCCCCATGGCGCCCCTGGGCGCCGGCCCTGCCCGCCTCGATCAGCGCGGCCGAGGCGCTCGAGCTGGTTCGGCTCCGGGGCCCCCGGGCACCGGGTGATCGTGAGGAGCAGGGAGCCGATGGGGCACTCGCCCCCGCGGAGCCTGCTGACCACGCAGGACTGTCCGGGTGCGACGACGACCATCTTCTCCTGGCCGTGACCGACCTTCCTCGCCAGCAGAGCCTGGGGCTGTGGCACTGGCGGGTCACACGCCCGCTGCTGGTCCTCGGGGCCTCAAGGTCAGGGCGGTCCACAGTCATCGCCTCAGCCGCGACGGCAGCACTGGGCGCGGGCCGAGGAGTGCACCTGTGCGGCTTCGCCTCCCCGACCTTAGACGCCTCCGGGCAGGCCCCGAACGAGGCCTCACCCATGCGCGAGCTCCTCACCCACCCCGGGGTGGGCACGGTGGTCGGCACGGAGGACCCGCGACGCCTGGCCCGGCTGTGGGGACTCGCCGCCAGTGGGCACCTCGGCACGGACCTCCTGTGCCTCGATAACGTCGACGCGCTCGTCGCGACCATCGATGAGGTGCTGGGCCCCGGCCAGGGCAACGCCCTGCTGGAGGCCGTTATCCGCACCACGTCCGCAGCGGGCACTCCCCTGCTGCTGACCGCCCCTTTGGTCGCCTCCACCGCCCGGTGGGCCGGATCCATGGGCCTCAGGCTGGTTCTCGGTGCGGCCACCGGCACACAGGCCGCTCTGGCCGGTCTTCCACGCGGGGTGGTCACCGGCGGCGCCCCGGGGCGCGGCGTCATCCTGGACGGGGCGACGACGACCGCCTGCCAGATCGTGCTCCGTGCGGACTTCCCGGTATCCGCCTCCGAGCGCGACGGCGCCCGCGCGCTGCGGCTCGAGCCGCTGCCGACCCGGCTCACCTGGGAGGACGTCCCGGAGGGCACCTGGGCTGTGGGAGGAGACGCGGCGGCACCGGTCACGCTTCCGGCTCACACCAGCGTCCTGGTCGCCGGGCCTCCCGGCTCGGGGCGCTCCACGGCACTGCGGGCTCTGGCCCAGGCGATGGCCTCCGACCCCCTCGTCGTTGACGACCTGGACCTGGCGGACATCACCACCGCCACTCAGGTGGAGGCCGCGCTGGCGCGCTCCGAGGTGGTCCTGGCCTCCGCCTCGACGGAGAAGGTCGCCACGACCTTCCGCGGCGCGATCTCCACCATGCGTGAGCGTGAGGCACTCGTCGTGCTGTGGCCCGGTATGCGCCCTGCCGATCAGGCCGCCGGCATCTCCTTGCGGACGGTCACCGACCCCAGAGCGATGACGCTGCCCGGTCGTGGGGCACTCGTCTATCGCGGAACGTGCCTGCCCATTCAGATCGTGCTACCCCGGCACGAAGACAATGATCGTCCTATTGAACACCCTGTTTAACAGGCATTCTCAATGAAGGAAAGTGGTGTTATCTCAACAGCTCAGCATCCTGTGAGGATCACGACAGGGTATCGGCACAGGTCTCATGATCGAGGTCTTGCCCACCGCCCCCCGTCGTGTGAAAGTTGTTCTCAGACGCGGCCGCCGTTCCCTGACAAGTTGGGTCGGCGCCAACCGCATGACCGATGACCTTGTAGGGGGCCCTTATGGACTGGCGCAGCCAAGCCGCATGTCTCACCGTTGACCCGGAGCTCTTCTTCCCCGTGGGGAACACAGGTCCCGCCATTGCCCAGATCGCCAAGGCAAAAGAGGTGTGCGGCCGCTGCGAGGTGGTGGACACCTGCCTGAAGTGGGCACTGGAGAACGGCCAGGACGCCGGCGTCTGGGGAGGCATGAGCGAGGACGAGCGCCGTTCTCTCAAGCGCCGGGCGGCCAGGGCCCGCCGGTCCTCCTGAAAACTGATCGAGTTCTTGACACTGCGGTGTTCGCACGGTTAATCGTGCGAACACCGTTTTGTTGATCCAGTGGTTCTCTACAGCGGGAAAAGGAAAGGTCAGGCTTCAGCCCGGGCAGCCCGCTGATGAAGGCGGGCATGAATGACGACGTCAGTGCCCCCTCCGCTCAGAGGCTCCCAGTCAATGACCCCGCGCAGCTCTCCTCGCACGAGCGTGGTGACGATCCGTGTTCCCAGTCCGGTCATGAGGGTGTCCGGCGCGAGGCCCGCACCGTTGTCCATGACGTGGACCTCGAGCCGGTCCTCGTCACGGTGGGCCGTGACCGTCACGCGGCCGTCGCGGCCATCGAGGCCGTGCTCGACGGCGTTGGTCACGAGCTCGGCCAGCACCGTGGCCAGCGCCTGCGCCGTGTCAGCGTCGACCACCCCGAAGGAGCCCTCCAGCTTGGTGCTGACCTCGCCCGTGGGCGTGGCCACGACCGCGGCCATGCGCAGGATGGAGGAGAAGACCTCATCGAAGTCCACATGCTCATTGACGTTGTGGCTCAGGGCGTCGTGGACGGTGGCGATAGTGGTCACCCGGCGCTCGGCCTCGGACAGGGCCTGACGGGTCTCCTCGTTCGAGGCGCGGCGGGCCTGCATACGCAGCAGCGCCGAGACGGTCTGCAGGTTGTTCTTGACCCGGTGGTGAACCTCCCGGATGGTGGCGTCCTTGTTGAGCAGAACCTGCTCACGCCGACGCACCTCGGTGACGTCACGCACTAGAAGCACCGCCCCGGAACGGCGCCCCTTGAGCGTCAGCGGGATGGAGCGCACAGACAGGAACACTCCCCCGACCTCGACCTCGGTGAGCCAGGCCTGCCTGCCCATGAGGACCACGGCCAGCGTCTCATCGACGGGGGTACGGGCGGGGATGATCGAGGTGACGGCCTCGGCCAGCAGGATCCCCTCCAGCTCGCCCTCAATCCCCAGGCGGTGGAAGCAGGAGCGCCCGTTGGGGCTGACGTAGACGATCCGCCCCTCCTCGTCCAGGCGCAGGACGCCGTCGGCCACGCGCGGCGTGCCGTGGCGGATCGTGGTGCCGGCCCCCTGGATGGGGAACTCGCCCGAGGCGGTCATCTGGCACAGGACCTCGGCGATCTCCTCCATCTCCCGCTCAACGATGCGCCCGCCCCGGATAACACCCACCGAGGTCTCCCGAGTCACGACGGCGATCGGCGTGCCGGCGTGAACAACCGGGATGTACTCCTCCTGGACCGCGGCGGTGCCGGTCCAGTAGGGTTCGGCGGCGTCCTGGATCTGGGCGGTGGACAGTGACTCCATGGCCATGGCCTCACGCGAGGCCGGCATGCGCCGCCCGACGACGTCCTCGAGGTGAACGGTGGTTCCCCCCGAGGGGCGGGTGTGGCCCGCGGCGATGAAGCGCCCCGCACGAGTACGCACCCACAGGACCAGGTCGGAGGTGGATAGGTCCGCAATCAACTGCCAGTCGGCCACCAGCTGGTGGATCCAGTCGAGGTCGGCCTCGGCGAGGTCGACTGCGTCTCTCAGGGCGCTAGGCAGAAGATTAGGCACCTCTCAAGGTTATCGGCAGTGAGCGGAACCGGCTCGTTGAGCCGGCTAATTGCCAAGCAGGACACATGTTCGGGATCTGAGCGATCCCGCATTCAACCGCACGAGCACGCCTTGGCTTCCGTCCCCGCGGAGGTCGGAACATGCCCCGGACCGGCGAAACATGACAGGATCGCACCATGAGGAAGACCATCACCATCACCTATCCCGCATCTCCGGCACGCACCGCGCAGATGCTCGCCGACCCCGCCTACCAGGAGGCACGGGTCTCGCGGGCCGGGCTCGACAACGCCTCGGTGGACGTCGCCCAGCGCGGCCAGGGCTTCGTGGCCACCATCGCCGGAAGCATCCAGCCCTCCCAGCTGCCCTCGGTCGCCTCGAGGTTCGTGCGCTCGGCGGTGTCCTTCTCCGTGGCCGAGTCCTGGGGCGAGCCGAAGGATGACGGCTCACGCTCCGGCGGCTACGACGTGACGATCAAGAACGCCCCGGTCAAGGTCAGCGCCACCTCCACCATGTCTCCCGCCGGTGAGGCCACCACCGTCACCGTCGACGTCGACCTCAAGGTCACCGTGCCGTTGGTCGGCAAGACCATCGAGGAGAAGGCGATGGGCATGGTGGGCCGCGTCGTCGCCGATGAGGAGAGCCGGGCCGCCGACTGGCTCGCCGAGCACTGATTCGCGTTTCATCACGCCCCGATCACGCACGGATCACTGACTGTGCGCTGCGTCGCCCAGCGGCGTTATTCCCGTACTGCGCCCCTGTCCGCCAGTGGCGCAGCACGGGGCTGTAAGCCGATTCCACCGCCGAGTCTCACCCGGTTTCATGGCACGATCAGGCCATGAGCACTTCTAACACAGCCGCCTCCGCCCCTAACGCCGTGTGGGCCGAGCGCGCAGGCACCCGCCAGTACATCGGCCGCAACTCCTCGGGCGCTGAGGTCCGCATCGGCATGGGCCCGGGCGAGTTCTCCCCCGGTGAGCTGATGAAGATCGCGCTGGCCACCTGCAACACCCTGTCCGCCGACCACCGTCTGGCCAAGGCCCTGGGCGAGGACTTCGAGGCCACCGTGGGCTGCTCGACCGTCAAGAACGACGCCGAGGAGCGCTACGAGTCCTTCCAGGTCGAGATCGTCACCGACCTGTCCTCGCTCGACGCCGGTCAGCGCGAGCTGCTCAACCAGCGGGTCGCCGGCGCCGTCGACCGTCACTGCACCGTGGGCCACACCATCGAGCACGGCGCTACCTACACCACGACGATCGTCGACCCCAACGAGGACTGAGCCCTCAAGCACTCCGGCCCTTGAACCGGCCGCGCTCCCCGAGGCCCCCTGCGTCACTCAGGTAAGGAGACCACTGTGAACACCTCCCGCTCCGGGCGCTCCACAGCGCTGGAACGTGCCCTCGACAAGGCGATCGCCATCCCGGCCTCCCGCATCGAGGAGCGCGTCGCACGGATGCGCCGGGACCGCCCCGGGGCCGACGCCGCCGAGCTCGTCGAGATGGCCGGCGCCCGCTTCCGGCGGGACGCAGGGTTGTCATCGGGGGCGGTCGGGGCCTCGGCGGCCATCCCGGCCATCAGTACTGGCGCGGCCGCTGCCCTGACGGTCGGCCAGAGCGCCGCCTTCATCGCCTCGGCCGTCACCTACGTTCTGACTGTCGCGGAGATCCAGGGGGTCCATGTCGTCGACACCGAGCGCCGTCGGGCCCTGGTCCTCTCCGCCCTTCTGGGCAAGGAGGGATCCGAGGCGGTTCAGGGCCAGCTGGGTCTGTCCTCGATGTTCTGGGCGGCTCAGCTGCTCATGCAGATGCCCCTGCCGTCGGTGAAGTCGATCAACGCCCACCTCATCAAGCGGGTGGCCAAGCGCTCGGCCGCCAAGGGCGGGGCGCTGGCACTGGGGCGCCTCCTGCCCTTCGGGATCGGGGCCGCCATCGGCTGGAAGGGGGGCCGGGCGCTGGCCAACCAGGTCATCGAGGGGGCGCAGGCGGCGCTGGGGCCCCAGCTCGCTCTGAGCGACTACGTCGACAGCTCCCACGTCGAGGTGATCGAAGCGTGAGCGGTATCGGCAGCGGCAGCGATCCCTCACCGGCAGCCGCTCAGTACCCGGCCCTGGCGCAGATGGGGCTCGTCCCCCCGCCAGGTGTCGACGTCGCCTACGAGAACCTCCTGGCCGAGGTCCTGACCAACGGGACTGCGAAGTCCGACCGCACCGGCACCGGGACGCGTTCACTCTTCGCCCGCCAGCTGCGCTACGACCTGCGCCACGGCTTCCCCCGCATCACCACGAAGTTCGTGGCCATGAAGGCCGTCAAGGGTGAGCTGCTGTGGTTCTTGCGCGGGGAGACCAACGTGCGCTGGCTCCAGGAGCGGGGCATCACCATCTGGGACGAGTGGGCCGACGACTCCGGTGAGCTGGGGCCGGTCTACGGCTCGCAGTGGCGCTCCTGGCCCACCCGGGACGGGGGCGCGATCGACCAGATCACCGGACTCATCGACACGCTGCGCACCGACCCGGACTCGCGGCGCATGCTGGTGTCGGCCTGGAACGTCTCCGAGCTGGGATCCATGGCGCTGGCCCCCTGCCACGCCTTCTTCCAGTGCTACGTGGCCGACGGCCGCCTGAGCCTGCAGATCTACCAGCGCAGCGCCGACCTGTTCCTGGGGGTGCCCTTCAACATCGCCTCCTACGCGCTGCTGACCCACATGCTCGCCCAGCAGACGGACCTGGAGCCCGGAGAGCTCATCTGGACCGGCGGAGACTGCCACATCTACGACAACCACATCGAGCAGGTCCGCACC
>ERZ772769.363-NODE-363-length-11057-cov-6.25995_pt1 | contig 11057 bp, 4 predicted proteins | sample MGYA00580987_ERZ772769 | MGnify/ENA primary metagenome ERZ772769 (study PRJEB29015, sample SAMEA2738043) | human oral metagenome | biome: human oral; feature: human-associated habitat; material: saliva | place: China | collected 2234 ...
CCGACACCGCGGCCCTGGCGCACCTGCAGCAGACGAGCCTCATCGAGACCGCCGCGCGGCGCACCCAGGAGTCGGTCATCGTCAAGGCGGGGGCCCCGACGTCGGTGTCCTGGTTGGCATCCAGCGTCGCGGACGCCACCACGGTCAATGCCCTGGCGCAGCCGGATTCGACCATCATCGCCTCACCGGAGTCCTTGCCTCCGTCCGACGAGCTCACCTACACCCCCTCCGGTCTGGGCGCCTCCGGGGACCACGCGGTCCTCATCCCGGAGCAGTCCCTGTCGGGGGCGCTCACCGGCCAGGACGCCACACCCACGGCCTCCGATCAGGGCGATCCGACTGCCCAGAGCGCCCAGGCCTCCGCACTCGACACCCGCCAGCTGCTGCGTGGGGACAGTGCCATTCTGGTCCGCCAGGCCCCGGTGCTGGAACGGGACATCGTCGTGGCGATGCCCCGCCGGGCGACCTCCGCCGTGCAGTCATCGGTCGTGCGGGAGCGGGTGGCCGCCCTGCGCTCAGTGCCCTGGGTCCAATCCCAGCCCCTGGGCGCCCTCCAGGAACGCGCCCAGCACGAGGTCGCGGCCGTGAACGAGGGCACCTCACGGATCGAGCGCTCCGAGACGCCGGACACGGTGATCGACGACGACGAGCTGCCCGCCGACACCCTCACCGCCGCAGGCCGCACGGCCACGACCTTGCAGTCGATCTCCTCCGTGCTCTCCGAGCCGGCCGCGCTGCTGGGCGACTACACCAGCCTGGAGGCGGTGGTCTCCTCAGCGTCCTGGCGGGCCGACCCCGCGACCCGCAACGCCCAGGTTCCCACGGCCGAGGCGGCCGGGGCCCACGTCACCTCCTCGCTGGCCGCGGTGCCGTCCTCGACCATCAACGTCATCAGCTCCGAGGCGCAGCTGCCGGTGCGCATCACCTCCTCCCTGAGCCAGGACGTCACGGTCCAGGTCTACCTGGTCTCGAACAACAAGCGCCTCCAGGTCCCGCGCACCACGACCGTGCGGGTCCCGGCCCACCAACAGGCCAAGGTCACGGTGCCGATCCAGGCCGTCGGCTCGGGCGATGTCGCCCTGACGGTGCAGGTTCTCGCCGCCGACGGCACCACCGTGGGCACCCCCACCACCGTCAACATGCGCGTACGCGCCGACTGGGAGGGACGCGGTACCGGAGTCATCGTCGGGGTCCTGGTCGCCATCGTGGTGACCGGTACGGTGAGGACAGTACGACGAGGCCGCCGCACCGCTGTGGCCCCGGCTGCACAGGAGACGGCATGAGCATCATCAAGCGTGTACGGATCGGGCGATCCTCCTCCCAGGGGCGCAGCCAGGCCTCCCTGGCGCGCTCCTCGGCCATCATGGCCTCGGGGACCCTGGTCTCCCGCATTCTGGGCATGGTGCGCAACGCCCTGATCGTCATGGCGCTGGGCGCCACCGGGTCGGGGGCCGCCGACGCCTTCAACACGGCCAACAACCTGCCCACCTACCTGTACAACATGATGATCGGCGGGATCCTCAACGCGATCCTGGTGCCGCAGATCGTTCAGGCGCTGCGACGGCGCAACGGCGAGGAGGTCGTCAACCGCCTCCTGACCGCCGCGGCCACGCTCATGCTGGTGCTCACGTGCATCGCGACCGCGGCCGCGCCCCTCATCTTCACCCTCAACGCCAACTCCTTGGCCCAGGGGCAGTGGCGAGCGCTGTCCTTCGCCTTCGCGTTCTGGTTCATGCCGCAGGTCTTCTTCTACGGCCTGTACGCCCTGTGGGGGCAGGTGCTCAACGCCCGCTCGAGCTTCGGGCCCTACATGTGGTCGCCGGTGCTCAACAACATCATCTCGATCGCCTCGATCCTGTTCTACCTCCATATCTACGGCCGCTACACCGCCGGTGAAGGCGCAGAGGTCTGGGGCTGGGGCCGGATCACCCTCATCGGGGCGACGACGACCCTGGGCATCGCGGTCCAGGCGCTGATCCTCTACATCCCCCTGGTGCGCTCCGGGTTCCGGCCACGCATCATCTTCGGGGTGCGGGGCCTGGGGCTGGGCAAGACCGTCAAGGTGGCCCTGTGGGCGCTGGCCGGGGTGGGCGTGGCCAGTCTGAGCAACTGGATCACCTCCAACCTGGGCTCCTACGCGGTGACGGCCTCCGAGCAGCCCGAGTACGCGAACGTCATCGTGCCCTCCACGACCATGTGGCTCAACGCCTACCTGGTGTACATGCTGCCCCAGTCCCTCGTGGTCACCTCCATCATCACGGCCCTGTTCACCCGGATGAGTGAGAAGGCCGCGGCCGGGGACGCGGCCGGCGTGCGCGAGGACCTCTCCCTGGGACTGCGCTCGGCGGGCGTCTTCACGGTGCTGGCCACCGCGGGCATCTGCGTCCTGGCCGTCCCGGCCCTGCAGCTCTTCACCCCCTCGATCTCCCTGCCCGAGGCCCAGGCCAGCGCCCCCATGCTCATCGCTCTGGCACTGGGCATCGTCCCGCAGGGGATCTGGTTCGGGACCCAGCGGGTGATGCTGGCCTACTCCGATACCAAGCGGCTGCTGCTGGCCGACGTCGTCGTCGGCGTCATCCCCGTGATCCTGTGCGTCCTGGCCTACTTCGTCGCCCCGGCCAACCACTGGATGACCTGGGCGGGCGCGGCCAACACGATCAGCCAGATCGGGGGCTGCGTGGTCGTCATCCCCATGATGCGCTCCCACCTGCCCAGCCTCGACGGCCGCAAGATCGTCACCACCCACCTGCGTCTCATCATGGCGGTGGCGCCCGCGGTCGTCGTCGGGATCCTGCTCAACACGATGCTCGGTGACATCGACGCCGACTCCTCCCTGGCCAACATGACCGCGGCCCTCGGACACATCGCCGTGGTCGCCACCGTCATGTCACTCATCTACCTGCTGATGGGGCGCATTGTCCGGATCGAGGAGATCACGGTCGCCTTCCGGCCCTTCTCGCGGATCCTGTCCACGCTCGGTCGGCGTCTGCCCGGCGCCCCCGGGCGAGCGGTCCTGGCGGCGGCGGCCTGGTTGTCGCCGGCGCAGCCGCAGACCCAGGTGACCGCTCAGATGGCGGCCGTCCAGACGCCTGCGCCCCCGCCGCCACCGGCTCAGGCGACCTCAGGCCCCTCCGGTCTTTCAACGGGGACGACGGCGCATGGTGCTGTTGGCTACACCTCCGGGGGTGCTCAAGCGATTCCGCCCGCACCACCGCCACCGGCTCAGGCCCAGACCCGCTCCTGGGGACAGCCGGGTCAAATGGGGTCCCAGCCCGCAGCCGGCCACCCCTCGCAGGCCGCGGCGGGCCACCCTCACCACGGGCAGCCTGTCCAGCGTCTCGCACCGCCACCACCGGCACCCTCGCAGGCTGCGGCCGCACCGCCGCCCCCGAGCGCCGATGCCGCAGCCGGCTCCTCCCACCACTGGCCCACCCCGGGGCACGTCCCAGCCGACGCACCCGGGAGTATCCCGCCGTCGCTGCCAGCCAGCATTCCCCCGTCGCGGGGGGCCACAGGGCGCTCCGCCGCCCACCCGTCACACAGCTCTGCCCACACCGGCCACATCACCCCGGTCTGGAGCCCGCGGACAGTTACGATGGGGTCGACTGGTTCAGATGGACAACCATCTCAAGGAAGGAGACGCATGTCGGAGGCGACGCCGATCGGCAGTGGTCGCTACGGGCTCCTGGGAACGCTGTCCACCACCCTGCCGCGCATTGTCAGGCACCGTGGCGTCGACACGATCCTGGATCGAGACGTCACGATCCTGGTTCTCACCGACGCGACGCTTCATCGTGACAACGTCCTGGAGTCGGCCAGCAGGGCAGTCCTGGTCGAGGACCAGCGTCTCCAGCAGGTCTATGACGTCGAGCGCGCCGAACCCTCCGTCATCGTCACCGAGCCGCTGACCGGAAGGACCTTCTCCTCCTTGGTCTCCCGGGGCATGCCCCCGGCGCAGGCGCGCGCCATCATCGGTGAGACCGCGCAGGCGCTGGACGCCGGTGCTCGCCGGGGACTGCACCACCTCAACCTGTCGCCGGAGTCCATCCGCGTTCTTCCCGACGGTACGGTGAAGGTCAGTGGCCTGGGCATTGAGGCCGCCGCCCTCGATCTGGAGAGCCGGGTCGCCGGCCATGACCCGTCGGCCGCGGACCGTGCCGACGCCCGCTCCCTAGTGGAGATCCTGTACTACGGCCTGACCGGCCGGTGGCCGGGCAAGCGGCCGGGTATTCCCTCCGCACCTCGACTGGGCGGTGTCCCGGTCAAGCCCTCCACGCTCGTGCCGGGAATCGACCCGGTCCTGGACGAGCTGTGCGAACGCACCTGGAGCAGCCAGCCCCCCATCTCCGCCGCTGAGGTGGCGCGCTCACTGGGCACCTGGGACCAGGTGGCCGGCTACCACGAGTCCGGGCCGGCGCAGCGCCCCTCGTCCCAGCACCCCTCGCCGAGCGGCGGCGCCACTGGTGGCAATGGTGGCGCTGCGGGTGCCTCGGCCGCCGTCAGTGCCGCAGGAGCCGGTGTCGCCAACGCGGCGCGCGGAGTCCTGGACCGGCTGCGGCGCAGCGGTGCGGGCAAGAGCACCACGGTCAGCGCACCGTCGGGGCAGACGGCACCCGCACCGGTTCAGCCGGAACCAGCACCGTCCGTCGTGCCCACCGCCTCCAACGCACCTGCCGAGCAGACCTCCGTCATCGAGACGGCCTCGGCTGCCGCAGCACCGGCCCCGCAGGCCCCTGGTCCGCAGCTGCCGGAGTCAGCGGCTGCGCAGGACCAGTCCGCCGACGACGTCTACGTCCAGGTCACCGGGCCGACGAACCCGATCCCAAACGTCCTGTCGACCGCCTCCGAGACCGTCCCCGGGCCGGCGCCGGTCCCGGCCGAGCCCTTCACCGGCAGCTTCCCGGCCTTCGATGACGACGAGGACGAGGAGGTCGACCCCGAGGCCGCTCGCCGCGAGCAGCGCACGACCAGCTCGGTCCTGGTCACCTTCTTCCTCATGGTCATCGTCTTGCTCGTGGTGGCCAGCTACATCGTGTACCAGACGATCGGCATCCCCTTCGCGGACAAGGACCGCGCGGCCGCTGACACCGTCCCCTCGGCCAGTGCCCAGGAGAACGGCGGCGGCGGACAGCAGCCCGCGCCCCAGCCGGCTGAGGCCAAGCCCGAGATCGCCGGTGTCAACGTGGTCAACAACCTGAGCACGCAACAGGCCAACAACCAGCAGTACCTCGCTGACGGGGACACGAGCCACGCCTGGTTCTCCCACAACAGCAGCAGTCAAGAGCTGCTCCAGCCGATCGACATCGAGATCAAGCTCAAGAGCCGCGCCAAGGTCTCTGAGATCGACTTGCAGGGAACCAACGAGGGCGGACATCTTGAGATCCGCGCCACGGACCTCAGCAACGCAGGCGGCGGTACGGTCCTCGCCGAGGGCGCCTTCACCTCGGGAAGCACCACCCTCAAGGTCGACAACCCCCAGGAGGTCGACACCATCGTCATCAGGGTGACCCAGCTGCCCAAGAACAGTGATCCGACCGAGTTCCCCTACAAGGCAACAGTGACTGAGGTCACAATCAAATAGGACCTTCCCTGGGAACAGGCCGTACTGGTAACCAGTTACCTCAGGTAGCCGCGCACTGCGGCCCCCTATCCGCTCGTCAGGAGAGTCATGATTCACGACGTCGTCATCGTCGGCTCCGGTCCCGCCGGCTACACAGCTGCCATCTACGCGGCCCGCGCCCAGCTCAATCCGGTCATCCTGGCCGGTTCGGTGACTGCCGGCGGTGCCCTGATGAACACCACCGAGGTGGAGAACTACCCCGGCTTCGTCACGGGCATCATGGGCCCTGAGCTCATGACCCAGATGCAGGAGCAGGCCGAGCGTTTCGGTGCCGACATCCGCTACGAGGACGTCACCGCCCTCGAGCTGGAGGGCGACGTCAAGCGCATCACCACCTCTGACGGTGTCTACGAGGCCCGCACCGTCATCATCTCCACCGGCTCGGAGTACCGGCACCTGGGCATCGACGGGGAGGAGCGCCTCTCCGGCCACGGCGTGTCCTACTGCGCCACCTGCGACGGGTTCTTCTTCAAGGACCAGGACATCGTCGTCGTCGGTGGTGGGGACTCGGCCATGGAGGAGGCCACCTTCCTGACCCGCTTCGCCCGCTCCGTGACGGTGGTCCACCGCCGCGACGAGCTGCGCGCCTCGGCCGTCATGGCCAAGCGCGCCCAGGAGGACCCGAAGATCTCCTTCGCCTGGAACTCGCGAGTCGTCGAGCTCGACGGTGAGGACTCGCTGACCGGCGTCACCCTGGAGGACACCGTCACCGGGGACCGCCGCCGGCTCGAGGCCACGGGTCTGTTCGTCGCCATCGGACAGGTGCCGCGCAGCGAGCTCGTCGCCGACGTCCTCGAGCTCGACGAGGCCGGCTACATCAAGGTCGAAGCGCCTTCTCAGCGCACCCGCATCCCTGGGGTCTTCGCCTGCGGTGACGTCGCCGACCCCACCTACCAGCAGGCGATCACGGCGGCCGGGTCCGGCTGCCGAGCGGCCCTGGACGCCGAGCACTATCTGACCACTCTGCAGGCCTGAGGGCCGGCTGCCTCCACTCAGCACAGGGCGGAGTCGGCACCGCCGACGTCGCATCGCCGGCCCCGTCCATCCTGACTCACCCACCCACAACGTTCGAGGAGAACAATCATGTCCGAGGCTCTCGCCGTCACCGACGCCACCTTCGAGGAGGAGGTCCTCAAGTCCGAGGTGCCCGTCGTCATCGACTTCTGGGCCCAGTGGTGCGGCCCCTGCCGCCAGATGGCGCCGATCGTGGACGAGGTCGCCGCCGACTTCGGTGACAAGGTCAAGTTCGTCAAGGTCGACGTGGACGCCAACCCGGCCACGGCCCGCTCCTACGGCGTGCGTTCCATCCCGACCTTCGCGGTGGTGCGCGACGGCGAGGTCTTCCACCAGTTCGCCGGCTCGCGCCCCAAGGCCTCCTTCAAGGCCGAGGTGGAGAAGGTCCTGGCCTGAGCCCGGGCCCTCCGCCCTGTCTTCTGACTCTCACGCATCGGTCCCGCCGTGCTGCCCCTCACGGGCGTCTCGGCGGGACCGATGCCCTGTCCCAACGGTTGTCTGATGTCTGGTTCCGTCGTCGGGCGGGCCGTCACCTCAGCGAGGCCGTATCTGACACAGCATCTGACACCGCACCTGTCACCCGCCGTCACAGCCCCGTAGAATCGCACCGGATTCGCACGCGGCACCAGGTCATGCGACACGGCAAGAAGGCGGCACATGCAGCACACCCAGTACATCTCCACCCGTGGCCAGATGACGGCAGCGGGGTTCACGGACGTTCTTGTGGCGGGCCTGGCGCCCGACGGTGGCCTGGCGGTTCCCAGCCAACTGCCAGCCCTGAGCCCCGAGCAGATCGAGGCCTGGAGGCCCTTGGGCTACGCCGACCTGGCCACGGAAGTCATCGGCCTGTTCGCCACCGACATTCCCCGGGAGGACCTGGCCGAGCTGACCCAGGCCGCCTATGGCCCGCAGCGATTCCCACAGCCGGTCGTCCCTGTCACCTGGCTTGACGAGGTCGCCGACGGCCTGACCCTCGTGGGCCTGTCCGAGGGACCGACAATGGCCTTCAAGGACCTGGCCATGCAGTTCCTCGGGCAGGCGATTCCCTATGTGCTGGCCAAGCACGGACAGGTGCTCAACATTCTGGGCGCCACCTCCGGCGACACCGGTTCGGCGGCCGAGCACGCCTTCAGGGGGCAGGAGGGCGTCAGCGTCTTCATGCTCTCGCCGGCCGGGCGTATGAGTCCGGTGCAGCGCGCCCAGATGTACACCCTCCAGGACGCCAACATCCACAACATCGCGGTGCGCGGTGTCTTCGACGACTGCCAGGCGCTGGTCAAGGCGCTGAGCAACGACGCGGAGTTCAAGGCCGCTCATCACCTGGGCGCCGTCAACTCCATCAACATCGGCCGGATCGCCGCGCAGGCCGTCTACTACGTGTGGTCCTGGCTGCGGGTCACCGACGCGGTGGAGGAGGGGCGCCGCGCCGGCTACCGCATCGATGTCTGCGTGCCCTCGGGCAACTTCGGCAATATCTACGCCGGCTTCCTGGCCCGGTCCATGGGGGTGCCGATCCGCCGCCTCATTCTGGCCACCAATGAGAACAACGTACTCGAGGAGTTCTTCACCACCGGCATCTACCGACCCCGTTCCGCGGAGGACACCCTGGCCACCTCCAGCCCGTCGATGGACATCTCCAAGGCCTCCAACCTGGAGCGCTTCGTCTGGACGCTGCTGGGCCCCGAGGTCTTCGTGCAGCGCTGGGCCGAGCTGGAGGCCACCGGCACACTCGACCTGCGCGATCAGCTCCCGCGCCTGCGCGAGGAGTTCGGCTTCGTCGCCGGCACGTCCACGCACGCCGACCGGCTGGAGGCCATCCGCAGCGTCAAGGAGCGCTCCGGCCGGCTCATCGACCCGCACACCGCCGACGGCGTGACGGTCGCTCTGCGCGTCATGGAGCCCGGTTTCCCCACACTCGTCATGGAGACCGCCAAGGCCGCGAAGTTCCCGCAGACGGTGGCCGAGGCGCTCGGGAGCGAGCCGGAGACCCCCGACGTCGTCGCTGATCTGCTTGCCCGGCCCCAGAAGGTCGAGACGATCGACAACGAGGAGGCTCCTCTGCGCGCCCTCATCGAGGAGCGGGCCCTGACCCGCTGACCGAGGTCGGCCCGTAGGGCTACTGACACCTCACCGCGCCGCGCATCGCACCCACGATGCGCGGCGCGTCCTTGTCCGGCGCACGCGCCGTCCCAGCGATGAGGTGAGGAGCGTGTTTCACGTGAAACACCGCGGAATACTCCTGCCCCCGCCGACTGCTGAACACGGCTGGGTCCGTGGCAGACTTAGGGCCACGGACGCATCAGTGGCGACCAAGGAAGGACCGCAGGTGAGTGAGAGCAGTAACCAGGTAAAGGGCAACCGACTCGACCCGTGGCTGGACAGCTATGCGGCACGAGCCCACGGACTGCGTGCCTCGGAGACGCGGTCCCTGTTCGCCGTCGCCTCCCGACCCGAGGTCGTCTCCCTGGCCGGCGGCATGCCCAACCTCAAGGACCTCCCGCTGGAGCGTCTGGCCGAGGCCACTGCACGGATGATCCGCGAGGACGGCGGCCGGGCGCTGCAGTACGGGAACGGGCAGGGACTGCCGCGGCTGCGAGAGCAGATCACCGAGGTCATGGCCCTGGAGGGGATCAGGGCCGATCCCGAGGACGTCATCGTCACCACCGGCTCTCAGCAGGCCGTCGACATCATCACCGAGCTCTTCGTCGACCCCGGCGACGTCGTGCTGACCGAGGCGCCCACCTACGTCGGCTCACTGTCGATCTTCGCGACCTACCAGGCCGATGTGCAGCAGGTGCCCATTGATGCCGGGGGCGTCGTCCCGGAGGCGCTGGAGGAGACGATCGTCCGCCTCGAACGCGAAGGACGCCGTATCAAGTTCTTCTACTGCCTCCCCAACTTCCATAACCCCGCCGGAGTGACCCTCGCCGAGGAGCGCCGTGGACAGGTCGTTGAGATCTGCCGACGCCACCACATCCTCATCGTGGAGGACAATCCCTACGGTCTTCTGGGCTTCGAGGGGCAGACCTACACCGCGCTCAAGACCCTCGCGCCCGACGACGTCGTCTACCTGGGTTCCTTCTCCAAGATCTTCGCCCCGGGTTACCGCGTGGGCTGGGCGGTGGCCCCGCCGGCCGTGCGGGAGAAGATGAAGCTGGCCTCCGAGGCGGCGATCCTGTGCCCGTCGTCAGTGGGTCAGTTCTCGATCTCCATGTACCTGGAGCAGTTCGACTGGAAGCAGCAGATTGTGGACTTCCGGGCCATGTACCAGGAGCGGCGCGACGCCATGGTCTCGGCGCTGGAGGAGTTCCTGCCCATGTGCCACTGGAACGTGCCCGACGGCGGCTTCTACGTGTGGGTACGGCTTCCCGAGGGACTCGACGCCAAGGACATGCTGCCGCGCGCGGTCACGAGCCTGGTCGCCTACGTCTCCGGGACGGCCTTCTACGCCGGCGGCAGGGCAGGGCAGGACCACCTGCGACTGTCGTTCTGCTACCCCGAGCCCACCGAGATCCGTGAAGGGGTGCGCCGGCTCTCCGGCGTCGTGACCCGCGATCTCGAGCTGCTGAGCCTGTTCGGGCCCACCCACAGTCCCCATCCGTCCGAGGGCGTCCACGCGCCCGCACCCGACCAGATCTGAGGTTGACGATGAACCAGTCTCCACTCCGTATCGCTGTGCTCGCCGGCGGATTGAGCCATGAGCGCGACATCTCCCTGCGCTCGGGGCATCGTGTCGCCCAGGTACTCAAGCACCTCGGGCACACCGTCCTCGTCCTGGACATCGACGCACGCACCATTGGATCGCTCAAGACCTTCGGGCCCGACGTCGTGTGGCCCTTGGTTCACGGCGGCCCCGGGGAGGACGGGGGGCTTCAGAATGTGCTCATCTCCCTCGGACTGCCGTATGTCGGCACGCACTCCGACGGCTGCCAGCGGGCCTCATTCAAACCGACCGCCAAGGCGAGTGTTCGCACCGGCGGAGTGATTACTCCTGATTCATTGACGCTTCCACACTCCTATTTCAGTCAGCTGGGGGCCCAGGAGGTTCTCACCGTCGTGGCGGGTCATTTGGGCCTTCCAGTGGTGGTGAAGCCGCATCAGGGAGGCTCCGGCCTTGGTGTCTCCTACGCATCGACGGCAGACGAGCTGCGTTCCGCGATGGTGGCGTGCTTCGCCTACGACGAGCGTGCCCTCATCGAGCGGTACGTCCCGGGGACGGAGCTGGCGGTCTCCGTCGTCGACACAGGAGAGGGACCACGTGCGCTTCCCCCCGTTGAGGTCGTCACCGATGGGCAGTATGACTTCGATGCACGGTACAACCCGGGTCGCTCGGAGTACTTCGTTCCGGCTCGGCTGGATGAGGCGGTCATCGAGAAGGTGAAGAAGACAGCAATCACGGTTCACACCACTCTCGGGCTGGGCA
>ERZ772769.365-NODE-365-length-11051-cov-4.69734_pt1 | contig 11051 bp, 8 predicted proteins | sample MGYA00580987_ERZ772769 | MGnify/ENA primary metagenome ERZ772769 (study PRJEB29015, sample SAMEA2738043) | human oral metagenome | biome: human oral; feature: human-associated habitat; material: saliva | place: China | collected 2234 ...
TTCCCACAAGGATATCAGCGATAATCTTAGCCACAGAGTGAGGTGTGTAGTACTCAGCATACTTACCACCGCCATCTTTGTTATAGTCCTTGATCATGTACTCAAAGAGGGTAGAGAAAAAGTCGAAACCTTGTGAAAAAATAGTCTCATCAAACTTGATACGAGCAAGTAGATTGATGATAGCTCTTGCGACTTGATTACGTTTGCTTGAATCTGAAATATTATCTGTAATTAAACGCTCATCAAAAAGACGAATAGCTGTGTCACCATCCGTATGAACAGAGAAGATATCATTATTGTCAATAGCTATTTGGTTGAGAGTCGCTTCAAATATTTCATAGAAATTGTCTTCATTTTGCTTACGATGCAAAGTCTCAATGAACTGCTCAGGTTTAAGCTGAGCAGTCGCAGTGCCGATATCTTCCAAGAGCCACCTATAATCATCAGGGCTCATCTTAACAAGTTCCTCATAGATATTCTTCGTATCTACTGCCTTTGCCTCATATAGAAACTTATCATTTAAAAACTTATATAAGAAAGACTGGGTAAGAAGCTTGTATTCACCAGCCTCTCCTCCTAAACCAGCATGTGTAAAAACAGCTTTTAAATCATCAACTAAATCTTGGACAAGATTTTTGTAATTCTCATTCATTAATGTTGGTATTCCTCTTCATATTGTTCAAACAGTGATTCAACAAGCTTTTCAAAATTTTCTCTGGTCAAACTACTGTTTAATTTTGTTTTTTTCATTTCCTCGCGAGCTGCCTGACTAATCATTCTTTTTAGAAAGGCCTCATTGTCCAGTACACCTTGATTTTGACTGACTAGTCTATCAACCTGAATCTTAGCTCCCTTGATGACATGATAAACTGCTGGAAAAGCACTAACTTTGGACGAATTAGTTGCATGCTTATAGCTTCTAGCAGCCATCTCATCTCCATCAAAATTCATTGTCAAACGTCTCATACGACTTCGATAATCATCAACTGCTCCAAAAAGTTTATGATAAGCCTCTTTGGTATGCAGAATAACATCCATGGTGTAGCCTTCTTCCTCATGGATCATATGTTTTTTCATAATTCGCTTGAACTCCTCAAAAAGTTGAACCCATTCAGGATCTTTTTTATCTTTATGGTTATTAAGTCCATTGGCGACCCGCCGACGTAAATCGTCCAGGTCATTAGCAGCTAATCTCAATTCCTCTTCTGCAATCTTTACAAAAGAAAAACTAGTTTCTGACATCGCGAGGTTCAGTAATGCCTGGCTAGAAAAGTCATCTGGTCTTTCCATAGCGGAAAGGTTGATTAATCTTCTGGAGATGATGTTCAAAAAAGTCGAAATTAATTTGATATCAATTTGATCCATTAACTCCTTATAGCCTAGAAGACTTGCAATGTTATAGTACTGTTTCACAGATTCTATCGCTTTTTTGAGTTCAATCAACTCTCTTCTGTCCTTCACTTCATCGACAGCTATTGCAAAGGCCGCTCGATTTCCAGTTGGGTAATCCATCAAAATAAGATTTGATTTTTCCAATTCTCGACTAATCTCATCAGCTGGTACAAAAAGAGACCCAAAGACATCTTCTCCATTTTCACCAGTGACTGTAATATCATACTCATGATTAAGTTCCTCAAGATAGGCTCGATTAGTCTTATCAAACTCTTTGGAAATATCCGCAAAGTCAACTACATAACCGAATAAATAATCTTTATAGGGTCTATTAACACGAGTCAGAGTTTGTAAGAGATTATGAGCTTTTATTTTGCGACCTAAATAAAGACGTTTTAGCCTAGGAGCATCAAAACCAGTTAGAAGCATGGAGTAGACAATAATCAAATCAATCTTGCCTTCCTTAAATGCTTCCACCCTTTCTTTCTTATAGTCCTTATCCCCTTCATCATGCAAAATGAGAGCTGAACTTAGGTTCGTTTGTCCATTTCGCCGTCGTTCCTCAAGTTGACGTTCTAGCTCACGCGCCTGTTTAGAAGAATCGCAAACAATCATCCCTCCGATAGAATCGTCATCAAAAATAAATTCCCTTGCTCTAGTGAAATCTTCTACGATAAAATCTAACATTGGTGAAACATACTTACGATGGGCAAAGATGTCTTCCTTAGACAGTCCACCACGTTGAATTTCTTCATTTATCGACCGAAGATTCTCCTTATACGAGGTTTCAATATCTTCTCGCATCAGTCGGAGAGTAAAGCCATCTTCAATAGATTGGTTATAGTAATATTTATGGATGTAATTTCCGAAAATATCTCGCGTAGTGGCATGACTTTCTTTGGTCCGTCCGTCTTTCTTGTACGTAATCAAAGGTGTTCCCGTTAGAGCAATTTTAATGGCACGCTTGTCCGAGTTATAAAGATTTGGTAGGTAGGATCCACGTTCATTATAAGAACGATGAGCTTCATCAATAAAATAAACATTTTGACAGCTAAGGTCATAGCCAGAACTATCCGTCAAATCGGAGCTGTCTTTAAATTTTTGTATATTTACAACAGCTACATCATAGCCATCATGTTTCTGGTTTAATTCTTTCGGTTTATTGATACGTTTAACCTGTAAACCGCGCTTAGCAAACTCTCTATAAGCTTGGTCAGCTAAATCTAAGCGATCAACAACAAAATAGAATTTTGGAATAATATGTTGTTTTGAAAAATAATTCTTTAAATAACGAATATTAAAATAAGCTAAGGCTGTCTTACCCGAACCTTGAGTATGCCAAATAACACCCTTTTTAATACCCTTTGAAATCATATCTTTGATAGCTCGGGTAGCAAAATATTGTGGATAGCGCATTACATGCTTTTGTAGTTGGCGTTGCCCGTCCTTCCCTTCTTCCTCAACATAAGCAAGACCAAAACGCAACATAAAAAAGAGACGCTCTTTTTGGTAAATAGAAGTCAGAAACGAATTGCATGGGGTATCCGGCTGCATATTTGTTGCAAACTCTGGAAGCGTCTGAAGCGGAAGCTGATTCATATCTCCTAAAACATTTTCAATATCTTCCTGAGTTAGAGACTGAAAAGCGTGAATAAAATCAGCCTCCCTTTCTTCTTTAAAGGCATTGAATTTAGTCTTGGAAAAGGAGTTTGAACAATAATAAGACCCCTGTCTTTGGCCTCCTTGCCCGCTCACATAAGACGAATTATCTGAAAAGGTAATAAATTGTGTTATATTATTGAAACGGCGAAATTTCTTATTTTCAAAGCGATATCTCGTTCTATTCTGCTCGGATTGAATGCCAGTTTTTCCATCTCTAATCGCATTGGGCTGTTTCACTTCAATATAAGATAGCGGCAAGCCATTAATAAAAATCATCACATCTGGTCTGAACTCATCATTACCATTTTGACAAGATACTTCCATAGCTACATGAAAAGTATTCGCTTCCGGATTGTTCCAATCAATATAGGTCGCACCGCCATCCCCTTGAATACGATTATAGAAAGCTCGACCCAAATCGTTTTGATTCAGCTCTAGCTTGATATTATTTAAATCTCGTTCAAAGTCCATATCAGTTGCATAATTATTCAACTTACGATACTGTTCTCTAAAAATAGATACCAAAATATTCGTTTCGGAATCCCTTTCAATAATTTCTTGGCTTTTACGAGACAAATAGGTATATCCTATCCTAATTAAGTGTAGCACTGCAGGAATCTGTACGCGAGTTAATTCAGAAAATCTAATTTGGTCTGCTCTTGTTCTCATATAATCAACCCTTACTATAAAATCTATTATTTCTTATTATACCATTTTTTCACTCGTTTCTTATTCATTACATAAAATAAATCAGCTAACGAAAAACCTCTCAATATATAAACTGAGAGATTTATTTTATCTTCAATATGTTCGTGTCCTAAATCTAATGACTTAGAAACTAGTAGCGAGCAATTTCCTGTTTAGGATTTTCATCTAAAAATCCTTATTATCTGGATCTGGTGCCCCAGATTCAACTGATAAACTCTTCAGAAGTTCCATATCAGCAGCATCTAGCTCGATGCCAAAGCAGTCCAGATTGCTGGCAATCCGGCTCGGAGTGACCGACTTAGGCAGGGGCAGGAAGCCTTCCTGCAAGCTCCAAGCTAGCGCGACTTGGGCAATAGTCTTGCCATACTTGTCTGCCACAGCCTGCACGGCTGGATTTTGGAAGAGCTCGCCTTGGCCAAATGGTCCCCAGGCTTCCAGTAAAATCTCATGCTCACGGCAGAAATTCACCGCCTCTGTCTGATAGACACCCGGAGCCAGACGGATTTGATTGACAGCAGGAGTCATGCGCGCTGTTTCAAGCAAGGCTTCTAAGTGATGAGGCAGGAAATTGCTGACGCCAATCGCTCGAATCTTGCCGAGATTATAGAGGTCTTCCATGGCCCGCCAGACTTCGGCATTACGCTTTTTCCAAGCATCGTTTTCCCTCAGGGGCTTGGGATTCGGCCAATGGATGAGGTAGAGGTCCAGATAGTCCAGTCCCAACCGCTCCATTGAGGCCGCAAAGGCCTCTTGAGCCTCCTCATAAGTATGAATGTCATTCCAAAGCTTGGTCGTGATGAAGAGCTCCTCCCGCGGAATGCCGCTATCCTTGATTGCCCGTCCGACACTCTCTTCGTTCTTATAGATAGCTGCCGTATCAATATGCCGATAGCCTGCCTTGAGAGCGGCTAATGTTGCTTGATAGGCTTCTTCGCCATCCTGAGCCTTCCAAGTACCGAAGCCCAGCACCGGAATGCCAACACCATTGTTCAAAAGATATTCTCTCACCTCATGTCTCCTTTACAAGTTCCATCTACTGCCTCCAGCAAGGCAGCTGCTACATTGATTACAAGAGCAGAACTGCTCACTTCTTTTCCTTTTTCTTCAGTATTGGCTTGGGTTTGAAGATATTTTCCTTGGTCGGCTCCATGCCTTTACTGAAAAAGCTATAGATAATGAAAGCAACTCCTGCAACAAGGATCAAGATTCGTCCAAAGATCAGTCCCACCAGCAGTAAAACAAGTCCCATTATCAGAAATTTCGCATCAATTCGTTTCATAGCCTACTCCTGTTTACATTATAGTCTCATTATATCACGCCTAAGAAAGCAATTCAAATCTAGGCGAAGACTATCAAGTCGTCTGCCAAACAAAAAGAACAGGTTGCCCTGCTCTTTCTGAAAAATATAAGGAGACTAATTAAAATACCTGCGGTTCTCATACATGGAATCGTTCTTGACCATCAAGATAAGTAGCTACTAGCTCTAAATCTTTATCTAAGACGATAAAGTCAGCATCGTAGCCTTCCTTGATCTGTCCGCAGACATCATCAATATGGACTGATTTTGCTGGAATCAGGCTAGCCATCATGACCGCCTGATGAGGATTGGCAATGCCCCATTTGACCACATTTTTCAATCCGTCCTTGAGCTTGAGGATAGAGCCAGCTAGATTGCCCGTTGACTTGAGCCGAGCTGTTCCATCCGCTACAACCACTGGAAATTCTCCCAACATGTAGTCACCATCTTCAAGGCCTCCTGCGGTCATACAGTCAGTAATGAGAGCAATATTTTCATGTCCCTTCTGCTTGAGCAAGATGTCACAGGCCTTAGGGTCCACATGGTGGCCGTCACAAATCAGTTCCGCATAGGTGTGGGGTAACTCATACATGGCACCAACCATGCCTAGCTCTCGGTGGGTCAAGCCCCGCATACCGTTATAGGCGTGAACCCAGACACTGGCACCTGCTTCGACCGCAGTTTTGGCTTCATCATAGGTTGCGTTAGAATGCCCCAGAGCAACGGTCACGCCTTCATCAGTCAGCGTGCGGACAAATTCCTCCACACCATCACGTTCTGGCGCGAGAGCTATCTTATTGAGCAAGCCATTTGCAGCCTTCTGCCAAGCACGAAACTCATCCATACTAGGATCTTTCATATAGGCCGGATTTTGAGCGCCTTTATACTTCTCGGTGAAGTAAGGCCCTTCAAAATAGAGACCGCGAATCTTGGCCCCGCTGGCTTCTTGATAGCGAGCACCGATATTTTCAGTGACTGCTAAGAGTCGCTCATAGGATGAGGTCAGGGTTGTGGGTAAAAAGCTGGTCACACCGGTAGTCAAGAGACCCTCACTCATGGTATGAAGAGTTCCTTCGATGTTATTGTCCATGACATCAACACCGCCGAAGCCGTGAATGTGAGTATCCACCAGACCCGGCGCAATTGAGTAGCCGCTGTAATCTATAACTTCTGCATCCTGCGGAACAGACTGCACCAGCTTGCCAAACTTGCCGTCAATCAGCTCTAAATAACCGCCCTGACGGATTCCCTGAGGATAGAAAAATTGATTTGCTTTGATATATGTAGGCATAAGACTGCCTCCCTTGTTCTTGAATGCTGTATTCTCGGCCATTCAAAGTGGAAGTCTGTGATAGAGCTAGCATCTTTCTATAGCTGCTTTCTAACTCCCGCTTTTGAATCTCTGAGTTTTCTTGACTATATTATAACTCTTTCTTTTTTATTTGTAAATGGTATATACCTATTTTCGCAAAAAATTGTTATATTAAGTTAAAAAATAGAAAACCCAGCCATGACAGCTGAGTTTCTGCTTTATTTTTTATCTAAATCGCGCAGCATCTGGTCGATTTTATTACCATACTCGATAGATTCATCCTTGACAAAGGTCAAATCTGGAATCTTGTACATTTTCAGATTGTGGCCCAGCTCTCGCTTGATGGTACCAGTCGCTTTTTCAAGACCAGTCTGAGCTTTTTGATTATCAGAGGCCAGATTACTCATAATCGTGTAGTAGACCTTGGCCATGGATAGGTCGCCCAACATTTGGACATCGGTAATGGTCACTCCCTGCACCCTCGGGTCACGAACTTTCTTCTGCAAGATTTCATTGACTTCGCGCTTGATTTCCATACCCACACGGTCTGTACGAAAATTATTTGCCATGAGATTTCCTTTCTAATTTTTCTCTTCTGCAATATAAGCTAGGCTAGGCCTAGCTTATATTTTAGTTTTAATGAATGAAATTCGATCTAAACTCTTTGTGAAAAAGATGTGGAACCAGAAGTATCAACTTCCACCAAATATGATTTCACTGCGAGTTTTTAACGGACTTCTTATCTTATTTCTTAATTTCTTCCATGATGTAGGCTTCAATCGTGTCATCTACTTGGATGTCATTGTAGCCATCAATCATGAGTCCACCTTCACGGCCGTTAGTAACTTCCTTAACATCATCCTTGAAGTGCTTGAGGCTGGCAAGCTCCCCATCGTAAATTACGACGCCGTCACGGATAACACGAACCTTAGAATCACGGGTAACTTTACCGTTGATAACCATAAATCCACCGATAGTACCAACCTTGGAAACCTTGAAGGTTTCGCGGATAAGAGCTTCCCCGATGATCTTTTCTTCGTATTCCGGATCCAGCATTCCCTTCATGGCATCTTCCATTTCTTCGATAACCTTGTAGATAATGCTGTGGAGACGGATTTCGACATCATCAGCTTCTGCCTGCTGGCGAGCTTGAGATGTAGGACGCACGTTAAATCCGATGATGAAGGCATTTGAAGCTTCTGCCAGTGTCACGTCAGATTCATTGATAGCACCAACTGCTGAGTGGACGATGGTAATCTTAACGCCTTCCACTTCAATCTTCTGCAGGGAAGCAGACAGGGCTTCTACAGAACCTTGTACATCAGCCTTGATGATAACATTGACAGACTTAACTTCACCAGCTTTGAGGGTATCAAAGAGATTTTCCAGACTGACGCGATGAGTAGCTTGGCGCTGTTTGAGAAGGGCACGTTTGGCACGTTCTTCACCTGCTGCACGCGCAGCTTTTTCATCTTCATAGACCGCAAAGTGGTCACCAGCCATCGGAGTTTCATTGAGACCAGTGATAGAAACCGGTGTAGATGGTCCTGCCACCTTAACACGGCGGCCCAAGTCATTGGTCATAGCCCGAACCCGACCGAAGGTATTTCCAACAACGATTGGATCCTGCACATTCAGAGTTCCCTGCTGAACCAGAAGGGTTGCGACAGCACCTTTTCCTTTATCCAGACGGGCTTCAATAACTGTACCAATCGCGCGAACAGTCGGATCTGCCTTGAGTTCTTGGATTTCAGCCACCAAGAGGACTGTTTCCAGCAAGCTATCAATATTTTGATTGAATTTCGCTGAGATTTCGACAAATTCAGAATCTCCGCCCCAAGCTGTTGACATGACACCATGCTCAGCCAATTCACCAATCACGCGCTCAGGATTCGCTCCTGGCTTATCAATCTTGTTGATGGCTACGATGATTGGGACATCAGCCGCCTTGGAGTGGTTGATAGCTTCGATCGTTTGCGGCATAACACCGTCATCAGCCGCCACCACCAGGATAGTGATATCCGTAACAGAGGCACCGCGGGCCCGCATAGAAGTAAAGGCCGCGTGTCCTGGCGTATCCAAGAAAGTAATCTTCTTGCCGCTTTCCTCAATCTGGTAAGCACCGATGTGCTGAGTGATACCACCTGCTTCGCCTGTAGCTACGCGAGAGTTACGCAAGGTATCCAAGAGGGTTGTTTTACCATGGTCAACGTGTCCCATGATGGTTACAACTGGCGGACGCTCTACCAAGGCATCTTGGTTGATATAACCTTCTTCTACGAAGAAGCGCTCAATGTCAGCTGTGTCAACTTCCACCTTCTTCTTAGCTTCAATACCGTAGTCCACCATGAGGAGCTCAATAGTATCGCCGTCAAGAGATTGGTTTTGCGTTGCCATCACGCCCATCATAAAGAGCTTCTTAACAATTTCAGCTGGCTCGCGCTTGATCCGTTTTGCAATTTCTGCAACGGTCATTCCGTCTGTATATTCAAATTCAGTTGGCAACTCATGGAACTTACGTTCTGTAACAGGTTTTGGTGCCTGATTATTGTTGCCCTTTCCTTTTTTGTTTTTCTTGTTTTTATTCCAATTACTATTTCTTTGATTTCTCACTTGATTTTGACTGCTTCGATTCTTTTGTTGTTTTCTTGGACCTTCTTCTTCGCGATCAAAATCATCGCGCTTCTTATCTGGTCGAGCTTGCTTCTTACGACGCGTATCCACAGCGGCTGGCGCTGGGCTTGGATTCGCTGCTGGAGCAGACGGAGCTGGTGCAGGCTGAACTGGTGCACTTGCTTCTGCCTTAGGCTGCTCCTTGCGGCGGTTTTGCCGTTCCATAACTTCTTTAGCTTCTTGTGCTTGCTTAAAGCGTTCCTCGCTGGAGCGAGCGTATTCAGCATTCTGCTCTGCTTTCAAAGCTGCTGCCCGAGCCTTAAAATCAATCTTTGGTCCTTGAGGCTGTTGGCGGTTTTGACCGTTAAATCCTTGATGATTCTGACCATTGCGGCGGCCATCTTGACCACGATTATCGCGACGGTCATTTGGACGATTGCCCCTATCTCGGTCGTTGCGGTTTCCGCGATTCTTATTTCGATTATCGCGATCCTCGCGCTTGCCTTGCTCTTTGTTTTGTGGTTTGCGGTTGCCTTGCTGCTTCCGACGCTCTGCCTCTTCCTTGGCTCTCGCTTCACGCTCTGCCTTAAAGTTCCGGCTTTGCGGGCGCTTGACAGGCGCTACCGTTTCTGCTTTCGCTTCTGGCTTAGCAGCTGCTTTTGCTTCTGTCTGTTCTGCCTTGACTGGCGCCGCCTCTTTGGCAGGAGTTTTTTGCGGCGATGGCTGAGCTGCTGCAGGCTTTTCTGCAGGAGCTTGAGGTGCGGCTGCTTTCGTAAAACTGGATTTGATTCGCTCACCAGCGTCAGCTTCTACGCTGGATGAATGACTCTTGACATCGAATCCCAGCTCCTTAGCACGAGCCACTACCTCCTTGCTTTCTTTTCCCAGTTCTTTGGCGATTTCATACAATCTTACTTTAGACAAATCTTGTCCTCCTCTTCTATTACATAAGAGACCTCATTTTCTTTGTAAAACCAGCATCTGTCACGGCGAGCACTTTTCTGGCCTTGCCAATGGCAGAGCTTAATTCCAGTGTTGAAAACACGGTTGATACTTCTACTTGGTAGTAACGACTTTTATCAGTGATTTTCTTGCTGAGATTAGGAGCTGCATCCTGGGCCAAAAAGACCAAATGTGCTTTTCCCTCCTGAATAGCCTTGACGGTCAGCTCCTCACCAGAAATGATGCGGCCAGCCCGCTGAGCCAGTCCCAGCAAATTTGCAAGTTTCTCTTTATTCAAGACCTAACTCTCTTCTTTTGACCTTATGATCGACATAAGCGATTAACTCATCATAGAAAGCCTCCTCCACTTCCATACTGAAGCTGCGGTTAAAGACCCGCTTCTTCTTGGCCTGAAGGGCTTCCTGATTGTCCAGCTTGATATAGGCTCCACGGCCGTTGGCCTTGCCTGTCGGATCGATAAAGACTTGACCTTCCTTGTTCTTGACAATCCGCAGCAAATCACGCTTGTCAATCACTTCGTTGGACACCACTGATTTTCTTAAAGGGATTTTTCTTGTTTTTGCCATTCCAGCCCCCTTAATCTAGTTCTTCAGCTTCGCTTTCTAAACCAGCTGTTTCTAGTACAGTTTCCTCTGCAGCTGCGTCAAAGTCTGTTGCTTCTGCTGCTGAAACTTCTGTCTCTAGAACAGCTGCATCCGCAAGAATTTCTTCTGCTTCCTGAGCAAATCCGCCCAGTTCATTGGCTGCTTCCATTTCTTCAAACTCTGTGGCAGACTTGATATCGATTCTAAAGCCTGTCAAATGAGCTGCCAAGCGTACGTTCTGTCCGCGACGGCCGATAGCCAGAGAAAGCTTGTTGTCCGGTACAACAACCAAGGCCCGCTTGTTATCTTCTTGGTTAAAGATAACTTGGTCAACCTCTGCAGGAGCAATAGCGTTGTAGATAAATTCAGCTGGATCTGCTACCCACTCGATGACATCGATATTTTCTTCGATTGGTACCATGCGGTCATTTTTAGCATCATAACGAGCTGGGTGGAATTTGCTGGTAATCTTCTTGATATTAGCACCACCACGTCCAACGATTGTCCCGATAGCATCCAC
>ERZ772769.369-NODE-369-length-11004-cov-7.20897_pt1 | contig 11004 bp, 6 predicted proteins | sample MGYA00580987_ERZ772769 | MGnify/ENA primary metagenome ERZ772769 (study PRJEB29015, sample SAMEA2738043) | human oral metagenome | biome: human oral; feature: human-associated habitat; material: saliva | place: China | collected 2234 ...
TCATGATGAGGCCGATGAGGCTCATCATCTTCATGCCGCCGCTGAACACGTCGTCAGCCTGCTGCCACGGCACGACGCGCATGCCGAGCATCATGCACAGGCCCACCAGGGCGCCCACGAGGAGCGGGTCGGCCTCGGAGTCCATCTTGGTGAGGACCGCCTGGATGACGAAGCAGGCGACGAGAGCCACGACGGCGGCCCACACCTTCACCATGTTGACGGGCTTATCGTCGTTGGAATTGAAGGAGGTCTCGCGCTGCTCGTACTCGCGCGGCTTGCGGTAGGAGACGAGCAGGGCGATGGCGCAGCCCACGGCCATCGAGGCAGCGGGGATCGCCATGGCGGCCATCGGGTTGACGACGCCCTCAACCGCCATGCCGGCTTCCTCGATGTTCTTGTAGAGAATGTCGTGCAGGAAGATACGGCCGAAGCCGATCGGCACGAACATGTAGGTGGTGACGATGCCGAAGGTGATCGCACAGGCGACCAATCGGCGGTCCATCTTCAGCTCGTTCATGACGCCGATGAGCGGGGGCACCAGCAGCGGGATGAACGCGATGTGAATCGGGATGAGGTTCTGGCTCATCACGCCCATGACGAGGACGCCGCCGAGGATGCCCCACTTGGCGGAGCGGGCCACGCGCGCCGAGTTCGACTCATCGGAGTCGCGCAGCTTCTTGATGATCCAGTTGGCCAGCAGGCGCGGCAATCCGGAGTGGGCCACTGACATGGCGAATGCGCCGAGGAGCGCGTAGGACAGGGCGATCTTTGCGCCGCCTGCGAGGCCGTCCTGGAAGGCGACCATCGTGCCGGACATGCCTAGGCCGGCGACCAGGCCGCCCACGAGCGAGGCGATGAAGAGGGAGATGATGACGTGCACGCGTGCGACGCTGAGGATCAGCATGACGAGCACGGAGAGCACGACTGCGTTGAAGAGCAACATGTGTGTTCCTGTGTTGAGGGTGCGCGGGTGCGCACAATAAGGGGGAGGTAAGCCGCAGCGCGGCAGGTGGTGTCAGCCGAGATGGGAGTCGGCGTGGATGGATGCGTCGACGGCACCTACCAGTGCGGTCGACAAACCACCTTCCTCGGCGGCCAGCAATCCTGCGATTGTGGTGCCGCCGGGGCTCGTCACCCGATCAATGAGTTGCGCGGGGATCGTGCCCGCCTCGCGCTCAGCGAGGAGTAGAGCAGCGGCTCCCGCCATCGCCTGCGCGGCGATCTCGACGGCGCTGTCCTTGGACAGGCCGTGCTTGAGACCGGCGCGGGCGAAAGAATCAACAATCTGGAAATACCAGGCCGGAGAGCACGAGGCCAGGGCCTGGAACACGGGGAAATAGTCCTCGTCGATGAGGATGGTGCGGCCCACCGAATCCATGAGGGATCGGACGGCTGCTACCTGTGCGTCGGTGGCGCGCGCGGCCGTCAGGGCGGTCATGGACTGCCCGACGGTGGCCGCGACGTTCGGCATGACGCGCACGAGCGGGATGCCCGCGCCGAAGTCGGTGGTGATCTGGTCGAGGGTGCGTCCCGCCGCCAGGGAGACGACGCAGACGTCGGTGCGACCGACCACGATGGGGGAGATCTCCTTGATGACCGCGCGCTGGTCCTTGGGCTTGACCGCCAGGATGACGATGTCGGCCTGGCGGGCCAGGGAGGCGTTCGAGGACGCGGCGGTCGCGCCGAGCTCGTCGGCGAGGTCGCAGGCCTTGGCGGCCGTGCGGTTGGAGAAGACCAGGGTCGCGGGATCGACGCCGGACGCGACGGCACCGCGAGCGATGGCCTGGGCCATGGCTCCCGTTCCGATGAATCCGATACGCATCAGGGTCTCCCGTGAAAGTTGGTCGATTGCGATGCAGCTTACTCCACTTTGCCGTTTCTTGGCACAATGGCCGAACTGTGAGACGAGGCCGGGGCCGAGCCCCCTCGGAAGGAGTTCTCAGCCCCGGCCTCGTGCCGAAAAATCGGAAGTCTCAGCGCTTGCGCGTACCGAAGATGGAGCGCGTGATCTCGCGGCCGGCGGTGCGCAGGACGGACCCGAGGACGTTTTCGACCTGGCGGGTGCGGCGTTCGGCGGCGCGCTGGCGGGCGGCCTCCTCCTTCTCCTGCTGCTTCTCGACCTGGCGGCGCAGCTTCTCCATTTCCTTCTGGCGGGCGGCCTCTTCCTTGGCGGCGGCCTTCTCGGCCTCCTTGGCGGCGCGCTCGGCTTCCTTCTCAGCCTCCTTTTGCAGGCGCTCGGCCTCCTTGGCGGCCTCCTCCTGGGCGAGGGCTTCCACGCGGGCGGCCTGGGCCTCGGCCGCGCGGCGCTCGAGCTTCTCCTCGGCCGAGTCCGGGTTCACGGCGTCGCGGTAGCGGCCCATGATGACGCTGGACTGGTTGATGCGCGCGACCGTGTCGGCGGATGCGGGGCCCATGACGGAGGCGGGCGCCCAGATGCCGACCGGTGTGACCGGGGTGGGGTTACCCTTCGGATCCAGGACGGTCACGACGGCCTCGCCGGTGCCCAGGGTGGTGAGGACCTCGTCGAGCTCCAGGGAGGTCTTCGGGAAGGTCTGGACCGTGGCCTTGAGCTTCTTGAAGTCGTCCGGCGTGGAGGCGCGCAGGCCGTGCTGGATGCGCGAACCGAGCTGGGCGAGGACGTCGGAGGGGATGTCCTTGGGGGTCTGCGTCACGAAGACGACACCCACGCCCTTGGAACGGATAAGGCGAACGGTCTGGACGACCTGACGCTCGAACTCCTTGGTGGCGTCCGCAAACAGCAGGTGCGCCTCGTCGAAGAAGAACACGAGCTTGGGGCGCTCGACGTCGCCGACCTCGGGCAGGGTGGAGAAGAGGTTGGCGAGCAGGAACATGATGACGGCGCTGACCAGTGCCGGGCGCGAGGAGATGTCGCCGACGCCCAGCAGGGAAATGATGCCGCGACCAGTGGAATCCATGCGCATGAGGTCGGCCGTGTCGAAGCCGGGGGCGCCGAAGAACTGGCCGCCGCCCTGGGACTCGAGCGCGGTCAGGGCACGCAGGATGACGCCGGCGGTGGCCTTGGAGACGCCGCCGATCGTGGCCAGCTCGTCCTTGCCCTCATCCGAGGTCAGGAAGGAGATGACGGCGCGCAGGTCGGGCAGGTCCACGAGCTCGAGGGCCTGGGCGTCCGCCCACGCGAAGATCAGCTGGAGGGCCTGCTCCTGCGTCGTGTTCAGCGAGAGGGCACGGGCGAGCAGAATCGGGCCGAAGTCGGAGATCTGGGCACGCACGGGCACACCCGGGAACTGCGAATCCGCGCCACCCAGGCTCAGCAGCTCGATCGGGAACTGGGACGCGGCCCAGTCCTGACCGTTAGCTGCGGTGCGGCTCAGGAGCTTCTCGGAGCCGACGCCGGGCTCGGCTAGGCCCGTCAGGTCGCCCTTCACGTCGCACAGGAGGACGGAGGAGCCGTTCGCGGACAGGCCCTCGGCCAGGAGCTGGAGGGTGCGGGTCTTGCCCGTGCCCGTCGCGCCGGCGACCAGGAGGTGGCGGTTGAACATGGGCAGCGGCATCTTGGCGGTCACGCCGGGCACGCGCGCGCCATTGTCGATGAGCGTGCCGATCGTGACAGCGGGGACGTCCCAGGAGTAGGCACCCTGGATCTGGGTGGCGAAAGCCGACAGCTCGCCGCTCGGGGCGGGGGACGAGGCCGGGGCGGCTGCGGGTGCTTCGGGAGCGGGGGTGGCCTCGGGAGCGGGGGTGGCCTCTGCGGCCTCCGCCTGGGTGCGCAGCTCGTCGGCCGTCGCGCGGGCGGCCTCCGCCTGCGCGGTCTCGGCCTCGGCGGTGGCGGCAGGTGCGTCCGCGGCCGCGCTTCCCTGTGCTTCAAGCTGGAGACGCAGTGCTTCGGCCTTCGCGCGGGCGGCCTCGGCCTCGGCGGCCTTCGCGGCTGCTTCCGCCGCGGCGAGCTGCGCCTTGAGATCCTCGATGTTCTCGCTCATGGTGTGGCCTTTCGGCTCTGGGCGCGGTGCGCCACTGTACTTCGACGTTACCGGAACAGTATCCCTTGGCACTGCGGTCCCATGCGAGTTATGCGGGGTGGGTCCGGTGTGGGATTCGTCCACAACCCGTGCGCGCGCATCGCAGTTATCCACAGGGGGCCTTTTTCTGCTTTTCTGTGGCTGTTCGTGAGCGCTAGCGTGCGGTCATGAACGTGTCACGATGGTTGGCTCGTCGGCGCATGGCGGCGCTGACGAAAGCCGTGTACGACAGCGCCCTCACTGAGGATGATGAACCCGCCGAGCCGAGCGTCGCCCGCCTCCTGCCCGGAGGAGCGAGCGTGGCCGCACTGATCGCCGTGATCGTCCTGATCGCGACCGTGGGGGTGTGGAGGCACGCAGCGACAGGCGAGCACTCCCAAGTCCTCGCTCAATCGTCCTCGGAGGGAGAAGAGAGCGAGGCCACGTCCGTCGCGGCAAGCCCGTCCGTACCCGCATCTGCAGGGGAACACGCCGACGTCGTCGTCTACGTCTCCGGTGCGGTCGCGTCCCCAGGTGTGCTCACCCTGCCAGCTTCTTCCCGAGTCATCGACGCCATCACGGCGGCGGGAGGCGCAACGCCCGAGGCCGACCTGGAGTCGATCAACCTCGCCCGCATCCTCGTCGATGGGGAACAGATACGGGTCGGCGTCGTGGGGGAGTCGCCGCCTCCCGCGTCTGCGGGGACGGGCGCCGACGCGCAGGCCTGCGTCCGCTTGGCCACCGCGACCGAGACCGAGCTCCAGACACTGCCCGGCATTGGGCCGGCCCTCGCACAGCGCATCATCTCCTACCGGGCCACCCACCCCCGCCTGACCTCCGTCGAAGAGCTCGACGACGTGCCAGGAATCGGCCCCTCCCTCATCGAGAAGATCCGGCCGGGTGTGTGCTGATGAGCGACACCGACTGCGCTCCCCGCATGATCGACCTGCGGCTCGCCCCCGCAGCCGCCGCCACATGGGCGGCCACCTGGTGGGCGACAGACCACCCTGTGCCATGGGCGGCGATCTGCGTGTGCGTCCTAGCCTCGCTGAGCTGCGCCGCCTCCTACGCACGCTCACACCGAGGTCGACGGTCGCCCCGGCACGCCCTCACGCCGCCGCGATCGCTACGACTCGCACTCGTGCTCCTGCTCGCGTGCGTGGCCTGCGCGCTCGCGGTCGGATCTGCCGCCCGCAGGCACTACGACGCCGACCCGGCACGACGCGACTCCGGCCCCATCCATGCGCGCATCGTCCTGCAGAGCGACCCCGCCCCCGCCTCGTCCGGGTTCTCCCGCAGTCGCCGATCCCGCGCCCGCATCGAAGCGGTCGCTCAGGGGGAGGAGTGGCTCCCCTCGAACACCACCGCCCTCGTGCGCGCCCCCGGGTGGCAGGACGCCGCGCGGGGCGACGTCTACGAGGTCTGGGGAAGCCTCGACGCGACCTTTGCCGCCGACGCGCCATCGGTGGGCACGATACGCGTCAGGCGTGCCCAGCTCATCGAGCGGCCCGGGGGAGTGAGCGCGTGGGTGCGTTCCACCCACCGTGCCTTCGCCCGAGCCTGCGCACAGCTACCCAGAGACACGCGCTCCCTCGTCCCCGGCATGGCGATTGGGGACGACCGAGGCATGCCCGCAGACCTGTCCGACGCGATGAAGAAAACCTCCCTCACGCACCTCACCGCCGTCTCCGGATCCCACATCGTCATCATCCTGGCCACCGTCACCCTCGTCGTGCCCGCGCGAAAGCCCCTGCGCCTCGGAGCAACCCTCCTCGTCCTGGGAACGATCGTCACCCTCGTAGGCCCGGAAGCCTCCGTCGTACGCTCCGTCTGCGTCGCCGCCGTCGCCACCCTCGGACTCATCCTCGGACGCGACGGCCAATCCATCGCCGCACTCTGCGCCGTCGTCATCGCAACCCTGCTCATCGACCCCTGGGCCTCCCGCTCCTACGGATTCGCCCTCTCGGCCCTCGCGGCGCTCGCGGTCGTCGGCCCCTCCGCGGTGCTGGTGAGGCGCTGCCTCCGGCGAATACGAGGAGACACGCGCGCAGGGAAAGCGCTGCGTCGGCTCGTGGAGATGGTGTGCGTACCCGCCCTCGCCGAACTGGCGACCGCGCCCCTCATCGTGGCCCTGTCCGGGAACGTCCCCGTGTGGGGGATCGTTGCGAATATTATCGCCGAGCCCGCCGTTCCAATCGCGACGATCGTGGGACTGGCAGGTGCCCTCATCGCTCCCGTGAGTATTCCCGCGGCCTCGACGTGTGCTCGCGTCGCCTCGTGGGCGAGTGCGTGGATCGCAGGAACGGCACGCTGGTGTGCCTCCCTGCCCGGAAACGAGACGCACGTGCCCGGTGGCTCCTCGACCGTCTTGGGCGTGTACGCCTGCTGCGCCGGCGGATGGATCGCGTGGCGGGCATGGAAGCGGTGGGGAGCGCCGATCGCTGCCGATGATGATGTATGAACGTTACGTGTGCCGCTGAGTGCGTGGGGCCGCTGACAGACGCCGCAACCTGGTGACACCTGCCACGAGTGGTGTCCGCCCACGGCTAAGACAGACGCAGATGAGCTCGCTCGGTGGCAAACTTAGATAGTTACCGTTTCAGCGGAAAGGCAGGAAGACGTGGCAGCACGCGGTTCGCGCCCGGCGCCGCCAGCCCAGATCACGCTGGCACCCATCGTGTTGATCAAAGGGCCCGAGGGCCTCCTCGTCGATCGTGCTCTCGACCAGCTGCGTGCCCTCGCCCACGAGGCCGACCCCAACCTCGAGCGTACAGACATCAACGCGGCCACCTACCAGGCCGGACAGCTCGACGTCATCGCTTCGCCCTCGCTCTTTGGTGAATCCCGCATGGTTATCATCCGGGACCTGGAGACCATGAGCGACGCCCTCGCCAGCGATCTGATCGCCTACGCCGCGGCCCCCGCGCCCGACGTGTGGATGTTCCTGGCACACCCCGGCGGCAACGCCCGCGGCAAGAAGGTCATCGACACGATCACCAAGGCCAAATGGCCCGTCATCCCCGCCGAACCGCTGAAAAACGACCGCGACAAGCTGGCGCTCATTGCCTCCGACGTGCGCGCTGCTCGGCGCCAGATGGACACTGAGGCCCAGCAGGCCCTCGTGGACGCGCTCGGCAACGACCCGCGCGCGATGGCCGGTGCCCTCGCCCAGCTGCTCTCCGACGTCAGCGGACGCATCACCCTGGAGGATGTGCGGCGCTACCAGGCCGGGCGCGTCGAGGCAACGGGCTACGACGTCGCGGATGCGGCCGTCGCGGGCAACTCCGCGAAGGCCCTGACACTCGCACGCCACGCCTTCGCAACCGGCATCGCCCCCCAGCTGCTCGTCACCGCCCTGGCCATGAAGTTCCGCGCCATGGCGAAGGTGTCGATCGGCGGATCCGCATCCGCCCTCAAGATGGCCCCCTGGCAGGTGGACCGAGCCCGGCGTGAGCTGCGCGGCTGGTCCGATGCCTCGCTGGCGGGAGCTTTTGGCGCCATCGCCACGGCTGATGCCGAAACAAAGGGCGCATCGCGGGACCCGCAGCGCGCCATCGAAAAAGCACTTATTACCATCTGCAGGCTGCGCGGGCGCTGAATGCGCGCCCGGCCTCGCCTATGAGACGCCCGTAGGGAATGAAGAGGAGAAGAATGACAACCATTCGAACGCTGGTGGGGAGGCTGCGCGAGTTCAAGAGACCCGCGATCCTGACCCCGCTATTCATCATCGGGGAGGTCATCCTCGAGTGCCTCATCCCGCTGATGATGGTCTCGCTGGTGGATGCGCTTGACGGTGTGTCCCTGAGCCCCGTCATGCGCCTTGGCCTGATCCTTACGGGACTGGCCTTCGCGTCGCTCGCCTGCGGTATCCTCGCGGCCCGCTTCTCGGCGACCGCCTCGGTGGGCCTGGCGAAGAACCTGCGTCAGGACCTCTTCTTCAAGGTGCAGGACTTCTCGTTCGCGGACATCGACCGCTTCTCCACGTCCTCGCTGGTCACCCGCATGACGACGGACGTCACCAACGTGCAAAACGCCTTCGGCATGCTCATCCGTATTGCGGTGCGCGTGCCCCTCATGATCGTGTTCTCGATCGTCATGGCGTGGCGCATTAACGTCCAGATGGCCCTCATATTCCTCGGGATGGTGCCGGTTCTCGCCATCATCCTGGCAGCCATCGTGCTCATCGCATTCCCGATCTTCCGCCGCATCTTCAAGAAGTACGACGCCCTGAACAACTCCGTGCAGGAAAACGTCGCAGCGATCCGCGTGGTCAAGTCTTTCGTCACCGAGGAACACGAGACCACGAAGTTCCGCGCCGCCTCGCAGGACGTGCGCAAGGACTTCACGAACGCCGAGAAGCTCATTGCGCTCAACAGCCCCGTCATGATGTTCTTCGTCTTCGCCGCAATCGTCGCGGTCGACTACGTCGGTGCCTCGATCATCGTGAACTCTGGCGGTACCGAGCTGACGAAGGGCGGCCTGACCGCTCTCATCACCTACGGCATCCAGATCCTGATGCAGATGCTCATGCTGGCCTTCATCTTCGTCATGGTCACGATGGCCGCCGAGTCCGCGAACCGTATCGCCGAGGTCCTCAACCACGACCCGTCGCTCACCTCCCCGGCCGATGGCGCCACCGAGGTTGCGGATGGCTCCGTTGTCTTTGACAGTGTGTCCTTCAAGTACTCCGAGAGCGCCGAAGAGAACGCGCTGTCCGATATCGACCTGCGCATCGAGTCCGGCTCAACGCTCGGCATCGTAGGCGGCACCGGTTCGTCCAAGACCTCGCTCATCCAGCTCATCTGCCGCCTCTACGACGTCTCCGAGGGATCCGTGAAGGTCGGCGGCCGCGACGTGCGCGACTACGACCTGAGCGCTCTGCGCGACGCGGTCTCCGTCGTCCTGCAGAAGAACGTTTTGTTCTCCGGCACCATCAAGGACAACATGCGCTGGGGTAACCCGGAGGCGACCGACGAGCAGATTGAGCATGCCTGCAAGCTCGCGCAGGCCGACGAGTTCATCCAGCAGCTGCCCGGCGGCTACGACTACGTCATCTCCCGCGGCGGCACCAACGTGTCGGGCGGCCAGAAGCAGCGCCTGTGCATCGCCCGAGCGCTACTGAAGAACCCGAAGATCCTCATCCTGGACGACTCGACGTCTGCCGTGGACACGAAGACGGATTCGCTCATTCGTCATGCCTTCGAGACCGAGATCCCGGGCACGACGACGATCATCATCGCCCAGCGCCTGTCCTCGGTGAGCCACGCGGACCAGATCATCGTCCTTGACGACGGTCGCATCAAGGAACGCGGCACCCACGAGGAGCTGATGGCAGCGGGCGGGGAGTACCGAGAGATCTACGATTCGCAGAACGCCGCGAGCGAAAGCGAGGTGGCCTGACATGGCACGCATGCACGGTCGTCCCGTTGACAACGACGGCGAGAAGCTTGAGGGCATCGAGCGTCCCTTCGGCCGCCTCATGGCCTACGTGTTCCACCACTACCCGGTGCGCATCAGCCTGACGGTCGTGTGCATCATTACGGCAGCCGTGGCCTCGGCCGTCGGTTCTATCTTTATGCAGCAGATCGTCGATAACGTCGTGACCCCGGGTCTGGAGAGTGGCTTCGACGCGGTGCGAGGCACCCTCGTGCGCCTCGTGGTCACGATGGGCATTATCTTCAGTGCTGGCGTCATCGGCAGCTTCATCTACACCCGCGCCATGGCGATCGTGACGCAGGGGACGCTCAAGCACATGCGAGACGACATGTTCGACTCCATGGAGCGTCTGCCCCTGCGATTCTTCGACACGCACCCGCACGGCGCGATCATGTCGACCTTCACCAACGACACGGACGCGATCCGCCAGCTGATTGGCCAGTCCATCCCGACGCTCATCCAGTCGGGCCTGACGATCATCGTCCTGATCGGCACGATGCTCTACTACTCCGTGTGGCTCTTCCTCGTCGTCCTCGTGGTCGGTGCTCTCATGGCCTTCCTGACCGGAAGGCTCGGCGGGCTGTCGGGTCGCTTCATGAAGGCTCAGCAGGCCGCTCTCGCCGACGAAGAAGGCTTCATCGAAGAGATGATGGACGGCCAGAAGGTCGTCCAGGTCTTCAACCACGAGCAGGACGCCAAGGACGAGTTCGTCAAGTACAACGATAAGCTCTTCGAGTCCTCGCAAAAGGCGAACATCTACGGCAACGTGCTGATGCCTGCCCTGGGCAACATCGGCAATATCATGTACGTGGTCATCGCGATCGTTGGCGGCATCATGATCCTGAAACAGACGCCGAACATCCACCTCTTCGGCGTCGACGTCATCACGGTCGGTGTGGTTGTGTCATTCCTGGGCATGGTCCGTAACTTCTCGCAGACGATCGGTCAGATGTCCATGCAGGTCCCCATGATCGCCATGGGTATGGCGGGTGCGGGCCGCGTGTTCGCCCTCATCGACCAGGAACCCGAGGAAGACGAGGGCTACGTGACCCTCGTACGTGCACGTGAGCTGCCCGACGGCAGCCTCGAGCCGACCGAGGAGCGCACGGGAATCTGGGCATGGCGCCACCCCCACAAGGCCGACGGCACCGTCACCTACACGCGCCTGCGTGGCGAACTGGTCATGGAGGACGTCGACTTCTCCTATGACGGCGAGAAGCAGATCCTGCACGACATCTCCCTGTGGGCAAAGCCCGGCCAGAAGATCGCCTTCGTGGGCGCCACGGGAGCCGGCAAGACGACGATCACCAACCTGATCAACCGCTTCTACGACATCGCCGACGGCAAGATCCGCTACGACGGTATCAACATCAATAAGATCCACAAGCCGGACCTGCGCCGATCCCTCGGCGTCGTCCTGCAGGACGTCAAGCTGTTCACGGGCACGGTCATGGAGAACATCCGCTACGGCCGCCTGGACGCCACGGACGAGGAGTGCATCGCCGCTGCGAAGCTGGCCAACGCGGACTCCTTCATCCGACGCCTGCCCGAGGGCTACGACACGATGCTGTCCGGTAACGGCTCGAACCTC
>ERZ772769.370-NODE-370-length-10972-cov-8.72648_pt1 | contig 10972 bp, 10 predicted proteins | sample MGYA00580987_ERZ772769 | MGnify/ENA primary metagenome ERZ772769 (study PRJEB29015, sample SAMEA2738043) | human oral metagenome | biome: human oral; feature: human-associated habitat; material: saliva | place: China | collected 2234 ...
GAGCGAAGCTCGCGGCGCGGACGGCTCGCGGGCGGGCCGCCGCCCACGGGCACACCGAGCAGCCCGGCCCGCCAGGGCGCGCCAGCGCCCGGAACACCCGTGAGGCCACAAGCAGCCCGGCAGCACACAGCGAAGGGCCCGAAGCGCCGCAGCGCCTCGGGCCCCACACTCGCGTGTGTCAGTGGCTCACAGGTTGAGCTGGATGTGACGTCCGGGGACGGCGTCGATCAGCTCGCGCGTGTAGTCCTGGACCGGGTTGTTGAACAGCTCGTCCGTCGAGTTGGCCTCGACGAGCTTGCCCTTCTCCATGACGATCACGTCGTCGGCGATCTGGCGGACAACGGCCAGGTCGTGCGTGATGAACAGGTAGGACAGGCCCAGCTGCGCCTGCAGGTCGTTGAGCAGGTACAGGATCTGGTTCTGCACGAGCACGTCCAGGGCGGACACGGCCTCGTCCAGGACGATGACCTCCGGGTTGAGCGCGAGGGCGCGGGCCACGGCCACGCGCTGGCGCTGGCCACCGGAAAGCTCGTTCGGGTAGCGGCGCATGGCGCTACGCGGCAGTGCCACCATGTCGAGCAGCTCGGAAGCACGCGCGATGCGCAGCTTCTTCGGGTTGAACTCGCGCTTCTCGGCGGCGGTCAGCGAACGATTCGCCTCTGCGGCCTCGACGAGGACACGCATCCACTCCTCGGGCTCGCGGCCCGTGGCCTCGGCGCGCTTGATTTCGGCGCGCGCGTACTCCAGGGTGCCGTAGCCGTGGATCTTCAGCGGTTCCTCGATCAGGCGGTAGATCGAGAACATGGGATCCAGCGAACCGTAGGGGTTCTGGAACACGGCCTGGAGGCGGCGGCGCAGGCGGAAGAGCTCCGCCTCGCTCATCTGCGAGGTGTCCTCACCGTCAAAGTAGACCTTGCCCTTGGTGGGCTTGAGGAGCTGGAGCACCATGTTCGCGGCGGTGGACTTGCCGGAGCCGGACTCGCCGACGACCGCGAGGGTCGTGCCGCGGCGCAGCTCGAAGGACACGTCGTCGACGGCCAGGAAGGTGTCCTGGCCCTTCTTGGCGCCGCGGATGTCGAATTCCTTGGTGAGGTTTTCGACGCGGATGATCGCCTCGGTCGAGGTAGCACCCTTGCCGGCGCCGACGAGCTCCTCGTCGGTGACCGAGATGCCCTGCTTGTGAGCGGACTCGATGCGCGCCGAGGCCAGGGAGGGCGCGGCGGACACGAGGCGCTTCGTGTAGGGGTGCTGGGGGTGCTGGAGGATCTCCAGGGCGGGACCGGACTCGACGATGCGGCCGCGGTGCATGACGACGAGCTGCTCGGCGCGCTCGGCGGCCAGGCCGAGGTCGTGCGTAATGAACAGCACGGCGGTGCCCATCTCGGTGGTGAGCTTGCCGAGGTGGTCGAGGATGCGGCGCTGGACGGTGACGTCCAGGGCGGAGGTCGGCTCGTCGGCGATCAGCAGCTTGGGGTGCGCGGCCATGCCGATGGCGATGAGGGCGCGCTGGCGCATGCCGCCGGAGAACTCGTGCGGGTACTGCTTGGCGCGGCGTTCGGCATCGGGCAGGCCGGCTTCCTCGAGGAGGGCGGTGACGCGCTGGCCTGCCTCGGAGCGAGGCACGACGTTGTTCGCGAGGAGGGCCTCCTTGACCTGCGTGCCCACGCGGAGCACGGGGTTGAGGTTACTCATCGGGTCCTGGGGGACGAGGCCGATGCCGGATCCGCGCAGCTCCACCCACTGCTTGTTGGTCAGGTGGGTGATGTCGCGGCCGTCGAACTCGATCTTTCCGCCCGCAACCTTGCCGGTTCCGGGCAGCAGGCCGATGACGGCGGCGGCGGTCGTGGACTTACCGGAGCCGGACTCGCCGACGATGGCGACGGTCTGGCCGGGGTAGATGGTCAGGTTCGCGCCGCGCACGGCGGGGACGACGCCGGTCGAGGAGGTGAAGGTGACTTCCAGGTCCGTGATCTTGAGCAGGGGCTGCGCGTCGTCCGGGTGGATGTCGGACGAGGCCGGGGCCGCGCTGGGGGCGACGGCTCGTTCGACGATCTCTTCCATCTCCTTCTCGGAGAGCTGGGGGGTGTTCGTTTCGCTCACTTGCGTGCCTTCGGGTCGAGGGCTTCGCGCACGGCGTCACCCATCATGATGAAGCTGAGGACGGTCAGGGCCAGGGCCGCGCCCGGGTAGAACAGGACCATCGGGTTGGTGCGCAGGGACGTCTGAGCGGACGAGATGTCAGCGCCCCAGGAGACGACCGACGTCGGCAGGCCGATGCCCATGAAGGACAGGGAGGCCTCGGACACGATGAAGGTGCCCAGCGCGACGGTTGCGTACACGATGATGGGGGCCATCGAGTTCGGGATGATGTGGCTCATGAGGATGCGCGCGCGGGATGCGCCGGTTGCGCGGGCCGCGGTCACGAACTCTTCGTTCTTGGCGGACAGGACGGAACCGCGGGTGATACGCGCGATGGAGGTCCAGCCGAACATGGACAGGACGATGACGACCATCATGATGGAGCGCGAGCCCTTGAACATCTGCATGAACACGATCGCGGCGAGGAGCAGCGGGATCGCGAAGAACACGTCGGTGATGCGCGAGAGCAGCGCGTCGAACCAGCCGCCGAAGTAGCCGGCGAGTGCGCCGACGGTGCCGCCGATCAGCACGACCGCGATGGTCGTGAGGATGCCGACGGACACGGATGCGCGGGCGCCGTAGACGACGCGGGCGTAGATGTCGCAGCCCTGCTTGTCGAAGCCGAAGGGGTGACCCGCGGAGGGGCCGGCCAGGGACGAGGAGAGCTCGCAGAACTTCGGGTCGTTCGCGGTGAAGAGCGACGGGAAGAGGGCGAGGAGCGCTGCGAGCGTGATGATGAACGCGGCGATCCAGAAGGTCGGGCGGCGGCGCAGGCGCTTCCAGGCCTCGCCCCACATGGACGAGGGCGCGCCCTCGTCGGCGACCGCGTCGACGGCGCCGAGGCCGGTCTCGTCGATGTCGGAGACGTAGTGGTCCTGACCCGCGCGGGTGCGGGTGATGTTGGCGGAAGGAATCTGGTCACTCATAGCGGATCCTCGGGTCGAGCACGGCGTACAGAAGGTCGACGATCAGGTTCGCGATGATGTAGACCAGCACGAGCACTGTTGTCACTGAGACGACGGTCTGGGGTTCGCCCTTGATGATGGCGTTCCACAGGGTGCCGCCGACGCCGTGGATGTTGAAGATGCCCTCGGTGATGATCGCGCCGCCCATGAGGGCGCCGAGGTCGCCGCCGATGAACGTGGCGACGGGGATGAGGGAGTTGCGCAGGATGTGGCGCGTCATGACGACGCCGTTACTCAGGCCCTTGGCGCGTGCGGTGCGCACGTAGTCTGCGGAGACGTTTTCGGAGACGGACTGGCGGGTCAGTCGGATGACGTAGGCCAGGGAAACGCCGCCGAGCACCATGGCTGGCATGGTGAGGCTCTTGATGTCGACGGAGGCCGAGGCCGTGGTCGGCAGGATTGCGAGCTTAACGCCCAGGATGTACTGGAGGACGAAGCCGAGCACGAAGGTGGGGACTGAGATCAGCAGCAGGGAGACCACGAGGATGGTGGAGTCGAACCACTTGCCGCGGCGCATGCCCGCGATGACGCCCAGGCCGATGCCGAGGATGGTCTCGATGGCGAGAGCGTAGATGGCGAGTTTCGCGGTCGTCGGGAAGGCGGTCGCCATGATGGACGTGACCTTCTGGCCGTTGAACGCGGTGCCGAAGTCGAGTGTGAAGACTCCCTTGAGGTACAGCAGGTACTGCATCCAGAAGGGCTTGTCCAGGTTGTACTGGGCGCGGATCTGCGCGGCGGCGGTCTCGGAGAGGCCGCGGTCGCCACCGAGTGCGGCGACGGGGTCACCTGGCATCAGGTAGACCATCGCGAAGATCAGAAAGGTGGCTCCGAAGAAGACCGGGATGGTCTGGAGGAGTCGCCGTCCGATGTAGCGGAGCATGGACAATCCTTTAGTGTTCGTGTCGTGGGAGGGGAGGTTCCGATCCCTGGCGGTGCCTCGCGGGCGAGGCCGACTATGGTCTCATCATAGGGTAAAGAATGGGCAAATGGCGTATCAGTCTCTGAATTTGTCTGCCGTCTCAATCCTGTGATGCTTTTTTGAGATGAAAGTGTGTGCCGCGTCAATGCGGGTGCGCAGTGCGTCGCTGAGCTGCGTCGATGTTGTTGGGGGTGTATTGAGAAGATGTGCGTGGGGCGGGCGGCCCAAGCCGCCCGCCCCACGGGAGGGGGGGGGGGTGTGTGCCCCCCCCCCCCCCACGGGAGAGGTTAACCTCGTGCGATCACTTCTTGGTGACCTTGTACAGCACGGGCTGGCCCTTCCAGTCGAACTGGACGTTGTCGACGTTCTTCGACCAACCGCCGCTGACGTTGGGGTACCACAGCGGGATGGCTGGCAGGTCCTTGAGCAGGATCGTCTGGGCCTGCTGGAGGGTCTTGACGGCGTCCGCGGTGGTGGTGGCGGAGGACGCCTGGACCATCAGGGAGTCGAACTCGCTGTTGGAGTAGCCGCCCTTGTTGGCGTCGGCACCGGTGGCGAACTGGGGCTGCAGGAAGTTGTACAGCGCCGGGTAGTCGCCCTGCCAGCCGTTACGGAATGCGCCGGTCATCTCGCGCTTGTCCTCGGCATCCAGCAGCGACTTGAAGTCGGCGAAGGGGTTGCCTTCAGCATCGATGCCCAGGGTGTTCTTGATGGAGTTGGCGGTCGCGTCGACCCATTCCTTGTGGCCACCGTCAGAGTTGTAGGCGATGGTGAAGGTGCCGTCCCACGGGGAGATGGCGTCGGCCTGTGCCCACAGTTCCTTGGCCTTGTTGGGGTTGTAGGTCAGGACATCGTTGCCGGAGATGTTGGCGTCGTAGCCCTCGAGGGTCGGAGCAGTGAAGTCCTTGGCGGGGGTACGGGTGCCGTTGAAGATGGTCTTCGTGATGGTGTCACGATCGACGGCCAGGGAGATGGCCTGGCGGCGCAGGCGGCCTTCCTCACCGGAGAAGTGGGGCAGGTACTGCGGGATCGTGAAGTACTGGACGCCAGCGTAGGGCTGGTTCACGGTGCGGCCGGGCAGCTCGGACTCGAAGGTCTTGAAGACGGAGGCCGGGACGCCGTCGAGGATGTCGAGGGAGTCGGAGGACAGGTCCTGGTAGCCGGCGTCGAGGCTCGTGTAGAAGACGAAGGTCACGCCGTCGTTCTGAGCCTTGGTGTCACCCACGTAGTGCTCGTTGGGAACCGTGGTGAACTTGACGTTGTGCTCCCACGCGTCGGCCGAAGCCATCTTGTAGGGGCCGTTGCCCACGGGGGCCTGACCGCCGGCATCGGGATCAGCCAGCGTGGAATCCGGGAGCGGCGCGTAGGCGACGTAGCCCAGGCGCGACATGAAGTCCGAGGTGGGGTTCTTCAGCTTCGCGGTGAAGGTGTAGTCGTCGATCTCGGTCAGGCCGGTGATCTCACCGTTGCCCTCGTCGTCGGTGCCCTCGAAGATGCTGAAGAACGCAGCCTGCTGCTGGTTCTTGGAGGTGATGAGGTTCCAGGCCTTGATGAAGTTGTGGGCCTGGACGGGGGTGCCGTCGGAGAACTTGCGGTCGTTGTGGAGCTTGATGGTCCACTCGGACGCGTCCTCGTTGGGCTCGATGGACTCGGCGACGTCGAGGACGGCCGTGCCGTCGGTCTCGTAGCGGACGAGCTGGCTGAACAGGACGGTCAGGATCCTGCCGCCGCCGTTTTCGTTGGTCAGACCCGGCAGGAGCGGGTTCTGGGGCTCGTTGCCGTTGGTCGTGACGACCTTGTCGCCGGAGCCGGACGAGGCGGTGTTACCCCCGCCGGCGCAGGCGGTCAGGGCGAGCGCGGCAGCCGCGGGGATGACGAGCCATGCCTTCTTCAGGTTCATGGATTCTTCCTCCTGGTTGATGGGTGGAACTGGGGGCGGCGCCCTCAGGTATGGTCTGAGATTAACCCGTGCCGCGTGGAATTCATGAAAGATGTCCATCATGTGCGCATTACATTTTGGTTACAAACGTAAAAAGTAGGTCAAATAATGGTGTGGGTCACATAAAAGGGGGTGGGATGTGACCGACTAGGCGTACGACGAGGCCGGGGCTGAGCGTGCGCGCACACCCAGCCCCGGCCTCGTCGAGTTGATACGTGGGAATTAGGGGAGCAAACCCTCGGAAATGAGCCACTCGCGGGCGATCTGCGAAGCGGACTTCTGGTCCGCCGTCGACGCCCGATTCATCTCCACCAGGTCCTCGGCATCCATCGCGGCGCTCACCCGGTTGATGACCGCGGCGGCATCATCGTTCACGCGCGACGAGGCCAGGGGCACCACGTGCGAGGCCAGGAACAGGCCCTTCGGATCGTCCAGGACCCTCAGCGTTCCGTCAGCCAGCGCGGGGTCCGAGGAGTAGATGTTCGCCAGCTGGATGTCGCCGTCCTTCAGCGCCTTGACGGTGAGCGGGCCGCCCGAGTCCTCGATCGGGGTGAATCCGACGGTCACGCCGTAGGTCTGCGACAGCCCCGTCGGGCCATAGGGGCGCGTCTGCAATTCAGAGTTGCCGCCCAGCGTGAGCGCGCCCGCGCCCGCGAGGTCGCCGATTGACGTCAGCGCGTGCGCGTGCGCGAAGTCGGACGTCACCACGTAGGAATCCTGATCGGCCGCCGGCGCCTGATCGAGGGCGCGCAGGCCCATTGGCAAAGCGGTCTGCAGCGCCGCGTAAACCTCCTCGGAGGTGCGGGCGCTCGCGTTCTGGTCGAGGTATTGCAGCAGGTTGCCCGTGTACTCGGGGAACACGTCGATGGCGCCGGCCTCGATCTCGGGCATGTAGACCTCGCGTTGGCCGATCCGCAGCTGACGCTCGACCGTGAAGCCCGCCCCCTCGAGGGCCTGCGCGTAGGCCTCGGCGATGATCTCGTTCGAGTAATAGTCCTGCGAGCCGACGATGATCGTCGATGCATCCATGTTCGAGCGGCCCTCGAGCGACTCGACCGTTCCGCAGGCGGAGAGGGTGAGCGCAGCGGATGCGAAGGCAGCCGCCAATGTCAGTGTGCGCCTCATCGTTCCTCCTCGGTCGGGGTGTCGTTGGCGTCGGGTTGGGTGCGCTCTCGCAGGCGACGCGCGGCCGCCGCGAGGATCGCGTCAGTCATGAGCGCGAGGGCCACGACGATGATCGCGCCGCCGATCATCTGCGCGTAATCGCGGGTTTTCAGCCCTGCGTAGAGGAATCGACCCAGGCCGTAGTCGGCCGTGTAGGCCGCGAGCGTCGCCGTGGCGATGACCTGGAGGGTCGCTGAGCGCACCCCGGCAGCCACGAGGCCGGCCGCGTGCGGGACCTCGACCTGCGCGAGAACCTGACGCTCGGTGAGTCCGATCGCTCGCGCCGCGTCCACGGTCGCGCGCGGCGTCGAGGCGATGCCCGAGTAGGTCGCCGACAGGAGCGGCGGAATCGCCAGAACGAGGAGCGCCAGCGTCGGCGCCGCCAGTCCGATACCCAGCCACAGGCCCGCCAGCGTCAGGACGCCGAGCGTCGGCACTGCGCGGGCTGCGCCCGTCGCGCTCACCAGCCACCGACCCCTGCCCGTGTGCCCGATCCACGTGCCCAGCGGCAGCGCGATCAGGGCCGCGAGTGCCACTATCAGAAGTGTGAGGCCCAGGTGCTCGGTGGCCCTCACGAGGATCCCGGACTCGCCCAGCCAGTGGGTGGGGACCGTCAGCCATGTCAGGGCGTCAAGGAGAATGTTCATGCTCGCCCCCTCCTCGTCCACGGGGTGAGGGCCCAGCCGATCCCCTGAATTAGCGCATCGACGACGAGCGCGAGGAGAACCGTCGCGACCAGGCCGGCCACGACCTCGGCGATGAGGCCGCGCTGAAAACCGTCAGTGAACAGCGTTCCCAGTGAGCGCACCCCGATGAACGCGCCCACCGTCACGAGCGACACCGTCGACGTGGCGACCACGCGCGTGCCCGCGACGATGACGGGCGTCGCCAGGGGGAGCTCCACCTCTACGAAACGCCGCCAGAGGGGATAACCGCACGCGTTCGCGGCCTGCAGCGTCGCGCGAGGGATCGCGCGGAAGCCCTCCGCGGCCTGGCGCACCAGGACCGCCACGCCGTACAGCGTCAGGACGATGATCATGTTGGCGAGTGAGCGCAGCGCCACCCCGACGATCACCGGAATGACAATCAGGAGCGGCAGCGACGGCACCGCGTACAGCGCCGACAGGGCGGACAGGACCCAGCCGCCGCGGCGCGAGAATGCTGCCCAGCGTGCGATCGGCACGGAAAACAGCACCGACAGTGCGATCGCTGGCAGAGCAATCCACAGGTGTGCGAGCGTCAGGGAGCCAATCACTCCCCAGTTCGAGGACAGCCAAGTCACGGACGCTCCCCGGCCTCGTCGCGGGTGAGTGTGCCCACGGGGGTGCCGGCGTCGTCGACGACCAGGCCGCCCGGGCCGGCGACGCGCACCGGGCGAGCTGCGCGCGAGGCCCCCACGAACTCCGCGACGAAGGGCGACGCGGGAGAGGAGAGCAGCTCGGTGGGCGTTCCCACCTGCTCGATGTGGCCGCCCGTCGAGAGGACGGCGACCTGGTCTCCCAGCGTGAACGCCTCGTCCACGTCGTGCGTCACGAAGAGGATCGTCGTGCCCAGCGCGCGCTGAATCTCCTTCAGCTCGCGCTGCAGCTCCGCGCGCACGATCGGATCCAGCGCGCCGAAGGGCTCGTCCATCAGCAGGATGTCCGCGCGGTTGGCGAGCGCCCGGGCGACGCCCACGCGCTGACGCTGGCCACCCGACAGCTGGGCGGGGTAGCGATCGGCCATCTCGCGATCCAGGCCCACCAGGTCGAGGAGCTCGAGCGCGCGCTCGCGGGAAGCCTGCTTCGTGGCGCCCTCCAGGCGCGGGACGGTCGCGATGTTGTCCGCGATGCTTCGGTGGGGGAAGAGGCCGCCCTCCTGCAGGACGTAGCCGATCGAGCGGCGCAGTCGCACGGGGTCCTCGCCTGCGACGTCCCGTCCGCGCACGAACACTGTGCCCGAGGTCGGGGTGACCATCGCGTTCACCATTCGCATGAGCGTCGTCTTGCCGCAGCCCGACGTGCCCAGGAACACGGTCGTCGAGCCCTGCTCGACGGTGAGGGAGAAGTCCTCGACGGCTCGCGTGCCGCCCGGGTAGGTCTTGGAGACGTGGTCGAAGCGAATCATGCGCGCCCCTTGACTGCCTCGGCGATGAGCGCGAGGCTGCGTGCCAGTTCCTCGCGCTGGGTCGCGGAAAGTGGTGCGAAGAGGCGCTCCTGCTCCTTCTCGACGATCGCGCAGGCCTCTTCGAGGTGTGCCAGGCCCTGGTCCGTCACCCTCAGGATGGTCGCGCGCCGGTCGTGCTCGCACGGGGTGCGGTGCACGAGCCCGTCGCGGTGGAGGCGATCGACGAGGCGCGAGGCCGCTCCCAGGGTGATGCCCTGGCTCGCCGCGACCTCCTGAATGCGGCACGCGGGGGTGTCGCGGACTGTGCGCAGGACGAGGAAGCGGCCGAGCGTCAGCGCGTTTCCCGCCTCGGAAAGGGCGGATTCGACCGCGTTCCACGCGCCCATTTCCGTATTGATCAGCGCTGTGAATAGCGAGGGTGCACATGTTGCCATATCCGCTACCTTACGCGTAAATAATTGATATGTATGGTGTTTGTTAGTGGAAATCTGTGCGCAGGCAGATGACATATGTGCACGTCTGAGTCGTGAGTGTCAGCGGGAATCTGGCTGTGCGCCGGTCCCGGCAAAGCAGCTCAAGCCCAGTGCTACAGTGCGTTGTGGAGGCGAGAGGCGTGATCGTGTGCTCGCTTCGAGCCTCGGCGGATGCGCGGCGGCGCACATGGCGGAGCGGCACGTGCGTATCGAGGAAGGATGATGTGGATGCGAGAACGGCTCTACTCCCTGCTCAATGGCGATGGGAAAGCAGCAATGTGGTACGGGCGCGTCATGACCGTGCTCATCATCGCCAGCCTCCTTCCCCTGTGCTTCAAGGGGTCCAGCCCCGTCCTCGAGTCGATTGAATACGTGTGCGTCCTCGTATTCATCGCCGACTACCTGGGACGCTGGGCGACGGCGGATCTGAAGCTCGCCAAGGGCGCGTTGTCGTTCCTGATCTACCCCTTCACCCCCATGGCGATTATCGACCTGCTGTCGATCCTGCCCGTTTTCAATGCCCTCAACGACGCGCTGCACACGCTGCGAGTCCTCCGCCTGTTTCGCGCGCTGCGGGCGTTCAAGCTCATTCGCTACTCGAAGAGCGCCTCCGCCATCGCCGCCGTGTTCGAGAAACAGCGGGAGGCGCTGCTCGCCGTCCTCTGTCTGGCCATCGGCTATATCCTCGTCAGCGCCCTCGTCATCTTCAACGTCGAGCCGGAAACCTTCGATACCTTCTTCGATGCCGTGTATTGGGCGGTCGTCTCCCTGACGACTGTCGGCTACGGAGACCTCTACCCCTCCTCCGACGTGGGGCGCACTATCGCCATGATCTCCTCGCTCATGGGCGTCGCTGTCGTCGCCCTGCCCTCGGGCATCATCACGGCGGGCATGCTCGACGAGCTGCGCGGCGAAGGAAGCGCCAGCGACTGATCTGCAGGGACTTTTGTGGCCGCGTGCATCCGTGCTGCCTGCGCCCTCCTCTGAAAACTCGCACGTAATTCTCATCCGGTCACTTTGTAGGTGAGCCTACAAGCGTTGGAAATCCGGCTCTTCATAATTGAGGGTGTAGGTGTTGTGGGCGGGGTTGGGCGTGTCGTGGCTGGGTAGGGGTCGAGGTCTTCCGATGATGGGGGTTCCTACACCGTCCATCTGAAAGACCTCGACATGCCCAATATTACCTTTGATCGCCCCGACCTGAGCGCGTTCACGCGCCTGGATGGCCTGGGCCTGGAGGTGACGGGTCAGCGCATGTGGCCAGACCATG
>ERZ772769.374-NODE-374-length-10938-cov-4.63089_pt1 | contig 10938 bp, 6 predicted proteins | sample MGYA00580987_ERZ772769 | MGnify/ENA primary metagenome ERZ772769 (study PRJEB29015, sample SAMEA2738043) | human oral metagenome | biome: human oral; feature: human-associated habitat; material: saliva | place: China | collected 2234 ...
ATGCCGGCGCCAGAACCGGGGTGAGTACCGGGGCGAGCGCCGGGGTTAGTAGCGCCGTATGCGCCAGAGTCAGTCATGATTCCTCTTCCTCATGGATCATTCTCATGGGAGGTTCGGGGTGAGTGATATCGAAAGTAAACGTAGGGTACGCGACTACTAGGGCTGCGTCACCTGACGGCCGCGCGTACAAATCGGGCAAATCTCCGGCAGGCGGCACCCATAGCCGCCCTCACGGTGACGAGCCTGCACCTGCGAGCCAGCAATCAGCTCCGCGGCGTGCTGCACCAGCTCAGCCGCCCACGAATCGTGCTCCGTCAGGGCGGGCTGAACCTGCAGGCGAGTCTTGCTCTCATCGTTCACGCCCGAGGCGCCCAGCTGCACGAGCGCCGCGCCTCCGGAACGACCCGTGTAGCCGGTGTACTCCAGCTCCTGGGGGCGGGCATCCGGTAGCGGTTCGCCCGTCTCCATAGCGGCGGCTTCGGCGCGGTAACGCTCCTCCAGTTGCTCGCCCGCGCCAGCCTCCACCGCAATCTGGTAGGCGGCAAGCTGCGGATGCGTCTCCATCTCCGACCCGGTCGGCTTAGACTTGCCGGTTTTTAGGTCAACGATGGCGTAGCGGCGGGTGCCGTCCTCCGCCGGGGCGGTGCCTTCGAGGCGGTCCACGCGGCCGGTGAGCAGTGCATCCAGCTCGCCGACTTCACCGGCGGGGTCGAAGGGCACGGGCACACGCACCGAGAAGGAGCCTTCAACACCGAGGTTCTGCCAGCCGGCATCACCCATGTGCTGACGGTAGTAGTAGCTCAGGCGCAGAATCATGCGCTTGGCACGCTCGTAGAGGGCGTAGGATTCCCAGGGCACGCGCTCGCGGTACTCTTCATCGGTTTCGTCCTCCTTGCGGGCGGGCACGCCGAGGGAGCTAATGCGCTCGTCGAGGGCGGTTTGGAGCTCTTCGAGGGTGCCGGTCGGGTACTCTTCGGCGATGGCGTGAATGAGCGTGCCGAGGGAGCGGGACAGGTCGGTTTGGGCTTCTGCGCGGGCGGCGGAAACCAGCCAGTCCAGCGGGGAGCTGTGAATGGTTTCCAGGCGTGAGGGTGAGAGCGCAATGGTGCGGCGGCCGGGGGTTTCGGCAGGCTCTTCACCGTGGCTTTCGCCGTCTTCACCGTGGTTTTCGTCCAGTTCAGCGTGATCTGCCGGGCTGTGTGCAAAGAGCAACTCCGTGCTAGAAAGCGGCAGCAGACCCCACCACTCGTCGGGTGAGGCGCCGGGTGCCTGCGCATTCGCCAGGCGCGCCAGAGTGCGGGAGGCGGCATCGAGTCGGTACGCGGAAGCCTCCGGGGTGAGCGCATCTTCCTCCGGTGCATTGTGCATCTGCGCGCCGCGCTGAGCGTCTTCGGCACGCATGGCGTTCAGCGACTCCTCAACGAGGGTGCGGCGAAGCTCCGCCACCAGGGAACGCAGGGTGGCGGGGCGGCGCACGCGGGTGATGGGCACCTCCGTGGAGTCACCGACCGCGTCGGTGGGCAGCACGAAGTCGAAGAACTCGCCGGGTGCCTGGTCGTCGTTGCGCACGGCGGTGAGCACAAGGCGGGTGCTGGCTCGGGTGGCGGCAACGGCGAACATGCGTAGCTCGTCGTGGCGGGTGTCGCGCACGCGTTCGGGGTAGCTGCGGATGCGGGCGGGCGGCACAGGCTGCTCGCTCTCCCCCGCCTGCTGTTCTGCCTGCTGGGCGCGCTGGCGGAGGCGTGCATCGCATAGGTCCACGAGGTCGCCGGTGCTCAGCAGGGAGCCGCGCACGGTGGTGTTGGGCCAGGTGCCTTCCTGCAGACCGCATACATATACGGTGCGCCAGGACTGACCGGCGGCGAGTGCGGGGGTGAGAATCTCGACCGCGTCTTGGCGTACGCCGCGGGCGGCGAGGGTGTCCATGGGCAGGTCCTGCGCGTCGATAAAGTCGAGGAACTGCTCGGCACCGGCGCCGCGCATCTGCTCGTCGAAGCGGTCGGCGGCTTCGAAGAGACCGATCATGGCGTCGAGGTTGCGGTGGGCGGCATCGGCGTCGGGGCCTGCGCCGCGCGACTGGGCGACCCAGGTTTTTTCGAGGCCGCTGGCTTCCCAGAGCGCCCAGAGCACTTCGGTGCTGGTGGATTCGGGGCGCGCGAGTGCTTTACGTCCTGCGGAGAGCACAGCTGCGATGCGGTGCACGGCGCGCCCTACACCCTCTTCGGGGAGGGTTTCGGGGTGTAGCAGGGCGCCGAGGAGCAGGTCATCGCTGGGGCGGTGGCCGCCGCTTTGCAGTTCGATGGATCGTAGCTGCTGGCGGAGTCGTCGCACGTCCATGCTGGATGCGCCACCGAGCCGGGAGGTGAGCAGGGTGATGGCGCTCTGCGCGCCGCCGAGGGGGTTGGCGCGGCTTTCTTCGGCGATGACGTCGTCGAGGCTTCGGCGCATGAGCTCTTCAGCTTCGGATGCGCTGAGAGCCTCGTAGCCGCCCCGCTCCCCCGCCTCCGCACCTTCTGCGGCGGGCATGTGCACGGCGGGGTTGAGCGCCTTCTCGCCGCGCTTGCGGGCGTAGACGAGCAGGCTGAGCGCGTCCAGGAAGGGGCGTACGGCGGGCTCGTCGCGCACCGGCACGAGCGCCGCGGAGGTACGCGACGGAATACCGTTCGAGGAGAGCACACGGCGGATGCGCGCCACGTCCGCGCTGTTGCGCACGATGATGGCGGACTCGCGGTAGGGGTGGTTGCCGTAGATGCGTTCTTCGAGCAGCATTTGGGCGATGAGGTTCGCCTCGTCCTGCGAGCTGGAGAGCGCATACTTATACACGCCGGCGGGTGCGGTGCGGTAGTGTGCGGGGTCGAGAATTTTGCCGTCGGCGCCCAGGTGCAGCAGCGGTTCGTCGGCAGCGCCCCAGGTGAGGGCTTCATCGGCGGGGGTGGTGTTAATGCGTCCGAAGGTTGCGGGCGCACGGTTCTTTACCCCCTCCTGCGCGCCGTTCTTTCCCCCTTCCTGTTCAGCGGTAAGCGGCACGAACCGGGTGTAGCGCGGCAGGCGGCGGCGAATGTCCGCCACGAGCGGCATCATGAGCGCGGGCAGGCGGTACGAGGTGGTGAGCGTGCGGGTGCGCATGCTCGGGAAGCTCGCCTGCAAGGTGGTGACGAGGTCGGGGCGGGCGCCACGGAAGCCCTGGACGACGGCTTCGTCGCTGTAGGTCATGACAACCTGGGGGCCTTCAGCGAAGAGGTCGGGGTGGGTTTCGGTCAGGTGCGCGGCGTCTGCGGGGGCGATTTCTGCGGCGATGAAGCGCAGCAGCCGGTAGATGGAGGGGCTGAGTTCCTGCACGTCGTCGATGAGGATTAGGTCGTAGCGGCGGCGTTCTTCGGCGAGGAATTCGGGGGCGCGCAGTAGCAGTCGGCAGGCGTCGTTGATGAGTACTGCCGGGTCGTAGGCGTTTTTGGCGCGGAGGGCTCGCACGGCACGGTATTCGGTGTGCAGTTGGGCGAGGGCGTGCCAGGCGGGTTGGTTGTGTTCGGTGGCGAGGGCGTGTACGTCTTCGGCGGTGAGGTCGTATTCTGCCATGCGGTCGAAGAAGTCGCGGATTTCGTGGCGGAATCCGCGGGTTGCGAGGGCGTCGCGGAGTACGTCGGGCCAGGCGGGTCCGGGTGCGATGCCTTCGGCGTGGTTGGCGAGTAGTTCGCCGATGATGACGTCTTGTTCGGGGCCGGAGAGGAGTTTGAGGTTGCCTTCTACGCCGCTGAGTAGCCCGCGGGTTTGGGCTCGTTTGAGCAGGTCGAAGGCGTATGCTGCCCAGGCGCGGGTGGGTGCTACGGAGAGGCTGCGGTCGCTGGATGCGGCGATGGTGTCTCGCATGCGGGTCGCGGCGGTGCGGGTGGGTGCGAGGATGAGTAGCCGGGCGGGGTCGTTGCCGTCGGCGAGGTAGCGTAGGGCGCGTTCGGTGAGGTGGTGGGTTTTACCGGTTCCGGGGATGCCGGTGAGAAGTTGGGTTGTCATGGTTTCAGTCTATCGGCTGGAGCGCGCTTGTACCTTGTCGGCGGTCATCGAGCTCGTCGGCGGCTTATGCGCCGCCCCAGCGACTTAATATGCAGCCCCCGGGGGCTTAATATACTGCCCCCGAGAACGGCTTATCCACAGCCGCGTGACCTGCGGGCGCGCGCCTGCACCGCCGCTGGGTTAGTCTTATAGCATGACCTGGATGAACGGCCTGCGCGCCACTTTTGACCTTGAAACCACCGGTGTGGACGTCACCACCGCCCGCATCGTGACTGCTTCCCTGATCCTGCTGGACCCTCAGGGTAATGTGGTGCGCCGTGGCGAGTGGCTTGCTGACCCCGGCGTTGAGATCCCTGCCGGTGCCGCCGCCGTGCACGGTATTACGACCGAGTACGCGCGTGAGCATGGCCGTCCCGCCCGCGAGGTCGTGTGGGAGCTTGCTGGCGCGATTGGTGCGCTGAACCTTGACGGCGTGCCGATTATTGCATTCAATGCCGCCTACGATTTTTCGGTGCTGCACCACGAGATGCTGCGCCACAATATTGCCAACGGTGAGCTGCCGCCGGGTGTGGTGCTCGACCCGTACGTTCTGCATAAGCACGTGATTCCGCGTAAGCGCGGCAAGCGCACCCTGGAGGTTCTCGCCGCCGAGTACGGTGTCTCCCTGGAAAACGCGCACACTTCCGCTGATGACGCCCTTGCGGCGGAGCGTCTGCTGGTGAAGCTGACCGAGCAGTTCCCGCAAGTTCTCAACGTGGATGCGCGCCAGCTGCACGAGCAGCAGATTCAGTGGGCGGCGGAGCAGGCGGCAAGCTTCCAGGCGTGGTTGCGTACGCAGCCGGGTAAGGAATCTGAGGTTATTGACGGCCGCTGGCCGGTACGCCGCTAAAACTGCGCCGATAAAATTGCGCCGCTAAACTCGCTCTCGCTCCTCCCCCAGCCGCCCAACATATCTCGCCTTTACTGACGGGCTGACGCTATCCCCGCCGGGGCTTCTCCCCTATGCTAGAAGGTGACCGCACCTGCAACGAATAGCACGTGAATAGCACGACCCGGAAGGCCTCTCATGGATGATCAGCCCCGCACTACCGAGCCGTACCCTGACACTAATACGCGCAGTATTTATTTGGGTTCTACCCGCCTGGCGCATGAGCATTTGGTGGCGCAGTCTCAGGTGGTGCTCCGCCTGGGCCGCATCCTGATGAAGTCGGGTGCGAGCGCCTACCGTATTAAGGCGTCGATGGCGCGTTTGGCGAAGGCCGTGGGGTTGAAGGAGCATCACGCGCAGGTGACCTTCACCGAGATTTCGACGTCTTCGTACACGGACGGTAATTTCCGTACCGAGGTCGCTGAGCAGCGCACGATGGGCATTAACGCTCATAAGCTGGATCAGTTGGGTAAGTTCATTTCTGAGCTTCCTGAAAAGATTACCCCGGCGGAGGCGAACGCCGAGCTGGACCGTATCGATTCGGCGAAGCCGCTGTACACCCCGTGGATGCTGGCGTTGGCGTCGGCTGTTGCGTGTGCCGGGTTCGCGTTTCTGAACCGTGGCGGTCTGGTGGAGTGCTCGGTCGTGTTCTTGGCGGCGGGTGCCGGCCAGTATTTGCGTTCGACTCTGCTCAAGCGCGGGGTGAGCCACATGGCGACGTGGATGGCGTGTGGTTTCCTGGCGGCGGGCCTGTACATTGCGGTTGTTAATGTGCTGGTTGCGGCGGGTTGGGTTAGCCCGAACCATATGATTGGTTTTATTTCGTCGGTGCTGTTCTTGGTGCCGGGTTTCCCCATGGTGACGGGCATGCTCGACATTTCTCGTATGGACTTTTTGGCAGGCATTTCACGTCTGACGTATGTGGGTTTGCTGCTGATTAGTGCGTCGTTTGCGGTGTGGCTGTTGGGTTCGCTGTTCCATTTGCCGTTGGCTACTCCGGCGCCTCTTACTCTGGATCCGACCCTGGATTTGCTTCTGCAGGTGCTTTCTTCGGGTGTTGCGGCGGCTGGCTTCGCGATGCTTTTTGCCGCCTCCCCGGTGGCGTGCGTGTGGGGTGGCGTGATTGCTGCGGTGGCGAACCCCGCCCGTATTCACATGGTGGAGGCGGGTATGCCCGCGCATATGGCGGCGACGATTGCCGTGTTTGGTGTGGGTATTTTGGCTGAGATTGTGGCGCCGCTGCATCAGCGTAAGTACACGCGTATTTCCCTGTCGGTTCCGGCGGTGGTGACGATGGTTCCGGGTGTGCTGTTCTACCGTTCCATGTCGCATTTTGCCAGCGGTGACATGTATTCGGCGGCGACCGGTTTTGTGCAGTCCCTACTGATTTTCATGGCGTTGGGTATGGGCCTGGCGTTTGTGCGTCTGCTCTTTGATAAGAACTGGCTGTTTGATCAGGACACTCAGGTGTTGAACCGTCTGGATACTGACCGGCACCTGCGGTAGCCGCCGTATTCTTCTTTCTGTTACCTAACTTGTCTGTTGTGTTTTATCGTCACCTTTCGGTACGTTCAGGTGCTTGTCACCTGCGGTTCATCTGTAGCGCCTATGATGGTTAGGTACGGGACGCTCATAGCGTGCGGGCTCCGTTACCTGGTGCGCATCGTCCCTTAGTAATTCTTTAGTTCGCCGTCTCTGTTGAAAGGCACCGATACGATGACTCCTTCCTCTACCCACCCGCTGCACCACGAAGCCAGCGAGAAGCTGTTTGAGCGTTCTCGCGCAGTGATTCCCGGCGGCGTGAATTCCCCGGTGCGCGCCTTCAATTCTGTGGGCGGCACCCCTGCGTTTGCGGCGAAGGCTAAGGGCGCGTACCTGTACGATGCGGACGGCAACGAGTACGTTGACCTGGTCTGCTCGTGGGGCCCGTCGATTCTGGGTCACGCGCATCCGCAGGTGGTTGAGGCGGTTCAGCAGGCGGCTGAGCGCGGCCTGTCCTTTGGTGCGGCGAGCGCGCCGGAGGCTGAGCTGGCTGAGCTGGTGGTCAACCGTATTAACGCGGCGATTCCCGGTGCGATTGATCAGGTGCGTATGGTGTCCACCGGTACTGAGGCGACCATGACTGCGATTCGTCTGGCGCGTGGTGTGACCGGTCGCGACAAGATTATTAAGTTCGCGGGCTGCTACCACGGTCACGTGGATGCGCTGCTTTCCGAGGCTGGTTCGGGTGTGGCTACCCTGGCGCTACCGGGTTCGGCTGGCGTGACTGCCGCAACCGCCGCGGAGACCATCGTTCTGCCCTATAACGACCTGGACGCTGTGCGTGAGGCGTTCGCGAACCATGAGGGTCAGATTGCCGCCGTCATCACCGAGGCGGCGCCCTGCAACATGGGTGTGGTGACCCCCGAGCCCGGTTTCAACCGTGGCCTGCACGAGATTGCTCACGCGAACGGTGCGCTCGTCATTTTTGATGAGGTGCTGACCGGTTTCCGTGTGTCTTCGGCTGGTTACTGGGGTTACGCTGCTCCCGAGGATGGCGGCTGGGTTCCCGATATTTTCACGTTCGGCAAGGTCATTGGTGGCGGTATGCCCATCGCGGCGCTGGCCGGTAAGCGTGAGGTCATGGAGCACCTGGCGCCGGTCGGCCCCGTCTACCAGGCTGGTACTCTCTCCGGTAACCCGCTGTCCGTCGCGGCGGGCATTACGACCCTGACCCTGGCTGATGCCGCCGTTTACGCGCACCTGGATTCGCGTAGCGCCCAGCTGCAGCAGGCTCTGACCGAGGCGTTCAACGCCGCCGGTGTGGACCACTCCATCCAGAGCGCCGGTAACCTCTTCTCGGTCGCGTTCGGCACCTCTCAGGAGGGCGTGCACAACTACGCCGACATCAAGGCGTCGGCAACCAGCCGCTACAACGCGTTCTTCCACTCCATGCTCGAATCCGGCGTGTACCTGCCGCCGAGCGCATTCGAGGCGTGGTTCGTTTCTGCCGCCCACGACGATGAGGCGATGGACCGTATCATCTCGGCTCTTCCGGCTGCCGCCGCTGCTGCCGCATCCGCGTAAGGGTTTGAGAGACGTAAGGAGGTGAGCCGCTCATGGATCTGAGCGCTCTGGGCCTGCCCATGGAGCAGCTACGCGACGTGTGGCTGATCGCCTTCATGGTGTACGTGGGCTTGTGCCTGCTGGTGGATATCGCCTACCCGGTGCCCATCAAGAAGGAGAAGGCAGCCGACCTGTACCTTGAGGTGTCCGGCTCTCCCGTTGATGAGGCGCGCCGCGCCACCGCGGAACGTACCGCGATGGGTGCGCCGCTGAGCTCCTCCCGCAAGGGTAGCGCCACGAAGAAGGCGAAGAAGAAGCTGGATTCTATTGAGGGCGCCGGCGTGTTTAGCGGCTGGTTCCACACGGTCATGTACCTGTGGGGCTGGATTGTGGCGGTCTCTATCTTCACCCTGTACTGGGATATCGTGTACGACGGCATCCTGTTGCCGGCGCTGCTTCTGCCGTTCCTCATGGTGTATTGCGGTGCCCGTTGGGGTCGCCGTCACTGGCGTGAAGCACGCGGTTACAGCAAGGACGACCGGGTGCTGGGCATGCCGCGCATCTACTCGGCGACGCTGGGTAAGCTGAGCGCACCGTTCCGTGTGCGCGGCACCGTTCCGGGTGTGGAGCCGATTCGTGAGGACCGCACCGTCTACTGGGGGCTCAACGTTATTGCGTTCCTGCTCGCCGCTGTCTTCTTGACGTCGCTTGCGGGCTGGAGCATCGACGAGGATTGGGAAGCGATCTATATCGGTCACGCTTCCTGGTTCTTGGCGGCGGCGTACATTCCGCTGATTATCATGCTGCTGATGTACAACCGCGATTACGTGCTGTACAACCCGGATTCGTTCCAGGCTGGGCGCCTGCTCCTTCCGGCGAAGTCCCGCCCCTACTCTGAGATTCGCGCGTTCCGTGTGTACCCGAAGAACCCGGACGCTATCAAGCTGAACCCGAAGGACGCGAGCCAGTGGCGGCTGGAGATTCTGCTTCCCGGCGGCCGCAAGCACAACTATGCGCTCAATGATCACCAGATTGATTGTTTGGTGGCGCAGATTGCGTTCAAGATTGAGCAGGAACGCTGGGCGCAGCTGGATTCGCCGGCGGACCGTGAAATGTTGGCGAAGTACTTCGTGGACGGCCGCGTCATCTGCACGACCATGGGGTACAAGCCTGCCGGTAAGCATGCGGAGGAGGCGGCACGCCGCGCATCCTTCCAGAAGGCGCAGTACAAGTAAGCGGCATTTATCCCGCTCTTATACCGCGAGAAGCCACATGTGTTTCGAAAAGCCACGTCTTATGTGGCTTCTCGAAACACATGTGGCTTCTGAGCACCATAGACACACCATCACCGATACCCCGTAGAGAGACACCGCAGAGAGACACCGTAGAGAGGACAACTCATGGACCTTGCAGCCCTGGGCCTACCCATGGAGCAGGTGCGCAACGTATGGCTGGTGGCGTTCTTCATCTACCTGGCGTGCTGCCTGCTGGTGGAGGTCGCCTACCCTACGCTTATTGGCGCCTCGCGAGCGCGCGAGGTCTACACCTCGGTGATGGGTTCGCCCGTCGAGGATGTGAAGGAGGCAATTACAGAGCTCGCGGATGCTGGCACTTACCTCACCTCCGAGCAGGAAGAAGCGGCATTCCGCAGGGCTGAAGCCCAGCTGGAGAGCATTAAGGGTTCGAACGCCATTATGGATTTCGGGCATATCCTCGTGTACGGCTGGGCGTGTGTGATTGTCTATTCGACGTTCGTTCTGTACTGGGATATGGCGTACGACGGGATTCTGATTCCGGGGCTGCTTCTGCCGTTTCTCATGGTGTATTGGGCGGCGCGTTGGGGTCGCCGCGGCTGGCGCGTCGCACGCGGTTTCAGCCCTAATGAACGTCACCTGGGCATGCCCGCTATCTACGCCAGGACGCTGGGTCGGCTCAGTGCCCCGTTCCGCACCACAACCGCTATGCCCAGTAGTGAGCCCATTCAGGTTGATTGGAAGGGGCAGGGAATCTTCCTCTTTGTGGCGATTCCTGTGGGTGGTTTCTTCTTGCTCTGTTACCTTCATTCGCTCGCGAATACTGAGCTGCTCGGTTATGAGCCCACCTACATTGGTAAGACGTCAATAGCGTTTCTTGTTGTCTACGCGCTAGCCATTCCGTACCTGTGGTGTACGGTGCGTTCGTACTACCAGTTCACGCCGACTGTGGTGAAGCGTGGGCGTATTTTCCGTTCGCCCAGGGTCTACCAGTACTCCGATATTGACCGGTTCAAGGTTTATCCCTGGTACACGGGCGACCCCGAGGATATAGACCCCGATGAGCAGATGCCCAGTGATTGGCGTCTTGCCGTCACTTTCTCTAACGGTTCCCTGGAGACTTTTGGCTTCGGGGATTACCGTATCGATTGTTTGGTGGCGCATATTGCGTTCAATTTGGAGCAGGAACGCTGGGCGGATGTGGATTCCCCGGCGGACCGCGAGAAACTACCCCTGTATTTTGTGGAGGGGCGCGCTATTTGCCTCACGCTGGGTTACAAGCCGGCGAATGAGCTGACGAAGAAGGCGGCGCGTATCGCCTCCTTCCGTGCAGTGGATTAGCGGCTAATTAGCATAAATGGCGAAAAGCCACACTTCATCACCGATACCCCGTAGAGAGGACAATTCATGGAGCTAAGCACTCCACCAATGCTGGAGGAGATTCCTCCCCGAGCCAGACGAGTCTGGAAAAGAAATAACTTCTATGCTGAAACCCACTTTGTGCTGTTTCTAGCTTTCTGCGTTTTCTTCTACGCGCTCGTCGGCTGGAGCGTTCTGGGCGTTACTCCGATGTCCCGCCGTGACGCATCCATCATGTTGGGGATTGTTGCCGCTATAACCTTTGCGACTCGCTGGTATTGCAGGAGGCGCTACCTGCTGTTCAACCCCGATTCGTTCTACGTCGGGCGATTTTTCCTGCCCGCG
>ERZ772769.375-NODE-375-length-10931-cov-5.81225_pt1 | contig 10931 bp, 9 predicted proteins | sample MGYA00580987_ERZ772769 | MGnify/ENA primary metagenome ERZ772769 (study PRJEB29015, sample SAMEA2738043) | human oral metagenome | biome: human oral; feature: human-associated habitat; material: saliva | place: China | collected 2234 ...
GGGGCTGTGCATCGGGCCAACTCACGCGGCTCGTGCGCATATCGGTGTGTGCACTGGACCACGAGTGAATGCGCCGCTACCACGCTTGACCATCACCGTGGCCACATAGATAAGCAGGTCGAAATCATCCCCGTTGACGACTTCGACCTGTGAAACAGTTTACTGCAGCGATTGAAGGAAATGTGACCGAGTCAGTAGACGGTTATCAGCTCTCAGACCTGCATAAATAGGCGAAAGATTAGCAGAAAACCGCAATTTACCAGCGGAAATAAAAGCAAAAATCGTTGCATCACATTTCGGTTACAAACGAACAGCTCTGACCGACCAAGGACCGAGGTCCCCAAGACTCAGCCCTGCGTCCATCAATCGCACCTGGCATAGAAAAAACCGCGAGAAACAAGTTCTCGCGGTTCTTACCGTCGGGCTGGCGGGATTTGAACCCACGACCCCTTGACCCCCAGTCAAGTGCGCTACCAAGCTGCGCCACAGCCCGTATTTAGTTCGTCGCCGTGGCGACCTGTAGAACTATAGCGCATCTTAATTGGGCGAAGCAAGCCGACCACAGTGCGCCGCGACACATCCACACACATAAGCCCACGGCCAGAACCAAAACTGGGCGTACCACCTCGTGACCGATGCGTGCTCCCACTCAGCCTCGGACGGCTACACTGGTACCCGTCCTGCCCAACGCACACGAGAGATTCTTTTGATGATGAACCGACGACTCCTCTCGCTCAGCGCAAGCCTTGCGCTGGCGGGCGCAGGCTTCATTGCACCCGCATTCGTCACGCAGGGCTCGGCTGCGCTAGCGAGCCCGGCGGTGAGCGCGCCTTCAAGCGTGTCCGTACAGGCGCCGACCAGCGTCACTCAGGCAACGCAGGCACAGATGCAGACTGTGACGATGCCCGCGAAGCGCATCCGAATCCGCTCACACTCCAACAATCCCACCATCACGATCATTTCCTGGATCCTAGCGATCCTCATCGTCGGTGGCGGCATCCTGGTACGTTACGCGATCTTCAAGGCCACCCAGCGCAACTCGACCCCGACGACGACATTCAACGGCCCCAATGGGCCGCAGTACGGTGTCACGGGTCCCAGCTACGGCACCGCGAACTACCCGCAGGCGGGCGCGCCGCAGCCCGGGTCCCAGGTGTACGGCACCGGAACGTACGGTAACCAGCAGGGCGGCTACCCTTCCTACGGCGTGCAGGGCGGACAGGGCCCCTACGGAACCGGATACTGACACCTATGGCCTGAGTGCCCCGTACCTTCCGGTACGGGGCACTCACGTATATTGCTTCTTACTCTCAGCGCGAGGCGTCGCGCACCTCGAGATCGCGATCGACGAAGACGAGGATGGCCTCGCACACGCCTTCGATGTCGAGGCCCGTCGAGTCCACCGTCTCAACGCCGGGGGCGGCGACCATGAACTCAGACACCTGGGAGTCGGCCTTGTCGCGTCCCTCGACCTGGGCACGCACGATCTCCATGTGCTCCTCGGTCGCGTCACCGTACAGCTCGAGCGTCCGGCGTCGCAGGCGGGCTTCCTGATCGGCTTGCAAGAGGATGCGAACATCTGCGTCGGGGCAGACGACGGTCGTGATGTCGCGTCCCTCCGCGATCATGCCGGAGCCCTCTTCACGGGCCTCCATCATGCGCCGACGCTGCTCGGTTGCCATCCACGCGCGCACGTCGAGATTCGTCGAAATGTGCTTGATCGCGAGGGCGATGCGCGGCTCGCGGATCTCCTGAGTGATCTCACGCTCCCCCACCCACACGTGCGGATCAGAGGGATCAGAGACAAGGCGCAGAGGCATCGAATCCGCGGCTGCAGCGACGGCGGCAGTGTCCTCCAGGTCGAGGCCCTGCTCCATGCAGTACCAGGTGAGCGCACGGTACATGGCGCCCGTATCAAGGTAGCCGATGCCCAGACGCGTCGCCAGGGCCTTCGAGACCGTCGACTTGCCCGAGCCGGCCGGCCCGTCGATGGCAATCGTGATGCCAACGCGAGAAATCGCATCCCGACGCATCGTGTCGTTCATCAAAACGTTCTCCTCACCGAGGTCGTTTAGTGGGTGATGAGTCGCCAACCGCGCTCCTGCAGGTCGGCGACGCAGCGGTCTGCGACCGCCGGGTCAATCATGACACGGGCGACGCCGGCCTGGGCGCCCGCAGAGTGTTCGAGGACGAGGTCTTCGATGTTGATGCCGCTCTCGCCGAGCTCACCAAAAAGGCGTCCGAGCGCGCCGGGCTCATCCGGGATCAAAACCTCGATCTCGCGATACCGAGAGGGAGCCCCACCGTGCTTGCCGGGAATCCGCGAGACTCCCTGGTTTCCGGCGGTCATGACGCGGTTGATAGCGCCGACACTGCCTCCGCGAAGGGGCCCTAAATCGGCGGCGGCCTCCAAGTGAGTGAGGAGGTCATCCAAGTCGCCGCGCAGCTCACGCAAGATGTCCGCGACGGGGCCGGCGTTCCCGGCCAAAATCGCTGTCCACAGCCGCGGGTCGGACGCCGCGATACGGGCCGTATCGCGCAGGCCCTGACCAGCCAAGCCCAGTGCTTGGGCGGGGGCGTCAACAAGGCGCGCGGCGAGCATCGACGACACCAGCTGGGGAACGTGCGACACAAGAGCGACGGCGTGGTCGTGCGTGCCCGCGTTCATCTCGAGGGGAACAGCCCCCACATCGGTCGCCAGGGCGCGAGCAACCAAGACCGCGCGCGGCCAGGTCCTCTCGTGCGCGACGATCACCCACGGGCGCCCGTAGAACAGGTCGGCATCGGCCGCTCCGGCGCCGCTGCGCTCGCGACCGGCCATCGGGTGCGAGCCAACGTAGCGCGAAGCTGCTTCGAGGCAATCCTCGCGTTCCAGCCCGCGCAGCACATCGGCGACGACGGCATCCTTCACGGATGCGACGTCGGTGACGATTGCATCGGGGAAACGCAGCAGCGACTCGACGATAACGCGGTCGGCGACATCCGGAGGCGTTGCAACAACAACGAGGGACGGAGCCTCATACGAGGGCGTATCCGAGCCGCACTCGCCCGGACGCACCCCGGCCTCGGCAAGGACATCACCAAATGCCTGCCCCGCGCCCACATCGGAGGCTAGGCGCAGCGAGGTGGGCGACGCGTCCTCGAGGTAGACCTTCACTCCCCCGGCACGCAGCGCGAGCCCGAGGGACGCGCCCAACAGGCCCGATCCGATGATGAGGACCGGACCCGCCGTTTGCACGGCGCGAGCCGGGGCACCGTCGGAGCTGGTCACAGGCCGACGGCTCCGTACAGCGCACTCAGGGCGTTGCCCTTCACGCGGCGGGTCGTGCCCTGTTTGAGGTGGTCGAGCGAGATGGGGCCAAAACCGGTGCGAACAAGTTCGCGCACCGGGTAGCCGACGGCCTCCATCATGCGACGCACGAGGCGGTTACGGCCCTCGTGCACGACGATTTCGACGGTCGTGATGTCGCCGTAGGTGTCGACGATGCGGAAGGAATCTACCTTGATGGGGCCGTCCTCCAGCTCGATACCGTTCATGAGGGTGCGCTTGACGCCGGGCTTAACCTCACCGTGCAGGCGCGCAACATACGTCTTGCGAATCTCGTACTTGGGGTGGGTCAGGCGGTTGGCCAGTTCGCCGTCGTTGGTCAGCAGCAGCAGACCGGACGTATCGATATCGAGGCGGCCCACGTGGTACAGGCGCTCGGGGTAGTCGGCGATCAGATCGGCGACCGTCGGGCGCCCCTCGGGGTCGCTCATCGTGGAGACGGTCCCGATCGGCTTGTTGACGGCCAGGACGATATGCTTGGTCTCGTCGAGGATGAGCCGTTCGCCGTCGACGTGGATGACCTGCTTCGCGGGGTCCACGCGCACGCCCTGGTTGCGCACGACGGTTCCGTCGACGCTCACGCGGCCGTCGGCGATCATCTGTTCGGACGCACGCCTGGATGCGACGCCAGCCTGGGCGAGCACCTTCTGCAGGCGCACTCCACCCTCGGTGTAGGGGTTAGCCCTCATAGTTCTTCCTCCAATTCATCCAGCGCGTCGGCGTCTGGCAGGTAGGGTGCCAACGGTACCAGCTCCGACAGGCTCGTTAGTCCCATTTTCTCAAGAAATTCCCCGGTCGTCCCGTACAGGCGCGCCCCCGAGGGTGTCAGTCCCGTCTCTTCCACGAGGCCTCGGGCGAGCAGCGTGCGCACGACGCCGTCCACGTTGACCCCGCGAATACGGCAGATTCGCGCCCTGGAAATGGGCTGGCGATAGGCAATGACTGCCAGCGTCTCAAGCGCTGCCTGCGACAGGCGTGCGTGGGAGGAGCCGACGACGAAGCGCCCCACGATATCCGCGTAGGCGCGCGCCGAGTAGATGCGCCAGCCGCCGGCCACCTCGCGAAGCTCGAATCCTCGGGGCGCGTGTGTTTCGTCCCCCAGGTACTCGGCAGCGAGGGCGCGCAGCTGCTCTTCCACGGCATCAATGCTCGCGTCGAGGACGTCCGCGAGGTCCGATGCGGCAACCGGCTCAGAGACGATCATGAGGATCGCCTCGATCGGAGCACGCAGGTCATTGTCGGTCATCGACGCCTTCTCCTTCGCTATTCATCGGATCATCACTGAGGGATGAGTCCTCTTCATCGGCACCCGTGTAGTCATCCACGTCGATATCGACGCTGCCGTCACCGCCCGTCCACGTGATCGACAGCGTTCCGAGCGCGTCGTCCTGCTCGAACTCGACCGCGCCACGCCGGTAGAGCTCGAGGAGCGCGAGGAAACGCGAGACGACGACCGCGCGCGTCGGCGCGTCCTCGACGAGGTCGTGGAAGGTCATGCACCCCGCATCGGCCAGCATCGCCGAGACAACGAGGGCCTGCTCGCGCACGGGAACGACGGGATCGTGCAGGTGGGTGACCTGAACGGTCGGCGTCGCCGCGGAGAGTGCGTCCGCGGCCAGCCGGGCGAGATCCTCGGGGGTCGTCAGCCACCGCAGCTCAGGCAGGAGCGTGGCGAAATGCTGCTCGAGGGGCACGTCCCTGGCGATGTAGGAGCCGAACTCCCCCATGCGCTCGTCAATATGTTTCGCGGCTTCCTTAAAGGCCCGGTACTGAAGGAGCCGGGAAAAGAGGAGATCGCGGGCCTCGAGGTCTGCCTCGGATGCGTTGTCCTCCTCGTCGCCGCTGGGCAGCAAATGCGCGGCCTTCATGTCGAGTAGCGTCGCCGCGACGACCAGGAACTCCGTCGTGCGCGACAGATCCGGAGAAGCCTTCATGAAGGCGATGAATTCATCGGTCACCTGGGCGAGCGCGACCTCGGTGATATCGAGCTTCTTGCGAGCGATCAGCGACAGAAGAAGGTCGAAGGGGCCTTCGAAGACCGGGAGCGAGACCGCGAAAAGGTCAAACTCCCCCTGAACCTCGAGGCTGTCAGGCCGCGTCGCCACGGGCGATGACTTCCCGCGCGAGTCGGCGGTACGCGTGCGCGCCCGCGTGGTTGGGGGCGTAGGAAATAATCGGCTCGGTGGCCACGGAGGCATCCGGGAACTTAATCGTGCGCCCGATACGGGTATCGAACACGAGATCGCCGAAGGCCTCGTGCAGACGCTGCAGGACCTCGCGCGAATGCAGGGTGCGCGAATCGACCATCGTCGCGACGATACCGTCGATCTTGAGGCGCGGGTTGATCCGATCGCGCACCGTCTCGATCGTCTCGACGAGGAGGGCGACGCCACGCAGGGCGAAGAACTCGGCCTCGACCGGGACGATAACACCGTGAGCGGCGGTCAGGGCGTTGACAGCAAGCAGGCCGAGGGACGGCTGGCAGTCGATGAGGACCACGTCATAATCGGATTCCACGTGGCGCAGCACGCGGGCCAGGGCGCTCTCACGGGCAACCTCGTTGACGAGCTGGACTTCGGCGGCGGACAGGTCGATGTTCGCAGGAATGATGTCGAGATTCTCGGTTGAGGTGTGGCAGATCGTCGCCTTAACGTCAGCCTTCGGGTTCATGAGCAGCGTGTAAATCGTCTGTTCCATGTCGAGGGCGTTGATGCCCAGTCCGACGGAAGCGGCACCCTGGGGGTCGAAGTCCACGATCAGGACGCGTCGACCGTACTCAGCCAACGCGGCACCCAGGTTGATTGTGGTCGTCGTCTTACCGACGCCGCCCTTCTGATTGCACATGGCAATCACACGGGCGGGACCATGCCCCGACAGCGGCGCGGGCACGGGAAAATCGACCGGCTCTTCGTGCAGGTCGGGCGTCAGCGTAGGGTGCGAGTTCGTGGTCACGTTCCCATCCTAATTCATCACCGCGCGGATGCGTCGGTGCCACGCGCCCGAGGGTGCGAGAGCGTAAAGACTTCGCGCAGCGCGGCAGCAGTCACCTGGGTGTAGATCTGGGTCGTCGCCACCGACGCATGCCCGAGAAGCTCCTGCACCTCTCGGACTGAGGCACCTCCTTCGAGTAGGTGCGTCGCGAAGGAGTGCCGCAGCGTATGCGGGGACACGCGCTCCCCCAGCTCGGCAGCTTCCGCCGCGCGCCGGATCGCCGTCCACGCACTCTGCCGCGACAGCGCGCCTCCCCGAGAGTTCAGGAAGAACGCGGTTGAGCCCCGGCCTCGTGCTGCCAGGGCGGGACGAGCGCGCACGCGATACGCGTCCAGCGCGTCGACTGCGTAGGACCCGACAGGCACAATCCGTTCCTTGCGTCCCTTGCCGAACAGGCGCACGACGGGCACGTCTCCATCCAGATCAAGATCGTCGGCGCTGAGCGACACGGCTTCGGAGACGCGCGCTCCCGTCGCGTAGAGGAGCTCGAGGAGGGCGGCGTCGCGCAGGCCGATCGGAGAGTCGTCGGCGTGGGCGGCGTCCAGCAGTCGCCCCACTTCGTCGACGGACAGGGCCTTGGGGAGGTGGCGCCCCTGACGCGGGGAATGCAACTGCGCAGCGGCATCAGTTCCGACCGCCCCCTCGGTCAGCGCGTACTTGTGGAGCCCTCGGATAGCCGCCGACGCGCGCGCCACCGACGAGGCTGCCGCCTCAGTTCCCGTGACCTGCCCAGATGCCAAGCGCATCGTGTAATCCTCGATGTCCGACGCACTCACGTCTTCGACGTTGACCTTGCCTCGGCTCTTCATGTCAAACGCGTAGCGGGTGACGTCGCGGCGATAGTTCGAAACTGTATGCGCAGACGCCCCTTTTTCGACGCGCAGATAGTCCACCCAGTCGCGGACGAGAGCTTCGAGGGATGTCATGGTGACAGGGTAAGCGACTATGCAACATATGTGCGTGAGCGCTATCGGCATGCGCACATTTTCGCTAGACTGTGACGCGGTAAACCATTTCCGCCCCAATGCTGGGGCCCAACCACTGGAGACCAACGTGTCACTTCACTGGGATCACATCGATGACGAAGCGGTCAAGACCGCTAAGCTCCTCGCCGCCGACGCCGTCGAGCAGGCCGGATCGGGCCACCCCGGTACCGCCATCTCGCTCGCCCCCGCCGCCTACCTCCTCTACAACAAGGTCATGAACGTCGACCCGGCGGATCCGCGCTGGATCGGCCGCGACCGCTTCATCCTCTCGGCTGGCCACTCGTCGCTGACCCAGTACGTCCAGCTCTACCTGTCCGGCTTCGGTCTGGAACTCGACGACATCAAGACGCTGCGCACCGCCGGCTCCCTGACCCCCGGCCACCCCGAGTACGGCCACACCAAGGGCGTCGAGATCACCACCGGCCCGCTGGGCACCGGCATCGCCTCCGCCGTCGGCTTCGCCATGAACGCCCGCCGCGTCCACGGCCTCCTCGATCCCGAGACCCCCCTCGGCGAGTCCGTCTTCGACCACAACGTCTACGTCATCGCCGGCGACGGCTGCTTCGAAGAGGGCGTCTCCGCCGAGGCCTCCTCCCTCGCCGGCACCCAGGAGCTCGGCAACATCACCGTCATCTGGGACGACAACCACATCTCCATCGAGGACGACACCTCGATCGCCTTCAACGAAGACGTCCTGGCCCGCTACGAGGCCTACGGCTGGCACGTCCAGCGCGTCGACTGGCTCGGCGAGGACGGCTCCTACGAGGAGAACACCGCCGCCCTGAACGACGCCCTCGACGCCGCCAAGGCCGAGACGAAGAAGCCCTCGCTCATCGCGCTGCGCACCATCATCGGTTGGCCGACCCCCGGCAAGCAGAACACCGGCGGCATCCACGGCTCCAAGCTCGGCTCCGAGGCCCTCAAGGGTCTGAAGGAAGCCCTGGGCGCCGATCCCGAGAAGATGTTCGACGCCGACGCCGCGATCGTGGACGAGGTCCGCGCCCGCGCCGCTGCCCGCGCCGCGGAGTACCGCAAGGACTGGGACGCCCGCTTCGAGGCATGGAAGGCCGCTCACCCCGAGCAGGCCGCCCTCCTTGAGCGTCTCCTCGAAGGCCGCCTGCCCGAGGGCTGGGAAGCCTCGCTGCCCACCTTCGAAGAGGGCAAGGCCATCGCGACCCGCGCCGCCTCCGGCCAGGTCCTCAACGCGATCGCCCCCGTGCTGCCCGAGCTGTGGGGTGGCTCCGCCGACCTCGCCGGCTCCAACAACACCTTCCTGAAGGGCGAGCCTTCGTTCCTGCCCGCGCACCGCTCCTCCTCGTCCTTCAGCGGCGACGAGTTCGGCCGTAACCTGCACTTCGGCGTGCGCGAGTTCGCGATGGGCGCTGCCCTCAACGGCATCGCCGCCGACGGCTTCACCCGCGCATACGGTGGCACGTTCTTCGTGTTCTCCGACTTCATGCGCGGCGCCGTGCGCCTCGCAGCCCTCATGGATCTGCCCGTCACCTACGTGTGGACCCACGACTCCATCGGCGTGGGCGAGGACGGCCCGACCCACCAGCCGATCGAGCACCTGGCCTCCTACCGCGCGATCCCGAACTTCGCTGTCGTGCGTCCCGCCGACGCCGCCGAGACGGCCGCGTCTTGGAAGGCGATCCTCGAGCAGTCCCACCCGGCCGCCATCATCCTGTCGCGCCAGAACCTTCCCAACCCCGCTCGCGGTGAAGGCACCGGCCTGGCCACCACCGAGGACCTGGCGCGCGGCGCCTACGTCCTGGCGGACACCGAGGGCACACCCGACGTGGTCCTGCTGGCCTCCGGCTCCGAGGTGTCCGTCGCCCTCGAGGCGCGCGAGGCGCTGGCCGCCGAGGGCGTCGCAGCCCGCGTCGTGTCCGTCCCCTGCCTCGACTGGTTCGAGGCCCAGGACCGCGAGTACCGCGACTCCGTCCTGCCCCCGTCGGTGCGCGCCCGCGTCTCCGTCGAGGCCGGCATCGCCCTGCCGTGGTACCGCTGGATCGGCGACGCCGGCCGCGCGGTCTCCATCGAGCACTTCGGCGCCTCCGCGCCGGGCGAAGCCCTCTTCAAGGAGTACGGCATCGACGCCGAGCACGTCGCCGCCGCCGCGAAGGAGTCCATCGAGGCCGCTCGTTCGTGACTTTGTAGTCAACTGAACTGAAGATAGGGCTGCTGGCGCGCGAGTGCGTGCCAGCAGCCCTATCCTCTTACACATGTGTGGGTCCTCAGTCCCGTTCCACTCACCTGCGTGGAGAAGCGTTCGGGCCCCGGCCTCGTCCTCACCTCTAGCGAACGGAGCGACCACTCGTGACCAACGAGATCCCCACCCTGCGTGATCCCCAGGATCGCAGGCTTCCGCGCATCTCCCCGCCCTGCGGCCTCGTCATCTTCGGCATCACGGGTGACCTTGCGCGCAAGAAGCTCCTTCCCGCGATCTACGACCTCGCTAACCGCGGCCTCCTCCACCCGGCGTTCTCCCTGACCGGCTTCGCGCGCCGTGACTGGAGCCCCCAGGACTTTGAGGAATACGTACGCGCATCCATCGAGGCTCACACCCGCACCGGCTTTAACGAGGGCACGTGGAACCAGCTGCGCTCGGGCCTGCGCTTCGTCTCGGGCACCTTCGACGATCCCGACGCCTACCGCCAGCTCGCCGACACTGTCGCCGAGCTCGACCGCTCACGCGGTACCGGCGGCAACCACGCGTTCTACCTCTCGATTCCGCCCTCATACTTCCCCGTCGTGGCCAAGCACCTGTCCGACACGGGCCTCAACAAGCGCCAGGGCCGCGAATGGCGCCGCGTCATCATCGAGAAGCCTTTCGGCCACGACCTTCGCTCCGCGCAAGAGCTCTCCGACGTCATCTCGCAGATCTTCGACGAGAAGGACGTCTTCCGCATCGACCACTACCTGGGCAAGGAAACCGTCCAGAACATCATGGCGATGCGCTTCGCGAACGCCATGTTCGAACCCCTGTGGAAGGCGAACTACGTCGATTCCGTGCAGATCACGATGGCCGAGGACATCGGCATCGGCACGCGTGCGGGCTACTACGACGGCATCGGCGCGGCCCGCGACATCATTCAGAACCATCTGCTTCAGCTGATGGCGCTGACCGCCATGGAGGAACCCGTCCACTTCACACCCGAGGAAATCCGGGCGGAGAAGGAGAAGGTGCTCTCCGCAGTGCGCCTGCCCGAGGACCTGGCCATCGATACGGCTCGCGGGCAGTACGCCGGTGGCTGGCAGGGCGGCGCCCATGTGCGCGGCTACCTCGAGGAGGACGGCATCCCGGCCGACTCGACCACCGAAACCTTCGCGGCGATCAAGCTCTTCGTCGACACACGCCGTTGGGCGGGCGTGCCCTTCTACCTGCGCGCTGGCAAGCGCCTCGGCAAGCGCGTCACCGAGATCGCCGTCATCTTCAAGCGCTCGGCCCACGTGCCGTTCGGCTACTCCGAATTGAGTGAATCCGGCCAGAACGCGCTCGTGATCCGCGTCCAGCCGGACGAGGGTCTGACCCTCAAGCTCGGCGCGAAGGTGCCGGGCACCTCAATGCAGGTCCGTGACGTGACCATGGACTTCGCCTACGGCCACGCGTTCACCGAGGACTC
>ERZ772769.378-NODE-378-length-10911-cov-8.11524_pt1 | contig 10911 bp, 8 predicted proteins | sample MGYA00580987_ERZ772769 | MGnify/ENA primary metagenome ERZ772769 (study PRJEB29015, sample SAMEA2738043) | human oral metagenome | biome: human oral; feature: human-associated habitat; material: saliva | place: China | collected 2234 ...
GTATGCATGGTGTCCTTACTCGTCGTGGTGTCAGTGTGGCAAAGGGGCGAGGCCGGAGAGTGTTTCCGGGCCTCGCCCCTAATCGCGTCACATGGGTCAGTACATCGCTTGCATCATGGCCTGCTGCTGCAGCTCTTTGCGCTTGTTGCCGGCTCGAACCGCCAGGAGGATGCCCGTGATCAGCAGGACGACGCCGGAGACGCCAACCACGGTGCTCCACAGGAACGCGTTGCCGATCGTAGTGGTGATGTCACTGAGGCTCATATTCATGCCCGTGAGGCTTGCCTTCTGATCCAAACCGTCACAGGTAACCGTGTAGGTACCGTTGGGCAAGCCGTCGATGTAGTACATATCCCTTTTATTCTGGTACCGAGACATGTCGTAGACGTTGTTGGCCGAGTCAGTCATCTTGCACTTCTCTGCCCCACCGTCCTTGATGGCGATCGTGTAGCTACCGACTCCGGCGACCTCGACGGCGCTGCCATTCGCGATGACGGCACCCTTGACCACAGCGTCCTTCATATCCACGGCGCCCTGGAACCACAGGACGAAGAACAGGATGGGAGCTGCGACAAAAGACGCAAGGACACCGAGGACGATGAGGATGACGCCGGGGGCGTTGCTGGGGCCCTTCACGATCGGCATCGGGGCCGGACCGCCGTAGCCTCCGCCCTGGAAGTTCTGAGGCCCTCCCTGCATCGGCATCCCCTGCATGGGCATCCCCTGCATGGGCATCCCCTGCATGGGGGCGCCTGCTCCATTGCCACCGTACTGGGGCCAGGGTGTGCCCTGATCGCCGGGGACACCGTAGGAGGGATTCGACATGTGTGTGCCTTCCTAAAGGGGTTTTTGCTTAAGCATAACAATGCGGCACGCGGAGTGAACAGAGTGCCGGCTCGATTGGAACGCTCGGATACCCCTTGATCGTACGCTGTTTTCCTCGTGAGGAACGCCCCAAAGGACACGACAAGGGGCGAGGCCCGGAATAGTTCCGTCAGCCTCGCCCCCTCGTCGGAATCGAAGTCAGCGCAGGGCGCTCATCAGCGCTTCCTGCGTGATGCGGCGGCGCTTGCCGTTCACCTTCACCAGCAGGACGATGCCGACGATCAGGACGATCAGGCCGACGACACCGACGATGGTTCCCCACACGAAGGGCATGAGAAAGACCTTTGCAATGACCTCAGGCGATGCGTTGAATGCGGTGATTTTCGCATTGCTGGCAATACCGTCACACTTCAGCTGGTACGAGCCGGCGGGCACGCCCGAAGCCGCGTACACTTCGTCACTGCCCGCATAGGACTCCAGCTTGTAGCTCTTGCCGTCTGCACCGATGAGCGAGCAGGCGGGATCCTTGTGCGCGTCGCCCTGCACCGTGAAGTCACCGTCAGCGGTCACGGTGACGACGCTGCCGTTGTCGGTGGGGCCACCCTTGACCTGGTTACTGTTGGTGCCGGCCACACCGGCGATCATCGTGGCGAAGAAGACGATCGGCGCGATGATAACCATGAGCACCACGCCGAGAACGAGCGTGGTAACGGCGCCGCCTCGACCGGGCAGCTTCGGCATGGCCACCGGAGCGGGAGCGCCGTAGCCCTGCGGAACTGCGGCACCCGGGTAGGAGGTGCCGTTCGCGGGCATCGCGCTTTGCTGCCCCGCGGGACCGTAGGAGGGGTTCGACATGTCTGTGCCTTTCTGATGAGAAATCTGATCGACCGTGAGTAAGCCGTGCAGATTGACGGGAACGTGTCAACATAGCACACCGGCGATCCCTGCACGGAATCGGCGGTGAAAAATTCCGAGCTCTGGTCACGTATTAGCTCAGCAAAACTCCGCTCAGGCGCTCCACACGCAGCTCGGCGACGCCCGGTACGTCGAGCGGCTCCAGCGTCGCGCCGGTGGCTCGCGCCAGCAGCAAGTCCGCCAGCTCGGGATTACGGGCGAGGGCGGGACCGTGCATATAGGTGGCAATGACGGATCCCTGAACGGCGCCGTCATAGCGCACCTCGGGCGCTTCCTCTCCCTGGGGCGTGCCGTTTCCGACACCCGAGATGACGCGGCCCAGCGGGGAGGCATCGGGGCCGAGGACGGTGCCGCCCCCGTGGTTTTCAAAGCCGGTGAGAGTCTGCGTGAGGCCCTCGAGGACGGGTTCACAGATGAGCTCGCCGATCGCTCGGTGCCCCTGAGGGCGCGTCGTGATGTCGAGGACGCCCATGCCGGGAACGCGTGCGCCGCGCGCATCCTCGTACCAGTGGCCAAGAACCTGCAGGGAGGCGCAGATCGCGAGGAGCGGGCGACCCGCATCGAGGGCGCGGGCCAGCCCGGAGGTGCCGCGGAACTTGTCGGCCGCGAGCGCCTGGGCAGTATCCTCACCGCCGCCGAGCGTGTAGATGTCCAAGCTGTCCGGAATCTCCTCGGTCAACCCGACATGAACGACCTCGGCGTCGATGCCCCGCCTGCGGGCGCGTTCGGCGAGGACCAGAGCGTTACCGCTGTCGCCATAGGTGCCCAGGACCTCGGGCATGAGGACGCCGATTCGCAGCGTGGAGGCACTCATCGCGTACCTTCCTTTCGATCGAGCAGGACCTTGAAGTCGCGCATGGCCGTGTAGTTGAGGAGCATCTCGACGCGGCCGGGCTCGCACGCGGCCAGGGCGTCCATGGGCAGCGGGACGAGGTCGCAGTGGACGCCCGCATATTCGAGGCGCACGGCCAGGTCGGCGCCGCGCTCACCGCAGGCGACGACGCGGCGGCCGGGCTGTTTGACGGCGGAGAAGTCGACGTCCCACAGCCAGGAGAGGTCTTGTCCGTCGGGCACCTGGCCGTTGACGCCGATGACGACCTGGTCGACGCGCGGGTCGATCATCGTCATGGCTTCCTGCCATCCGGCGGGGTTCTTGGCGAGCATGAGGCGCGCGCTGCGTCCGTTGACATCGTGGACGGAGTAGCGTCCCGCGACTTCGGTGACGCTACTGACGGCCGCAGCGGCAGCCGCGGGGTCGATGCCCATCGCGACGGCGGCGGCGACGGCCTGCGCGGCATTGCCAAGGTTGGCGCGCCCGGGAAGCTTCAGCTCGAGGGGGACGCTGACGCCGTCGGGTCCTCGTAGCGTCGCGCGCGGCCCCTCGGGGGCCAGCTCGACGTCCTCGAGCCACCACTGCGGCTGGGGACGACTGTTGAGCTTGGGCAGGTCCTCGCCTTCGAAGGCGGGGATCAGGTGCCAGTCATCGCCGCAGCGGACGACGCGGCCACCGCGCGGGTATGCCGCCGAGTCACCGCCCCAACCTGCTCCCGCGGCAACCCACACGACGTTCGGATTGTCGGCGGCGGCGCAGACGATGAGGGGGTCATCGCAGTTCGCGACGACGACAGCACCCGGGTGGGCCGAGGCCCCCTCGCGCAGGCGGCGCTCGACGGAGCCGATTTCGCCGACACGATCGAGCTGATCGCGCGAGAGATTCAGGTACACGAAGACCGACGGGTTGACGTCGTCGGCGACGGCGGGCACATGCATCTCGTCAACCTCGAGGGCCGCTCTCGCCGCCCCCTTCCCCTGCATGAGGGCCGTAATAACGCCCGAGGTCATGTTGTCGCCGTTGATGTTCGAGGCGACCGGGCCGGCACTTTCGAGTGCCGCCCGCACCATGCGAGTCGTCGTCGACTTACCGTTCGTGCCGGTCACGATCACGGACGAGTAGGGGGCCGCCAGCTCAGCGAGGAACTTCGGTGAGATGCGCATGGCAACCTCACCGCCGATCATGCCGCCGGATCCTCGTCCGAGGGCTCGGGAGGCGAAGCGGGCGGCGCCGCCGGCCGCTTTGGCCACGCGGGAGCGCACCGAGAGGTGATGCGAAGATTTCGTCATGCGTCCACGTTAACGCATGCGGGGCATCGGTCGCGCCGCTGACACATGTCGACCACCCCTGTCACAACGACGTCGAGGGCGGTCGGCGGGGGCAGCTTTCCGCGCGCGACACGCTGATACACCCCCGACCTGCACAGATAGTTACGCATTGCATACCGACGTTATCCACACCATCTCTCTGTGACGGCATTTATATATCCCACCGGTCAATACCGGTCAACAAAGCACCTCACAGCACAGTCCCGTAGACCCACAATATGAGCATTCGCAAGGAAAACACCCGTTCACCAACAAAGACGCAGGTCAGGCGCTATTTGCAAAAAATGAGCCACAAACGCATCGCACACATTTCACACACCCCTGCACGTTTGCGCCAAGCGATGGACACCTCAATAATCGACTATCGAAACCGGTCGTGACCTGGTAAAACTATGTTCAGCAGGCGCAAGCCTGTTGCCTGTTCCAGGCTTCGGTCGAGGATCCTGTGTGCCCCCGGATCTTCGATCGAATTACGCTGCGGGACCCATCCACTGGATGGGTCCCGCAGTCCTTTATGTCTCGTTGTTCTACCGGCCAGAGACGATCGTCCCCTCAATCACCGCACGCGCCTTCGATCGCGGGGCGGCCGGAAGGGCCGAACGCGCCGGGGTCTGGGCAGAGGCGAGCGCAGCGAGCGCACGCACCGGATTCCACACGGTGAGGGAACCACCGGAGCGCGCCTCAGGCCTCGAGGAGCTATCCCACGGACGCTGGCCTCGTCGCATCGGCATGACCTGACCGTCCGCAGACGCAGCGAACACGCGGTTGCGCTTGGCTTCGGCCGCGGCGACCGCCCCACGCAGGGCGTCCCGCTCCTCCTCCAACGCCTCGACGCGGCGCTCGAGCTCGAGGATGCGTCGGATGCCCGCCAGGTTGATGCCCTCTTCCTGGCTCATCCGCTGCACGTCGCGCAGACGCTGCACGTCCCGCTTCGTATAGCGGCGACCCCGCCCCTTGGTACGGGCGGGGGTCACCAGGCCGAGACGGTCGTACTGGCGCAGAGTCTGCGGATGCATGCCCGCCAGCTCGGCCGCAACCGAGATGACGAACGTAATCGCATCATCCGATCCCGTCGTCGCCATGGCTTACTCCTCCACGGCCTCGAACAGGGATGCGCGCACGTCGAGGTCACCCTCGGCCTTCGCCATCTCCTTCGCGAGCTTCTTGAGGTCGCGGCTCGGCTTTTCGGGGACCTGGATGGCCACGCGGGCGATCAGGTCACCCGTCGCCTTCGAGGTCTTCACTCCCCCGCCGCGCACGCGGATCTCGGAACCCGAGGAGGAGCCCGCGGGCACCTTGACCGTCGCCGTGTTGCCGTCGATCATCGGCACGTCGACGACGGCACCGAGGATCGCCTCGGACACCGTGACGGGCAGGGTCACGACCAGGTCGTTACCCTCGCGCGAGAACACGGGGTGCGGCTTGACGGTCACGGCGACCTCGAGGTCGCCGGCGGGACCGCCGTTGACGCCGGGCTTGCCGTGGCCCTTGACGCGGACCTTCTGGCCATCCTTGATGCCCGCGGGAATGCGGACCTTGATCGGCGAGCCGCCGACCTTGATGGTCAGGGTCGCGCCGTTCAGGGCCTGGCGGAAGGAGATGGACAGCTTCGCGCGCACGGTGCCACCCTTTTCAGGGGTGGGCGCCGCCTGCTGGGCGTGACCGGCGGCGCCGAAGGGCGAGGCGTAGGGGTCGCCCCCAAAACGCGCGCCGCCGCCGCCACCGCCGAAGAGACCGGAGAGGATGTCCTCAAAGCCAGCCCCACCGCCGGGCATGCCGGAGGTCTGGAAGCGCACGTTATGGCCACCGCCACCGAAGCCACCAGAGCCGCCGAAGGCCCCGAAGAGATCCTCGAAGCCGCCGGCTCCGCCGGCACCGGCGGAGAAGCGCGCCCCGCCACCGGCCATCGCGCGGATCGCGTCATAGCGCTTGCGATCCTCGTCATTGGACAGGACGGCGTAAGCCTCGCCGATTTCCTTGAACTTGGCCTCAGCGGCCTTGTCGCCCGGGTTCTGATCCGGGTGCCACTGGCGAGCCAGCTTGCGGTAGGCCTTGGTGATGGCCTTCTTGTCCGCCGTCTTGTCGACTCCGAGGACCTTGTAGAAGTCCTTGGAGAACCATTCCTGTTCACTCACGCGCGTGTCACCTCTCTTTCAGTTGCGAGCGTGTCGATGTCATTCAGGGTTGTTCACCAGCACCTTCGCGGCGCGCACGACGCGTTCGCCACGGCGGTAGCCGCTCGCGAGGACCTGCCCGATGACGGGATGGTCAACGTCCGGGCTGGTGGTCGCCATGAGGGCGTCGTGCAGGGCGGGGTCGAAGTCGTCGCCCTCGGCGCCGTAGCGCTCGAGCTCGAAACGCGTCTTGAGCGTCTCCTCGAGCTTCGTGGCGATCGACGCGAAGGGGCCGTCCTCCAGGTCACCGTGCGAGCGGGCGGCGGCGATATCGTCGAGAACGCTGATGAGCGACTCGATGACCTCGTCCTGTCCGGCGGTCTTATGACCGGGGATGGCCTCCTTGGAGCGACGCACGTAGTTGGCGTACTCCTGGCCCTGGTTGTACAGCTCCGCGTTGGCGCGGGCCAGCTGATCCTCGACGCTCGCGATGCGCTCGAGGGCCTTGGCGAGGTCAGAGTCCTCGATCTGCTCCTCGAAGGCGCTCATGTCGTCGGTCGCACCCTCGGACGAGGCCTGGGCAGCGTCATCCGCGCCGGGTGCGGTCTCGTTGTTCTCGGCCGCCTGGCCGGCCGGGGCCGACTCGAAGGAGTCGGCCCCGGCGACGTTGGCGTCTTCGTTGGGCGCCGAGAAACCGTTGGTTTCTTCGGTGCTCACTTGCCGTCCTCGTCAACAATCTCGGCGTCCACGACGTCGTCCTGCGCGGGCGCGGACTGGGCGCCAGCCTCGTCGGCCTGCTGCTTGGCGTAGATCTCCTGGCCAATCTTCATGCCGGACTCGGACAGGGTCGCCATGGCGGTCTTCACGGCCTCGATGTCGTCACCCTTGAGGGCTTCCTTGACGGCGTCGACATCCTTCTGGACGGCCTCGCGGGTCTCCTCGGAGATCTTGTCGGCCTCGTCCTTGAGCAGCTTCTCCGTCGCGTAGACGGTCTGCTCAGCCTGGTTGCGGGTGTCGGCCTCTTCGCGGCGCTTCTTGTCCTCGGCGGCGTGCTCCTCGGCCTCGCGCACCATGCGGTCGATGTCTTCCTTGGGCAGGGAGGAACCGCCGGTGATCGTCACCGACTGCTCCTTGCCGGTGCCACGGTCCTTCGCGGAGACGTGAACGATGCCGTTCGCGTCGATGTCGAAGGTGACCTCGATCTGCGGCACGCCGCGGGGAGCCGGGGCGATGCCGGACAGCTCGAAGGTGCCGAGCAGCTTGTTGTCACGGGCGAACTCACGCTCGCCCTGGTAGACCTGGATGAGCACGGAGGGCTGGCCGTCCTCGGCGGTGGAGAAGATCTCCGAGGCCTTGGTCGGGATAGCCGTGTTGCGGTCGATGAGCTTGGTCATGACGCCGCCCTTGGTCTCGATGCCGAGCGACAGCGGGGTCACGTCGATGAGCAGGACGTCCTTGCGGTCACCCTGGATGACGCCGGCCTGCAGGGCGGCGCCCACGGCGACGACCTCATCGGGGTTGACGCCCTTGTTGGGCTCGCGGCCGCCGGTCAGCTCCTTGACGACCTCGGTGACGGCGGGCATACGGGTGGAGCCGCCGACGAGCACGACGTGGTCGATCTCGGAGACGGTCACGCCGGCCTCGGCCATGACATCGCGGAAGGGCTTCTTGGTGCGCTCGAGCAGGTCGGAGGTCAGCTCCTCGAACTTGGCGCGCGTCAGGGACTCATCCAGGTGGATGGGGCCGTCGGCGGTCATGGACAGGTACTGCAGCGAGATGTTCGTGGAGGTCGCGGAGGACAGCTCCTTCTTCGCCTGCTCAGCGGCTTCCTTGAGGCGCTGGAGGGCGACCGCGTCCTTGGACAGGTCGGCGCCGGTCTTGGCCTTGACCTGGTCGATCAGCCAGTTGACGATGCGCTGATCCCAGTCGTCGCCGCCCAGGTTGTTGTCGCCGGAGGTGGCGCGAACCTGGATGGTGGAGAAGCCGTCGTCATCCTTGCCCACCTCGAGGAGGGACACGTCGAAGGTGCCGCCACCGAGGTCGAAGACCAGGATGAGCTCGTCTTCCTTGCCCTTTTCGAGGCCGTAGGCCAGGGCCGCGGCGGTGGGCTCGTTGACGATGCGCTCGACCTTCAGGCCGGCGATCTGACCGGCGTCCTTGGTGGCCTGGCGCTGAGCGTCGTTGAAGTAGGCGGGGACGGTGATGACGGCCTCGGTGACGGGCTCACCCAGGTAGGCCTCGGCGTCAGCCTTCAGCTTCATGAGGATGCGCGCGGAGATTTCCTGCGCGGTGTACTTCTTGCCGTCGATCTCCGTGGTCCAGTCAGTGCCCATGTGGCGCTTGACGGAGGAGATGGTGCGCTCGACGTTGGTGACGGCCTGGCGCTTGGCGATCTCGCCAACCAGGACCTCGCCGGTCTTGGAGAAGGCGACGACCGAGGGGGTCGTGCGGGCGCCTTCAGCGTTGGGGATGATGGTGGGCTCGCCGCCTTCGAGGACGGCGATAGCGGAGTTGGTGGTACCGAGGTCGATGCCGACTGCACGTGCCATGGTTGTTGTCCTTTCGTTCACGAGGCCGTCGCCGCTTGCGGGGCGGCTCGCGTTGGTCTGTTGTATTGGTCTGCTGTGGGCGCCGGGAGGGTCCCGACGCGTCCTTGAGTCTGATGTACTCAACTTTAGGAGCCGGGTTTTTATTCCGCAACCCGTAGCTCTCAAACTTGAGTCTGATGTACTCAACTTTCGAGAGTCGACCTTTATTCCATCATCGACGCCCAGAAGGTTGAGCCACTCAAAACCTGAGTCTGATGTACTCAACTTTCTTTTCTCACTTTTATTCCATCTTGATCTGGCTAGGTAAAAAGTCGTGCCACAACACCAAAACATGCATAGTGTCAAGCGTCCGTAAGTCAAGCGAAAGCCCGTCGTAAGTTTTTACAAAGTTCGAAAGTGGCGCAGTACACCCCTCCTCTGGCAAACTAGTAACGCTCTCAACGACTGAGAGCCCCGTCAATCAATGGAGACTTGATGCGCATCACGAACCGACTGGCTGGCGGCCTCCTCGCCGGCCTACTGACACTAGGAATGGCAGGTCCCGCTTTGGCAGACACGCCAGCAGCCGACGGTGCCCAGTCCGGCACCCCCGCCCCCCAGGCCACCTACGACGCGCGCTACGCGATCCCCGCAGCCGTCGACGCCTCGAGCGAGGCGAAGGTAGCGCAGTGGCAGGACATGAAGTACGCCATGTTCATCCACTGGGGCGTCTACTCCTCCTACGCAGGCTGGTACAAGGGCCAGAAGCAGGAAGTGGGCTACCCCGAACAGATCAAGGCGTGGGGCCACCAGCAGACCTGGGACTCCCGCATCCCGCTGCAGGGCATCCCGCGCGATGAGTACCTGGCCACCGCCCAGACCTTCGAGGCCCCCAACTTCGACGCGACCGCGTGGTGCCAGCAGGCCAAGGACAGCGGCATGAAGATGCTGCTCATCACCTCCAAGCACCACGACGGCTTCGCCATGTGGGACACGGCCACGACCGACTACAACTTCACGAAGCAGTCGCCCTCACACCGCGACCCGCTCCTCGAGCTGTCGCAGGCCTGCAAGCAGGTCGGCATCAAGTTCGGCCTCTACTTCTCCAACATCGACTGGGAGAAGCAGCCCGAGAACCCGTGGCGTAACGACAACACGCTGAACGAAGAGGGCTACATGGACTACATCCATGAGCAGCTCAAGGAACTCCTCGGCGGTAAGTACGGCGAGATCGCCGAGCTCTGGTACGACATGGGCAAGCCGAACCCCGAGCAGTCCGACCAGCTGCGCACATGGGCCCACGAGCTCCAGCCGAACATCATGATCAACTCCCGCGTTGGCAACGACCGCGCGGACTTCGAGGTCGGCTGGGACAACGAGATGCAGTCCGAGCAGACCCAGGGTCCCTGGGAGTCGGCCGTGTCGATCTTCCACAAGACGTGGGGCTACGCCAACTGGGACGACGCTGCTCCCAAGTTCAAGGACACCGGCTACCCGGACTACTCCGAGGAAGACTGGGACCACATGATCGACGTCGACAACACGACGGCGTTGCGTAAGGCCCCGGGCGGCGCCCACACCAAGACCACCGAGATCGTGGGCAACATGTTCTCGACCGTGGCCCTGGGCGGCCAGTTCCTCTTCAACGTCGGCCCGAAGTTCGACGGCTCCTACGACCCGTGGGACGCCTCCGTCCTCAAGGGCATCGGCGACTGGAACCGCGCGCACCCCGGCGTCCTTAACAACTCGCGTCCGACCCACTTCCCCATCGAGACCTGGGGCAAGACCATGGTCGATGACTCCCACATCTACCTGGGCATCGAAAAGTGGCCCGCCGACGGCATGATGACGCTGCGCGGCGCCGGCGCCAACGACATCTCCTCGGTGAAGCTGGACGGCTCCGACGCGGCTCTGGACTACAAGGTCGAGGGCAACGACCTCGTCATCACGCTGCCCGCGCAGCCCGACGAGATCCTCCCCGTCGTCACGGTCACCACGAACGGCGCGCCCAACTACGTGCCCACCGGCCTGACCACCATCGGCGAGCAGGCGACCACGATCCCCGCCTCCGGCCTCGAAAAGTTCAAGGCCCCCACCCCCAAGACCGGCGAGACCAGCTTCACGGCCTCCATCACCTCCGGTGACAAGGTCGCCTCGGGTGTGAGCGTCGCCTTCGACACCGAGGGCTTCACGGACGCCTACGCGAAGTACAAGGTCACCGTCGCCGGACAGGTCATCAAGGGCCTGACCGTCGCCGAGCTCAAGGAGGGCGTCGGCCCCTTCGCGATCGGAGCAAACCAGACCGCTCGCGTGACCCTGGAGTACGACAACCCGGCATACGCCCTCAAGGGCTTCGGTAAGGACACGAC
>ERZ772769.379-NODE-379-length-10892-cov-5.20753_pt1 | contig 10892 bp, 9 predicted proteins | sample MGYA00580987_ERZ772769 | MGnify/ENA primary metagenome ERZ772769 (study PRJEB29015, sample SAMEA2738043) | human oral metagenome | biome: human oral; feature: human-associated habitat; material: saliva | place: China | collected 2234 ...
GCTCGCGCTCGCGGGGTGAGGACTCGACGCGCACTGACGCCGATGACGAGTCGCCGGCCGTGGAGGATGACGGAGCCGATGAGGCTCCATCGCGCGAATCCTCCTCCGATGCCGCCACGGAGATCGCCACGAGTGCCGTGTCCGGATCGCGCCGCCGGCGACGTCGCTCCCGTACCCGCTCGGAGGGTGGCGACCTGCGTGACGAGGTGACCGCCCTCAAGGGCGCCGCCGCGAGGGCAGGGCGGCCGGGCGTCGTCGTCCCATCGTCACCGAGTCCGAGTTCCTGGCCCGTCGCGAGTCCGTGGACCGGCAGATGATCGTGCGCGAGTCCGACGGTCTCAACCAGATCGCCGTCCTGGAGGACGGGCTCCTCGTGGAGCACTACGTCTCCCGGCACACCCAGACCTCCATGGTCGGCAATGTCTACGTCGGCCGGGTTCAGAACGTCCTGCCCTCCATGGAGGCCGCCTTCGTGGATCTGGGCAAGGGGCGCAACGCCGTCCTCTACGCCGGCGAGGTCAACTGGGACGCCGCCGGCCTGGAGGGCAGGCCCCGCCGTATCGAGGACGCCCTCTCCAGCGGCGACACCGTCCTGGTCCAGGTCACCAAGGACCCCATCGGCCACAAGGGCGCCCGGCTCACCAGCCAGATCACCCTGGCGGGCCGATACCTGGTCCTGGTCCCCGGCGGCACCATGACAGGTATCTCGCGCAAGCTGCCGGATACCGAGCGCAGCCGCCTGAAGAAGATCCTCAAGCGGATCGTGCCCGACTCGGCCGGAGTCATCGTGCGTACCGCCGCGGAGGGGGCCACCCAGGAGCAGCTGACCGCCGACGTCGAGCGCCTCGTGGCCCAGTGGGAGGCCATCGACAAGAAGGCGTCCTCCGTCATGAAGGGCAGCGGCAAGGCCCCCGTCCTGCTCAAGGGTGAGCCCGAGCTCGCAGTGAGAGTCATCCGCGACGTCTTCAACGAGGACTTCCGCAAGCTCGTCGTCTCCGGGGACAACACCTGGTCCACGATCTCGCAGTACATCGACGAGGTCAGCCCGGATCTGTCCGAGCGCCTCGAGCACTGGGTCGGGCCCGAGGACGTCTTCGCCGCCCACCGTGTCGACGAGCAGCTCGCCAAGGGCTTCGACCGCAAGGTCTGGCTTCCCAGCGGCGGCACCCTGGTCATCGACCGCACCGAGGCGATGACCGTCATCGACGTCAACACCGGGCGCTTCACCGGAGCGGGAGGCACGCTGGAGGAGACCGTCACCCGCAACAACCTGGAGGCCGCCGAGGAGATCGTCCGCCAGCTGCGCCTGCGCGACATCGGTGGCATGGTCGTCATCGACTTCGTCGACATGGTCCTGGAGTCCAACCGGGACCTCGTGCTGCGCCGGCTCGTGGAGTGCCTGGGGCGCGACCGCACCCGCCACCAGGTCACTGAGGTCACCTCATTGGGGCTGGTCCAGATGACCCGCAAACGGGTCGGCCAGGGCCTGGTCGAGGCATTCTCCACCACCTGCGAGCACTGCAAGGGCCGGGGCTTCATCGTCCACGACGAGCCCGTGGAGAACCAGCAGATCGACATGTCGGCCTCCGCCTCACGCGGCGGCGGACGCTCGCGCGGACGCAAGAACCGTGAGGAGCAGGCCACCGGCGGGGGTAAGAAGGAGACCAAGAAGGACTCCCAGGAGACCAAGGGCTCCAAGAGCTCCAAGGGCTCCGGTCGCGGCAAGGCATCGGCAGGGCGCGACGTCGCCGCATCGCCCGAGTCCGGAGTAGACGACGAGGCCCGGGCGGCAGTGCGAGGCGCTCTGGCCCAGATCGCGGCCGCCGCCGAGCAGGCTCACAAGGACAGCCAGCAGGAGGGGCAGGAGTCTCATGAGGATCAGGGGGCCGTTGAGGCCGGCGTGAGTGACACCGCCGACGCTGCGGCGCAGACCGTGGAGAACGGGCAGCCCGCCGATGGCCAGGATGCTTCGGATGTCCCGGTCGAGGACAAGCCGGTCAGGAGCCGGTCGAGGAAGGCGGCTGACAAGAAGCCGGCGAAGAAGTCCAGTGAGAAGAAGAGCGACAAGGTGGACAAGAAGTCGGGGAGGAAGACCGGCAAGAAGGCCGAGAAGAAGGCTGCCGCGACCTCCGAGGACCCCGCTGAGCCGCAGCCCGGCGAGGCGCCGTCTGAGCCGGCCGAGGACAAGCCGGCGAGGAGGACACGACGGCGGGCCACGGCCAAGAGCGCCGCGCCCTCACCGGAGAATTCTTCAGACACCCCGGAGGAGTCGGCCTGACGACGTCTCCGTGCCCAAGAACACAGGGGGCGGGGCGGATCGGAGGTTGGTGCTGGCGACATGATCGCCTAGAGTTATCTGCCGGTGCTTCTTGCGCCATTGCCCAGACAGGGCCCTCCCGGCGAGGCCGATACCGGTCTTGCGGCGAGTGAGAGCCTTTCGAAGAATCTACAGAGATGAGCATTCAAGTGGTCTACGCGATCGTCAAGGCCGGCGGCCGTCAGGAGAAGGTCTCCGTCGGCGACGTCGTGGTTGTCGACAAGCTTGCTGGTGAGATCGGCGACGAGGTCACCCTCGCCCCCGTCATGCTGGTGGACGGCGACAAGGTGACCACCTCTGCCGCCGATCTGGCCAAGTCCTCCGTCACCGCCGAGATCATCGGCGACGAGAAGGGCCCCAAGATCAACATCCTCAAGTTCAAGAACAAGACCGGCTTCCGCAAGCGCCAGGGCCACCGCGCTCAGCTGACGGCCGTCAAGGTCACCGCCATCAAGTGACCGCCCCGGCGTCAGCCAGTACGCGGGCATCCTGAACGCACACGCTCGAGAAGAAAGAAGCCTTCAACCATGGCACACAAGAAGGGTCTTGGTTCCTCCCGTAACGGCCGCGACTCCAACGCGCAGCGCCTCGGCGTCAAGCGCTTCGGCGGCCAGTTCGTCAAGGCCGGCGAGATCATCGTCCGCCAGCGCGGCACCCACTTCCACCCGGGCCGTAACGTCGGCCGCGGCAACGACGACACCCTGTTCGCCACCGCCGCCGGTAACGTCGAGTTCGGCACCTTCCGCGGTCGCCGGGTCGTCAACGTCGTGCTCCCCGAGGCCTGAGCCCCGAGCACATCACCACGTCGCGAGAGGGCGGACGGCACCTGCCGTCCGCCCTCTCGCGCTATCCCGGACTCACAGGAGACCCCATGCCCAGCTTCATTGACCGAGTGGTCCTCCACGTGGCCGGCGGCGACGGCGGCAACGGCTGCACCTCCGTGCACCGTGAGAAGTTCAAGCCCCTGGCCGGGCCCGACGGCGGCGATGGCGGTCATGGCGGCGACGTCGTCCTGACCGTTGACCCCCGGGTGACGACCCTGCTGAGCTACCACCGCTCCCCGCACCAGCGGGCCGGCAACGGCACCCCCGGCATGGGGGACTGGCGCCGCGGTACCGACGGCAAGAACCTCGTCCTGCCCGTTCCCGAGGGCACCGTCGTCAAGGGCTCGCGAGGCCAGGTCATCGCCGACCTCGTGGGAGAGGGTGCCAGCGTCGTCGTCGCCCAGGGCGGTACCGGCGGACGCGGCAACTTCTCCCTGGCCTCCTCCAAGCGCAAGGCCCCCGGCTTCCACCTCCTGGGAGAGCCCGGTCAGGCCCAGGACATCACCTTGGAGCTCAAGACCATCGCCGACGTCGCCCTCGTGGGCTACCCCAGCGCCGGCAAGTCCTCCCTCATCGCCGCCATGAGCGCCGCCCGTCCCAAGATCGCCGACTACCCCTTCACGACCCTCGTCCCCAACCTCGGGGTCGTCGAGGCCGGCGACGTGCGCTACACCATCGCCGATGTCCCCGGCCTCATCCCCGGAGCCTCCCAGGGCAAGGGACTGGGGCTGGACTTCCTGCGGCACATCGAGCGCTGCGCCGTCATCGTCCACGTCCTGGACTGCGCCACCCTCGAGCCGGGGCGCGACCCCCTCTCCGACCTGGACACCATTGAGGCAGAGCTCGCCGCCTACTCCGAGCGCCTCGGCGAGCAGGAGGACGACCCCTCCCTCACCGGCCGGGTCCCCCTCATGGAGCGCCCCCGCATCGTGGTGCTCAACAAGGTCGATGTCCCCGACGCTGCGGAGCTCGCCGAGTTCGTGCGCGCCGACATCGAGGCCCGGGGACTGCCCGTCCACATCATCTCCGCGGTCGCGCACACGGGGCTGCGCCCCCTGTCCTTCGCCCTGGCCGGGGAGGTCGAGCGGGCCCGGAAGGCCGCTCCGGCCACGTCCCAGCGCGACGGCGAGCCCGTTGCGACTGACGGTTCGGGTGAGCCGCGCCCCGTTATCCGGCCCACGGCGGTCGGGCGGCGGGAGAAGGAGAGCGTCGCCCAGGTGCGTCTGCTGGCCCATCCCAGCGAGGGGCAGGTCTACCAGGTCCGCGGGCAGCGCCCCGAGCGCTGGGTGCGTCAGACCGACTTCACCAATGACGAGGCCGTCGGCTACCTCGCCGACCGCCTGGCCGCGGCCGGGGTCGAGGACGAGCTCGTCAAGGCCGGCGCCCACGCCGGCGACACCGTCCTCATCGGCGAGGTCGATGGGGGAGTGCTCTTCACCTGGGAGCCCACAATGACCACCGGGCCCGAGCTGCTGGGCGCCAGAGGCACCGACCTGCGCCTGGAGACCAGTCGGCGTCGGACCAACGTGGAGCGGCGCAGCCAGTACCACGAGATGATGGATGCCAAGGAGGCCGCGCGCCAGCAGCTGCGCGACGAGGCCGCCGAGGGCCTGTGGACCGATGCCGCCTCCTGGCACGGGGACGACGAGGACTGAGGCGCGAACCCATGACTCCAGCAGCAACCGGTGCCGACTTAGACCACGGACAGGAACGCCCGGAACGCCTGCCTGAGGGGGCCCGCGTCGTGGTCAAGGTCGGCTCCTCCTCCCTGACACGCGCCGACGGCGGGCTCGATCTCAACCGCATCGATATCCTCGCCGGCCTCATCGCCGGTATGCGCAGTCGCGGCCACGACGTCGTCCTGGTCTCCTCCGGGGCCGTCGCCTCAGGGCTGGTGCCCCTGGGGCTGAGCCGGCGCCCCGACGAGCTCAGCCTCCTGCAGGCGGCCGCCTCCGTGGGACAGGGGCGGCTCGCCGCCCGCTGGGAGACCGCGATGAGCGCCTATGGACTGGTGACCGCCCAGGTCCTCCTGACCGCCCACGACGTCGCCATCCGCAGCCACTACCGCACGGTGCGCGCCACCTTCGACTCCCTGCTCTCACTGGGAGCCGTCCCCATCATCAACGAGAACGACGCGGTGGCCACCAGCGAGTTCAGCCTCGGCGACAACGACCGCCTCGCCGCCCTCGTGGCCCACCTGGTGACCGCCGACGTCCTGGTGCTGCTCACCGACGTCGACGGCCTGTGGACCGCGCGCCCCGGAACCCCCGGCGCCACGCCCATCCGCCACGTGCGCTCCTCAGCGGACCTGGCGGGGGTCAGCGTCTCAGGACGCGGTTCCTTCGTGGGAACCGGCGGCATGACCACCAAGCTCCAGGCCGCCACCATCGCCTGCGCCTCAGGCACCACCACCCTCATCGCCCGGGCCGACGACGCCGCAGCGCTCCTAGGCCAGGAACAGGTTCCCACCGACCTGGGCACCTGGTTCGAGCCCACCGGTCCCCACCGCCCCAGCCGCCGGCTGTGGATGGCCCACGCCTCCCAGCCCGACGGGCGCGTTCTCATCGACGCCGGGGCGGCCCGGGCCCTGACCGTGGGGAAGAAGTCGCTCCTGCTGCCGGGCCTGACCGGCCTCGACGGCGACTTCGAGTCGGGCTCCGTCGTCGACGTCGTCGGCCCCGAGGGCGTCCTGGCCCGGGGGATATGCCGCTACGCCGCCGCCGAGCTGCGCGAGGTCCTGGGGGCCCGGTCCGAGGGCGCCCCCGCCCCCGACCACGTGGCACCCGTGATCCACCGCGACGATCTGGCCGAGCTGCCCCGCATCGCCGGAGTCTGAGGACACCATCGGCCTCTTCTTCTAAGGTGTCCCCATGAACGACGTTGAGGCCCACGAGCTCGTCACCACCACCGCCCGCTCAGCCCGCGTGGCGCAACGGAGCCTGGCCAGGGCCCCACGCGCCGTCAAGGACGCCGCCCTGGAGGCCATGGCCCACAGCCTCACCGAGCACGGCGAAGCGATCCTCGTGGCCAACGCCGCCGACCTGGAGCGCGGACGCCAAGGCGGGATGAAGCCCGGCCTCCTCGACCGCCTGGCCCTGGACTCCGGCCGACTGGCGGCCATTGCCGACTCCCTGCGTGAGGTGGCCGCCCTGCCCGACCCCGTGGGTCAGGTCGTGGACGGCTCGGTCATGCCCAACGGACTGCGAGTGCGTCGGGTTCGGGTGCCACTGGGCGTCGTCGGCATGATCTACGAGGCCCGTCCCAACGTCACCGTCGACACCGCCGCCCTGGCCGTCAAGTCCGGTAACGCCATCATCCTGCGCGGGGGCAGTGCCGCCCAGGACTCCAACGCCGCCATCGTCGCGGCCCTGCGCAGCGCCCTGGAGGCGCAGGAACTGCCCGCAGATCTCGTCACCAGCGTCGATGCCGCCGGTCGGGACGGGGCCCGCGCCCTCATGCGCGCCCACGGACTGGTCGACGCCCTGGTGCCGCGGGGAGGGGCCGGGCTCATCCGCACCGTCGTCGAGCAGTCCACCGTCCCCGTCATCGAGACCGGATCGGGCAACTGCCACGTCTACGTCGACGCCAGCGCCGACCTGGAGGCCGCGGTGGACATCATCGTCAACGCCAAGACCCAGCGCGTCGGCGTGTGCAACGCCGCCGAGACGCTCCTGGTCCACGCCGACGTCGCCGCCACCTACCTGCCGGCCGCCGCCCGCGCCCTGTGGGACAAGGACACCGTCCTGCACGCCGACCCCACCGCCCACCGGATCCTGACCGAGGCTGCGACGACCGCTGGACGTGATCTCCTCCTGACCCAGGCCACTGAGGCCGACTGGGACACCGAGTACGGCTCGCTGGACCTGGCCGTGCGCGTCGTGAAGAGCCTGGAGGAGGCCATCGACCACATCCGCGCCCACACCACCGGACACACCGAGGCGGTCCTCGCCCAGGACGTGAGCGTCATCAACGACTTCATCGCCGGCATGGACTCGGCGGCCGTCATGGTCAACGCCTCGACCCGCTTCACCGACGGCGGACAGCTGGGCCTGGGGGCCGAGCTGGGCATTTCCACCCAGAAGCTCCACGCCCGCGGCCCCATGGGATTGAGCGAGCTGACGACGACGACCTGGATCGTCGAGGGAGACGGCCACATCCGTCCCTGAACCCTCGCACCCGCGAGTGATACCGGGCGCCGCGGAGTTGTGCTGATTGCGACAAGCCCGCGGATCAGTTCTGTCACTCCCCGGCGTCGTGCTCCGGTGCTTTGTCCTCTTATTCATGTTACGGTCGACAAAAGTCGGGCAGGTCCCGTCAAGCCAGAGCCGGGGAGAAGGGGGACGCTGGAATGGCGAGTCTGCTGCATCGTTTCGGACGTGGCCGCGTCGTGGCCACCACCGTTGTCATCGTGACCGCGGGTCTCCTGCTCGCAGTCACCCGCATGGTCTTCTCCCACCCCGCCGAGTCCGCGAAGGAACCGGGAATCGTCCTGACGGCAACCCCACGGGTCACCTCGTCCCAGTCCTCCGTGACGGCCACGCAGAGCTCGACTGCCGGCGGCGGCGTCAGCTCCACCCGGCACGAGTCCGGCGGCTCCGAGGTGGACTCCTCGACCTCATCGGACTCCTCGCCGCAGGGGCACGCGCCTCAGGCGGTGGAGCCCGACCCGCCTGTCGCCGTCGACCATGGACATCGCCAGCCGGCCCCCGCCGCTCCGGCTGCCCCGGCCGGGACCGCCGCACCGGCCGCCCCCGGACGCACCGAGGTGGACGATGATGACGACGACAAGAAGCCGGCCAGGAACGGTGTGAAGGAAGCCGATGACGACGACCGCGACATCGATGACTGAGCGGACGGCTGACGAGAGGGCCGGCGTCGCGGATCAGATGAGCCGGTAGCCCATGCCGCGCACGGTCTCCACCCGCTGCCTTCCCAGCTTGTTGCGCAGGTAGGAGACATAGACCTCCACCACGTTGGAGCCGGGGTCGAAGTCCAGCCCCCACACGGCGCTCAGCAGCTGCTCGCGGCTGAGGACCTGACCGGGGTGGCGCATGAAGGTCTCGGCCAGGGCGAACTCCCTGGCGGAGAGCTCCACGGTCCTGCCCTCCAGTGTCAGGGTGCGGGTGCGCAGGTCCAGAACCATGTCGCGGTGGGTCAGGCGCATCTGGTCAGGGCCGGTGGCATCCGGGCGCAGCCGTACCCGAATACGGGCCAGGAGCTCTTCGAAGGAGAAGGGCTTGGGCATGTAGTCGTCCGCGCCGCCCTCCAGGCCGGCGACGCGGTCGGCCACCGAGGAGCGCGCCGTGAGCATGATGACCGGCGTTCCCACTCCTTGGCCGCGTAGCTGCTGGAGCACCTCGAAGCCGTCGATGTCGGGCAGGCCCACATCCAGGATGATGAGGTCGAAGTCCTCCTGGACCGCCAGGGCCACGGCCTGCCTGCCCTCGGCGGTGGTGTGCGTGGTGAACCCGGCCGCCTTGAGACCCTTGGTGAGGAAGGCGACGATGCGGGGCTCGTCCTCAACGATGAGGATGCGGCTCATGGTGAGTGACTCCTTCGGGAGGCTGTCGGGGGCTGAGCGGGGAGCGAGTCCCCGGCAGGTGTGAGGGCGTCGCCTCGGGAGGAGGCCACGGCGGTGGGGGGCCTGAGAGGGATCACCATGGTGAACACCGATCCTCGGCCCACCTCAGAGAGTATGTCCAGCCTCCCGCCGTGTGCTGCGACGATCGTCTCGACGATACTGAGCCCCAGTCCCGTTCCGGAGGCGAGCTTCTGAGCGCCGGCGGTGCGCTTGAAGCGCTGGCGCACCAGGTCGATGTCCTCGGGGGCGATCCCGATGCCCTCGTCCCTGACCCACATCTGCAGGTGGCCGTCGCGAACGGCCGATCCCAGGGACACGGTGGAGCAGTGCTCGGAGTACCTCACCGCGTTGGCCACCAGCTGGAGCCAGGCCTGGGTGATCCGGGTGGGGTCGACCATGGCCCGGGTGAAGGCCGCCGACTCCATCTTCCAGCGGCGCTCACCCAGGGCGAGGGACTTGTCGAAGACCAGCTCGGTCAGCTCGGCGACATCCGTGTCCACTGGGGTGACGAAGTCGCTCTGGACGCTCTTGGCCAGCAGGATCAGGTCGCCCACGAGCATTCCCATCCGGTCGAGCTCGTCAAGGGCCAGCAGCTGGGTCTGGCGCACGTCCTCGGGGTCCGCGGGGTCGGTGAGCTCGAGGTGACCGCGGACCACGGCGATCGGGGTGCGCAGCTCGTGGCCGACGTCGTCGAGCAGGTTGCGCTGGGCCTCCACCGAGGTCTGGACCCGGTCGAGCATCCGGTTGACGGCCGCGGCCAGGGCCGTCAGGTCATCCCGGCCCTTGACCGGTACCCGGGTGGTCAGGTCCTCCTCGCCGATGGACTCGGTGGCTCGGCGCAGCTGCTCGATGGGGCGCAGGAGCCGCTCGACGGCGAACCAGGCCAGACCCGTCACCAGGGCGACGGTGAACACGGCCGCGGCCGCGTAGAAGGCCATGGTGCGCCGGAGCTGGGACTCGGCGACCTTGAGGTCGATGACGTGCACGAGTGCGCCGCGCTGGGCGCCGCCCTGCAACGGGACAACGAGGACCCGGTAGCTCGAGGTGGGGGTGCGCACCGTCTCGATGACGGACTCCGAGGCGGCGGCCTGGGAGGAGACCCGAGTGAGCAGTTCCTTGTCCTGCTCGGGGCGGAAGGAGACGTTGTCTGCGGAGACCCAGGTCAGCTTCGTACTGGCATCGGTGCCCACGAAGCCGAGCTCGGCCTCACCGCGCCCCTCGGCAGTGCGCTGGATGTGGGTTCGAAGAACCGCGGAGACGTCCTCCAGGGGCTGACCGCTGGAGGGGTCCTTCCTGTCGGCGGCCAGCTGGCGGATCCGGTCGCGGCTGTGCTCGAGCCGGTTGGTGGCATCGGCCGACACGCTGGAGACCCCCAGCGCCCACACGATCGCCCCACACATGACCAGCGCGATGCCGGCCACCAGCACGATCGCCCACATGACGCGGGTTCCGATGGTGACGGTACGAGTGGGCAGCAGTGAGGTCACCTCGCCATTGTGCCCGGATCCACTGGGCTCCGCCCCATGGATCCGGGCATGGGCGGAGCCGGGAGCGGCCCGATTCAGCGTCCCACTCCCGCGTAGGTCCACCCGGCCTCACGCCAGGTCACCGGGTCCAGGGCGTTGCGTCCGTCAATGATGACGCGCTCGGCGACGCCGGTGGCGGCCTCAACGGGGTCGAGGGCCACGAACTGGTCCCACTCGGTCAGCAGCAGGACGAGCTCGGCTCCCTTGAGCGCGGCGCGGGGATCGTCCTCCAAGGTGAGGTGGGGGTGGGAGCGGGCCACCACGGGCAGGGCCTGCGGGTCGCAGACCGTGACCTCGGCCCCGAGGTCGGCCAGACGGGAGGCGACGTCCAGGGCGGGGGAGTCGCGTACGTCGTCGCTCAGGGGCTTGAAGGCCGCCCCCAGAATGGTGATCGCCCGACCGGACAGGTCGCCGCCCACGTGGGTGCGGGCCAGCTCGACGATCCGGTCGCGCTGCTCGCGGTTGATGGAGTCGACCCGGCCCAGCAGGTCCGCCAGGTGCACGGCGCCGTGGAGGTCGGCGCTGGCCCGCAGCGCCCGGATGTCCTTGGGAAGGCAGCCTCCGCCGAAGCCGACGCCGGCCTGGAGGAATCGCCGACCGATGCGCGGGTCGTGGCCGATGGCGTCGGCCAGGACGGTGACGTC